>ENA-OQCW01000666-OQCW01000666.1-human-gut-metagenome-genome-assembly--contig:-NODE-666-length-17862-cov-6.477136_pt1 | contig 17862 bp, 12 predicted proteins | sample MGYA00242767_ERZ504593 | MGnify/ENA primary metagenome ERZ504593 (study PRJEB26092, sample SAMD00036307) | human gut metagenome | host: Homo sapiens | study: EMG produced TPA metagenomics assembly of... | reverse complement strand
AAGCACATCACGGCTTTATCTGCGCCACCGGCACCGATGGGGGAGGCCTGACCTTCACCGTGGTGCTGCCGATTGAGCAGATCGCCGCTCCTGAGCCCAAGCAGTCCACCGGCAAAACCAAGGACGCCAAACAGAAGACTTCTTGGTTCAGCTCTGAGCGTAAGACTCAGGCGACTCAGCCCAAAGCGTGAGGTCAAGCCCTGTGAGGTAAACTGTACCTTCGGTTTACTATTTCCATTGAGGATTAAGGAAGGTTCGCAATGCCCACCGGTCGAGTTCGTTGGTTTGACGCAGCCAAGGGTTATGGCTTCATCACCAGTGAGGAAGGCAAGGACGTGTTCCTGCCGGCTCAGGCCCTACCCACTGGCGTCACCACGTTGCGCAAGGGGGCCAAGGTGGAGTATTCCGTGGTGGACGGCCGTCGTGGGCCGCAGGCCATGGATGTTCGCCTGATCGCCTCCGCTCCCAGCTTGGTCAAGGCCACCCGCCCGAAGGCGGATGACATGGCCGCCATCTGCGAGGACCTCATCAAGATGCTTGATGCGGCCGGCAATACGTTGCGCCGTCACCGTTACCCATCTGCTGCCGACAGCAAAAAGCTGGCCACGTTGCTGCGTGCGGTGGCGGATCAATTCGATGTACAGGACTGATCTGATCTATGACTGATACCACCGAAACCATCGTGACACCGGACCCTCACGCCATCGCGCGCGCCGTGCTGCTCGAAGTGGCCGACGAGAGCGATCAGGTGGGGGATTTCGTTACCTCATATGATCTTGAGGATCACGTCACTGACTTCCGCTTCGCCGCGAATATCCGTGGCTACGAAGGATGGCAATGGTCGGTGACGCTGTATCACGACGAGGAGATCGACTCCTGGACCGTCAACGAATCCTCCTTGATCTCCACTGAGGACGCGTTGATGCCGCCCAAGTGGATTCCTTGGAAGGATCGCCTTGAGCCCACGGATCTGGCTCCCACCGATTCGATCGGTACCGATCCGGATGACGAGCGCATCGAGGAAGGCGAAGTCGAGGAATCCTCGCTGCAGGATGTCAACGACGCCGTCGAGACCTTCCGACTGACCCGCCGTCACGTGCTGACCTCGCTGGGCCGCGCGCAGGCTGCCAAGCGCTGGTATGAAGGTCCGCGAGGCCCCAAAGCGTTGAGCACCAAAACCGCCGAAGGCAACCTGTGCTCCACCTGTGGTTTCTTCGTGCCGCTCGCGGGCGAGCTCGACCGTATGTTCGGCGTGTGCGCCAACAAGTGGAGTCCGGATGACGGCCGCGTGGTTTCCTTGGACCACGGCTGCGGCGAGCATTCCGAAATCGAACCTCCCGAGCCAAGCCAGCTGTGGGTGCAGTCCAAGCCTGCTTTCGACGATCTGCATATCGACGTGGTGGCCAACCGTCCGCGCAAGCAGGAGCCGGCTGCCCAGGACGAGGCCGAAGGCGAAACCGACAAGACAGGCGAGCCTGCCGGTGATGATATCGAGGCACAGAAGACTGTTGACGGGAACGCCGTCGATACTGAGCCCGCTGAGGAGGCGGCAGGCGACGGGACCTCGCAATCCCAGTCTGCCGGTGATGAGTCCGTTGCACAGAACGTATCTGATTCCGTTGTGGATGTTGATGCAGCTGATTCCAGCGACGATTCCAAGTCTGATGCTGACGACGAGGCCACCGAAGAGGATATCCTCAACAACACCGTTGCCGATGATGATGAGGATGATGAGATGGACGACGAAGAGGATAACGTTCGTCCTTCAGACGATGTGACTCCTGAACTCGAAACCGTCATCGATCTCATTGAGCAGCTGCGCCAGAACAGGGCGGACGAGGAATAAACTCCGAATTCCGCGAAAAGTAGATGGTGATGGGGTTGCAGGAATAAAGAATTCCTCCCTGCAAGCCCATCACCGAGGCGTGCGTTAGCACTCCATGCCGATTTTGGTGAATCAGTGCACCACGGTCACCGTGCATTCGGCGAAGTTCACGATCTGGCGGGACACCGATCCCAGGAAGTGCGCGTCCAGCCCGGACAGGCCACGCGAGCCGACCACCAGATGGCTGGCGTACCGCGAGGCCGCGATCAGACCTTTGGATGCGGGAATATGGAAGGCGTTTGTGCTGACCTTGACGCCATCGGGAATCCGGGCCTTGGCCATCAGCTCAGAGAGAATCTCCTCGGCGCGGCGCTGACCGACCTTCACCGGTGCCACGGCGTTCTCATAGCCCGGAATAACGCCCAAATCCTTGAGCTGCCAGCAGAACATCACATGCAGCGGCGCGTCGTGCAGTCGTGCTTCTTCCAGTGCGAAATCGAACGCACGGCGGGAAGTCTCGGAACCATCCACACCAACCACCAGCCGGGCGGCGAGCCTCCTCAACCACCGGCTGAGGCTGCGTGTAGTGAACGGGCTTGTCTCCCGGAGTCAGGGCGTTGGCAATGGCCTCGGTCACGGTCTCATCCTCGCTGCCGGCGATGCGCACCACGGTCACCGGCACTTCGGCGGCCTCGGCCAGCGAAGCGGACAGGGACCCCATGAACCAGCGGGCCATACGGCTCAGCGAGCGGCGGCCGACCACGATCTGCTGCGAATCATGGCCGATCTGCAGCAGGGCCGAAGTACCGGAGGCCTTCACCGAGGTGAGCTTCAGATTCGCCGGATCGAAGTCGATGCCTGCAGCGGCCTTGTCGACCCACACACGCAGCTCGTTGGCAATATCGTGGCGGACCTTGGCCCAGGCCTCGTCGCTGTCCGGTTCGGACCCCATATCCCAGGAATGCGTCCAGCCAAACACGGCGTTGACGCTCTGACCGGTTAACGAGGCCTCCTCAAGCGCCCACTTCAGCGCGGCAAAGGATTCATCGGAACCATCCACACCGACAACGATGTCGGGCTTGGTTGCAGCTTCACTCATTTCGAGCCTCCTTGTAATCGACTACGGGTGAATCTAGAACCAGCATATCGTTTTCTTCTCCTCTCACGGCGCAATTCGTGGAATCCGATGAATAAACGTCATCGTGAATCGGTAGAGTAAGACGGAATGTCAATTGAGGAAGGACAAGCATGTTCGAACGGTTTACCGACCGTGCACGGCGCGTGATCGTGTTGGCGCAGGAAGAGGCGAGGGCCCTTCAGCACAACTACATCGGCACCGAACACCTGCTGCTCGGCCTGATCCGCGAAGGTGAGGGTGTAGCCGCCAAGGCACTCGCCTCGAAGGGCGTGGAGCTGGATGCCACCCGCAAGCAGGTTGAAGAAATGATCGGCAAGGGCAACGCGGCTCCGAACGGGCACATCCCCTTTACTCCGCACGCCAAGCAGGTGTTGGAGTTTTCGCTGCGTGAAGCCCTGCAGCTGGGCCACAGCTACATCGGCACCGAGCACATCCTGCTCGGCCTGATTCGCGAAGGCGAAGGCGTGGGCACCCAGGTGCTCATCAAGATGGACGTCGATCTGGGCGAGTTGCGTAGCGCGACCATCGATATGATTCGCGGCAACTCCGGCACCGGCACCGGCACCGGTGACGGCAAGGGCGACTTGGCCAACGCCGGCGGCGTGACGGACAAGCAGAACAAGTCCGGTTCCGCCATCCTCGATCAGTTCGGCCGCAACCTGACCGCCGAAGCCGCTGAAGGCAAGCTGGACCCGGTCATCGGCCGTACCAACGAGATTGAGCGCGTTATGGTCGTGCTTTCCCGCCGCACCAAGAACAACCCGGTGCTGATCGGCGAGCCCGGCGTGGGCAAGACCGCTGTGGTCGAAGGCTTGGCCCAGAAGATCCAAGCCGGCGACGTGCCGGAAACCCTGAAGGGCAAGCAGGTCTACTCGCTGGACCTCGGTTCCATGGTGGCCGGCTCCCGCTACCGTGGTGATTTCGAGGAGCGCCTGAAGAAGGTGCTGAAGGAAATCAAGACTCGTGGCGACATCGTGCTGTTCATCGACGAGATTCACACCATCGTGGGCGCCGGCTCGGCTGACGGCGCGCTGGGTGCCTCCGACATGTTGAAGCCGATGCTGGCCCGTGGCGAGCTCCAGACCATTGGTGCCACCACCACCGACGAGTACCGCAAGTACATCGAGAAGGACGCGGCTCTGGAACGCCGTTTCCAGCCGATTCAGGTGCACGAGCCGACCATCGCCGAGACCATCGAGATCCTGAAGGGCCTGCGTTCCCGTTACGAGAACCACCACCACGTGACCATCACCGATGGCGCGCTGCAGTCTGCCGCAGAGCTGTCCAGCCGGTACATCCAGGACCGTAACCTGCCTGACAAGGCCATCGACCTGATCGATGAGGCCGGTGCACGCCTGCGCATCAAGCGCCTGACCGCCCCGCCTGAGCTCAAGGAACTCGACGAGAAGATCGCCAAGATCGCCGCCGACAAGGACGAGGCCATCAAGGGCCAGGACTTCGAGAAGGCCGCCGAACTGCGCGACAAGCAGGAGAAGCTGGAAGCCGATCGCAAGCAGAAGGAAGACTCCTGGCGCGAAGGCGAGTCCGACGTCAAGATGGTCGTGGACGAGGACGTGATCGCCGAGGTCATCAGCTCCACCACCGGTATCCCGGTGTTCAAGCTGACTCAGGCCGAGTCCAAGAAACTGCTCAACATGGAAGCCGAACTGCACAAGCGCATCATCGGCCAGGACGAGGCGGTTTCCGCCCTGTCCCGCTCTATCCGCCGTACTCGCGTGGGTCTGAAGGACCCGAAGCGCCCGTCCGGTTCGTTCATCTTCGCCGGCCCCACCGGCGTCGGCAAGACCGAGCTGGCCAAGACGCTCGCCGAATTCCTGTTCGCGATGAGGACGCGCTGATTCGCGTGGATATGTCCGAGTTCTCCGAGAAGTACGCGGCTTCGCGACTCTTCGGTGCGCCTCCGGGATACGTCGGCTACGAGGAAGGCGGCGAGCTCACCGAAAAGGTGCGCCGCAAGCCGTTCTCCGTGGTGCTGTTCGACGAGATCGAAAAGGCTCATCCGGACATCTTCAACACGTTGCTGCAGGTGCTCGATGACGGCCACCTGACCGACGGTCAGGGCCGCAAGGTGGACTTTAAGAACACCATCATCATCCTGACCACCAACCTCGGTACGCGAGACATCGCCAAGGCCGCCAACACGGGCTTCAACCTAGGTGCCAACAACGAGTCCAGCTACCAGCGCATGAAGGACCAGGTCAGCTCCGAATTGAAGCAGCAGTTCCGCCCGGAGTTCCTGAACCGTCTGGACGACATCATCGTCTTCAAGCAGCTCACCGAGCCGCAGGTGCGCCAGATCGTGGATCTGGACGTCAAGCAGCTCAACGACCGCCTGTTCGACCGTCATATGTCGCTCGAACTCACCGACGCCGCCAAGGACCTGCTCGCGCAGAAGGGCTTCGACCCGCTGCTCGGTGCCCGTCCGCTGCGCCGCGTGATTCAGCGCGACATCGAGGACGCCATCTCCGAGAAGATCCTGATGGGCGATCTCGAAGACGGTCAGCGCGTGATTGTGGATGCGGAAGGCGAGGGTATCCTCGGCGAATTCACCTTCAAGGGTGAGGAGTTCGAGGAGCCGGCCGCCGCCGATAAGCCCGCCGAAGACGGTGCCGCCACTGATGGCGAGACTCCAGCCGACGCCACTCCGGCCACTGAGCCGGCCGAATCCGCTCCCGCCGATTCCGGTGACGCTCCGCAGGAGTAGTCCGTTTCGATAGCGTAGCTAGCGCATACCAGCAAAGCTCCCCTTGACAGGGGAGCTGTCAGCGAAGCTGACTGAGGGGTAGACCTGCGCACACATGATGTGCACGTTTGTGGTCTACCCCTCAGTTGCCTCTGGCGACAGCTCCCCTGTCAAGGGGAGCTACTGTTTGTGTCGGATTATTACAGCAGGGCGAGTCCGGTGTCGATGGTCTCCTCGCGGGTAAACAGCGTGCGGCCGGCGCGCACCGAACGCAATACCGAGCAGCGCTCATACACGGCGTTGAACACGCTATCGGCGTCCAGCACAATGAAGTTTGCTGGCTTGCCCGTTTCCAAGCCGTACATATCGCGCAGGCCCAACGTAGTGGCACCGTTGACGGTCAGGAACTTCAACGCATCGTCGATTTCTTCAAAGCTCATCATCTGTGCCAAATGCAGCACATAATCAAGAATGAGCATCATATTGCCATTGCCCAACGGGTACCACGGGTCCTGCATTGAATCCTGGCCCAATGACACATTGACACCCGCCTCAGTGAGCTCCTTGACTCGCGTGATGCCACGGCGCTTGGGGAAGGTATCCTGACGGCCCTGCAAATACAGGTTCTCGGTGGGGGCGCAGGCGAAGTTGATATGCGCCGCCTTAAGCAGCTTGGTCAGGTGGAAGAAGTAGGCGTTGTCCGCCGATCCCAGCGAACAGGTGTGGCTGGCGGTGACCTTCGGGCCAATGCCAGCCTTATATGCCAGCGCCGAAAGCAGCTCCACGTAACGGGAATTCGGATCATCCGTCTCATCGCAATGCACGTCGATGAGCTTGTCGTATTTCGAAGCCAACTCAACTACCGTGTGCATGGAATGCTCGCCAAACTCACGGCACTGTTCGAAATGGGGGATGCCGCCCACGCAGTCGGCACCCATCTTGAGTCCTTCCTCCACCAGCTCGGCACCCGATTCGCCATGCGGGCCCTCGTAGGAGTACATGCCCTCCTGCGGGAAGCTGACGATCTGGAGAGTGACCGTATCCTTCAATTCCTCCTTAAGCTCCAGCAGCGCCTTTAACGAGGTCAGGTTCGGGTCGGTCACATCGGCATGGGATCGAATGAGCTGCACGCCATGCAGCATTTCTTTCTTAATGCCGATTTTCGCGCGCTGCTTGATCTCGTCGACCGTCAAGTCGGACTTGGTCTCACTCCATCGCTGGATGCCCTCAAACAAGGTTCCGCTTTCATTCACCGCACCGGGCTTGCGGGCCGTGAATACGTAATCAAGGTGCAGATGCGTATCGCAGAACGGTGGGCAGACAAGTTTGCCGCCCAGATCGACCACCTCAATGGCCGCCAGATCACCACCCTGAGCCTCATATTGTTGCGCGAGTCCGGGGCCGAATGCGGTGAACACACCATCCGTGACGAGAATGTCCTGCAATGGCAGGGTGCTTGCAGCCGTGCTTCCGGGTTCTCCGGTGGCGATATGTGCGTTGGTGAACAGTGTGGTAGTCATCGTCGCTCCTTCAACTGGTGTGTTGCCGAACGGTTACGTGAACCGACTGCCCGCGTAACCAACTGAGGATATTGTCAACAGCACGCTTTGCGGTGAGGTTAACCGGAACGACCGGTGTTCCGCGGGGGAATGGACAGATTGTATGACTGTATCGATTCGCAGTGTGCTTCATAACACGCAGTTCAAACGAGCCGATCCTGTGGTGGAGGTCGAAGGCAAAGACCTCGATACGCCAGTGCGATGGGTGTTCACCAACGAGCGAGAGGATGTCTCCAGCTTCCTTTCGGGCGGTGAGATGCTGATTATCGAGGGCAACGCTCTGCTCGCCGCCGATTGGCACGGCACGCTAGGACAATATGTAGCAAGCCTGGCACAGGCTGGTGTCGCCGCTCTGGTGGTCGAACTGGTGGAGGGTGTGGTGCGGATGCCGGACGAACTGGTGTCTGCGGCCAGGCTGCATGGGTTGACGTTGATTGGTTTGAAATCTCGCGTACCTTTTGTCGACATCTGTCAGAGCGTCAATACCGCTATCGTGCACGAACAGATGCACTTGCAATTGGAGGTGGACACAATGTCCACTTCATTACGTGAGGGATTGTCCCGTACCGGCAATATCGAGGCTGTGGCCGAAACCATTGCGTCGCTGTTCGGCGAAAGCGTCGCCATTTTCGATGGTGACGGTCTGTTGGCCGCTCGAGCGGGTCGTGCGTTCGATGCCGGCAACGAATCGAGCGCCGTCATCGCCCTTGAAAGTCGCTCCCGGCCGGTGGGAGCATTGGAGATCACGCAACGCACCATGACTTCCGACGCCACGATGCGTCGGGCCATCGCCACCATCGTGTCTCCGGTGGCTGCCCTTTATATTGACGGCGGTGCGCGCATGGGCATGATGCATCATCTGAGTATGGGTCCGGCCGACGGCGTGCACGTCAATACATTTGAGGCGCAGGAAGCGCATGCGATGCTCGAAGCGCTGGGTTTTGCCGGATCATGCATCTATATGCCATTCGCTTTTCGGTTCAGATCGGTGGTGGAAGGCATCAACCATGTATCGACGATGGTCGAACGGTTCGAAGAACGGTCGGGATGCGCCGTCTCCTGCATGCTGGAAGGTGACTTGATGGTCGGATGGTGCTCCACCACCGATTCCTCAGACGGTGCGGCCGCATTCGGACGCCATTGCATGGATGCGCTTGCCGTACTGGAAGGCGACGGTATATACGTGGTGCATGGCCGAGTGGCATTGGACACGGTGACGCTGGTCGACGGGTTCGCGGTATTGCGTGACATCGCCAATCAGGAACCGGCATACGGGCGAATCGTAAGTACCATGTCCGCACTCGTCGACCGTTTCGTCGCATCCTCTGATATGGACAAGGCGATGCGCATGCTCGTGGTGCAGACCATCGGATTCGAGGTCGCCGCCTCTCCGTTGTTGCTGGACACACTGTGCGCCTGCTTCGACAACCTCGATAGCAAAACCGGCGCGTGCGAGCAATTGGGCATCAGACGGCAAACCCTGTACAACCGACTGGACAAAGTGACCCAAATGGTCGGCGTCGACTATAACGACAAACCGAACTGGTCGATGCTGCTATTCGCCGCCAAACTCACGAAATCATGGCAAGAACAGCATGTTGAATAATGCGCCGGCACCACTGGGCAACCTGTCCACTTCTACGCCGAACGGGTTAATCGACGATTCACGTTTCAGCAAATACTCAAGGGCATAGTCGAGGCTATCGCGGCGCTGGTCGACCTGCTGCGAAACGGATTCCCACTTGAATCTCATTCAGTCACACGAACAGCACATCCTTGAAAGGACGGTGACATCATGAGTTCTGCAACGATTACTACATCTGCACGACTGATAAATTCCACCCCGCAAACTGAAGAACAGGCCATGGTCAGAAAAGTCGCGGTATCTTCCTTCCTCGGCAACTTCATCGAGTGGTTCGACTACGCCTCCTATTCGTACTTCGCCACCACTATCGCCCTAGTGTTCTTCCCAACCGACAATCACACCGTCGCCATGCTGCAGACCTTCGGCGTGTTCGCGCTATCCTTCATCCTTCGCCCAATCGGCGCACTGTTCTGGGGTAGCTATGGAGATAAGAAAGGCCGTAAAGCCGCACTGGCCCACTCGATTATGTTCATGTCCGGTGCGAGCTTCCTGATCGGCTGCCTGCCGTCTTACTCGGTGATTGGCGTTGGCGCGCCGATTCTGCTTCTTCTGCTGCGCATGGTGCAGGGCTTCTCCGCCTCCGGTGAATATGCCGGTGCGGCCACGTTCCTCGGCGAATATGCGCCCACTTCAAAGCGCGGCATCTACTGCTCGCTGATTCCGGCTTCCACCGCTATCGGTCTGCTCGCCGGTTCTACTCTGGCCACGCTGATGACCGCCAACATGAACTCTAGCGCGATGGTCGGTTGGGGATGGCGTGTGCCGTTCCTGCTGGCCGGCCCGCTCGGTCTGATTGTGCTGTACATCCGCGCCAAGCTCGCTGATTCCCCCGTCTACCAGTCGATGAACGATGCGCTTGAGTCCAAGGGCGCCGCCTCCGCCGACGGTCAAATCGCTGCCAAGAGCGGCATGTTCGCCCCGCTCGCCGAGTTGTTCCACAACCATCTCAAGGCTCTGATCATCAGCTTCGGAGCCTGCGTGCTGAACGCGGTCGGCTTCTACACCGTGCTCACCTACCTGCCGACCTATCTGTCTGACACCGTCGGCATGGACGCCCCCCAGTCCGGCACCATCACCACCATCTGCCTGGTCGCCTACGTGTTCATGGTGTTCGGCATGGGCCACATCTCCGACAAATTCGGCCGCAAGAAGGTGCTCATCGGCGCTTGCGTGGCGTTCATCGTCCTCACCGTTCCTGCCTTCCTCATCCTCAACACCTCCCAGTTCTGGCCCGTGCTGCTGGTTGAGCTGGCAATGTGCGCCACCCTGACCGCCAACGACGGTACCCTGTCCAGCTACCTGACCGAGACGTTCCCCACCTCCGTGCGCTTCACCGGATTCGCGTTCAGCTTCAATCTGGCCAACGCCATCTTCGGTGGTACGGCCTCGTTCATCGCCACTGTCCTGATTGCCCTGACCGGTTCGTCCATCGCCCCGGCCTGGTACATGGTGGGCGTTGCGGCCATCGCCTTGGTCGCGATGATCCTCTCCCACGAAAACACCGACAAGGATCTGAATCACATCTGATCTCCTCAGCTCCGGCTCCTTCCCCGAGGGAGCCGGGCGTATTCATCGACCATCCAATCCACCACCAACCCAAAGGAGTACTGCAATGGGTAGCAACCGCCGTATGGACCACATGACCTGGCCGGAATTCAAGGAGGCGAAGACTCGTCCCGTCATCGTGCCGATCGGTTCGACCGAACAGCACGGCCAGCATCTGCCCATCGGCACCGACGCGGTACTCGCCACGCGGGTCGCCGAAGATCTGGCGGAACGCATCGACGGCACCGTGCTGCCCACCCTGAGCTACGGATACAAGTCCAAGCCGCTCTCCGGTGGCGGGCCGCTGTTCCCGGGCACTATCGACATGAACGGCGTGACAGTGATCAACCAAATGCACGACGTGCTGAGCGAACTCATCGCCGATGGCTTCACCAAGATCGTCGTCATGAACGCGCATTTTGAAAACGAGGCGTTCATCGTCGAGGCCATCGATCTGGTCACCCGCGAAACCGGGGGAGTAGCCACCATCGTGGAAACCAATTGGTGGGATCCAGTTCCGCAGTCGGTTATCGACAAGGTGTTCGATGGATTGGTGTTCCCCGGCTGGGCATTGGAGCATGCGGCCGTCACCGAAACTTCGTTGATGCTCCACTATGCGCCGGAACTGGTGCACATGGACCGTATGGTCGAGGAAGCCGGTGCCACGGCGAAATCCTATGTCCGCTACCCTGTGCGCCAAGGTGACGTTCCCGCTCACGGCGGACTCGCCAATCCGGCCGGCTCAAGCGCCGAACGCGGCCGTCTGATTGCCGAGGCGTGCGTGGGTGCGGTAGCTGAGATCTGTGCCGAGGAATTTGGCGAGTAATCTCCCCTTGCTGACGCATTCGTAGTGACTCGGGTTGCAAAAGGTCTGACCCTGATAGTACGGGGTCAGGCCTTTCCCATCCCAAGACGCCGCTAAGAATTCACCTGAGAGTCGCCTTCCTAGGCATGGCCATTCAATCGACGATTCTAGCGTGACTGGTGTGAGCAGGAATATGAAGAACCGGCGGTGGGCCGGCAAGCGATCGGGGATCGCTTTTGGTGCAGTAGCGCTTATCCTTACGGCTCTGGTGGTTCCTTATGCTTGTGCGGGAACCACGGGAGCCGTTCCTTTTTCCGGCGATAATCCATCTTCCGGCACCCGTACGGTGACCATCGCCGACATCACTGATTTTCACGGGCATATCGAACGTGGTGCGGACAACGCCACCGCCTTCACCGTGGCCGACAGCCATAATCCCGGCAATATGATTCCGGTATCGACCGGCGATTTGGTGGGAGGCTCCCCGTATGAGTCGGCGGTGGAGAAGGACCAACCCACGCTGGATATGGCCAAAGCGTGGGGATTGACGATTTCGGCGATAGGCAACCATGAGTTCGACCGCGGTGTCGCCGATTTCAACAATCGTATCGCTGATCCCAGCAACGGCATCGACTGGCTGTGCGCCAACGCGTCTGCCGCCAATAAGTCGCCTGACGGACTGCTGAGCCACGTACGTGACTCTACGATTCGAACGGTGAACGGCAAGCGGATCGGTTTCGTGGGCGCCCTTACTGATGCGCTCGGCTCGGTGGCCACTCCGCAGATCACTCGTGATGCCGATCTTGACGAACGGGCGGTGGACGCGATCAATCGTGTGGCCCGTGAACTCAAGCGCTCCGGAAAGGTGGACGCGGTGGTGGCCTTGCTGCATGCCGATGCTTCAGCCGCCGCCGATATTGGGCGAGATGTTGATGTGGTATACACCGGTCACAGTCACGCGATCAAGCGTGGTACAACCGCGGGTGGCGCGCCTATTTACGAGGCGGGCAGCTTCGGGCGGAACATGGCCGTGCAGGATTTGATCATCACCGGTGCCGGGCGTCGCGCCACGGTGCGAGTGGCCGATGTGGACCTCGGCAATGGCACCAGCCATACGGCGGTTGACGGCGTGCTGGGCGTGGATGGGCTTAATGCGCATCCGGCGCAAGCCGCTTGGATGTCTGCCGGTGCTGAGGAGAACGATGAGGTATCGCGCGCGCAGCATATTTACCAGGCGTCGGCAACATATGCGAACCATACCGGCAGCGCGGTGATTGGCACCTTGGCCTCCGGCGTGAATTTCGACAAACAAGGTTCGGACAAGCACGGGAATACGGTCGGTGTGCTGGTGGCGGACGCGAACCGAGAGTCAATCATGAAGCATGTGTATGCCGGGAATCGCTTGCCGGTAATCGGATTTTCGAATAATGGCAGTCTGCGGACTCCACGGCTTGATATGAATGGCGATGGCAAAGTCACCGTGCGCGAGGTGGATAGTCTCATGGCCTTGCAGTTCAAGGCCGCGCATGAGACGCTCACCGGGCGCGATGTGAAGAGAGTGCTCGCCGAGCAATTTCGCCGTGACGATGGGCGACTGGAGCGGCGCTGGCTCGGCATCTCCTCGAACGTGACGTATCGGTATGCCGAATGCGGTACGGCTGGTGAGAGCGGCAATGCCGATGCCGGCGTTGATACTGATTCCGGCGCTGATACCAACGCTGACGCTGACGAGTGTGCTGCCGACGAACATGCGGCGGTTCGTATCGCGAACCTCGCCGTTGACGGCCGACCGATTGCGGACGATGACCTGGTGATTATCGCGTCCAATTCATATCTGCTTCAGGGCGGCGACAGTTACCCCGCCTTCCGTGCCGGAACCAATTACGGCGAGCTGGATATGCCATACAGCCAGCCGTTGCATGAATATCTGGCCGCACATCAAGGGCTCACGGCAGTTGTTGCAGTACCGGTAGGGACTCAGGCGTAAGACACCAATTGCTGGGTGACTGAGGAACTATGGGGTGAAGTTATGAGTATAGGGCAGGAGAAAACGGCATAAATATGACGACGCTCCCCTCGCTGAGGGGAGCTGTCGCCGTAGGCGACTGAGGGGAGCTTGCGGTATAACCGTAAACTCCCCTCAGTCAGCCTTGCTGCCAGCTCCCCTCTCTGAGGGGCACCTGGCGAGACCCTTACTTGATGGCGTTCAGCCACTGCTCCTTGGTGGCCTTCTCGGCTTCGAGCTTGGCCTTCTTCTTCGGGTCGGATTCGGCCGCGATCTTGGCGTCGAGCTCGGCGAGCTGGGCGTTGAGCTGCTCCTCGAAGCTGGACTTGCGGGCGTCGGCCTCCGGATCGGTCTGCTTCCAAGCGGCATCCTCGATGGCCTTGATCTGCTTGTCAACGGCGTCGAGACGGTTCTCGATGCGGCGCATATCGTCACGCGGCACGTAACCGATCTGATCCCACTCTTCCTGAATCTTGGCCAGCTCCTGGCGGGCCTTCTTGGCCTCGGCGTCGGTCTTCACCGGCACCAGAGCCTCGGCCTTGACCAGCAGAGCCTCCTTGGCAGCCAGATTCTCCTTCTCGGAGGAGTTGATCTGATCGCGATCGGCCTGACGAGCGTTGAAGAAGGTGTCGGCGGCTTCGCGGAACTTGGCCCACAGCTCGTCGTCCTCGTTACGGCCAGCGCGGCCGGCCTTCTTCCAACGGTCCATCAGATCGTTGAACTTGCGGGAAGTCTCACCCCAAGCGGTGGAATCCTTGAGCTCATTGGCCTCGGCGATAATCGCTTCCTTGGCTTCCTTGGCGGCTGTACGCTCGTTGTCGCGAGCCTGAGCCCACTTGCGGCGAGCCTGGTTGAAGGTGGTACGGGCGACGGAGAAGCGCTTCCACAGCGCCTCGGCCTCCGGCTTGTCGATGCGCACGGTGGTGCGCTGGTGGTTCTGCCACTCGTCGAACAGGTTACGGAACTTGTCGGCGGTGGAGCGCCAGTTGGTGTTGTCGCCCAGAGAAGCGGCCAGTGCTTCAGCCTTCTCGACAATGGCGGTGCGCTCGGCAACGGCCTTGGCCTGGGCGGCCTTGCGTGCCTCGGCGATTTCGGTCTTCTTGGCCTCGCCGGCAGCCTTCAGCTCCTCGTACTGGGTCTTGAGTGCGGCAAGATCGCCCACGACGGCTGGCTCGGAGGTTTCTTCACCCAAGAGCTTCACGGATTCGTCGATTTCACGGGCCTTGATGTTCGGGGAAGCCAGGCGGGTGGCCAGCAGATCGAGCTTGGCCTTGAGATCCAGGAAACGACGGGCGTACAGTGCCAACGCCTCTTCCTTGGAGACATCCGGGAACTGGCCTACCTCGCGCTCGGCGTCGCCATCCTTGACGAAGACGGTGCCGTTGTCATCCACGCGGCCGAAGGCCTCGGCGGCCTTGACATCAGCCTCGGAATAGGCGGCGGTGGCGGCGGCCGGGGCGGCAGCGCGCGGCTTGGCCGCCGGAGTCTTCTTGGCGAAGGCGGCGGGGGAGGGCGCGTGCGGTTTCGGCATGGAAGCGGGGGACGGAGTCGGCGCCGGCGTGGCCGCGCTGGCCTCGGGTGCGGGTGTCGTTGCCTGCTCTTCGGGCGCAGCGGTGTTTACGGGTTCGGTGACAGTTTCGTCGGCCATGGCCAGCTCCTTAAAGCGTAGAATGCATAAGCGGGAGCGTCTCCCATCCCGGGCGAACCAGGAAGTTTTGACGCAACCCTCACCTATTATATTGATTTCGTGGCTAAAGGTGCATCAATATCAGGATTCCCGGAGTGGCTCCCCTCCGAACGTGTTGTGGAGCAGCGTGTTATCGATACGCTTCGTAAGGTTTTTGAGCTCAACGGCTTCATCGGCATTGAGACGCGAGCGGTGGAAACCGGCGCTTCTTTGCTGAAAAAAGGCGAGACCAGCAAGGAGATTTACCTGCTGAGCCGTTTGCAGGAGGTCGGTCATGAATCCGACACTCCGATTGAAGAGCGTTTGGGCCTGCATTTCGATCTGACCGTGCCGCTGAGCCGGTATGTGGTCGAGCACTCGGGTGCGTTGGCGTTCCCGTTCAAGCGCTGGCAGATTCAGAAGGTGTGGCGTGGCGAGCGTCCGCAGGAAGGCCGCTTCCGCGAGTTCGTGCAGGCCGACATCGACGTGATCGGCGCCGGCGACCTGCCCGACCACTATGAAGTGGAACTGCCGCTGGTCATGGTCTCCGCACTGGAAGAGCTGCGCGCGTATGGCCTCCCCAAGGCCACCGTGCACGCCAATAATCGCAAGTTGTCTGAGGGGTTCTACCGTGGCCTTGGCCTGACGGACGTCGAAGGCGTGCTGCGCGAGATCGACAAGCTCGACAAGATCGGTGCCGATGAGGTGGCCCGACTGCTCACCGAGACCTGCGGCGCCACCGAGGCACAGGCGCGCGCCTGCCTCGAATTGGCCGAGCTCACCGCCTCCGACGGTGCCGAGCTTGCCGCTAAGTTCGATGCGCTGTGCGAGGCTCACGGCATCGTCAAGGATTCCGAGGCCTACACGCTGGCTCGTCAGGGACTCGATACCCTGGCCATGATCGTCGACGAAGCCGCCGCCATCCGCCCCGGTTCCGTCATCGCCGACCTGAAGATCGCCCGCGGTCTCGACTACTACACCGGTTCCGTCTACGAGACCTTCCTCGACGGTGCCGCATCACTCGGCTCCATCTGCTCCGGTGGCCGTTACGACAATCTCGCCTCCCAGGGCAACCGCAAGTATCCGGGCGTGGGCCTGTCCATCGGCCTGAGCCGACTGGTCAGCTACATGCTGCACACCGCCGGCGCTCACGCCAACCGTGTCAGCCCGGCCGCCGTGCTGGTCGCTGTGTGGAATGAAGAGGATCGCCCGGCCGCCAATCGTATTGCGAACCAACTGCGTGCGCGCGGCATCGCTACTGACGTGGCACCCACCGCGGCCAAGCTCGGCAAGCAGATCAAGTACGCGGACAAACTCGGCATTCCGTACGTGTGGTTCCCGGCCACCGCTGCCGAAGGTGCGGAAGGCGCAGAGCCCGCTGGCGACGAGGTCAAGAACATCGTCACGGGCGAGCAGGTTGCCGCCGATTGCACGTCGTGGGAGCCGGATACTGTGGTTGCCCAGCAAACCGTCGAAATCTGACGTATTCGCGCGAAAAATCGAGGAGAAACAAGACAATGAGCCAGACGGCTTACAGAACACATCATGCCACTGAAGTGACCGAGGCCCTGGTCGGCCAGAAGGTCACCCTCGCCGGTTGGGTTGACCGACGCCGTGATCACGGTGGCGTGGCCTTCATCGACCTTCGTGATTCGACCGGCCTCGTGCAGGTCGTCATTTACGACGAGGATATGGCCCGCCCGCTGCGCAGCGAATTCGTGATTCAGATTACCGGCGAAGTGCGCCTGCGCCCGGATGGCAACGAGAACACCCATCTGGCAACCGGCAAGATCGAGGTTGTGGCCGAGACCATCGAGATCCTCGCCAAGTCCGACGCCCTGCCGTTCCAGGTTTCCACCGCTCTTGAGAATGAGTCCGAGAACAAGCTGCCTGGCGAGGACGTGCGTCTGAAGTACCGTTACCTTGACCTGCGCCGCCCGTCCATGCAGCACAATCTGAAGCTGCGTTCCGACATGGCTAAGGCCGCCCGCCACGCGCTGGAAGACATGGACTTCACCGAGGTCGAGACCCCGACCTTCATTAAGTCCACCCCGGAAGGCGCCCGCGACTTCGTGGTGCCGGCCCGTCTGGTGCCCGGTTCCTGGTACGCCCTGCCGCAGTCCCCGCAGCTCCTCAAGCAGCTGCTCATGGTCTCCGGTGTCGAGCGTTACTACCAGCTCGCCCGCTGCTACCGTGATGAGGACTTCCGCGCCGACCGTCAGCCCGAGTTCACTCAGCTCGATATGGAGATGGCCTACGTGGACCAGGAAGATGTGATGGCCATGACTGAGAAGGTCATCGCCGCCATCTGGAAGTCCGCCGGCTATGAGGTCCAGCTGCCGCTGCCGCGCATCACGTGGAAGGATGCGATGGACAAGTACGGCTCCGACAAGCCGGACCTGCGCTTCGGCAACCCGCTGGTGGAGCTGACCGAGTACTTCAAGAACACGCCGTTCCGCGTGTTCCAGGCCCCGTACGTGGGTGCCGTGGTCTTCAAGGGCGGTGCCGCCACGCCGCGTCGTCAGTTCGACGCTTGGCAGGATTGGGCACGTCAGCGTGGAGCCAAGGGCCTTGCCTACGTGGTCTTCGGCGAAAACGGCGAGCTCAAGGGCCCCGTCGCCAAGAACCTGTCCGATGAGGAGCGCAACGGCCTGCGCGAGGCCGTCGGTGCCGAGGAAGGCGACGCCGTCTTCTTCGCCGCCGGTTCTCGCGAGTCCGCCCAGCTGCTGCTGGGTGCCGTGCGTGTGGAGCTCGCCTCCCGCGAAGGCCTGCTGGATCCGAAGAAGTTCGCTTTCACTTGGGTCGTGGACTTCCCGCTGTTCAAGCCCACCGACGATCCGGATGATGACGATGTGGCTGTCGGCCACTCCAAGTGGACCTCCATGCACCACCCGTTCACCATGCCCTCCAAGGACTTGGATCGACAAGTTCGACAAGGATCCCGAGCACGCCATGTCCGACTTGCCTCGA
>ENA-OQCW01000665-OQCW01000665.1-human-gut-metagenome-genome-assembly--contig:-NODE-665-length-17871-cov-3.781898_pt1 | contig 17871 bp, 17 predicted proteins | sample MGYA00242767_ERZ504593 | MGnify/ENA primary metagenome ERZ504593 (study PRJEB26092, sample SAMD00036307) | human gut metagenome | host: Homo sapiens | study: EMG produced TPA metagenomics assembly of... | reverse complement strand
CTAAAAAAGAAGAAAAAGCGGAAGAAATCAGCAGACTGGATATTTTAATTGAAAAGGCAAAAGAACTTCTTAATAATGAAGATGTTTATACACTTTCCAGCGCACAGGCATTAAAAGACGCTTTAACTCAGGCAGAACTTCTTGATCAGTCTCAGGCATCAGAACAAGAGCTTGCAGCGGCTTATAATGAATTGGCAGCAGCTATGACAGGACTTGTAAGAACGGCTAATAAGTCAGAACTGGAAAATGCTGTAAACAGAGCAAAACAAATTTTAGCAGATAAAAATCTTTATGTAGAAGATACCTTAGAAAATTTAAGTGATACCTTGCAGAAGGCAGAAGAAATTTTAGCAGATAAAGAAGCAGCGAAAGAGTCTGTAGAAGAAATTTTAAAGAAGCTTATCAATGAGATTTTAGAAGTACGCCTTATGGGCGATGTGGATATGAATGGTAAGGTGGATACAGCTGATGCAGCGGTTGTTTTACGTAGTAGTGCAGAATTAAATACAATGACTGCAGAACAGGAAAACATCGCAGATGTGAATAGAGATGGCTCCTGCAGTCTTGATGATGCAGTATGTATTTTACAATATGCCTCAGAAAAAATTGAAAGTTTTCAATAGGGCAGGAAAATGACGGAAAGGAAAGGAAGTCATGAAAGCAAGAATGAAAGCAGCGTTAAGCTTGCTTAGTGTAATGTTTATGTTGATTTCTGTACCTGTAATGGCATCAGAAAAACCAGAGTTGTATTTGCAGGCAGAGTATGTAAAAGACAGTGACAAAGAAATACAGGTAGAATGTAAAATTAAAAACGGTGACAGTGTCAGTAATGGAAAAATACGTGTTTTATATGACGCTGACAAGGCAGAATTAAAGTCTTCCGGTGCAGGTGATGCACTGGAAGGCGCAATGTGTGAAATCAATGACTGCCTGAAAGGAAATAAAGAGGCAGGAGAATTAGATAAGCAGCATTTGCGTCATCTGAAAAAATGAAAAAAAGAAGGTTCTGTTCTGTCAATGAAATTTCAGGTGAAAGATGGTGTAAAAGATGGTGACAAAATTTCCTTTACACTGAAACCGGAAAAACTGGCAGGAGAAAGTGGTGATTTCACAGAAAAAGAAGTCACCATGAAATTCGAAACTGGAAAAAAGGAAGCCCAGATAAGTAAGCCGCAAGGTAGTGATACAGACGAAGATAAAGAAAAATTAAATTCTGATAAGAAAATAAGCAATGTAAAAACCGGAGATGAAACAGCAGCAGGAAAGTATATTGCATTAGGAATAGGAGCAGGTATTATTGCATTAGGCAGTATAGCAGCAGTAAAAAAGAAAAGATGCTGAAATATGAATGAAAAGGAGAAGGGTATGAAAACAAAGAAGTATGTAAAAACAGCAGTAGCAGGTGTGTCCGCAGTTGCTATAGGTGCGACATCAATTCTTTCAGCAGTACCAGCAATGGCAGCAGAGCAGGAATTGAATAAAGAAGTCATAGCAGCGAACGATTATGTGTTATATACTGCAAACTGCGGTACTTCAGATCCAACTGTAGTACCAAATGAAGGGCAGGAGAAAATGGGACTTTTCCAGTCCAGTGTAGATCAGGCATACGGTGCAGATTCACAAACAGGAAGAGTCTGGGGGCTTTCCCCGGATACGGAATATTCCGTAGCCAAAAAGCATGCAGACAATGCAGATGACATTGGTTATAGCTATGTATATATGGGTGAAGAGGCTAAATTTGATAAATATAAAAGTACACTGGGGTATGATTTTGAAGTATTTGATAAAGATGAAAAAATTGAAGGGATTAAATCAGATACTTATGAAGTAACTGTTGCTTTTAAACATTTCTGGGATGGTCGCTCAGTAAACATTCAGTTAGAAAATGAAACCGTAGCAACAGATGTAAGTGTAGGCTATAATCAGTGGGTATCTCGCACATTTATTACTAAGGTTACAGATGGTGAACTGAATGTAGACATCAGCAGTCCAAGAAGAACCAGCACAAAGCAAGATCCTATTTTAAACTTTGTAAAAGTTCGTGCTGTGGAAGATACAGAGAAAGAAGTGCAGACTTATGAGTCTATTACAGGTACAGCCGGAGCACCAATGTACGACACTAACGGAAATCAAATTCAGGCTCATGGTGGACAAATTCAGAAGCTGACAGTAGACGGTGTGGAAAAATACTACTGGATTGGTGAAGATAAGACGAATGATTATCGTCCGGTAGGCGGTGTTCATGTATACAGTTCCACGGACCTTTATAATTGGGATGATGAAGGAATTGTACTTCGCACTATGGAAAATCCTGACCAGTTTGAAAAAGATGAATACTTTAAAGCACTTTATGGAGATTTATCAGAAGAAGAGAAAGAAAAAATCTTCATTGATCTGGATAAGAATAATACAGTTATGGAGCGTCCAAAGATGCTGTATAATGATAAAACAGGTAAATATGTAATCTGGTTCCATGCAGATGGAAGATATCCGGGCAGCGATGCTGATTATGGAAAAGCAAAAGCAGGTGTGGCAATCAGTGACAGTCCGACTGGTCCTTTCAAATTGCTGGGAAGTTATAAATTACACCATGCAGGGGATAATTATGGATTTGACGGAGAAAGTGGAATTGGATCTGTACGTGATATGAATTTGTTTAAAGATGATGACGGACAGGCTTATGTAATTTATTCTTCAGAAGGAAATGAAACAACATATATTTCAAAATTAAATGAGGACTATACAAATCTCGCAAAACCTCAGGGAGAAGCGGTAGAAGGCGTTGATTTTACCAGAAACTTCCCAAAATGGTCAAGAGAAGCTCCGGCAATGTTCAAATATAAAGACAAATATTACATGGTGAATTCAGGATGTACAGGCTGGAGTCCAAACCCTGCACAGTACGCAGTTGCAGATAATCCTATGGGACCATGGACTGGTATGGGTGACCCATGTACAGACTGGGGAAGTAATACAACTTATGACACACAGAGTACCTGTGTATTTCCTGTAGATGCAGAAGCTGGAAAATATATCTATATGGGAGACCGCTGGAATGCAGGGGATTTAAGTGAATCCAGATATGTATGGCTTCCTGTTGAATTCCAGGAAGGAAATAAAATTGCTCTTAGAAGATATGAAAACTGGACATTAGATGAGCTGAATGATAAAGGAAGCTTTGAAATTGTGACAGAAATTCCTGAAATAGCAGACAGTGCAGAAGAATTACTTGCTGCATTGCCGGAAAAAGTAACAATCAGCAATGGAACAACAGAAACAGAGCATACTGTTACATGGAGTACAGATGGACTGAAACCGGGTATGCTTGGTACTGTGACAGTAAAAGGAACATTGGATAATGGCAGAGAAGTCAGTCGCAAGGCACAGGTTGTAAATCCAAATACAGTATATTTCTTTGACAGTAATGCAAAAAAATCAGAATATTTCGATACGGTAAAAGAAGCAGCAGGTGAAAATCTGTTAAATACACAGCCGGATCAAAAGTACACAGAAGAGACAAAAGGTGGCTATACAAGTGTTCTGGAATCAGAAGATGGCAACAACTTTGACATGGGAACTCATGACGGCAGTGATATGTGGAGCAATGGTTACTGGGCAGCGGAGAAAAAAACGATTGATTACGCATTCACTTTAGAACCAGGAACTTATAATCTGGCAGCAGGTTTTCAGGAATGGTGGGCAGGTTGGACTGAATACAGAGGTATGAAAGTAACCGTATCTCAAAATGATAAGGTTCTGGCAGAGCAGGAGTGTTCCTTAGGAGATGAAGATCTTCAGATTGCACAGGAATTTGCAGTAGAAGAAGCTGGTCTTGTAACAGTAAGTATCAGCAAGACAGGCGGTGGAGATCCTGTACTTAGCTGGATTGGTATAATCGGGCAGAAGACAGAAAATCCAGAGCCGGAAAAAGAGGCAGACAAAACCAGCCTGAATAATGCAATTCTTATGGCAGAAAAATGGAAAAAGAACAAGAAGAAAATAAATGCTATACAGCGGAAAGCTGGGCAAAAGTGGCAGAAGCTTTAAAAGCAGCAAGAGAAATTGCTGAAGATAAAAATGCAGAACAGAAAACAGTAGATGAAGCATTTTTAAATTTGATTACTGCATGTAGTACACTGGAAAGTGTAACAGAGAAAGTTGGATTAAAAGCAGCTATTGAAGGTGCAGAAGCAATTCTTGCAGATGAGGAAAATCTGTCAAAATACACAGCAGAAAGTGTAGAGGCAGTAAGAACTGCTCTGGAAGAAGCAAAAGCAGTTCTTAATGACGAAGCAGCAGATCAGGAAATGATTAACAAGGTAACAACAAATCTTCTTACTGCAGTCAACTCCATGATGCTGGAACCGGAAGAAGAAGTAAAACAAGGTTGGATTGAGACAGAAGACGGTTGGACTTATTATGAAGACGGTAAAAAAGTGACTGCTTGGAAAGCTGTAGACGGAAAATGGTATTATTTCAATGAAAATGGTATTATGCAGACCGGCTGGGTATCTGTAGAAGGTCACTGGTATTATTTGAATACAGACGGAAGTATGGAAACAGGCTGGGTATCCGTAGGAGGACATTGGTATCACCTGAATGAAAGCGGAGCTATGGAAACAGGCTGGGTATCCGTAGGAGGACATTGGTATTACCTAAATGAAAGCGGAGCTATGGAAACAGGCTGGGTATCCGTAGGAGGATATTGGTATTATCTGAATGCAGACGGAAGTATGGAAACAGGCTGGGTATTAGTAGGAGGACATTGGTATTATCTGAATGAAAGCGGAGCTATGGAAACAGGCTGGGTATCCGTAGGAGGACATTGGTATTATCTGAATGAAGACGGAACCATGGCAGCCAGTCAGTGGATTGATGGCTGGTATGTAGACGCATCAGGAAAGATGGTATAGAGTGTGAAAAAAATTGGAAAAACCTAAAAAATATAAAAAGTGAAAAAGAGGCGATATTGGGAAAGTACTCCCGATATTGCCATTTTTTTGGTTGTTGACAAGTGTGCACAAATATGATATAAGTTAATTAAAACTAACTCATAAGGATGTCGCATTAAATATGTAATGAATACTGTTTAATATGACTTCCTCTTTTTTTGAGTTTGAGTAAGTTTAGACTAACTTAATATAATGCGGAGGAAATCATGGAAAAGACAAAACGTGGATTGTGGATAGGAATTGCATTTTTAATGATGGGTGCAGGAGCTGTTGGTGTTATTTTGCCGGTTTTACCTACGGTTCCCTTTTTAATGGCGGCATTGTATTGTTTTGCAAGAGGTTCGAGAAAACTGGAAAATTGGTTTCGGCAGACTTCGCTGTATCAAAAGCATTTAGAGCCGTTTATGGATAAAAAAGAGATGACAAGGAAAGCCAAAATTATCGTAATGATTTCTATAACAGTTTTCATGGGAATTGGCTTTATTTTGATGGATAAAGTTCTGATTGGCAGAATTATTTTGGCAGCGGTTTGGTTGTTTCATATTCTTTACTTTACTTTGGGAATAAAGACAGTAAAGAAAAACTGTATGGCAGGAGAAAATTTTAATTAGCGAAAAGAGGATAGAAGATGATTAAAAAAAGATTGATAGGACTTTTAAAAGACTCTAAAAAATATATTGTTCAAAATGTACTTTGGCAGTGGCTGGGACTGCTGGCACAGATAGCAGCAATTTTAGCAGTAGGACAGTTTTTAGATGCTGCCATATTTGGTAGTGTTACAAGCAGAGAGATTTTAACAACAGGCATGGTATGTGCAATTTCGATTATTATTAGAATGGTAAGTGATAAGAAAGCATCAAAGGCTTCCTTTTTGGCAAGCGCTGATGTGAAAAGAGTTTTACGTGAAAAGATATATGAGAAGCTGGTACGGCTTGGTGCGTCTTATAAAGAACAGATTTCCACTTCAGAAGTAGTACAGCTTTCGGTGGAAGGGGTAGAACAGCTGGAAACGTATTTTGGAAGATATTTGCCGCAGTTTTTTTATAGTCTGTTAGCTCCGATTACTTTGTTTGCAGTGCTTTCTTTTATCAGCTGGAAAGCCAGTCTGGTATTGTTAATTTGTGTGCCTCTTATTCCACTTTCCATTGTAGCGGTACAGAAATTTGCCAAAAGACTTTTGAAAAAATATTGGGGCAGTTATACGGAATTAGGTGATAGCTTTCTGGAAAATTTGCAGGGACTTACAACTTTGAAGATTTATCAGTCTGATGAAAGAAAAGCAAAAGAAATGGATGAAGAAGCAGAAAAATTCAGACGCATTACTATGAAAGTGCTGACCATGCAGCTGAATTCCATCAGTGTTATGGATTTGGTGGCTTACGGAGGCGCTGCCATTGGAATGATTGTTGTAGTGCGAGAGTATATAGACGGAAGCTTAGGCTTTGCCGGAGCTTTTGCTATTTTGCTGCTGGCAGCAGAGTTTTTTATTCCTCTGCGCTTGCTGGGCTCTTTCTTTCATATTGCAATGAATGGCATGGCAGCCAGTGATAAAATTTTCCGATTGTTGGATATGCCGGAAAGAGAGATGGGAACAGAAGAACTTTCAGGAGAGGAATTGGATATCAATTTTGAAAATATAAGCTTTTCTATGAGAAGGAACGTCCGATTTTGAAAGATGTGAGTTTTCATATCCCAAAAGGACAGTTTGTTTCCTTAGTGGGAGAGTCAGGATGCGGAAAAAGCACCATTGCTTCTTTGATTTTGGGAAGAAACAGGCAGTATCAGGGAAAAATTTTGCTGGGAGGCATGGATTTAAAACATATAAAAGAAAAGAGTTTAATGGAACATATTACCTTAGTAAGACACAATAGTTATCTGTTTAAAGGTACAGTAGAAGAAAATCTTCTTATGGGAAATCCAAATGCCACACAAGAACAAATGATAGAGGTATTGGAAAAAAGTAAATTTATGGGAGTTTTTAAATGGACAGGAAGGGCTTTGGACAAAGCTGGCAGAAAAAGGAAGTAACTTTTCAGGAGGACAGTGTCAGAGACTTTGTATTGCAAGAGCATTGCTTCATAATACAGAAATTTATATTTTTGACGAAGCTGCTTCTAATATTGATGTAGAAAGTGAAGAAATTATTATGGATGTAATTCGCCAATTGGCAGAAACAAAAACAGTACTGCTGATTTCTCACAGATTGGCAAATGTAAAAAAATCCCATTGTATCTATGTACTGAGTGAAGGAAAAATTGTGGAAAAAGGAACACATAGAGAATTGATGGAGCAGTCAGGAGTGTATAAGGAAATGTATAGAACACAGAAAAATCTGGAAAATTACGGATTAGAACAGGAGGTGCCAGCATGAAAAGAAGAAGCGGAATAAAAGTAATGGGACAGCTTATCGGGCTTGTTGTGCCACTTTTGCATGTTATGCTGGCAGCGATTTTTTTAGGTGTAGCCGGTTTTTTATGTGCAATCTTTCTTACAATTTTAGCAGGAACAGCTCTGATGTATTTGGATACGCCGGCGATTGTAGCAATCCATATTAAAATTTTAATTGTTTTTGCAGTTTTAAGAGGCATTCTCCATTATGCAGAACAGGCATGCAATCATTATATTGCCTTTAAATTATTGGCAATTATCCGTCACAAGGTATTTGCGGCACTTCGAAAGCTGTGTCCGGCAAAGCTAGAAGGAAAGGACAAAGGAAATCTGATTTCTATTATTACCAATGATATTGAGCTTTTAGAAGTTTTCTATGCTCATACTATTTCCCCGATTGCCATTGCTTTTTTTACTTCTCTGATTATGGTATTTTTTATTGGGAGATATCATATTTATGCCGGTATTTGGGCATTTGTTTCTTACCTTTTGGTAGGCGTGGGTGTGCCGTTATGGAATGGAAGAAAAAGTGGTTCTACAGGAATGGAATTTCGTTCCGGTATTGGGGAATTAAACAGCTATGTATTAAATTCTCTCAGAGGCTTGGAGGAAACGATACAGTATGGGCAGGAAGAAAGCAGAAAACGGAAATGTCTAAAAAATCAGTGGAGCTACTGAACAAACAAAAAGAATTAAACCGTATGGAAGGTAATACAAGAGCTCTTACGAATTTTCTGATTTTACTTAGTTCCTTTGGAATGTTGTTTTTTACTTTTCTGCTTTATGAAAAACAACAGATGAGCATGGATGCAGTAGTTCTTTGCACGATTTCTATGATGGGCTCTTTTGGACCGGTTGTGGCTCTTTCTAATCTTTCTAATAATTTAAATCAGACATTGGCAAGTGGAGAACGTGTATTGTCTATTTTAGAAGAAGCGCCTAAGGTAGAAGAAGTTTTCGAAAAGAAAGAAGTGAATTTTGAAAATGCTTCTTGTGAGCATGTAACGTTTTCTTATGAAGATGAGGTGATTTTAAGAGATTACAGCATTTGTCTTCCAAAAGGGAAAATTATTGGTATTCATGGGAAAAGTGGTTCTGGTAAGTCTACGCTTTTGAAATTGTTTATGCGCTTTTGGGACACAGACAAAGGAATCGTGAATATTTCAGGAATAAATGTAAAGGATATCAATACAAAAAATCTACGTGATATGGAGGCTTATGTAACACAGGAGACGTATCTGTTTCATGATACAATAGCAAATAATATTAGGATTGCGAAACCGGATGCTTCCCTGGAGGAAATTATAGAAGCGGCAAAAAAAGCATCCCTTCATAGCTTTATTGAAAAACTTCCAAAGGGCTATGATACACAGGTGGGAGAATTGGGAGATACTCTTTCAGGAGGAGAACGACAGCGGATTGGGATTGCCAGAGCATTTCTTCATCAGGCGCCATTTCTTATGCTGGACGAGCCTACCAGTAATTTGGACTCTCTGAATGAAGGAATGATATTAAAGGCATTGAAAGAAGAATGTGCAGAAAAAACAGTGGTTTTGGTATCTCATAGACAGTCTACTATGAAAATTGCGGATAAGGTGTATGAGATGGAAAACGGAAGAATTTCTTAAAAGAGAAAAAAGCTGTCGCATTACGTGATAATCAGAAAATCTATACATTTTTAGCAAATTTGTCGAGCACGCTTTGAGATTACAAGCTCAAAGTGAGCGCAGGCTGAGCATAAAATGTATAGATTTTCTTGAGACAGCTTCTTTTACTTATAAAAATTGGATTTTTATAAAGTTCGATAAACATCTGCAAGCATATTAACCAGGAAATCTTGAGAAAAGCGGCTGGTGTCAATGCACATCTGGTAATTATCCAGATTGTTCCACTTCTGGTCAGTGAAAAATTCGTAATAAGATTTACGTGTTTTATCCATCTTTTTTTACAAGAGTGCGGGCGCTTTTTTTCTTCTCTGCCTAAGCGTTCCATAACTGCCTTAACGCGATATTCATAAGGGGCGTATACGAAAAGACTCAGACAATCATCACCCAGTATATAATTGGCACAGCGTCCTACAATAATACAGTCCTCAGTTTTTCCAAGACGTTCAATAATCTTGGATTGCGTTTCAAAAAGGACATCATTCATAGGATGAAAATGATATTGTGGCTGCATTTGCATTTGTTCGTTGATAGGAAGTCGCCATTGGCTGGCTTTTTTTTCATCTACTTTTAGCAATTCTTCATAGGGGATGTCATTTTCTTCGCTGGCAAGATGGATAAGCTCATGGTCATAAAAGTGTATTCCAAGCTTGTTTGCCAATGCTTTTCCTAAAAGACGTCCGCCGCTTCCATACATACGATTGATAGTAATAATACGATGACTCATACGAAAACCTCCTTTTAACATTCAATTTATATAAAAATTATAACACTAATAGTCCGAAAATTCCAGAAAAATTAAATAAATGTGAGAAATATATTTAGGGAGATAAAGGCATAAATTACATTTTTCAGCAAAAAAATGTGTTTATAAGGCTAGAAGGTTGCTTTTTTTAAGGATTTATATTATATTAAACTAGGTAATGTCATTTAAACGTGACAGTATAAAGGAGAATAGAATATGGAGAATACAAATAGCAAAAAAAAGATGAGCTCGACAAAGCGAAGAAAAATCGTGTTCGAAAAGCATTTCGCATAGTCGGTGAGATCTTGGTTGGAATTCAAATTCTTGCAACGCTTGTGTTTATCGGCTTTACGTGGAGATTGGGATTGATTCCTGCCAAGTATGTAGCGGGGTTTGCGGCATTACTTCTTGTTTTTGCAGCACTGCTTTTTACTATGCAGATTGTAACCAGGGGAAAAGCTATTGTCAGTAAAATTGTCAGTATTCTGATGTCAGCTGTTTTGATATTCGGTTCAGTATATATGTATCAGACACATGATGCAATTGAGGATATCAGTGGAGATACCCTTGGAAAACAGGTACATAGTGTATTGGTAGTAGTCAGAAAAGATGATCCAGCAGAGAAAGTGTGGGATACAAAAGACTATGTTTACGGTGTTCAGTCTATAGAAGATGATAGCGAAATGGCAGAGGCAATGAAAAAAGTCAATGCTGATGCAGGGAAAAAAGTTCTGACAAAGGATTTTGACACTTTACATGATCAGGTAGCAGGGTTGTTCAGTGAAACAGTTGATGCTATTGTGTATGATGAAAGCTTCAGTGGAATTATAGAAGAAGTGAATGAAGGCTATAACAGTAAGGTGAAAATTATTGCGCAGTATAGTATTGAAAGTGAAAATGATAGCATGACACAGGGAACTTCTCCTGATGTAAATGTTAAGGAAGAACCTTTTAGTATGTTTATCAGCGGTATTGATGTATATGGTCCGATTTCATCAAAAAGCAGAAGCGATGTAAATATCATTGCAACTGTCAATCCAGAAACAAAGCAGATTTTACTTACAAACACACCACGAGACTTCTTTGTGACAATTCCGGGAGTTTCAGGTGAGAAGAAAGATAAACTCACACATGCAGGTATTTATGGCGTAGACAAATCTATAGCAGCTTTAGAAGAACTGTATGAAACTGAAATTCCATTTTATACACGTGTGAACTTTACTTCATTAATTACTATGGTTGATTTAATGGGTGGTATAGATGTAGAATCAGAATTTGCATTTACCACAAGCGGTGCCGGCGGTGAGATTATGGATGTAAAGAAAGGAACCAATCATTTTAATGGTGATCAGGCGCTTTCTTTTGCCAGAGAACGTTACAATGTTCCGGGCGGCGACAACCAGAGAGGTAAAGACCAGATGGCAGTAATTCAGGCTATGTTTAAGAAAATGATTACTCCGGAAATGCTGGTGAAAGCACCAAAGATGATTTCCGAAGTAAGTAACAGCGTAGAAACAAATATGTCCATGGAGCAGATACAGAGATTAATTCAAAGTCAAATTGATAATGGCGGAGAATGGACGATTAAATCTGTTGCAGCAGAAGGTACAGGTGATCAGGCACATTGTTATTCTGCACCGGGAACAGCGCTGTATGTTACAGTTCCAAATGAAACTTCAGTTGCCAATATTAAGGTACTGATGGATAAAGTGGAAAATGATGAAATGCTTCCAAGTGATACACCAAATGAAACAGGGGAAGCAGTAGAATAAGATAAAAACACAACTGACGAAAGTCAGGAACGATATTATGATAGAGGTGCAGGTTTCAAGAGTACCCTTTTGTAAGGCAGGGCAGCCGCAGAGGGGAAAGGGGAAACTGCCGAAGTGGAAAAATCTGCCCGAGATTTTTCTGCTGGGACATGATATAAGATGTCATGTACTGTCACGATAAGTGGAGCGCTATCATCATTGGTCATACTCAATTGATTTCAGTAAAACCATGAACGCGTTCCCAGTAGGGAGTATCGTTCATGGTTTTTTGTTTTGTAAAACATAGTTCTTAGGAAACAAAAAACACTTTCGTAAGGATCGCACTGTGGCGGATAAAAACTATATTGCGCGCAGGCGGAAAATCTCGCAAGGGAGATTTTGTGTTTAATATATTAAAAAAGAGAAGGAGATTGATTATGACGAAGAAAAGAAAACTTTTTACCAGTGCAGCAATTTTTATGTTGCTTATGATGACTTTTACGGTCACCGTATTTGCAGGAACTGAGGCTGAAGCGCCGAAACCAAATATGTATGCTACCTTTTGGTCTTTAGTACCTCCTGTTGTAGCCATTGTTTTGGCATTGATTACAAAAGAGGTTTACAGCTCTTTGTTTATAGGTATTTTAGTTGGGGCTTTATTCTCAGCAGATTTTGGATTTGAGAAAACTGTAAATAATATTTTGGAAGGGGGATTTATTAAGGTTCTTTCCGACTCTTACAATGTAGGAATTTTAATCTTTTTAGTTATCTTGGGAACGATGGTGTGCATGATGAACCGTGCAGGTGGTTCAGCGGCTTTCGGTAAGTGGGCAAGTACCCATATTAAAACAAGAATCGGTGCACAGATTGCTACGATTTTGCTGGGTATGTTGATTTTTGTAGATGACTATTTCAACTGTCTGACAGTAGGAAGCGTTATGAAGCCTATTACAGACAAACACAATGTTTCAAAAGCAAAATTTGCATATTTAATTGACTCCACAGCAGCTCCGATTTGTATTATTGCTCCTATTTCTTCATGGGCAGCCGCAGTCAGCGGATTTGTGGAAGGGGAAGACGGTCTGGCAATTTTCATGAGAGCAATTCCGTATAACTTCTATGCGCTTCTTACCATTGTTATGATGTTTGGTCTGGTACTGATGAGAGTGGACTTTGGTTCTATGGCAATCCATGAAGCAAACGCTTTAAAGGGAGATATTTATACAACAGGAAAGCGAGTGGATGAAGAAGTTTCAGAGAAAAAACCAAATCCGAGAGGAAAAGTTATTGACTTAGTAGTGCCGATTTTAATTTTAATTGTTTGCTGTATTACGGGAATGATTTATACAGGTGGATTTTTCAGTGGAACTGATTTTGTAACAGCTTTTTCAAAAAGTGATGCTTCATTAGCATTATCCATCGGAAGTGTATTTGCCTTTTTGATTACAGTTGTTTTTTACGTTGCGAGACGTGTGTTATCCTTCAGAGACTGTATGGATTGTCTGCCTGATGGATTTAAAGCAATGGTGCCTGCAATTTTAATTTTGACATTTGCATGGACATTAAAAGCCATGACAGATAGTTTGGGAGCAGATGTTTTTGTGGCAACAGCTATGGAAAGTGTAGCAGGCGGTCTGATGAATTTACTTCCGGCCATTATCTTTATTGTAGGATGTTTGTTGGCATTTGCCACAGGAACTTCCTGGGGAACTTTTGGTATCTTAATTCCTATTGTTGTAGCTGTTTTTGGGGAAAGTAATCCACAGCTTATGATTATTTCTATTTCAGCATGTATGGCAGGAGCTGTATGCGGAGATCATTGTTCACCGATTTCTGATACAACGATTATGGCATCGGCAGGTGCTCAGTGTAATCATGTAAACCATGTTTCCACACAGCTCCCTTATGCAGTGACAGTAGCTGCTGTAAGTTTTATTACTTACATTATTGCAGGTTTTGTGCAGAGTGCATGGATTGCCCTTCCGGCAGGCATTATTATGATGTTGAGTGTGTTGGCTGTTATTAAATATAATCACCAAAGTAAAAATAAATAATTGATATTAAAATTAGAAAAACAGCAATATATATAATAAATTTCGCAAGATGAGCATAGTAATTTTGTGGAATATTGTATATTCTTAAAGTATAACAAAATGCTATGAAAATGCGAAAGGAGAAAACATGAGCGAAACAAATTTTAAAGGCCGTGTAACAATTCCAACAGACGTGGATGTAGTACCAGAAACTCTGGAACTGGTAAAAAGATGGGGAGCAGATGCGATTCGTGACTGTGACGGGACAGATTATCCAGAAGAATTAAAAAATGTAGATGCAAAAGTATATTCCACTTATTATACAACGAGAAAAGACAATGAGTGGGCAAAAGCAAATCCTGATGAAATTCAGCAGATGTATATCATGACACCATTTTATACAGCAGTAGATGGTGAATTATCCATTCATTTGATGAACCATCTCTATCCTGATATGCTGAAGGTAAATTCTCATGACGATATTACACGTTGGTGGGAAGTTATTGACAGAACAACAGGAGAAGTAGTTCCTGTAACACAGTGGGATTACAGCGAAGAAACAGGTGATGTGACAATTCATGATGCAAAAGCATTCCATGACTATACAGTTAGCTTTTTAGCTTACATCATGTGGGATCCGGTACACATGTATAATGCAGTTACAAACGGATGGACAAACTTTGAAAAACAGATTACATTTGATGTTCGTCAGCCAAAAACAAAAGAATACTCTATGAAACGTCTTCGCAAATTTATTGCAGACAATCCACATGTAGATGTTATTCGTTACACAACTTTCTTCCATCAGTTCACATTGATTTTCGATGAACTGGCAAGAGAAAAATATGTAGACTGGTACGGATATTCTGCTTCGGTAAGTCCATATATTCTGGAACAGTTTGAGCAGGAAGTAGGATATAAATTCAGACCGGAATTTATCATTGACCAGGGTTATATGAATAACACATACAGAATTCCATCTAAAGAGTTCAAAGATTTCCAGGCATTCCAGAGAAGAGAAGTTGCTAAACTTGCAAAAGAAATGGTTGATATTACACATGAATGCGGTAAAGAAGCAATGATGTTCTTAGGTGACCACTGGATTGGTATGGAGCCATTTATGGACGAATTTAAGAACATTGGTCTTGACGCAGTAGTAGGAAGTGTAGGAAATGGTTCTACTTTACGTCTGATTAGTGATATCAAGGGTGTAAAATATACAGAGGGACGTTTCCTTCCATATTTCTTCCCAGATACATTCCATGAAGGCGGAGATCCTGTAAAAGAAGCAAAAGTAAACTGGGTAACAGCAAGACGTGCAATTTTAAGAAGCCCAATCGATCGTATTGGTTACGGCGGATACTTAAAACTGGCTATGGAATTCCCAGAATTCATCGATTATGTAGAAAGCGTATGTAACGAATTCAGAACACTGTATGATAACATTAAAGGAACAACTCCATATTGCATGAAGAAAGTTGCTGTTTTAAACAGCTGGGGTAAAATGCGTGCTTGGGGTAACCACATGGTACATCATGCAATTTACTACAAACAGAACTACTCTTATGCGGGAATTATTGAAGCATTAAGTGGAGCTCCATTTGATGTGAAGTTCATCAGCTTTGATGATATTAGAAATACTCCTGAAATTCTGGACGATATTGATGTTGTATTAAATGTAGGTGGTGCATATACTGCATACACAGGTGGAGACAACTGGGCAGATGAAAAAGTTGTAACAGCAGTGAAGAAATTCATCTACAATGGCGGTGGATTTATCGGTGTAGGCGAACCTACAGCATACCAGCATGAAGGACGTTACTTCCAGTTAGCAGGTGTTATGGGTGTTGAAAAAAGAAACAGGATTTACTCTTAACACAGATAAATACAACTGGGAAGAACATGATCACTTTATTATCGAAGACTGTAAAGGTGATGTTGACTTCGGTGAAGGACAGAAAGCAATTTATGCTCTGCCGGAAGCAACAATTATCAAACAGAAAGATCAGGAAGTACAGATGGCTGTCAATGAATTTGGAGAAGGAAGAAGCGTTTATATCAGCGGACTTCCATACAGCTTCGAAAACAGCCGTATTCTTCACAGAGCAATTATCTGGGCTTCTCATGATGAAGAAAACCTTCATAGATGGTTCTCTGACAACTACAATGTAGAAGTTCATGCTTATGTAAAAAATGGTAAATACTGTGTTGTAAATAATACTTATGAACCACAGGATACGACTGTATACAAAGGTGACGGAACAAGCTTTGATTTACATTTGGAAGCAAACGAAATTAAATGGTACGAAATCTAAGATAGAAACAAAAAAAGAAGTCGTAGAAATTACGGCTTCTTTTTTTTTCGGTAAGCATTTGGTGTTGTTCCTGTTAAACGGCGAAAGGTCTGGGAAAAATAGGATTGGGAAGAAAATCCACTGATTTCTCCTATTTTTGTCACAGAATAATTGGTAGACTCCAGCAAGTGGCGGGCTTCTTCTACTCTGCGCTGGATTAGGTAGTTAATTGGAGAGATACCTTTGTAATTCTTAAATGCATGAACCAGATAATATTTATTGATATGAACCAGAGCGCTTAATGTATCCAGTGTAATGTCTTCGTGATAGTGTTCATTGATGTATTGTTCCACCAGCCTGCATTCTCTGGTAGTTTTCTGTCTTGGAGCAGAGAGAAATTCCTGTCGTGTACTTCTGGCTACGGAAAGTAAAACCAGTTCCAGCAGGTTTTGGCATATTGTCTGATAACCTGTCTGTTGTGTCTGAATTTCTTTTACCAAAGTATTTAGATACCATGGGATTTCGGTGTGTTCGCGAGAAAGAGAAAACACACTATAGCTATAAGGAGCCTCTTTCTCTGAATATTGGAATTGGACACCTTCAATTCCCAGTGCTATGTATTCCCATGGGTATTCTTTGTTTCCGAGTTCCGTGTGTGGAATATTGGGATTGATGAGTACAAGGTCGTTTTTCTGTACTGGAATTTGCTTACCTTCAATTTGAAAAAATCCTGTTCCCTTTGTCACAAAGAAAAGCTCAGAGAAATAATGAGAGTGTTCCATACTGTGCCAGTCTTTGTCAGAAGTGGCGCAGGTGACGTAGAGAAGCTGTGCTTTTAAAAAGTTAGAGTCATAGTTTTCAAAAGGATAGCGGATATTACTCATAGGACTTCTCCTCCTCCTTCATTTCTTTCATGATACTTTTGTTTACGATAATAGCCAGAACAAAGGCACAAACATCAGCAGTAGGCTGAGCTAACTGTATTCCTGGAATTCCTAAAAGCGGCGGCAGCAGAAGAACAGAAGGAATAAAGAAAATTCCCTGTCGGGCAGCCGCTAAAAGGGAGGCTTTGAAAGTTTTTCCAATAGTCTGTGTCATCATATTGTTCATGATTACCCATCCGGAAAGAGGGAGGGCAATACATTGCATACGCAGAGCAAGAGTGCCAATTGCAATTACCTGTAAGTCGTCTCTTCGGAAAATGGAGACAAGAGAACCTGCGAAAAGAAATCCTGCAATACCGATAAAAATAAGTACCACAGTAGATACTTTTACACAGAACCAGAAAGCTTCTCTTACACGGCTAAACTTTTTTTGCTCCGTAATTAAAACCACATACAGGCTGAAATCCCTGTCCAAAGCCAATTAATGCGGAAATGGCAAATTGTGAAATACGAGATACGATGGACATAGCAGCAATAGCAGCATCGCCATAGGGATTGGCAGCAAGATTTAATGCCAGAATGGAAATACTTCCCAATCCCTGACGAAACAAGGAAGGAAGTCCTCCCTGGGCAATGATTTTTAAATTAGATTTTAAATATTTCATGGATTTTAATTTCAAGGGAATACAGCCTGATATTTTCATTCCCAAAAGGAGCAAAAGAAAACTGACAAATTGGCTTAAAATAGTTGCCAGAGCAGCTCCGGAAACTCCCATATTAAATTTGAAAATAAAGAGAGAATCCAGAAAAATATTTAAAATTCCGCCGGAAGTAATTCCAATCATGGCATAAAAAGCATTTCCCTGAAAGCGCAGCTGATTGTTTAGAACAAGTTGTGCTGTCATATAAGGTGCACCTAGTAAAATAATACCCAGATAATCTTTTGTATAAGGTAAAATTGTAGGGGTAGAGCCTAAAAGCAGGGACAGAGGTTCTAAAAACAGAAGTCCCAGAACAGCTACACAAAGTCCACACAAAAATGCGGAAAAAAAGCCAATCCCTGCAAGCTGTTCTGCTCTTTTGGTATCTTTTGCTCCCAGCCTTCTGGAGATGGAATTTCCGGAACCATGTCCAAAGAAAATCCAAGAGCTTGTATAATT
>ENA-OQCW01000664-OQCW01000664.1-human-gut-metagenome-genome-assembly--contig:-NODE-664-length-17879-cov-2.217102_pt1 | contig 17879 bp, 17 predicted proteins | sample MGYA00242767_ERZ504593 | MGnify/ENA primary metagenome ERZ504593 (study PRJEB26092, sample SAMD00036307) | human gut metagenome | host: Homo sapiens | study: EMG produced TPA metagenomics assembly of... | reverse complement strand
CGCCGTCCTGGTGCGCAGTGCTTCCATGCATGATATGGAACTTCCTGAGAACCTGCTGGCAGTGGGCCGTGCGGGAGCAGGTGTCAACAATATTCCTCTGGACTCCTGCGCCCAGAAGGGCATCGTTGTATTTAATACACCGGGAGCCAATGCCAACGGCGTAAAGGAGCTGGTGATCGCAGGCATGCTCATGGCATCCCGCGATATCGTGGGCGGTATCGAGTGGTGCAAGGCCAATGCGGAGGATGACAACATCACCAAGGATACAGAGAAGAGCAAGAAGGCATTTGCTGGCTGCGAGATTAAGGGCAAGAAGCTGGGAGTTATCGGCCTGGGCGCCATCGGGGCGGAGGTTGCCAACGCAGCCACCCATCTGGGAATGGAGGTATACGGATACGACCCGTATATTTCCATCAACGCGGCCTGGAGACTGTCCAGGAATGTAAAGCATATCACCAACGCGGACATCATTTTCCAGGAATGTGATTATATCACCATCCATGTGCCTCTTATGGATTCCACCAGGGGAATGATCAACAAAGAAAAACTGGCTATCATGAAGGATGGGGTGGTAATCCTCAACTTCTCCAGGGACACCCTGGTCAATGACGATGATATGGCGGAAGCGCTGGATGCAGGAAAGGTGCGCTACTATGTCAGCGATTTCCCCAATCCAAAGGTTGCAAACATGGAGAGGGTCATCCTGCTTCCCCATCTGGGCGCTTCCACAAAGGAGTCCGAGGACAACTGCGCGGTGATGGCTGTGAAGGAGCTGACAGATTACCTGGAGAATGGAAATATTAAAAACTCCGTTAATTTTCCGTCCTGCGACATGGGCATGTGCCAGGCAGAGAGCCGTGTGGCTGTGCTTCATATGAACATTCCCAACATGATTGGACAGATTACAGCTATATTGGCCGAACAGGGCATGAACATTTCCGACATGACCAATAAGAGCCGGGATAAGTATGCCTACACGCTGCTGGATTTGGAGCACAAGGCAGAGGATTCCACCATTCAGAAGCTCAGGGCCATCAAAGGTGTGCTGAGGGTGCGGGTGGTTAAGTAACTGCCCGTTTCCGTGGACGGACTGTAACCTTAGATAAACAGGAGAGAAACTATGGCAGTAGTAAAACCATTTATGTGTATCAGGCCCGCGGCGGACAAGGCGGCCCGGGTGGCGGCCCTGCCCTATGATGTGTATAACAGAAAGGAAGCCTGCGAGGCCGTTAAGGGCAATCCCCTTTCCTTCCTGAACATTGACCGGGCTGAGACTCAGTTTGGGGATGATGTGGATACCTATGACAGCCGTGTCTATGACAAGGCCAGGGAGATGCTTGATTGTCAGATTGAGGAAGGGGTCTATGTGACTGACCCTGAGGAGAATTATTACCTCTATGAACTCACCATGGAGGGAAGGAGCCAGACCGGTATCGTGGCCTGCTGTTCCATTGACGACTATGTGAACGGCGTGGTGAAGAAACATGAGAATACCAGGGAGGATAAGGAGCTGGACCGTATCCGCCATGTGGATGCCACCAACGCCCATACGGGCCCTATTTTCCTGGCCTACAGACAGAATCAGGAGCTTAAGGCCCTGGTGGCCCAGGTAAAGGAGGAGGCGCCTCTGTATGATTTTGTGTCGGAGGACGCAATCCGCCACAGGGTGTGGATGATTGGCGCCAGAAGCATGGTGGAGGCCGTGGAGGCTGCTTTTGCAGCCATACCGGGCACTTATATTGCAGACGGCCACCACAGGGCTGCCTCCGCTGTGAAGGTGGGGCTTAAGAGAAGGGAAGAGAACCCGGATTATACGGGGAAGGAACCCTTCAATTATTTCCTGGCCGTACTGTTCCCGGACGAGGAGCTTAAGATACTGCCCTATAACCGGGTGGTAAAGGATTTGAACGGATTGGGACAGGAGGATTTCCTGGCTGCTGTGGCTGAGCGGTTTGATGTGGCTGCATGGGGGGATCCTGGCTGCGGGGAACCGGGGGCAGACGCCTTCTGGCCCAGGGAAAAGGGAACATTCGGCATGTTTCTCGGCGGCAGATGGTACTGTCTCAGGGTGAAGCCGGAGTTTCAGAGCAGCGATCCGGTGAAGGGACTGGATGTGTCCATTCTTCAGGACCAGCTTTTGGGTCCGGTTCTGGGGGGTAGGTGATCCCAGAACGGATAAAGCATTGATTTCATCGGCGGAATCAGGGGATTAAAGGAGCTGGAGCGCAGGGTATCCGAGGATATGGAAGCTGCGTTCTCCATGTATCCCACTTCCATAGAGGAGCTGTTAGCAGTGGCCGATGCAGGGCTTCTCATGCCTCCTAAGTCAACCTGGTTTGAGCCGAAGCTGCGGAGCGGGCTGTTTATACATAGGGTTGGGGTAGGGTACGCGGACGCGCTTTGGGGGGGCTGCGTCCGTGAGCGGCGGGAACGCAGCCCGGGAGGCGGCGGTTTCCGCAGTGGGAGAGACTAAGGCCCAAGGGCCGGGAAAACCCGGGGACCGCAAAAATTACGCCGAACTCCTGATGAGTTCGGCTCCATCTTTGCTTTGCTCCGGGCGTGGAGCGCCCTGCGCAACCCCGGCTTTTCCCGCCCCTTGGGCCTAAGTCTCTCCGAACTGCTCCAAAACCGCCTCCCGCCCTGCGTTCCCGCCTCTCACCCACTACATTTCCAGAGCGTCCGCTGTCTCTTCCCCGCATAGGATAGAAAAAGGATCTCTGGCTGATGATACTGGGGAATCGGAAAGAGGCTGCCTGTTTGTACTTAGATTAACATTTACACAGATAATACTCAGCCAGAGGGCCGCATATCAGGATGAAATCAAGATAATGCGGCCTTTTATATTGTCCTGTATATTGTTTGGTATGCCAATATCCCTGGCATGCCATTTTTCTTTTTTTACCTGATTTTGATATAAATGATGCAGGTGGGACGATACGTTGCGGGTGAGTGGGATGGGGGCGGGGGAGGCGGATGCATCTACAGGAGCGTTGGTATCACTTAGGCTGTGGGAAGCGGCTTTAAGATTCAGGCGTACCCTTGTCTGAGCTCAGTACCTGGATTCCTGGCAGTATCTAAAGCGCGAGTTGGGTCGCCTGAATCTTGTTTAAAGCCGATTTCCGCGGCCTTAGTGATACCCGCTCCGCAGCCAGCATCCGCCTCCCCCGCCCCCATCCCGCTCACGGATGGATGCCCCTCCGCCTCATTTACATCCAAACCCAATCCAAACCCAATCAGAACCCAATATTATTACTGTCAATACTGTCAAATACCAGCTTGAAAGTAGACCTCTTAGACTCATCCAGATGATACAATAGCTTTTCTACCGCAGTATCCCAGTCTTTTTGCAGGCAGGGGATAATGATGTCGATGTGTTCTCTGAAGGTATCCTCCAGACGGTTGTTGGAGATATTGCCTGTCATGAAGCGGAAACGCTCGCTCTGGGTCTGTATCAGTGCGTAATTCTGGCGCAGGTAAATGTTAGGGCAGGCGTCCATAATCATTTGGTGGAAGGAGGAGTCTAAGTCATAAAAGTAATTGTTGTTCTGGAAGCACTCGCTGTTTGCGTCCTTATGGGAAAAAAATGTGATAGAATTCGTTCAGCTTGTCCTCGTCCAGAAATGAACCGTAATTTTTCAGAATATAAGGCTCATATAATTTCCGTATCTCAAAAATCATGTTCACATCCTTGATGGACAGGGCGGTTACGGTGATTCCTTTTTTTGGTTTTATTTCAATAAGGCCCTCCTGCTCCAGCCTGCTTAAGGCATCACGGATGGGTGTTCTGCTTATCTTTAATTCATCAGTCAGTATTTCCTCATTTAAAAATGTCCCCGGCGCATATTCACAGGTGACGATTTTTTGCTTGATTGTGTTGTATGCCAAGGTTTTCAGATTGGTTTTAACCATGATGAACATACCCCCCCCTCTTTTAATATATATGAAAGTATTTTATCATAGATATCGCGCCGGTTCAATAAGGGGGTGAAATAAAATGGTTGAACAATAGTTATATTGCATAAAAATATGGAATAAAATCGGTCATATATACAAAATATAAAACACGGTCAGAAAATCAGTTGACATGATGTATTCATTAATATATACTATGATGTATACAACAAAGAATATATCTCAGCTGGGACGGAAGATTAATGAAAGCAATGTATATTAATGCACCCGGTCAGGTAGAAGTTCAGGGATATCGACAAACCGGTTAGGCAAAAAGGTGGGTTCTGCTGAAACTCCTGTATGGGGGAATCTGTGGAAGCGATCTGGGTTCCTACAAGGGGACTTTCGCATACTTCGATTATCCAAGGATACCAGGCCATGAGTTTTCTGCGGAAATTGTGGAGGTGGATGAGGACAATGGACAGGGCCTTCGCCCGGGATGATTGTAACCTGCAATCCATATTTTAACTGCGGACACTGTTATTCCTGCGAGCATGGAATCGTGAATGCATGTATGGATAACCAGACCATGGGATGCCAGAGAGACGGGGCGTTTCAGGAGTATATAACCATGCCTGAGGAGCGTGTGTATGACGGAAAGGGATTGGATCCCATGCTTCTTGCAGCCATTGAGCCTTTCTGCATCAGCTATCATGGTGTCAGCAGGGCAGAGGTAAAGCCGGGAGACAAGGTTCTGGTCATAGGAGCCGGTACCATCGGCGTTCTGGCTGCGGTGGCAGCCAAGGCAAAGGGGGCAGTGGTTTACATATCCGATGTGTCCATGGGAAAACTGGACATGGCCAGGGAGTTCGGCGTGGATGGCATCATCCTTAATGATTCCCCGGAGGGCTTTGACAAAGCGGTGAAGGAGATTACAGACGGGAACGGGTTTGATATTGCCATTGAGGCGGTAGGACTTCCATCCACATTCCAGAACTGCATTGACGCGGCCTGTTTTGGGGGAAAGGTGGTTGTCATCGGAGTAGGAAAGAAAAACCTGGATTTCAATTTTACACTGCTCCAGAAAAAAGAACTTAATGTATTTGGTTCAAGGAATGCTCTTAAGAAAGATTTTGTGGAGCTGATTGACCTGGTCAAGGAAGGAAAGGTACCGGTAAAGGGAATTATTACCAATATATATAAATTTGAGGATGGGGCCAAAGCATTCAATGATTTTGCTAACAACCCGGGAAATATGCTTAAGGTAATTCTGGACTTTACAGACAGATAAGACACAAAAAGGTAAAGGTAACAAAAAATATTAATATATGGAGGTAAGATTATGAGATTAACAGATTAGCAGCACTTACAATGGCAGGGTAATTGGCAGCAGCCAGCTTGACAGCATGTGGAGGCGGAAGTACTGGGTCCACCACAGCGGCAGGCACCACAGAGAGTGCGGCGGCAGCCGATTCAGCAGCCGATACAACGGCAGCACAGGTAGATGCAGATACAGAGCCGGCAGCAGGCGATGTGGTTACGATTCAGGTTGGCTATGAGAACGCCACTTCTGAGCCGGCAGCAAAGGCTGTTGAGAAATGGAAGGAACTGGTTGAGTCTAAGAGTAACGGAACCATCAAGATGGAACTTTTCCCAAACTCTGCATTGGGTAAGAAGACAGAACTGATTGACCAGATGATTCTGGGCGAGCCCATGATTACAGTGGCAGATGGTGCGTTTCTTGCGGATTACGGAGTACCGGACTTTGGAATTTTCTATGCGCCGTTCATGTTTGATACCTGGGATGAGGAGTGGTCAGCCATTGACAGCGACTGGTACAGGGGACTGTGCGATGAGCTGGCACAGAAGGCTTCCATCCGCGTTCTGTCATCCAACTGGGTATATGGAGCCAGAAATATTCTTTCCGTAAAACCGGTGACGCTTCCGGAAGACCTGGCAGGCCTGAAGCTGAGAGTTTCATCCAACGATCTTTCCATCAGCAGTTTTAATTCCCTGGGAGCATCCTCTGTGGGTATGGATATGGGCGATGTTTACCAGGCACTGCAGGCAAAGACCATTGACGCTGTGGAAAACCCAATCACTCCTCTTGCCAACAGAAGCTTCCAGGAGGTTGCCAAGTATCTGGTAGAGGATGAGCATATACTGGCCACATCCATGTGGATTTGCGGAGATACGTTTTTCCAGAGCCTGACAGCTGACCAGCAGAAGATCCTTACAGAGGCAGCAGACGAGGCAGGACTGTACAATAATGAATTACAGGAAGCAGCAGAGGAAGATGCAAGGCAGAAACTGCTGGATGCAGGCGTGACCATCACTACCCTGACAGACGAGCAGAAGGCAAAATGGATTGAGGCAGGACAGCCATTCTATGATATCGCAGGCGAAACCCTTGGCTGGAGTGACGGACTGTACGACACAGTAAAGGAAGCAGCAAAATAAACAGTTCTGACTACAGATAGGAGCATGGAATGAAAAAAGACAGCAAGCTTTTTAGGATTCTGATTAATCTGGATATAGTGATTGCTTCTATTGCACTGGTTATTCTTGTAGGATGCACATTTGCGGGCGTTATCGCCCGCTATGTGGTTGGAAAACCATTCGGATGGATAGAGGAAATACAGGCTGCGTTCATTGTATGGGTCGTATTTGCAGCAGGAGGTGCGGCTTACCGTACAGGAAACCATTCGGCAATAGAAATCTTATATGAGATATTTCCAAAACCGGTCCGCAAAATCGTGAGTATTTTTATCGGGCTGGTGGTGACAGCGGTACTGGGATTCCTGTGCTATACAAGCATTGGTTATCTTCAGCTTTTCATGCGTACAGGAAGGACAACAGCGGTGCTCAACTTACCGTTTACCTGGATTTATATGATTGTACCGGTTTCCTGTATGCTTCAGATATTTAACTATTTTCTTGTCAATGTGTTTGGTTACGAGGATGAAGTAGAAAAATTGGTAGAGGAGGACGAAGATGAATAATCTGGTTATCATATGCGCAATTCTCTTGCTGGTACTCCTTTTCCTGAAGGTACCGGTGTATATTGCGGTTTTATCAGCGTCAGCCGTTTCCTTTATAGGAACGCCCGGAATGAATCTCTCCATATTTGCCCAGAAGACCATAAGCGGCGCAGAGGGACTCTCTCTCCTGGCAATCCCCTTTTTTGTATGTGCAGGCATATTTATGAATTATACGGGTGTCACCAAGCGCATTATGAACTGCTGTGAAGTGCTGACAGCCAGGATGCCCGGAGGACTGGCGCAGGTCAACATCCTGCTCTCCACTCTCATGGGAGGCTTGTCCGGATCCAGCCTGGCAGACGCGGCCATGCAGTGTAAGATGCTGGTTCCAACCATGGAGTCAAAGGGATATTCAAAGTCATTTTCAACCGTCATCACAGCCGCATCCGGCATGGTGGTTCCGCTGATTCCTCCGGGAGTAGGGCTGATTATCTATGGCTGTATCAATAACATATCAATCGGCAAACTGTTCATAGCGGGAATCGGGCCCGGAATTGTTCTCTGTGTGACATTGATGATATTTACACACTTTTTGTCCAAAAAGAGAGGATACCTGCCAAGCAGGACCACTAAGATTCCTGTTTCTGAAAAAATAGCAGCTGTCAGGCCTGCATTTCTTCCATTGCTTTTGCCGATCATTATTATCGGCGGGGTAAGGATTGGCGTTTTTACTGCTTCCGAGGCGGGAACTGTGGCAATCGTATATGCGGTGCTGCTGGGACTTCTGTATAAAGAACTGACACTTAAAAACGTGATGCAGGGGTGCAAGGAAACAGTAACGACAACGGCGTCTATCATGCTTATTGTAGCTGCCGCCACCTGTTTTTCATGGATTCTCACAAAGGAGCAGATACCGCAGCAGTTTTCACAGTGGATGATAAGCAATATCCATAATAAGTATGTATTCCTGATTATGGTCAATATCTTCCTTTTGATCGTTGGTATGTTTATCGAAGGAAACGCATCCATGATCGTGCTGGCACCTCTTCTGCATCCGGTTGCAATGGCTTATGGAATTGATGATATCCATTTTGCCATGGTCTATATTTTTAACTGTACAATAGGAGCATTTACACCTCCCATGGGAACACTGATGTTTGTAAGCTGCGGTATTACCAAGTGTCCTACAAAGGATTTCATAAAGGAAGCAGTTCCATTTTATATCCTGTTTGCAATTGATATTATTGTGCTGACATATATTCCACAGTTGACTACGTTCCTTGTAAATGTATTTTATTAATGCCGGATAAGGAGTGTTGCGGAAAATGAGAGAACGCCAATTTGTAGCGGACCTGGTGAGCAGCCAGGATTTGCCTAAAATGTTTAAAGTAAGACAGACGTTTCCACGGCCCAGGATTGAGCCGGAGGATATACCGGGAATTATACGGGGATACCTGTCCGAGGAGAGTTTTGCAGCGAAAGTCAGGCCGGGTATGAGGATTGCCATTACGGCAGGATCCAGGGGAATTGCAAACGTGGCCCTGGTCACAAAGACAATTGCGGACTATGTTAAATCCAGGGGAGCAGAGCCCTTTGTGGTTCCCGCCATGGGAAGCCATGGGGGAGCTACGGCAGAGGGACAAAAAGATGTCCTGGAGAGTTACGGCATCACTGAGTCTTATCTGGGATGCCCGATTCTCTCATCCATGGAAGTAAAAAAGATAGGCGTCAATGAGGAAGGCATGGATGTGTTCATTGACAAATATGCCGCGGAAGCGGACGGCATCATTGTCAGCTGCAGGATAAAACCCCATACAGCCTTCAGGGGACCATATGAAAGCGGTATCATGAAAATGATGGCCATTGGACTTGGAAAACAGCATGGGGCTGAGGTGTGCCATGAGGCGGGCTTTAAAAACATGGCAAAGTATGTGCCGATGTTTGGAAAAGCAATCATAGAGAATGCACCTGTACTGTTTGCAGTGGCAGTGATAGAAAATGCCTTTGATGAGACCTGTAAGATAGCGGCGGTCCAGGCAGAGGACATAGTGGAGAAAGAGCCGCCCCTTCTCAAAGAGGCATTTACCTACATGCCCAGAATACTGGTGGATTCCTGTGACGTACTGGTTGTGGACCAGATTGGCAAGAATTTCAGCGGTGATGGCATGGACCCGAATATTACGGGTACGTTCTGTACACCCTATGCATCTGGCGGTATCAATGCCCAAAGGGTGTGTGTACTGGATTTGAGCCCCGAAACCCATGGAAACGGAATCGGTCTTGGATATTCCAGCGCAACTACAAAACGGGTGTTTAACCAGCTGGACCTGGCTTCCATGTATCCAAACGCAATAACTTGTACTGTCCTTGGCGGGGTCCGAATCCCCATTGTCATGGAAAGTGATAAGGAAGCCATACAGGTATGCGTCCGCACCTGCAATGAAATTGATAAAAAGAATCCGAGAATCGTCCGGATTCCCAACAGCCTGCACCTGGAACATATCATGCTGTCAGAGGCTTATTATGATGAAGTCAGGAATCATCCCGGCATCACGATTGAAAGCGAACCTGAGTATCTTCCTTTTGATGAGGACGGCAACCTGTGGTAATAGTTAACAATATGAGTTGGATACCCCGCTGCAGACAACGGGGTATCCATTCCTTGTAAACATAAAGATGGAGGTGTATCATGGCAAGAAAAGAAACAGTAATCCAATTTGGCGAAGGCGGATTCCTCAGAGGCTTTGCAGACTATTTTTTCCAGAAGATGCAGGACAAAGGGCTGTTTGACGGCTCTGTGGTCATAGTCCAGCCGATTGAAAAAGGGATGTGCAGCGTACTGGAGCAGCAGGGATGTGAGTACAACCTGTTCCTCAGAGGCATTGATAACGGGCAGGTGGTGGATGAGCACACCCATATTGACATCATATCCAGGTGCGTGAATCCCTATGATGATTTTGAAGCCTACATGAAGCTGGCCGAGAACCCGGATTTCCGCTTTATTGTGTCCAATACCACGGAAGCGGGAATCGAGTATGTGGATTCCAACCAATTTACAGATGCGCCGGCCAGGTCATTTCCCGGCAAGCTGACCCAGCTTTTATATAATGCGGTTCCGGCTGGGCTTAAAGGTTTCATTATTCTCTCCTGTGAGCTGATTGACCACAACGGCGAGGAGCTGGAAAAATGCTGTCTCCGTTACGCAAAACAGTGGGAGCTGGGAGAGGAATTTGAGACATGGCTTGTACGGGAAAATGATTTCTGTTCCACACTGGTGGACCGCATTGTCACAGGATTTCCCAGGGATGAGCATGAGGAGCTCTGCCGGAGGATTGGCGAACAGGACAATATGATGGATACGGCTGAGATATTCCACCTGTGGGTCATCCAGGGAAGCCATGAGGATGAGCTTCCGTTACAAAAGGCAGGCTTTCATGTGGTCTGGACCGACAATGTGGACCCGTATAAAAAGAGGAAGGTGCGTATCCTGAACGGAGCCCATACCTCCATGGTGCTGGGAGCCTATTTATACGGACTTAAGACGGTGGGAGAGTGCCTGAAGGATGAAAAGGTGTCCGCCCTCTTGCGCAAATGCATCTTCAGGGAAATTATACCGGCCATTGGCGATACAGAAGATAACCGGAAATTCGGAGAGGCAGTGCTGGAACGGTTCTCCAACCCCTTTATCAGGCATATGCTCCTCTCTATTGCGCTTAACTCTGTGTCCAAATTCCGGGCAAGGGTGCTTCCCACCATACTGGAATACAGGGATATGTTTGGTTCTTGTCCCCAGGGGCTTACTTTTTCTCTGGCAGCTCTCATGGCATTTTACCGCACCGATGATGCCAATGACAGCCAGGAAATCATGGATTTCATGAAAACAGCTCCGGTGGAGGATATTTTAAAGAGGGAAGATTACTGGGGACAGGATTTAAGCCCCCTTCTCGCTGATGTAAAGAAGTGGTATGAATTGATTGAGACAGAAGGTATGGACAAGGCGTACGACGCGGTTCTGAGTGAATCGGAGTAGATGCCTGTCAGGCATAAATGATATGTGCGGCCCGGAGGAAGAGTTATATGCAGGAGTTTATAAAAATCAACAGGGAAGATACGGTGGCGGTGGCGTTAAAGCCGCTGTCCAAAGGAAGTACAGTTGCGGCAGACCCATATACAGTGGTTTTAAATGAGGATATTCCCCAGGGACATAAGTTTGCAGTCTGCCAAATACCGGAGGGCGCGCCCGTGGTCAAATACGGCTGCCGCATCGGATATGCCTCCCGGCAGATTAATCCCGGGGACTGGGTGCATATCCATAATGTACGTACTGCCCTGGGCGATGTGCTGGAGTATCAATACGAGCCTCAGATAAAGGAACTTCCCAAGTCATCCCCATCCAGCTTTATGGGATATAAGCCGGGGGAACGGAGGATGCGGAGTGCGCAATGAACTGTGGATTCTTCCCACCGTAGGCTGCGTGAATTCAGTGGCCAGGGCAATGGAGCAGGAGGCAAAGCGCCGTTTTATGCTGGGAAACGTGGAGGATATCGTGGCGTTTGCCCATCCCTACGGATGCTCCCAGATGGGGGAGGATCAGGAGAATACCAGGAAGGTGCTGGCCGACATCATCCATCATCCCAACGCGGGCGGTGTGCTGGTTCTGGGACTGGGCTGTGAAAACTGCAATATACCGGTTCTGATGGACTATATCGGTGAATATGACCCGGAACGGGTGAAATTCCTGCAATGCCAGGACTGTGAGGATGAGATGGAAGCTGCCATGGAGCTTCTGGGACAGCTGTATGAGAAGGCTTCCGGGGATGTCAGGGTGGAATGTGACGCGTCTCAGCTGATCATCGGCATGAAGTGCGGCGGCTCCGACGGGCTGTCGGGAATCACGGCCAATCCGGCGGTGGGTGCAATTTTCCGATATACTTATATCCAAGGGCGGGACCACGATTCTCACCGAGGTGCCGGAGATGTTTGGCGCTGAAACCATTCTGATGAACCGGTGCCGGGATGAGGAGACATTTGCCAGGACTGTGAAGCTCATCATGCTTCAAGGAATATTTCACCAGCCACAACCGACTATCTTGAAAAATCCATCCCCCGGGCAATAAAAAAGGGGGGGTATCTCCACCCTGGAGGATAAGTCTCTTGGCTGCACCCAGAAGTCCGGTTCCTCACCAGTGTGCGGTGTGCTGGAGTATGGCGAACGCGTCAGGGAGAAGGGCCTTAACCTGCTGTCCGCTCCGGGCAATGACCTGGTAGCGGCCACGGCCCTGGCAGTATCCGGCGCCCAGATTGTACTTTTTACAACGGGAAGGGGCACGCCCTTTGCGACTCTGGTTCCCACCATGAAGATTTCCTCCAATTCAAAGCTGGCCGGATACAAGGCAGGATGGATCGATTTTAATGCCGGCGAAATGGTGGAGACAAAACGAAGGACCAGGTGGCCATGGAATTGTTCCAATATGTTCTCAGGGTGGCTTCCGGGGAAAAGGTTAAGTCAGAGGAAGCCGGTTTTCATGATTTGGCTATCTTTAAGCAGGGAGTCACATTGTAGATGGAAGGCCCGGATTCAGGAATTTAGGGCATGCCCCTACGGCGGGCGGATAAATTGATGCAGTATATGTATGGATGAAAGCACGGACAAAAGATTAGGTCCGTGCTTTATTTTTGTACTTTTCCAATTCCTTGCAAAGATTTTACAGATTTTATCTTCCGGAATTTACATTCAATCTTTAAGATAAAACATACAACGGAATGATTAGGAGGAAATGGAGTAATGAGAAGAAGTGTAAAATCTTTGATGGCATTGGCCATGGCAGTTTCAGTGTCAGCTTCAATGGCAGTTTTATCCGGCTGCGGTGCAGCGTCAGGCAGCAAAGCCCGGGATAACGCGGGTGCAGCCAATGCGCAGACCGGCACAGCAGCGGTAAACCAGACCGGAAGCGGGGCAGAGGCCGGCACAGACACTAATACAGATACCAGTACAGATACCGGTACAGGGTCCGGGACCGGGGGAAACAGCTCCTCCGGAGAAAAAACAGTAATCGAATACTGGCACTGTAATGCGGAAACACAGGGAGGATTGGTGGTAGACGAGCTGGTTAAGCAGTTTAACGAAAGCAACGACCACATCCAGGTAGTGGCAAAATACAACCCGGACATGTATAAGGGACTGATGCAGAACCTCCAGGCAGAGGCGGCAGCAGGCAATTCTCCGGCGTTGGTGCAGATTGGCTGGGCATTTCTGGATTATTTTTCCAATAACTTTTCCTATGTGTCCCCTCAGGAAGCCATAGACAGGTTTGACAAGGAGGATGCGGGTTTCCTTCAGGACAAATTTCTTCCCAATGTCCTTGAGCTGGCTGTAAACAGCCAGGGTTCCCAGGTGGGCATCCCCTATTCCCTGAGTAATCCGGTTCTCTACATCAACAAGGACATCTTAAGGGAGGCAGGACTTGCGGAGGACGGCCCGGCTACCTGGCAGGAGGTCAGCGAGTTTGCAAAGACCATCAAGGAAAAGACAGGAAAGTACGGTTTTTATATGCAGGAGCCCGCGGATTTCTGGGCACAGCAGGGACTGATTGAAAGCAGCGGCGCTAAGATGCTGACCACCAACGCGGAGGGCAAAAAAGAGGCCTCCTTTGCCACGGAGGATGGAATTGAAGCCATGCAGCTGATAGCCGATATGGTGAAGGACCAGACCGCTTTACATATCTCCTGGGAGGAAGGGTGCCAGAGCTTTATTGACGGCAACTGCGCCATGTTATACACCACCATTGCCAGAAGGGCTTCCGTGCAGAAGGGCGCGCAGTTTGACGTGGCAACCGTAAAATCCCCCCTGTGGAAAGACAAGGAGCGCATGGTTCCGGCAGGAGGATGCTTCCTGGCTATTACGGCTCAGGGCGATGACCAGATTGAGGCGGCATGGGAATTTGAGAAGTTTCTCTACAGCGTGGAGTCCATGGCAGCCTGGACAGAGGGAACCGGTTATGTGCCTCCCAGAAAGGATGTGGCCGGGGCTGAGAACGGGCTTAAGACATTCCTGGCAGAGAACAAGATGATGAACGCAGCCATCCAGCAGATGGACGGAGTGGTTCCGTGGACAGCGTTTCCGGGAGACGCCGGCCTGCAGGCAGAGCAGATGCTCTTAGACATGAGGGACCAGATTCTGGGCGGGCAGGTGACGGCAGAACAGGGCATGAAGGCAGCACAGGATGCCATCAACCAGCTGCTGGCAGTACAGTAACCGGCTGAAATACAGCTGCTTACAATAAATTGGAGCGGGTATCCCCGGGGACATGGGGATACCTGCCCCTTTATGGAGGTAAAATCAGATTGAATCAGGAAGAAAAAAAGCAGACACTGCTGGGATATCTGTTTCTTGTGCCATCGCTGGCTGTGTTTGCGGTATTCATGTTTTATCCCCTGTTTTATACGGTCTATCTCAGTTTTTTTGAGTGGAATATGGTAAAACCGGTGAAAAAGTTTGTGGGGCTGGCTAACTATGCAGCCATTTTCAGGGACCCGAATTCCTGGAAGATTGCGGGAAATACGGCGGTGTATATCCTTGTACTGCTGGTGCTGAATTTTGTGCTGCCCTACATCCTTTCCTTCATCCTGTCAGCGGTGATTAAGAGGGGACAGGGCTTTTATAAAGCTGTGTTTTTCCTGCCCAGCGTCATATCCCTGGTGGTGGGATCCATTCTTTATATCTGGATTCTGAACCCCATTTCCGGCCCTGTGGCCCTTGTGTTAAAGTACTTTGGCCTGGCCCTTCCCTTCTGGTCCAAGGCCGAGGGGTGGGTCATTGCTGTACTGAGCATAATCACCTCCTGGAAGGTGTTCGGCTATAATTTTATCATCATACTGGCAGGTGTGTCCGGGGTATCCCAGGAGGTCGTTGAGGCGGCCAGACTGGACAATATTCCCCTGTGGAAAATCTTCCGCGACATGGTGGTTCCCATGAGCTCGGCCACTGGAATCTACGTGTTTATCACCACCATTGTACAGGGGCTTCAGTATGTGTTTACACCCATCAAGGTGGTAACCCAGGGCGGTCCCAACTACGCCAGCTCCAACCTGATATACATGTCCTACCATGAGGCATTTACCCTGTACCGCACAGGCACATCATCAGCTGTTTCAGTGATTACCATGGTGCTGTTTATTGTACTGCTGCTTCTGGAATTCCGGTTTGTGGAAAAGGGGGTATACTATGAAAATTAAAGAAATGCAGCCGGGATGGCACCTGCTTCTTCTGTGTGCCGTGTTCCTTATCCTGATGCCCATTGTATTTGCGGTGTCAAATTCCTTTAAGACCATGCAGGATGCCTTTAATACGGTGTTTCAGATTATTCCGGCCAGGCCCACGGTGCAGAATTACATCCATGTATTCAGCAAGCTCCCCTTCTTAAGAATTACCATGAATACCTTTTTAATTGCTGCCACTGTAACTGCTTTTAAGACCGTTACCAGCCTGTTTGCAGCCTATTCCTTTGTGTATTTTGATTTTAGGGGCAAGGGAATCCTGTACTTTATCATGCTGGCCACCATGTTCATACCGTTTACCGTTACCATGATTCCCAACTATCTGATGATTTCCAAAATCGGCCTCAGCGACAAGATATGGGGCGTGGCCCTGCCCCAGCTGGCCGATGTGCTGGGAATCTTTCTCCTGCGCCAGTCCATGCGGGGAATCCCCAGGGCTCTTATCGAGGCGGCCAGGATGGAGAATGTGAAGAATCTGAAAATCATGAGGGATATCATCATCCCGTTAGTACGGCCCTCCATCATTTCCACGGGAATCATCTTTTTCATCAATTCCTGGAACGAGTATGTGTGGCCTGTTCTTATACTGAAAAGCAAGGAGAATTATACCCTGTCCCTGGCCCTGCAGATGTACATAAGCGCGGAGGGGGGGCACGGAGTTTACCATAGCAATGGCTGTTTCTGTCATGACCATGGTGATTCCGCTGGCATTGTATATCCTGTTCCAGCGCTATATCATCAATACCTTTGCCATTCGGGAATCAAGGGTTAGGAGTTGGCGGCCAAGGGAATCAAATAAGGAGAAATCAATGAAAAATCATAGTATTTGGACCATGTAGTGAAAGCTTATGACAAAAATTGTAATCGTAAAGGATTTAAACATGGAAATCAGGGAAGGAGAGCGCCTGATTCTGCTGGGACCTTCCGGCTGCGGCAAATCCACCACCCTGCGGATGATTGCGGGCCTGGAGAGGCTCAGCGGGGGAAATCTCTATATGGACGGCCGTCTGGTAAACGATGTTCCCTGCGGGGAGAGGAATGTGTCCATGGTATTCCAAACTATGCCCTGTTTCCTCATATGACGGTGCAAAGCAATATCGTTTACGGCCTGAAGGCCCACAAATGGATCCCGCGGAGATAAAGACCAGGCTTTCGGAGGTTCTGGATATGCTGGACCTGAAAGGGCTGGAGGAGCGCAGGCCAAAGGATCTTTCCGGCGGCCAGCGCCAGAGGGTGGCGCTGGCCAGGGCAGTGGTGAAGCGCTCGGATTATTTCCTTTTAGACGAACCGCTTTCCAACCTGGATGCCCAGCTGAGGCTGCGGGCCAGGAAGGAGCTGGTGAAAATCCATGAGATGTACCATCAGACCCTTATTTATGTGACCCATGACCAGATTGAGGCCATGACCGTGGGACAGCGCATTGCTCTGATGCATGAGGGGAAAATGCAGATGCTGGACACCCCTGCCAATGTATACAACCGCCCTGCCAATGTATTTACTGCAAAATTCATCGGATCCCCCTCCATGAATATTGTGGAGGCATCCTATACCAGGGGAACGCTGGTGATCGGCAGACAGGTGGTCTGGCTGCCGGACATGTGGTCAGGATTGGCCTCCCGCAACGAATCCGGCCGTCTGTTCCTGGGAATACGCCCGGAACACATGATTTTGCACCGCAGGCGCCAGGAAAATACCCTGGAGGGAACCGTCAAGTACGTGGAGGATTACGGCAACCGGTACGGCGTATATGTGCAGGTGGACAATATGGAAATTATTGCTGTAAGCGAGGGGGATGTCCCTGCTCCGGGAGAGAGCGTATATATCCAGCCGGATTTTGACAGAATCCATCTCTTTGACAGGGCCACCCAGGTGTCCCTGGGCTATCCGGAGCAGCTAAGGGCTGCCAGGGAGCCGTATATACTCCAAAAAGGTGCCAGTAAGAAGGGAGAGAACGGCCATGGCTTTGCTCATCAGTACCAATATGTATAAGGCGGAGGAGTTTAAGCGGATTCTGTCCTATGTGGAAAAATGGAAGGGACAGGTGGGAGTGGAAGTATTTCCCATGTTCCACCGGCAGGTATTCGCCTCTCTCCTTGAGGAGAGCATGGACATGTTAAAACATGTTCCCATCAGCTTTCACGGCCCCTATTACAAGGCGGAGCACTCGGCGCCCCAGGGAACCCCGGAGTATGAGTACACCATGGAACTGGTGGGCCAGACCCTCCGCTACTCAGAGAGGCTTAACAGCCGCTATATGGTTTTTCATCACAACAACTGTGTTGTCAGGGATGAGGAGAGGATGCTGCGGGATTCCTGCGCCAATTACCGCAGGGTGGAGGAACTGTTTCGTCCCCTGGGAATACCGGTGGCCGTGGAGAATGCGGGGGTTCATGGACCGGAACAATATGCTGTTAGATGAGAGCGGCTTTGTCTCCCTGTGCCGGGCGGAAGGATACCCGGTGCTCATAGACATCGGCCATGCCCATGCCAATGGCTGGGACCTGCGCAGCGTTATGGAACGCCTGAAAGGGCAGATTCTGGCATACCATCTTCACAATAATGACGGAGTTCACGACAGCCACAGACGGATTGGGGACGGAACCCTGGATTTTGACAGCTTCATGGCATGGGCCGGGGTAATATACCCCTCAGGGCCTGGAACCTGGTAGTGGAGTACGGCATGGAGACAGCGGATGACTGCCGGGGAATCGAAGCGGATGTGGAGCGTTT
>ENA-OQCW01000658-OQCW01000658.1-human-gut-metagenome-genome-assembly--contig:-NODE-658-length-18012-cov-2.183226_pt1 | contig 18012 bp, 14 predicted proteins | sample MGYA00242767_ERZ504593 | MGnify/ENA primary metagenome ERZ504593 (study PRJEB26092, sample SAMD00036307) | human gut metagenome | host: Homo sapiens | study: EMG produced TPA metagenomics assembly of... | reverse complement strand
GTCTGCTGCGCCTGTACGGGAATCGTAGTACCCACACAACCGGCCAAACAAGCGATCCCAAGTATCATCCATCCTTGTAGATTCTTCATTTTTCAGTCCTCCATCGATTTAAAATTGGTAAATGAGATTGATCGCCGCCTGCGTAGGCCCGAAGTAATGCTTCTTGATCCCTTCTTGCTTGCGGCCGCAATTCGCGCAGGGATACTTGTCCGACTTCAAGTACAGATAGCCCACGCCCACCGTAGCCTCCAAGTTCCAATGGCGAGACAGCAGCCACGAGTATCCATAACTGATACCGGCTCCCGCGCCCCATCCCTGGTGACGCTCGCCCTCTGTACCCAGCCATTTGATATCGGCTACATTATATAATAGGTACGGAGTATGCACGCCGAGGAAATGGCCGTTAAACGTCTCGCAAAACCAATACCTCAACTCCGGGTGCAGACGCAAATGCTTCAGTGAGCGGCCATAACTCCCATCATCGTTCTTGCCGCTGAACGGATTCAAGCCTGCCTCCAACTCAAGTGTCCAATGACGGGCGAGATAAACTTCAGCCCCCAAATTAAACGTGGCAGTAGCCCAATAAGGAATATTGCTCTTGATCCCAATCATGGAGCCTTTCCCTTCGACCGGCACCCCCTGCGCTCTCGAAAGAAACGGGACTGCCAACAAGAATAGCATGAAAATCGTCTTCTTCATTCTTTCTTATTCATTATGGTTGTTAATCTTATATCTTTTCACCCTTCTGCCCCTCAAGACCTAACTTCCTAAAATCAACTAACGGCAAGAATGGCCCGTGGACTTATTTATGGAATAAGGTTTAGCGTTTCAAAAACGTCAGCGGAGAATAAACGTTAAACAACATTTTATTGTCGTTTATATAGTATATCAATAGACCACACGGAACGTTTCAGAAAAACATGTACATGTTTTCCTGAAAAGACGTACATGTTTTTTGGAAAACACGTACATGAAATCCAATAAATATTATGGTGTTTCTATACAGCTATCAATCAATGGCTTACATATAGGCCTATCCAAACGAGCTTATTGTATTATTTGTTTTTGATATTCAGGAGGAATTTGTAGAGTATAGAAATTCCTCTTTAGTTGAGAGAGTGAATCAATAAAGGTGAATATGGTTCATTTTAAAGACATAGCTTCCCCTAAATTCCTTATTTGGTGAAAAGAACTTGACAATTTTAATGCAGAAAAGTTGTGATAATAAAATATTTATTATGTATTTTTGTGAACTAATAGGGAGGAAGTTACTATTTTAACGCTAAAACTCCTTATTCCATAAATAAGCTCACAAACCATCCATCCTTTTCTCAAGAATCCGATTTACAGAGCCTATCACCTTCATGTTCGCATGAGCCAAACGTGATATATCCAATTCTTCCAGATAAAAACGAGTCGTTTTCTCCGACGAGTGCCCCAACGCCTGGCTGATCAAGGCCATCGGCATATCGCAGCGTAAAGCTTCTGATGCCCAACTATGGCGAACAACATACGACGTAAACGGATTCGGTAACCGTAAAGTTTGCCCAATCCGTTTCAGCCGGGCATTATGCCGAGCCAAGCTACGCTTATACCTCAAATGGTCCGGATTCTTGGGCGGAAGAATCGGGAACAAATACGGCGATCCGGTCGCTCGCTGCCGATCCGCGTATTTCCGGATCAATTGCAACATACTACTGGTTATCTCCAACCGGATCATACGTCCTGTCTTATGACGGTGATATACCAACTCATTCCCCCGGATATTCTGCCTCGTCAAGTACGCTATATCCACAAAAGGCATCCCGCAAGCCATAAAACTGAATAGGGAAAGATCTATCGATAATTCCACTTGCGGGTCATCCGCCACCTTGATCTGAGCGATTTGCTGGAACAAAGATGCGGGAATCGCACGCCTCGCCGTCATCGCACGCCGGAGTTTCAAATTCTCAAACGGATAATATGACGCAGGAATCAACGACTCTTGGCAAGCCGTATTATAAAGCGCCCGCAAACTACTGATATACGTATTTACCGTATTAGTAGCTAATCCTTTTCCCTGAAGATACGTGATGAAATCTATCACCAACGCACGATTCAAATCGGCCAAACAGAACCCCGGGTTCTTCACGAATCTTAAAAAATGCCTTACGGCCACCTCATACAACTCAGCTGTCCCTTCTTTCTTTAACTGCCGTTTCATGTCTCTTCGTTTTCCCATATAATCCATCAATGAGATTGCTAACTTTTTCTTACGTCCTCGTTTCATACTCCTTTCACTAAATTATTTATACTTTACACGAACAAATTAATTCAAATTATTACTTTTGTTCCCGAAAATAAGAAAATAGGTAACAATTAAAAGCATAAAAGCAACAATAAATAATATGGCAAACAATCGAGTCACATTCGGTAGTAAATTGGGCGTAGTACTAGCTACCGTAGGATGCGCCGTCGGATTGGGAAGCGTATGGCGCTTCCCGTATATGCTGGGAGCAAACGGAGGTGCGGCCTTCCTACTGGTCTACATACTTTTCATGATATTCTTGGGCATTCCGGTAATGATAACCGAGTTTTTCATCGGCCGGCATTCCCGCAGCAATACGGTGGGTTCTTTCAAGAAAATGGCTCCCGGTACAAAATGGTGCTGGATTGGGTACAACGGTATCTTGGCCGCGTTTTTGATCTTAAGTTATTACTCGGTCGTCTCCGGTTGGACGCTTGAATATGTTTGGCAAACGCTAAGTGGCCGTTTGTATGGACAGCCGGATATAGACTATACGGCCGATTTTCAGGATTTCGCTTCCAATGTCTTCCGTCCGATCTTTTGGATGGGCGCTTTTATCGGGTTGACTCACTTCGTGATTGTCTCGGGCGTAGAGAAAGGCATCGAACGGGCCTCTAAGATCATGATGCCGCTTTTATTCTTGATCTTGCTGATCATGTGCGTACGTTCCGTGACCTTACCGAACGCTGAGGCCGGATTGCTTTTCCTTTTCAAGCCGGATTTTAGCAAATTGACTTCCTCAGTGGTCTTGAGCGCACTAGGACAGGCTTTCTTCTCTTTGAGTTTGGGTATGGGCTGCCTGATCACTTACTCCTCTTACTTCGGGAAAGATACGAATATGCAGGCCACCGCTTGGCAGGTGACAATCATTAATACGCTTGTCGCCGTATTGGCCGGTATCATGATATTCCCGGCGGTATTCAGTTTCGGCATCACCCCTTCCGCTGGTGCGGAACTCGTGTTTATCACGTTACCGAACGTATTTGGGCAATTACCGCTGAGTGGCTTGTGGTCCTGTATTTTTTATATCTTGCTAGCGATGGCGGCACTGACTTCCACGATCTCTTTACATGAGGTAGCTACGGCCTACGTTCTTGAGGAGTTCCATATGACACGCAAGAAAGCGGCTTTGATCGTTTCCTTAGGAGTCTTTTTCTTAGGTATTTTCAGTTCACTCTCATTCGGGGTGATGAAAGGATTCACGATTGGAGGCTTGGCCTTTTTCGACGCGCTGGATTACTTGACCGCCAAGATCATGCTACCGCTGGGAGGTATGCTCACTTGTATTTTCGTAGGTACACGTGTCGATAAAAAAGTATTGAAAGCCGAGTTGACCAATGAGGGGACTCTTAAGTTCCGTCTTTTCGGCGCTTACGTATTCTTTATGAAATACGTGGCCCCAATCGCCATCGGTATCGTATTTTTGAACGAATTAGGGATCTTGAAATGGATTACCGGTAAATAATACCGAGAATTCCTTGTCAATAGAAACGGAACTTCTACCTTTGTCGGTGGAAGTTCCACAAATCAAAACATAAGACTATGAAATGGCGTGATTTACTTTATTTCTCCAAGGGGGAAAGGCAGGCTCTTACCCTACTCCTTTCCTTAATAGCGATGGCATGGATCGCAATTATCGGGACGGATTTCTACCGTTCCCAATTTCAAACAGTCCCATTGGCAAACACCGGAATCAAACAAGATTCCTCACGGATCTATTCGAATAAAACACCTTCAAATTTCATTCGGAAAGAAAAAGAATCCCATTCGAACGAAACTAAAATCCCTTCCGAATGGAAATCCAAACGCATCCGAAGGGAATCAAAGCCCCATTTCCCCTCTTATCCCCAAGCAGAAAAATGGCCGCAAGGAACGGTTGTCGAATTAAACCTCGGCTGATACCACCGCCCTTAAAATGGTTCCGGGAAATTGGTAGCGTTTTTGCCAAGCGGATCATTAAATACAGGGACTTACTAGGAGGATTTTATTCCGTGGTAACAGCTAGGAGAAGTATATGGTATTGACGAGGAACGCTATGAAGCGATGAAATCGTGGTTTCCGTGGACCCGTCAGTTATAAGTCATCTATTTGTCAACCAACTGTCAGCTAAAGAACTGGCCAGTCACCCATATGTCAGTTATAAACAAGCTAGGATCATTGAGAAAATGATCCGGAAAAAAGGGAAATTACAAGGTTGGGAGGATTTATCCCTATTGGAAGAGTTTCCGGAGCATGAACAACAACGATTACGATATTATCTTTCATTCCATTGATATTTTCACTATGTTTGTAACAAAACATATTCTGTATGATCTATCTGAAGCAAGTCAAATTACTGGACCCGGACTTGGTAGCCGGCAATCCCGAAGAACTAAAATACCCGTATAAGGCTCCGGCGGTACGTTTCACGGAATCATTCATTTTCCGCAAGCCGGTTACTTTCCTTGTCGGGGAAAACGGGGCGGGAAAATCTACCCTGCTGGAAGCGATGATGAGTAAATATGAGGAAAGGGATGAGGAAGAACCGGGTATGCTCTATGACGGAACCGAGGCCTACAAGATTTACGCCAATGTCTTACCCGAGCATATTAAGCTGATCGAAACCCGAAAACCGGAAAAGCATTTCTTCTTCCGGGCAGAATCCTTTTTAACCATGCGGCCGAATTGGATAGGCAAGCCCAACTGGAATTACGTAAGTACAGCAAGATCTACGCCTATAAAGCTTACGGTGGCAGGAGTTTATTGGAGCAATCGCACGGCGAGAGCTTTCTCAGCGCTTTCCTGAATTATGCCAGCCGCAATACATTATTTATATTAGACGAGCCGGAAGCCGCACTCTCCCCACAACGGCAGCTGGCCCTTTTGGTGCGTATCCATGAACTGGTGAATAACGGTTGCCAACTGATTATCTCCACGCACTCCCCGATCTTGATGGCTTATCCGAACGCGGACATTTATGCCATCGATGATACCGGAGCGCACATCACCCCGTATGAGGAAACAGAGCATTACCAGCTCACTAAATATTTCCTCACGCATACGGAGCAAATGATGAAAGAACTGCTTGAGTGAGATTACTTCTCCCAAGCATTTACGATCTCGGCAATGTAAACGATATGCGCATTGCCGTTCTTCTCATCATACCAACGAGGGAAAACACTAGGATCTAAAAACTTAGCCTCCTCGATCTCGGACTTATAGACCACTTTACATTCCAACGTAAGGCGAGCTTCCTCGAATACAGGATTACCAGCCTCCGTAAAGAACGGTGTCAACCCCGTAGCGGCCACTTTATCAATCTCCCGGCCGGATTTAGAGCCACAAATGCTATGGGCTTTCCGGTGCTCCGGTCCTAGGAAAGTAATCGTGAACTCATTTTTAGCGTCGATAAACTCACGGGTATAACGCTCCGGACGAATAAAAGCAAACACCACCGGACGGTTCCATAACACTCCCACGCCGCCCCAACTGGCAGTCATCATATTAAACTTCTCCTTATCACCGGCGCTTACCAGCATCCACTCCTTACCGATAAGCTCGATAACGTTATCCTTGATCTGATCAGGATTAATTGCTCTCATAATTTTCCTTTTTATAAGATAAAACTGCTACCCGGTCGATATGTTCCCGAAGCGCAGGCCTGTTCATATCTTTGTTTTACGCAAAGATAATGTTTACCAATCAGACTCACCGCAATTTTGCCGGACGAATTTACTTTCCGGTACTCATTACGCCGGAATCATTATCGGCGTTATTCACCTTCTTCTGGCCGGCGCTGAACTTACGGCCGAAGGAGAAATTATATGCTAGACGAATGACGAACAAGCGGGAGCTTTCTTTCAAGTACATGCTCCTTCGGAATGAGGCATATTGCGATCTGTTCTCGGAATCTTGCCTAAACGTATTTATAAACGGATTAAAGACTCCGGCTCCTACCATCAAATCCTTATACCTGTATCCCGCATATAGGATTTGCCCCTGTTCACCGCCCGTCATGGTCTCCCCGAAAAAGCGATCCCAATTGGCATACATCTCATATCCAGCCAACCACCGTTTCCATACGACGGAGACGGAAAGATTGCTATACCAATTCGTGTATACATGCGAATAGGATCGCCCACGGCTGATAAAATGGTTTACACCGCCTTCCAAACGTACCTGCAAGAGATCCTTGACCGGCCCGATCCGTAAAGAGGCATAACTTGAGAGGCGTTGCCAACTCCGCTGATTGTTCCAAGTCTGGATAATTCGATTACCTTCCCAGAACTTCTCGTCCATAATAGCATTCGGCGCATACTCATAGGCTCCACGCAGATTACCATAGAATAAGCCTTTGCCGTATTCGTAGGTAAGATCGGCCTTATACCTCAAGTAAGGTGTCAGATCCGGATTTCCCCGTTGGATTTGCAAAGAATCCACCGCCAAGTCGACCGCATTCAAGTTTGATAAAGATGGAGAGGTATTCTCAAGGCTTCCCCTTAAGCGAATGAAAGAGCGATCGGTCAACTTATAATGTAAATTCAGCCGGGGATTGAAGGCATAATACCGATAGCCCCCATCATTCACCTCCTGACGGAAGAAAGAACGGGTAACACCAAGACCCAACGTATAATCCAGCTTCTTGAACCGCCCCCTAAACTCAGCATAAAGATACGTTTCCGCTTGGCCCATACGGGTCTTCTCTTCCCGCCCACCCCTATACGTATTATCGGAAAAAGACTGGGTATGCCTCAGCCCTCCACCTATCCGGTTCTTCCCTATCTTCCTCTCATAGATTCCCTCGCCTATAATTGAATACTTATTGCCCTTTACCCCGTTATTCACGTCGGTAAGCAACAACTCATACCTTCTCTCTTGATAGATCCGATCCGAGTGAGTCTTGTTATAAGTCCCGACCAAGTTGAAAACCAATGTTTGGTCATTCGGAAGATTTCGTTGGTAGTATACATCCAAAGCCGGGCGATATAGTTTCTCCGCCGTTTTATCGATTACCGTTACCCTATCTTCCGGGACCTCCATATTGAATAGCGTTCCTTGGTAATCCAGATGAGGCTGGTTGCTGGTATAGAGCCGGAAAGTAGCGTTGAAAAGGTACTTTTCCGGTTCTTGATAACTAAAGTTCGTTTGGAGATTCTGCCAGAATAATTCCATTCGCCCGGGTTCGCCTTTCTCTTTTCTCCGCGATACGGAACCATCCATAAACAGGAACCGCTCTTCATTATCCCGCCACATCCCGTAATAATCCTGATGACTGACGAAATAATTCACCCCGAACTCCGACTTCTTATGATTAATCTTTCCCGATAACTGATTGTTCCTCCACGCCACATGCGGACTGTTCGATAATTCAAGTCCAATAGAGCCTCCGGTATCCGGACGGCGAACGATGTAATCCAGCACGACCTCGGCATTACCATAACGCAAGCCCGGATTATCATGATATTCTATGCGGATAATCTCCGTCGGCATCAAGGCTACGATCTCCTGCACCTCCGCTTTTACGCCATTGATACGATACTGTATCTCCCCATCCCCGGAGATCCGTACCTCATTAAACAACGGATTCACCCGCAAGCCCGGAAGCATCAGTTGTTGCAATAGATTTATGCCATTTGTAGAGGCTTCCAGTTGGCGATCCGAAGGATATACGATCTTCCTATCGGAATAGCTTCGCGCATTGGACGCATCGACCGTTATATTATCCAAAGGTACGACTGCCTCGTCCAAATCTATATTCCCCAGATCGACATCCCTTTCTAAACCATTGAGGGAGACATATCTTGTCTTGTATCCCAAGCTGGATACGACCAACAGATAGTCTCCCTTCAACTCTCCCTTTAAAACGAAATATCCTTTATTGTCCGTCGTAGTACCCATCACGAAAGTAGAATCTATCGTTTGCAGTACCACGTTGGCAAACTCCAAGGTGCCGTTGGTTCTCGCCTCCTTAACACCTCCATTTATCTCTATAACCTGAGCGAATGCCCCTTCTATCATACAGCAACAAAGCAGTATGAACGCGATTCGTGTCTTATTCATAGCCGTACTGTTTTATTGAATATCTTACATCTATAAGACAAGGCTATGAATGAATCGGTTACAGAGATCACCAAATATTTCCTTACGCATACGGAGCAAATGATGAAGGAATTGCTTAGATAACTTCAACGAACTCGCCCTAGGCAAAAAACTTAATCATTCTTACATTCACGTTAGAGAATCATGAACTTCATTTCGTCATGCCATATTATATATATGTAAAAGAAAGACAAGAGCACATTCAAGGAGGAAACCTATTAATTTAAATGATAGATGACACTACGACAAAGAAAGTAAATGGGTCCTTTCCGCGTGAAATTATAATCGGATAAATGGCTTAGGAGATGTCATTTCTCCCAAGCGTTCACGATCTCGGCGATATATACGAGATGCGCGTTACCGTTCTTCTCATCGTACCAACGAGGGAAAACGGTCGGGTCCAAGAATTTAGCCTCCTCGATCTCAAACTTATAGACCACCTTGCACTCCAATGTTAGCCGGGCTTCCTCAAAAACCGGATTACCAGCCTCCGTAAAATATGGGGTCAAGCCTGTAGCCTCTACTTTATCAATCTCCCGGCCGGATTTAGAGCCACAAATGCTATGGGCTTTCCGGTGCTCCGGTCCTAGGAAAGTAATCGTGAACTCATTTTTAGCGTCGATAAACTCACGGGTATAACGCTCCGGACGAATAAAAGCAAACACCACCGGACGGTTCCATAACACTCCCACGCCGCCCCAACTGGCAGTCATCATATTAAACTTCTCCTTATCACCGGCGCTTACCAGCATCCACTCCTTACCAATCAACTCGATAAAGTTGTCTTTGATCTCATTCGGATTAATCGCTTTCATATCTCATTTTATTTTCCCTCAAAGATATAAAATATTCCCTTATTTACCGGTACTCATTACCCCCGAGTCATTATCGGCATTATTCACTTTCTTCTGACCGGCGCTAAATTTACGACCGAAAGAGAAGTTATAGGAAATCGTCGCCACAAACAAACGGGAACTTTCCTTGATGTAATTCGAACGGTGGAAAGAGGCGTATTGGTTCCAGTTCTCGGTCTCCTGCTTATAGTTATCCGTAAACGGATTAAAGACACGCAAGCCAATCATCAAGTCTTTATGCCTATAACCGAGCTGGATTCCTTGGATATTCTCACCCCCACTCATCGTCTCGCCCTTAAACCAGTTCCAATTCGTCATCAACATATACATGAGTGACCAATTCTTCCAAGTAACGGAAACATTCGCGTCGCACCACCATTCGTATATCGATGCGTGTAGGTATTACCGTTACTCATATAATGGTTCATACCACCATTGATGAAAATTGCAAGATGTCCTTGATCGGACCGACCCGCAAATTGACGGAAGCGACAACCCGTTGCCAGTTTTTCTGATTATCCCAAGTCTGGATGATCTTATTCCCTTCCAGATATTTCTCGTCCATGATAGCGTCCGGCTGATACTCATAAGCGCCCAAGGCATTCACGTAAAACAGACCTTTGCGAAACTCGTAATTCAATTCCGTATAATAACTCATATAAGACTTCAAGTTAGGATTACCCCGCTGTATTTGCAAGGAATCGATCACTTGGTCGATAGCGCTCAGCTCACCCAAAGAAGGAGTCACATTCCCCATCGTTGATTTCAAACGGATGGAAGATTCCCCGGGCAAAGCATAAAACAAGGTCAACCGGGGACTCACCGTATAACGTTCATAATCCGCATCCTCACCCCGTTGGCTATAAGACGATCGGTTCACGGTCAAACCCAATGAGTAATCCAGTTTTTTCACCTTTCCCTTGAATTCCGCATATACGGAACTCTCCATCTGTTCCATATGCGTCTTATAGTTATGCCCATTGATATAACTGTTATCCGAGAAAGATTGGTTATGGCGTAAACCGCCGCTCAACCGATTACCATTCGTTAATTTCTTCTCATAGATAGCCTCGCCGATAATCGAGTATTTATCACCATCCACCACATTATTTACATCAGTCAACAATTGTTCATGTTTACTCTCTTGATAGATACGGGTCGATTTCGTTTGGTTATAAGTCCCTACCACGTTAAACACCAAGGTCTGGTTATGCTTCAAATCCCGTTGGTAATACAAATCCAGCGCAGGAGCTTGATAGGCTGATCCCGATAGATCGATCATATCCACTTTATCCTCCGGATTCGCCTTATTCATCAAGACTCCTTGATAATCCCAATGCGGTTGATGATTATTCCGGTAGCGGAACGTGGCGTTAAACATATACTTATCCGGCTTTTGATAGCTATAGTTCACATTCAGGTTATGCATGAACAAACGAGCGCGCGAAGGTTCGCCTATTTCCACACGGTTCAAGGTCGTTCCATTCGCTAAATGGAACTCTTCCTCGTTATTCCGTTTCATTCCATAGAAATCACGAGGACCGATCCGATAAGAAGCGCCCCATTCCGAGTTCTTATGATTGATCTTTCCCAAGCATTATGTTCACCCCACATGGAATTGATACCTTGCGCCATGTCCAGCCAAAACTACCTCCGTATCCGGCCGGCGAACAATATAATCCAGCACGATATCGGCATTGCCATAACGTAAGCCCGGTTATCATGATATTCTATACGGATGATATCCGAGGGATTCAAGGCCTTGATCTCCATCCTGCTCCACCTTCACACCATTGATACGCACTTGGACTACCCCATTTTCCCGTGGCCATTGATCTCGTTGTTCAACAAATCCACCTGCACTCTCGGTAGCATCATCTGCTGCAACAAATCCATATCCGTTTCCCGAAGCCTTCATCTGGCGATCCGATGGGAAGACCACTTTTTTATCGGCATGGCTCGTCTGGGCAGAGGCGCTAACCGTCACCCCGTCTAAGGATACCGCATCATCATTTAAGGATATTTCTCCCAAAGAAATATTCTTGGACAAGCTTTCCAAGGAAATATACTCCGTCTTAAAGCCTAGACTAGAGACAGATAGAATATAACTCCCTTTTTTAATCTTATTTTAATAAAAAAATGCCCCTTCATATCCGTAGTCGTACCCGCTACAAAAGAAGAGTCCATTGTTTGCAATACCACATTTGCAAATTCCAAGATTTCTTTGTTGCGAGCGTCCCGCACCATTCCCTTTATCTCCAAGTTCTGAGCAAAAGCTCCCTGTACCATACCGCCTAGCAGTATGATCCAAATCATCATCCGTTTCATTTTTATCGTATTTTTTCCGAATATAGCAGGGTGGCCTTTCCCGCTTATCATTTGTTTCTAATTATAAGACGACAGCCGTTTGGAAAACGTTACAAGAAAATGATAAAAAAATAATATTTCGATGAATTTGCTTCGTAGATACGTATCTTTGTAACCAAACAACAGATTATAAATCATGGAGCTATTGAATAATTGGATCAACGGAGTCAACGATATATTATGGTCATACATCCTTATTATCATGTTATTGGGATGCGCCGTATGGTTTACGATAAAAATGTAGGTTCGTGCAATTCCGCATGATTGGTGAGATGATCCGATTATTAGGCGATTCTGCCGGGAAAGGGAGAAAAATGGGGAAAATGCATATCTCCTCTTTCCAAGCCTTCGCCGTATCTTTAGCCAGCCGTGTAGGGACCGGAAACCTAGCCGGTGTAGCGACAGCCGTAGCGATCGGCGGACCCGGATCCGTATTCTGGATGTGGCTGATCGCTTTATTGGGTTCTTCCAGCGCATTCGTGGAGTCTACGTTAGCTCAATTATATAAAGAAAAAGGGGAAAGACTCGTTCATTGGCGGTCCCGCTTACTATATGCTACATGGTTTGGGGTTACGATGGATGGGGGTATTATTTGCCGTATTGATTTCGATAACCTTCGGTTTTGCCTTTAATTCCGTACAAGCAATACCATCTGCGCAGCTTGGGAAGGCGCTTTTGGCATCGATCATGCTTGGATCGGGGCGATTCTTACGGTACTTACGTTAATCGTCATATTCGGAGGTATTCAGCGTATCGCGAGAGTAAGCAGTATTGTCGTACCGGTCATGGCATTAGGATATATAGCATTGGCGTTGGGAATCGTACTGTTTAATATTACCCGCCTACCCGCTGTTATAGAAACCATTCTGTCAAACGCTTTTGGTTGGGAACAGGCGATAGGCGGCAGTGTCGGAGCGGCGTTGATGCAAGGGATTAAACGAGGTCTATTCAGTAATGAGGCGGGTATGGGATCGGCACCGAACGTAGCGGCTACGGCGCATGTCTCCCATCCAGTCAAACAAGGATTGATCCAAGCATTAGGCGTATTTACCGACACGCTGATTATCTGTACCTGCACGGCGTTCATCATCTTGTTTAGCGGAGCGCCATTAGACGGCTCCATCAATGGAGTCCAGCTCACGCAACAAGCCTTGAGCAACGAGGTGGGTAGCATCGGTAGTACGTTTGTCGCTTTAGCGATCCTTTTATTCGCGTTCAGTAGTATTATCGGTAATTACTATTACGGAGAAGCGAATATTCGTTTTATCACGTCCAAGAGAAGTGTCTTATTTATTTATCGTATATTAGTCGGTGGAATGGTCATGTTCGGTGCGTTGGCTAGTTTAGACTTGGCTTGGAGCCTAGCGGACGTGACCATGGGACTGATGACGATCTGCAATTTGATCGCGATCTCATTGTTGAGCCGTCAAGCGTTCCTATTATTACAGGATTACGTAGCCCAAAAGAAAGCGGGTATTAAAAGCCCTGTATTCGATAAGAACAAGATACCCGAGTTGAAAGACAAAGCGCAGTGTTGGTGATCAGACAAACGTATTGAAGTATGATAAAAAGCAAGATGATAAGCTTTTACATAGCGGTCATGATGATATGGACCTGTACGGTAAAAGCTCAAGATGATAATAAATCCCTAATCCACAAAATTGGATTCGACGTACGTCCCTCGTATGTCGCCCCGACTAGCAAATTCCTGAAAGATGATGGCTATGGAAACGGGCTTACTTTACGTAAGGCGGCTTCATTCCATTTGAAATACGGGTTCCAACAGAATCCTAACTCTAAGGAGGGCCAGCTCTATCCGCACACTTACCAAGGAATAGGCATCTCTTATAATACCTTTGGCAATCGGCAGGAAGTAGGTAATCCTTGGGCGGCATATGTTTTCCAAAGCTCCCGCATCGCCAAGATCTCTTCCCGGTTATCCTTCGATTATGAATGGAATTTCGGAGCCTCATTCGGGTGGCATCCGTATGATGAAAACAATAATTACCGTAATAAGATCATCGGTTCTAAGATCAATGCCTATATCAATCTGGGATTTTTCCTCAACGCGAAACTATCCCGTTATTGCAACCTGCTCGTCGGGGCGGATTTAACGCACTACTCAAACGGAAATACTCATCTTCCGAATGCGGGATTGAATACGATTGGCGGCCGGATCGGACTCGTCTACACGCTCAATCCTATCGAGGAAAGCCATCATGAGATAGGTACCGCACGTTCCTTACCGGCAAATCAATTATACCTCTCCAGCTTTTGGCAACGTGTCAGTTACGATGTCATCCTATATGGCGCGACCCGTGCTAAGGGAGTTATGCTAGGTGATGAGGCCCATATTTTTCCAGGTCAGTTCGGCATCCTCGGATTTAACCTCAACCCGATGTACAAATTCAACCGGTTCCTAAAAGCAGGTATCTCCCTAGACGGCCAATATGACGAAAGCGCAAATATTTATTCCGACGAGATCATCCAAGTCGGCGAAGAACCCCGATTCTACCGCCCGCCCCCTCCATGAGCAAATCGGTATCGGCCTCTCCGCCCGTGGCGAGTTCACGATGCCATTCTTCTCGATCAATATAGGAGTCGGACATAATTTATTTTACAACAAAGGCGACCTGAAAGGATTATACCAAATCCTAGCGCTAAAGGTATCAGTCACACGAAATTTATTCCTGCATGTCGGATACCAACTGCACAAGTTCCATAATCCGAATAACTTGATGTTGGGGGTTGGGTATAGGTTCCATAATTAGCCTCACTCATAAATCAAGCAAAACAACCGTTCCGGCGCAAGTACCTCATTAGCCACCTCAAGAATTTGCCCGGCGGTTATTTTCTCAATCTGGGCGAATACCTCGGGGAGAGTATTCGTAACGGTTGTAATGGAGGTAGCTTTTTCCTAAGCCAAGGAAAAGTCCCTCCCGGTTATCGCCCGACACACCCAGTTGACCGATTACCTGCTTCTTGGCGGCGGCTAATTGAGTGGCGGACAGTTTTACGTCACGTAAACGGGCTAATTCCTTATGCACCAAACGCATCGCTTTCTCACGATTCTTCGGGTCTGTCCCGAAATAGATACTGGCTAGTCCGGTATCGGTATAAGAGGTTATATTGGATTCTACGTTATAGACCAAGCCATGCTTTTCCCGCAAGGAGACATTCAAGCGGTTATTCATGCCCGGACCACCCAAGATATTATTCAACAAAAATAAAGGAATGCGCTTTTTATCGTGCATACTGAAAGCCCGGCCACCGATCAGTACATGGGCTTGATGGGTATCTTTATGGATCTGGCGTACGCAAGCCTCGATGGGGTCCGGAGCTTTCCGGATCCGTTCAGCCATAGGGAAAGAGATATCGCTTAAAGCGGATTCCGCTGATTTCAAGATCTTCTTGAAGTCTTTTCGTCCCATCGAGAAGAACACCATATTCTCCGGGGCGTAGAAACGACGCATGAAAGAACGACCGGACTCGGAGTCAAAGCGAAGAAGAGATTCCTCATCCCCTAAGATATTATGCCCGAGGGCATGACCCTTATAAAGCAAGTTCTCAAACTCGTCGAATATAAGTTCCGAAGGACTATCCTCATACGAATTGATCTCATCCAAGATGACATCTACCTCCTTCTCGATCTCCTGTTTGGGGAATTGGGAATGGAAAACCAGATCGGTCAATAGCTCAAACGCCCGGCCGAAATTCTCCTCCATAAAAATGGAATAAACAAAGGTCTCTTCCTTCGTAGTATAGGCATTCAACTCCCCTCCTACGTTCTCCATACGGTTCAGGATATGCCACGCTTTCCGTTTCTCCGTACCTTTGAAGATCATGTGTTCAACGAAATGCGCCAAGCCAAACTCATCCTCGTTCTCATCCCGTGTACCGGCGTTCACGGCGAAACCGCAGTAAGAGACCGGGGAATTAACCGGGAGATGTACCATGCGAAGTCCATTCGGCAATGTATGAGCGATATAATCCATTTTCCTTCTTGTTTGTATCAGCCCGCAAAGGTACGAAAGACTTTCCGGAAAAACATGTACGTCTTTTTCAAAAAAGCATGTACGTGTTTCCGGAAAAAGACGTACGTGTTTTTTGAAGGTCATAATGTTACCGTTATATCTAGGACCTTGAAAGAATCAGATGTCTTGAAAACGGTTGTTGACTTGACTTTTTGCTTGATATAAGGCTTGAATCGTGACAATCCCTTTTGCTAGCATCGTGAAATAGGGGGAAGGGGGAGACGATAATCGGGGTTTTTATGGAAAAGTATGGCTTTTTACGCACGATATACGGTAAAAGCCTGCGCATATAGTTGCGTTGGGTAACGCCTATACTGCCGTTGGGCATTATAAACAGTCACGAATAGGATTGGCGGTAGTCGTGAATGGGCATTGTAACCCTGTTAGAACCCAGTCGTAACCCCATGGAATAGCCAAAAGAAGTCAATAGATATGAATTACGATGAATTAATTTCGCTAGAACGGAAGGCGGTTTTTGGACATTGTTCTGCCAATGAGTGGATTACTGATTTTTTCTTGCGTATTTGGCGATGAGTTGTACGTTGGCCTAGGAAAATCGATTCTTGGGAGGTTCAGTTTACAATTTGTCAAAATGTCAAAAAGGAAAGCTTTTGATAGATGTTAGACTGAATGGAGAATATTATTAAATATGTACGTGCGTACATTGATATTTATAAGGTATAAAACGATTAGTTTAAACCTTCGTTTAAATCTTGCATTTGCAAAGGTACGCGTTTCTTTGACACTTGCAACCCTTACCCATTATTTTTTCACATCCTTATTAGCTTTCTTATCAATACAATAGCCTATCACTGACAAACCGTCGCTTCCTCTTACGAACACCCTTCCGAAGATCTAAAAAACGCAAGATTAAACGAAGGTTTAAGCTAGCCGTTTTTACGGTGAATTGAATGCCTTCGTAATGATTTAATAGCTTGATTATCTTAATAAATCACTAGTATTAATATTAATTTCAGTATTATGAACAAAAAGTTTTCTACTCTTTGGTAGGGTTAGCTTTAACTACGGCTTTCTCTGCAAATGCGGCGGATCCTGTTGACAAACAACTGCATCAGTTGAAAGTTGGCGGCAAGTATTTGTCCGTGACAAAATCCAAAGTCAATACGTCTGCGGATAGTTTGATCCTTGTATCTGAAGATAAAGTGGGTGAGGACGTAATGAAAGATTCTTACAAGAAATCTTTATGGAAGTTGACGAAAGGAAGCACTGATAACACTCAAGATCCGGTATGGACGTTGACAAACTGGGCTACCGGTAACGTGCTGAGCTTGGATCTTACTAAATCAACTACAACTTTCGCTGAAGGTAAGCAGTCTAAGTGGTTGATCGCTGATAATGGCAATATTAAGGCTATCAGTGGCGGTAAGGTGTATGCCCTTTATACGGAGGAGGTAAAAGACAAAGAGGATAAAGTTGTAGGTACAGCCTTGAAGATCGGTAAGGATAAGACTTTCGCTAATTTCGTTTATACGCAACCTACGGCAAAGGATGCGTTATCTGTTAGCGAGATCAATGGTTTGTATGGAACTTCTTCCGTATTCGATTTCGAGAAGGATTTGAATGGTAACCCGATTGACGGTGTTGCAATCAATGCGACAGAGATAAAGGGTGAAACCGATGGTTTTGTGAATATCCGTTTGAACAATGGCAAATATTTGGTAGTCGATTCTACTGTATGGACAAACTCGGTTAATAAGAATGAGTATTGGAAGTTAACGACAGACGCATTACCTACGGAAATTGCGGATAACGATGAGAAATCTGCGGCTTTAGAGGATGTGGAGTTGTTAGAGAATGGTCGTTCCGCAGACTTCTATGCGTTCAAGATTAAATTGAATATCGCTGAAGGCTATAAGATGACTATTTATCCGAAAGCAGTTCCTACTTATTCTAATGATGATGAGAAGAGAGGCGAACAAACTGCGTTCTCTTTTGGAACAGAGACAACAAGTCGTGCTTTGGTTTACGGTAAATTCGCCGATAGTAAAGAGGTTTTAGCTGCGACAAAAGTTGTCGCTACAGGGGATAACTTGAAAGATGCTGTCGCTACGTTTGGTGTAGTTGAGGCTCCGGATGCTTTGGATACAGATTATACTTATTATGTACAGTTCTACAATAAGAAGAAAGTATCTACAGAGACAGGTAAGTGGATTTCTGATTCGAACTATAATAAATATGTATATACGGCTTGTGATGAAAGCAGAGCTTATGAAAAGGCTTCTGTAGAGGCTCCGGCTTATATGTGGTATTTGAATGGAGAGGGTGTGTTGAAGAATATGATAGTTCCTACTGAATCATATACAGGATTCATCACATTAATCAACGAAGAGAATGGTGTTTACGCATTCGGTACGGATACGCTTAAATTGAC
>ENA-OQCW01000656-OQCW01000656.1-human-gut-metagenome-genome-assembly--contig:-NODE-656-length-18067-cov-7.450167_pt1 | contig 18067 bp, 17 predicted proteins | sample MGYA00242767_ERZ504593 | MGnify/ENA primary metagenome ERZ504593 (study PRJEB26092, sample SAMD00036307) | human gut metagenome | host: Homo sapiens | study: EMG produced TPA metagenomics assembly of... | reverse complement strand
TGATGCCGTTAAAGGAGGATACAGAGCTGCAGATCCTGCGGTCTCTCTCGAACACACCACTTCAAGTGGATGTTGTGTTTGTCCGTGTATCAGGACATGTATCGAAAAATACATCCACCAGCCATCTGCATAAGTTTTATCAGTCTTTTGAAGAGATCAAGGAGCAGAAGTTTGATGGATTTATCATTACAGGAGCTCCGGTGGAACAGATTCCGTTTGAAGATGTGGATTACTGGGATGAGTTGAAAGAGATCATGGAGTGGACGAAGACGCATGTGACTTCCACGCTGCATTTGTGCTGGGGTGCACAGGCGGGGATTTATTATCACTATGGGATTGATAAGACACAGCTTCCAGAGAAAATGTTCGGTGTATTTAAGCATCATGTGAGAAACAGAAGAATCCCGCTTGTGCGTGGATTTGATGATGCGTTTTATGCGCCTCATTCCCGGCATACGGAGATTCCGTTGGAACAGGTGGAGGCAGATGAGAGACTGACGATACTGGCAGATTCCAAAGAGGCGGGGCTTTTCCTCTGTATGGCAGAGGAAGGTCGTCAGATTTTTGTGATGGGACATCCGGAATATGACAGAATGACATTGGATGCGGAATATAAGAGGGATTTGAGCAAAGGTCTGGATATTCAGATGCCGGTGAATTATTATCCGGACAACGATCCGGATCAGAAACCGGAACTGATCTGGAGATCTCATGCAAATAACATTTATACGAACTGGCTGAATTATTATGTATATCAGACAACGCCGTATGATCTGGAGGGGACACCGTTTTAAGGAGGAATCAGAGAGAGGAACGAAGAGAATGAGAAAAAGGAATGTGAGGGGGATTTGTGCTTTTTTATGCACCATCCTTTTGGGATGTCTGATTCCGGCCGGGGAGGTACAGGCTCAGCGTGCGCTGGATGTGGCAAGAGAGAGGGGCTATCAGCTTGAGGAACGGTATCAGCCTGCAGGTTCGATCATTACGGAGATCAATACCGGACAAATTTTATGGCAGGAAAATGCACAGAAACAGTGGCCGCCGGCAAGTATGACAAAATTGATGACCATTCTTCTGGCATATGAGGAGATAAAAGCCGGGAATCTGGAACTTGAGAGTACGGCAGAGGTAAATGAAAGATATACAGATATTGCAGGCAGGTATGCGCTCAGCAACAATAAAATGCAGCCGGGAGCCAGTTATACGGTTGCAGAGTTGATGGATCTGATCATTGTGCCGTCTTCTGCGGCGGCAACGTATATGCTTGCGGATATGGTGGAGTCGGATCCGGACAGGTTTGTGGAGCGTATGAATCAAAAGGCACAGGAGCTTGGAATGGTCAATACGAAGTACTTCAACTGTGTGGGGGTTACTAACAATCTGCTGCAGCCGTATCATCCGGTGAGCCAGCCGCTTGATGGAGATAACATTACAACACCGGAAGATTATGCGATGCTGTGTACTTATCTGATAAAGACCTATCCGGATATTTTAAATCACACAAAGTATCCCCAGATCACCGTAAAAGAGGGGACACCGTATGAGGAGCATTTTACATCATATCAGATTTCACTGGAAGGGGCAAAGTATGGTCTGGAGGGCACAGACGGCTTGAAGACAGGTTCCAGCGATACAGCAGGGTTTAACTATTCGTCCACTGCAAAACGGGGGGACACGCGTCTGGTGGAGATTGTGATGGGTGTGTCTGACTGGTCAGATCAGACTGGGGAAGAGCTCCGTCATCTGGTCGGAAACGCGATTATGGAGCAGGCATTTGAACGGTTTGAATATAAAAAAGTACTTTCCAAAGGGGTGCATACTATTGATGGAAAGAAAGTAGAGATTTCAAAAGATTTATGGGACTGTGTTCCAAAAGGGAAAGAAGCTCCGCTTACGATCAAGGACGGTAAAGTGCTGGTAGACTTGGAAAGAGAATATCTGCCGGGATTTCAGGCACCGGCAGTTTCGTGCAAACAGGTGGCGGCAGTGGAGAAGAACGAACAGAAGGGACTGCCGCTGTTCTTGAAGGTGCTGCTTGTACTCGCTGCAGTGTTTGTGATTCTTGTGGGAGCAAGAATCTCTTATGTGGCATATCGGAAAAAGCAGAGAAGGAAGCGCCGGGAAGCACAGAGAAGAAGACGTGCAAGAAGAATCAGAGAATTAGAGGAGAAGTAAGACAGGGAGGAAACAGGATGAGAGAGCTGCAGTTTTCAGCGATGGTAAATCAGTTTCAGCCGGGAATTTTTACCGCGCTGAATGACAAGAAGGAAGAGATGATTCAGGCAGGAAAACGGGTGTTCAATCTGTCAGTGGGAACACCGGATTTTGCACCGGCACCGCATGTGATGGAGGCACTTACAGAAGCGTGCAAAGATCCGGAGAACTATAAATATGCACTGGCAGATCTGCCGGAGCTTTTAGAGGCAGTCCAATACCGGTATGCGCATCGGTTTGGAGTGGAGATTCAGACAGATGAGATTATGTCAGTTTATGGATCTCAGGAGGGAATGGCGCATATCGGAATGGCATTGTGTGATCCCGGGGATACCATTCTGGTTCCGAATCCGGGATATCCGCTGTTTGAAATGAGCGGAATCATGGCAGGTGCGAATGTGGAATATTATGAAATCCGCGAGGAGAACGGATATCTGCCGGATCTGAAAAATATCCCGGGAGAGGTTTTGGAGAGAACCAAATATATGGTAGTCTCTTATCCGTTGAATCCGGTCTGTGTCTGTGCTCCGGATCATTTTTATGAAGAACTGATCGCATTTGCAAAGGAGCATCATATTGTGATCATCCATGACAATGCATATTCGGATATTATTTTTACAAGAGAACAGGGGCGGTCCTTTTTATCCTTTGACGGTGCAAAAGAGGTAGGGGTAGAGTTTTATTCGTTGTCCAAGTCCTATAATCTCACGGGTGCCAGAATCTCATTTGTGGTGGGAAATAAAGCGATTGTAGAGAAGTTTAAAACGCTGCGTTCTCAGATTGATTATGGCATCTTTCTGCCGATTCAGAAGGCTGCGATCGCGGCGCTTACGGGGCCGGACGATTTCATCGAAAAGCAGAGGCAGGAGTATGCAAAAAGAAACTGTGCGCTGTGCGGCGGTCTGCGAAGGATCGGGTGGAATGTACCGGACAGTCAGGGGACAATGTTTGTGTGGGCAAAGATTCCGAAAGGCTATGCGTCGTCCTTTGATTTCTGTATGCAGCTTGTGGAAAAGACCGGACTTCTGGTAACGCCTGGAAGTGCGTTTGGAAGCGCGGGAGAAGGGTATATCAGAATGGCGCTGGTAGTTGATCTGCCCGTGATCGGGGAAGTTCTTGAAGTGCTTGAGAAATCGGGGATGTTTTAGAAAAAAGAGGAGGAGACGAGTATGGACTATCAGAAAGTGATCGAACAGGCAAGGACATGTATCGGACCGTACTGTAAAGCGTGTGCAGTCTGTAACGGCAGAGCGTGCAAAAATACAATGCCGGGACCTGGAGCGAAAGGAATCGGAGATGTGGCGGTCCGAAATTTTCAGAAATGGCAGGAGATCCGTATCAATATGGATACGATCTGTGAAAAGAAGCCGGCTGATACGACAGTGACTCTGTTTGGAAAGGAGTTTTCCTACCCGTTTTTTGCAGGGCCGGTAGGTGCTGTGAAGCTGCATTACGGGGAGAAATATACGGATCAGGAATATAATGAAATTTTACTGGCAGGATGTATGGAAGGAGGAATTGCGGCATTTACAGGTGACGGGTCAGATGCACGGGTAATGCAGGAAGCCACAGCGGCAGTACAAAAACTGGGAGGTCTGGGAATCCCGACTGTAAAACCGTGGGATATGGATACGATTCGTGACAAAATGGAACTGGTCAAACGGTCAGGGGCTTTTGCTGTTGCAATGGATATTGATGCGGCCGGGCTTCCGTTTCTTCAGAATCTGAATCCGCCGGCGGGAAGCAAATCCGTGGAAGAGTTAAAAGAAATTGTGAAAATTGCTGAAATTCCATTTATTCTAAAAGGAATCATGACGGTCAGAGGGGCGAAAAAGGCTCTCGAGGCCGGTGCACAGGCGATTGTGGTGTCTAACCACGGAGGAAGAGTACTGGATCAATGTCCGTCTACAGCCGAAGTTCTGCCGGATATTGTGAAGGCAGTGGATGGCCGGATGAAGATTTTTGTGGACGGCGGGATCCGGACAGGAACAGATGTCTTTAAAGCACTGGCAATGGGCGCGGATGCGGCACTGATCGCCCGTCCGTTCGTGACCGCGGCATATGGTGCGGGAGTGCAGGGTGTGAGTGCATATACTGCAAAAACAGGTGGTGAATTAAGAGATACCATGGCAATGTGCGGTGCATTTGCTGTCAAGGAAATTACAGAGGAAATGCTCTGGTAAATGAGAGACTTTTTGTGAAAGTTTCCGTATTGACTCTGACTGCTCAAAGTGATAACATATTCGTTGCTGACACATGATATAGTTTATCCTGTGTGATGAAAACACTAAATATAGATAAAACAAAAGCGAAGGGAGCAGAAGTTGTATGATCAGAGTCATCAAGAAAGACGGGACAAAGGAAGATTTTAACGTGCAGAAAGTAGTTGTGGCTGTTAATAAATCTGCGTACCGTGCACTCATTAAATTCACAGATGAGGAGTTGGACTATATCTGTCGTTTCGTAGAAGAAAAGGTACAGACATTGGGAATTCAGGACGTCCCGATTGCAGAGATGCATAATGTGGTAGAGGGAGCCCTGGAAAAGGTAAATCCGGTGGTGGCAAAAAGTTATCGTGATTATCGTAATTACAAACAGGACTTTGTACAGATGCTGGATGAAGTATATAAAAAGAGCCAGTCCATCATGTATATCGGGGATAAAGAAAACAGCAACACTGACAGTGCGCTGGTATCCACAAAGCGCAGTCTGATCTTCAACGAACTGAATAAAGAGCTTTATAAAAAATTCTTTTTGACAGTGGAAGAGATCCAGGCGATCCGGGAAGGATATATTTACATTCATGACATGTCTGCAAGAAGAGATACAATGAACTGCTGTCTTTTTGATGTGAAGAATGTATTAAGCGGCGGATTTGAGATGGGGAATCTCTGGTACAACGAGCCGAAGACACTGGATACGGCGTTTGATGTGATCGGGGACATCGTATTAAGCGCAGCCAGCCAGCAGTATGGCGGTTTTACCGTGCCAAGCGTGGACGAGATTTTAGAACCGTATGCAGAAAAATCTCATAAAAAGCTGATCGAAAAGTACAGAGGGCTGGGTCTGGATGAAGAGACCGTGCAGAAAGTGGCATGGGCAGATCTGGAAAAGGAGATGGAGCAGGGATTCCAGGGATGGGAATATAAGTTCAATTCCGTATCCTCCAGCCGCGGAGACTATCCGTTTATTACAGTGACAGCCGGAACCCGTACCAGCATTTATGGAAAGCTGGCAACGATCAAGATGCTGGAAGTGAGAAAGAACGGACAGGGAAAAGACGGACACAAAAAACCGGTGCTGTTCCCGAAAATCGTATTTTTGTACGACGAGAACCTGCATGGTCCTGGAAAACCGCTGGAAGATGTGTTCGAAGCGGGAATCGAGTGTTCCAGAAAGACCATGTATCCGGATTGGCTGAGCCTGACAGGGGACGGATATGTTCCGAGTATTTATAAAAAATATGGAAAAGTCATCAGTCCGATGGGATGCCGCGCATTCCTTTCTCCATGGTATGAAAGAGGCGGCATGAAGCCGGCTGATGAAAAAGATACACCGGTATTTGTGGGAAGATTCAATATTGGAGCCATCAGTCTGCATCTTCCGATGATCTATGCAAAAGCGCAGCAGGAAGGAAAGCCGTTCTTTGAGGTGCTGGATTACTATCTGAATCTGATCCGCAAGCTGCATCAGAGAACCTATGATTATCTGGGAGAGATGAAAGCATCGACCAATCCGCTGGCATACTGCGAGGGCGGTTTCTACGGCGGAAATCTGGGGCTCTATGACAAGATCAAGCCGCTTCTGAAGTCTGCGACGGCTTCCTTTGGAATCACAGCGCTCAATGAGCTGCAGCAGCTGCATAATAAAAAATCTCTTGCAGAGGATGGCGCCTTTGCTCTGGAGACACTGGAATATATCAACAAGCGTGTAGAAGAGTTCAAGAATGAAGACGGACACCTGTATGCCATCTATGGAACGCCTGCGGAAAATCTGTGTGGAGTTCAGGTACAGCAGTTCCGTAAAAAATACGGAATTATTGAGAACGTTTCAGACAGAGAATATGTAAGCAACAGTTTTCACTGCCATGTGACGGAGGATATTACGCCGATCGAGAAACAGGATTTGGAAGGCCGGTTCTGGAATCTGAGCAACGGAGGAAAGATCCAGTATGTCAAATATCCGATCAGTTACAATGTAGAAGCGATTAAATCTCTGGTAAGACGCGCCATGGCAAAAGGATATTATGAAGGAGTAAACCTCTCCTTGTCTTACTGTGACGACTGCGGGCATGAGGAACTGGATATGGATGTGTGTCCGGTGTGCGGAAGCACCAATCTGACAAAGATCGAGAGAATGAACGGATATCTTTCTTATTCCAGAGTCAAAGGAGATACACGGCTGAATGATGCCAAGATGGCAGAGATCGCAGAAAGGAAGAGTATGTAACATGCGGTATCACAATATTACAAAAGATGATATGCTAAACGGAGACGGACTGCGGGTAGTATTGTGGGTGGCAGGATGCGCTCACGGATGTAAAGAATGTCAGAATCCGGTGACCTGGGATCCGGATGGAGGACTTCTGTTTGAAGAAGAGGCAAAAAAAGAGCTGTTTGAGCAGCTGGAAAAAAGCTATATCAGCGGGATCACCTACAGTGGAGGAGATCCTCTGTTTCCGGGAAACAGAAAAGAAATCACAGAGCTGGCCAAAGAAATCCGGCAGAAATTTCCGGAAAAGACCCAGTGGCTGTACACCGGATATGAGTGGAGTCAGATCCAGGATGAAGAGATCGTTTCTTATCTGGATGTGATCGTAGACGGCAAGTTTGAGGCGGCACAAAAAGATACAAAGCTGCACTGGAAAGGAAGCGCGAATCAGAAAGTGATCGATGTACAAAACAGTCTGAATACAGGAAAGATCGTGCTGCATGACGTATAAAACCGAACAGAAAAGGAAGAGACAATGAAAAGAATCGCAAAATTTCACAAAGTAAGTCTGGAGCAGTTTAAGAAAGACTGGATCGATACGTTTGGACTGGATGAAGAAGCAAATATTGAAGAGATTTACGAAAATATCAAACTGCCGAGAAGAGCAACCGCAGGATCTGCAGGATACGATTTCTTTGCACCGGTGCGTCTGATCCTGGCGCCGGGCGAGACAATCAAGATTCCGACCGGGATCCGGGTGGAGATGGAACCGGAATGGGTCTTAAAGTGTTATCCGAGAAGCGGACTTGGCTTTAAGTACCGTCTGCAGCTGAATAATACAGTGGGGATCATCGACAGCGACTATTTTTATTCAGACAATGAAGGTCATATGTTTTCCAAGATCACCAACGATACAAATGAAGAGAAGACCATTGATATCGCACAGGGAGAAGGCTTTATGCAGGGAATCTTTGTGGAATATGGAATCACGCTGGATGACGATGTGACAGATGTGAGAAATGGCGGTTTTGGAAGTACTACCAAATAAAAAACATCGAATCTTACACAAATGTAAGTAATTTTAAGAAAATTGTAAGAAAATATTATGGAAGAATACAGTTCAATTTTATATACTGGACTTAGAAACCAGGAGTTACTTCAGAAAAAGGATGGTTACAGTATGAAATGGATCAAGAGACTGTGTTCTTTCATTTTTTTATGTCTGTTTTGCGTTGGTGTGTTCATGCTATGGCGTGGATATGAAGACTGTCAGGATGCCCTGGATAAAATGAGCGTACAGGAAATGGGAGCACAGATACAGACAAAAGAAGACTATGCAACACTGGAACAGCTGCCCGAAGATTATATCGATGCCGTACTGGCAGTGGAAGACAAGCGTTTTTACAGGCATCCGGGGATCGACCCCATTGCAATCTGCAGGGCATTGTACCACGACATCCTGGCAGGAGCCTATGTGGAAGGCGGCAGTACGATCACGCAGCAGCTTGCGAAAAATCAGATTTTTTTACACAGGATAAAAAGATCAGTCGGAAAGTGGCAGAGATGTTTATGGCATTTGAGATTGAAAAGGTCTATGATAAGGATACGATATTGGAGCTGTATTTAAATTCCATTTATTTCGGAAACGGTTATAACTCTGTGGCGGAAGCCTGCCGTGGATATTTCGGGAAGGAACCAATGGAAATGAATTTTGATGAATGTACAATGCTGGCCGGGATTCCGAATGCACCGAGTGCATACAATCCGCTGATCAATCCGGATTTGGCATGGCAAAGACAGCAGCAGGTGATCCGAAAGATGGAAAAAGCGGGCTTTTTGAATAAATAGACCCAAACGGGGCAAACTGACCATAGAATAACATGCAAATTGCAGAGACTGTGTGGGCATACAGTCCGGGCAGGAAAGGACAGATATTCTATGGTGATTAAAAATACAAAACAGATCAGCGATTCATTCCGGGAGAATATAGAGTATATGGATCGCACACTGCCGATCGGGAAAAGTTTTGACCTGATCCGGCGGGAGATAGAAATTGGAGAAAGACGGGCGATCCTTTAATTTTGTTGACGGCTTTGTGAAAGATGAAGCGATGCTGAAACTGCTGGATTCGTTATGGGAGTGACAAAAGAAGATATGCCGGAGGATGCGGCGGCATTTTCGCAAACCCAATGTGCCGTACATCGAGGTGGACGTTCTGTCTGATTTTGACCAGGTACTTCGGAATGTGCTCTCCGGGGTAAGCTGTCTGTTTATTGAGGGATATGCATCGTGCATTGCCATCGATACCAGAACGTATCCTGCCAGAAGTGTGGAGGAGCCGGATAAGGATAAGTCTCTTCGGGGATCCAGAGACGGGTTTGTAGAGACCATCGTTTTTAATACGGCGCTGATGCGCAGACGGATCCGGGATGAGCATCTGATCATGGAGATGACAGAAGCCGGGCAGACCTCCCGTACGGATATTGCCATCTGTTATCTGGCGGATCGGGTGGATCAGGAACTTCTTGCAAATGTAAAGTCACGGATCGAAGAACTGCAGATTGATGATCTGAAGATGAACCAGCAGACACTTGCAGAAGCAATGTTTAAGCGAAAATGGTTCAATCCGTTTCCAAAATTCAAGTTTACCGAGCGGCCGGACACGGCAGTGGCATGCCTGTTGGAGGGAAAAGTGGTGATCCTGGTGGACAATTCCCCATCTGCCATGATCCTTCCGACTTCCATTCTGGATATGATCGAGGAGGCAAATGATTACTATTTTCCTACGGTGACAGGGATGTATTTAAAGATCACAAGGCTGATCATCACAATTTTAACCGTGTTTATGACACCGGTATATCTGCTGTTTATGATGAATCCGTCCTGGATCCCCAGTATGTTTGAATTTACGGCTGTGCGGGATGTGATCAATGTTCCGCTTGTGCTGCAGTTTCTGATCCTGGAACTTTCGATTGACGGTCTGCGTCTCGCAGCGCTGAACACGCCCAGTATGCTCAGTACGCCGCTCAGTGTGATCGCCGGTCTGGTGCTGGGAGAATTTGCGGTACAGTCCGGATGGTTCAATTCAGAAGTGATGCTGTATATGGCGTTTGTGGCAGTAGCCAATTATACGCAGCCCAATTTTGAGATGGGATATGCGCTGAAATTTATGCGTCTGATGCTTCTGGTACTGACGGCATTGTTTGATTGGGTTGGTTTTCTGGTCGGATGCCTGCTGATCTTATGCTTTTTGGCATGTAATAAGACATTGTCGGGAAGAAATTATTTGAATATCAAGTTGAATTAGTGAAAAAAGCAGACCAGATGTCCGGAAAGGAACCTTTGATCTGCTTTAAAATACAGACGAAAAATGAAAAAAATTTTGCGAAATGTTCCAAAAAATGATATGATTAAGGAAATCAGACAACAGGAGGAATGAAGGAAATGCGGGACTATATAATTACAGTGAACAGTACAGTGGATATGCCAAAGGAATGGTTAAAGGAACGAGGCGTTCCGGTGATTCCTCTGAAATATACAATGGATGGGCAGACGTATACAGATATGGAAGATCTGACAGCAAAAGAGTTTTTTAACAAGCTCAGAGAAGGCAAGATGTCGGTGACTTCCCAGGTTAATCCGGAAGAAGCAAAGGCAATGCTGGAGCCGTTTGTAAAAGAAGGAAAAGATGTGCTGCATCTGAGTTTTTCATCTGGATTAAGCGGAACTGCCAACAGTATGAGGATGGCTGCAGAGGAGCTGAGTGAGGAATATCCAAAGCAGAAGATCGTAGCGGTGGATACGCTTTGTGCCTGTATGGGAGAAGGTCTTCTGTTACATAAGGCGCTGCAGTTAAAAGAAGCAGGCAAGACAATGGAAGAGGTCGTACAGTGGGTGGAAGAGAATAAGCTGCATATCTGTCATGATGTGACAGTGGACGATCTGCATCACCTGCATCGAGGCGGCAGAATTTCCAAGGCGACAGCAGTGCTTGGCAGTATGGTACAGATCAAGCCGATCATTCATATGGACAACGAGGGAAAACTGCAGGTGATCGGGAAAGAGAGAGGACGCAAAAAGTCTTTGAATAAAATCGTAGATATGGCGGCAGAGCAGGCGAAAGGCTGGGAAAATGATCTGATTTTGATCACACACGGAGACTGTGTGGAAGATGCTGAATATGTGGCAGAACGTGTACGTGCAAAAATGGGCGTGGACAACATTCTGATCAACAATATCGGAACTGTGATCGGAAGCCATACCGGACCGGGAGTTGTGGCTGTATTCTGTATGGGTGAGAAAAGATAGAACAAAAAGAAAGTAAATAGAGAAACAGTAAAAAAGAGTTGTCAGGAAACAGCGAAAATCCCGCGGATGCAATAATCCGCGGGATTTTTATTACATGGTGATAATACCAAACGCATTCAGAATAGAACTGATCAAAATCGCGATCAGGAAGATTGGAGCAATCCATTTGATCATGACTGTGAACATTTTTTTGCTTTTGAATGAGCCGTTATCAGAAGCTTCTACTTCATCAATGATGGCCTGCGGCTTGATCACGAATCCTACGAAGACGCAAGTCAGTACGGCAACGATCGGCATCAGCACACTGTTACTGATGAAGTCCATAGCATCCAGAATGGACATTCCCAGAGGCTTGATAAAGTCAAGTGCTCCAAATCCGAGGGAAGTCGGAATTCCAATCAGCAGTGAATAAACAGCGACCAGGATGCAGGTAAACCTTCTTGACCATTTGAATTTATCCATAAAAATGGAAACGATAGTCTCCATCAAAGAGATGGAAGAGGTCACTGCGGCAAAAAATACAAGGATAAAGAACACGGTTCCAAGTACGGTTCCAAGAGGCATGCTTGCAAATACCTTCGGGAGAGTGATGAACATCAGTCCGGCACCTGCATTCAAGGCAGATTCATCTCCGCCTGAGAAGATAAATACAGATGGAACGATCATCAATCCTGCAAAAAAGGCAAATCCGGTATCGAAAATCTCAATCTGTCGTACAGAGCTTTCCAGATTTGTAGATTTCGGCATATAGGATCCATAAGTAATCATGATTCCCATAGCAAGTGACATGGAATAAAAAAGCTGTCCCATTGCTGCCAGAACGGTCATGACTGAGAAGTTTGACATATTCGGAAGCAGATAGTATTTTAATCCGTCCATGGCACCGTCCATGGTCAGGACATAAATTGCAATCCCAACAGTCAGAACAGCAAGAATGGGCATCATCACTTTGCTGACTTTCTCAATTCCCTTTTCCACACCGAAGAGCACGACAAGTGCTGTCAGAGCAATGAACAGTGAGAACCAGAGAATCGGGGATGCTGTGCTTGCAGTGAATTCGGAAAAATAAGAATCACCGGATACAGTGGCAGCACCTTCTGTGATAAAAGCATAAAAGTATTTTAAAACCCATCCTCCGATTACTGAATAATAAGGAAGGATGATGATTGGAACGATTGCGGCAAGGATGCCTAAAAAGCCAAATCGTTTATCCAGTTTTTGGAAAGCGCCGATGGCACTCAAACCGGTCTTGCGTCCGATGGCGATCTCTGCTACCATTAGTGTAAATCCGAATGTGACCGCTAGTATGATGTAGCAGATCAAAAAAGAACCTCCGCCATATTTTGCTGCCAGATACGGGAATCGCCAGATATTCCCAAGCCCTACGGCTGATCCGGCAGCGGCAAGAATAAAACCGATCTTGCCGGAAAAATTACTTCTGTTTGTTTTCATATAGAAACCTCCTCAACTCTTTCACTTTAGCCAGAACACTAAAAATAGATTGCGCTCTGTTATTAAGTGGTATTATGCCATGGATAGTGAAAAAAAACAAGTTAAATTAGTGAATTAAAGTGAAAAAGCAGTAAAGTTTTTAAAATAGAGAAAAGATGTTGACAGAAGCAGGAAAGTATGGTAAATTATATCTTGCGCAAAGCGAAAAACAAAGTAGAGTATCCACTCTCACCATAGCACAAGTGAGTGACTATTGGTCTGATATTGTTACATGCAGAAAGTTTCCTGTATAGGCTCTGTTATGTAGTGAGATTGGGTGGATATGAGATTCACTCTTTTTTTATGCTTGTGCGAAGGGAAACCTAAGGGAAATTCATTTGACGGAGGTATACGACCATTAGCGATTTAATGATTAACGAACAGATCAGAGACAGAGAAGTCCGTCTGATTGGCGAGGATGGGGAACAGTTAGGAATTATGTCATCCAGAGAGGCAATGAAACTTGCCGCTGAAGCAAATCTGGATCTTGTAAAGATTGCGCCGACTGCGAAGCCGCCGGTATGCAAGATTATCGATTACGGTAAATACAAGTACGAACAGACAAGAAAAGAAAAGAAGCTAAGAAAAAGCAGAAAACTGTAGAAGTAAAAGAAGTGCGTTTATCACCGAATATTGATACAAACGACCTGAATACAAAGGTGAACAATGCGAAGAAGTTCATCGGAAAAGGAAATAAAGTAAAGGTTACCTTGCGTTTCCGCGGAAGAGAAATGGCACACGTACAGTCAAGCAAGCACATTCTGGATGATTTTGCGGCATTGCTTGAAGATGTGGCAGTTGTTGAAAAACCGGCAAAAATGGAAGGACGCAGCATGAGCATGGTTTTAACTGAAAAACGTTAAAATAAAAAAATACGGACATATGTCCAGCAGGGCAGTACATTAAAGGAGGAATTTATCATGCCAAAAATTAAAACAAATAGAGCGGCAGCAAAACGCTTCAAAAAAACAGGTACAGGAAAACTGAAAAGAAATAAAGCTTACAAGAGCCATATCTTAACAAAGAAGTCTACAAAGAGAAAGAGAAATCTCAGACAGGCTACAATTACTGATGCTACAAATGTAAAGAACATGAAGAAAGTTTTACCATATCTGTAAGATTTGTAAAAGTAATAAGAGGAGGATTAAGAAATGGCAAGAATTAAAGGCGGAATGAACGCTAAGAAGAAACATAATAGAACACTGAAGTTGGCGAAAGGATACAGAGGAGCACGTTCTAAACAGTACAGAGTTGCAAAACAGTCTGTAATGAGAGCTCTCACATCTGCTTACGCAGGAAGAAAAGAGCGCAAACGTCAGATGAGACAGCTTTGGATCGCACGTATCAATGCAGCTGCAAGAATGAATGGATTATCTTACAGCAAATTTATGCACGGACTGAAAGTTGCAGGCGTAGATATGAACAGAAAAATGCTTGCTGAGCTTGCAGTAAGTGATAAAGAAGGATTTGCAACATTAGCAGAGCTTGCAAAATCTAAACTTGCTTAATAGAAAGACAAAAAAGATGAGAGATCGATGGAAAAAGTCGATCTCTTTTTTGTTCGAAGAAGAAAGTGACACTGTCAGATGAGAAATTGCAAAGAGGAATTGCGCAGTTTCTAAAAGTCTGATTATAATGAAAAAGAGAAATAATATAAATTATTCAAAAAATTAGAAAAATTTAAAAAAATCAGTTGACATTTTTGCGTATCAGTAGTATTATACTAAATGTAGCGTGTGGTGAACAAAACAGGCTATGGTAAGCGGAAGTGTCGGAACTGGCAGACGAGCAAGACTAAGGATCTTGTGATCAATGCGATCGTGTGGGTTCAAGTCCCATCTTCCGCATAATGAGAGAAGCATTTACAGGAAACTGTAAGTGCTTTTGTTTTATGGGATTAGGATATCTAAGGTTACTGGTAGGAGAATTACAAAGGTATTGACGGCTGGAAACTACCTTTTGCCATAGAAGGAGAGAAGAGTATCTTTGATGGGTTGGAAATTTCAAAAGATACAAAGCTTTGTGAAGCGTATATGGGGAAATATCCGGTTATTTCAATTTCCCTTAAAGGAATCAATGCTGCTGCTTATGAGGATGCATTTGATTTTGCAGTTCAGATTATGCAAAGAACAGCGGAAGAATTCCAGTTTCTATCAGATAGTGAATACCTGAGTGAACATGATAAATCTGTATATAGAGAACTTTTGGACAGTAATATGAGCGAAACTGTATTTTGCGGTGGACTGAAAATATTGTCAAAATTATTAGAGAAGCATTATAGATTAAAAGTAATTCGGTTAACTCTTTATATTTTAAAAAATTATAAATTCATTGTATCCCATATTTATCCATTTTTTCTGGCTTCTTCCCAAATTCGGTTTTGCTCCCACGGAATATTAACAACTCGGATAGGATATTGCTTTCGCATAGACAACCCCCACCGTATCCCCTTGAAATGTTACTATCTCCAGCCAGGATTCCCGCAACATGCGTTCCATGTCCACTATCATCATGCAATGTCTTTTTTGACCTACAAAGTCCTGAAATTCCAAGACGCGGCTTTTCAAATCTGGATACGCACAGAGTTCCGTGTCTAAAACTGCAACACAGATTCCGTCTCCCAGTGCATTCCCTTCCAGAATTTCTTGACACCAGTATCCAATGATCTGCTTTGCCTGCTTCATTTCTAAACATTCCTTTTTTATCAGAATATTCACCGATTACATAAGATGTGTTTTTACTGTGGGAAACATTTAATACACGAGCTTACTAACACCATATGTATTTATGCTTTCTTAAACTTTAATATCATTTTACAAGCACTCTTACATTTTCCCATTGTGTTACAAACTAAAAGTTTTATTCATAAACCCTATAATGAAACAATCCACTAATCGCATTCTTAATATTCTCATCTGAAATCCCATATGCTCTTAACTGCATAGCATAAATAAGATATGATAAATATAGTAAATCTAATAATGCTGTTCCATTGAAATCCTTATCAAGATTTCCATGTGCAAAATCATTTCTCTGATTAGCCAGTCTTTCTCCCATTTCAGGATATTTCAATTCTACATTGTTTAAAAGATATAGGGGTTTTCCAAAACTATCCATCAAATCAGAATAGTCCTCTCCTATCTGCATAATTTCTGCTTGAAGAGAATTGGCTCCTACTAACTTTCTTAAAAACTTATACTTCTTTTTCAATTTTCTAGATGGTGCCTCATCTATCAATTTATCAATTTCTGCTGTTATTTTCTGTTCGATTTCAATTGTAGACTCCGCTTTTTTAATACCTTCTGGATAGTTCCTACGAAATTCCCATTCAAAAGCAGCTGTAATCATCACAAACCGTGCTTCATCAATAGTTTGCCCACTAAGATATGTATCCGGAATGTGTCTTGTATAAAGCATATTATCTCCGATATCTTCAAGGATTTTTCCTTCAAATCCCGAAATATACTTTTGTTGTATATATCGTTTAGTTTCTATTGCTCTTTTTTCTTCTTTTCCCCATTCATCAGTAACATTCAGCGTCGCAATCTTTAAATGCATTTTTCTCTATCAAATCCATATACATCTACAATTGGTAAATAACAATTTTTGCGATAACAAAGATATTGAATAAAAGTTTTTGCAATCCTCCACAATCTAAAAATAAATTGATAATCTGATGTCGGTTCAAACTCAAAAAACATAGATGATTGTAATACAATCGGAGGCTCTCCTATTTTTCTATTTGTAGTTCTTGCTATTCCAAAATGTACTGTTACATCTTTTCCCTCTACTATAAAATATTGTTTTTCTGATGTTGTAGCTGAAAATTTCTTGGTTTGAACAGTTACAATTCCTTCTTCAAGCCATTTTTGCTCAGCTATAGCTTGTCCTACTGGAAATATCCCATCTATTTCTGGACTACTAAAACTAATTTTATCAATCTCATTGCAGTCAAATCTATAAAGAATATATGCATCTACAAAAATACGAAGGATATTATTGTAACTCCCTATCCCTTGCTGTTCACAGAAAAAAATAATTTTTGTTTCTGTTTCATTACAACTTCCAACCAAATATGGAGCCTCTATATATTGCCAATTTTCTTTTTCTTCATAAACCACAGCAGCAATTGCCTTCAATGGAATAAGCCTTAATTCACATTTATCAAATACAAAATTAAACTCCATTTCTTTATAAACTAATTTTCCTGAATAAAATTCCAAATCTCCCATTTTTCTTCTCCATATTCTAACAAATTCTTCATTAAATTATAAATTCATTGTATCCCATATTTATCCATTTTTTCAACCACTTCTCTTAAATATCAAACTCCAAACTTTTTTGTTCCAAATTTAACTCTTTCGTAACAAAAAAAGACAGAACTCCAAACTTTATTGGAATTTTGTCTTTTTTACGGTCTTCCAGTCCACATTTTACGTTTCTGGAACTCCAAACTTTAATGTCATTCTACAATGCTTATAAATACCAAGAAAAGCAACGAAAGGAGCGGTTATACTAAGTTATGGAGCATTATGAAAAGAAAATCAGTTTCTTAGGAGAGAACATACAGACCATAAGAAAACACAGAGGAATGAAACAACAGGAACTTGCGGATAAAATCGGTATCAATATGCAGAGCCTTTCCAAGATTGAACGAGGTGTGAATTATCCTACCTTTGATACGCTGGAAAAGATAATGGACGTGCTGGGTGTAACGCCCAATGAATTATTATCGGGAGAATGGAAGTATATCGACCACACCGAGCCATATATCATGGATATTATCAAACGGGAACAAGACTTCAATGTTTCTTTAGATTATCTGTCCGAAAATGAATTTTTCGATAATGAAAACGAATACAGATTTTACATGGAAACCATATTGATTAGATACATCAGTAATTATCTTTCTAATGAGGTTGTAGAAATTGAAGAACTTATGGAAATCAAACAGTTGATACAACGACAAAAAATAGAACGCATGATGAAAGTGCATAAGGAAATGCGAGGGTTAGACCGATACAGAGAACAGCCGAAAGAATACAAATATCACAACCCTTATGATGACTGGATATTCCGTCAACTTGCAGATATAGATAACAGAAAAAATATTCCTAATACTTCTCCACAAGTAGATTTTAATGAGGGAGATTATGAAGATTATCTAAAGGCGAAATGGAACAGAGGTCTTTAATTTCCTCTTGCATGGAAGATACAGCAAACAAAAAGCCCAGTAAAGAGTGCAAAGCACCACCAATGGTGGCAAGGCTCTTGACAGGGCTTTTTCTTTTCTGTGGTGGGTAATCAAGAGGAAGAACGGGATAAAAGCTAATTTACGATAAATCAGACAAAGGCGACGCAGGCATCGCAGTATGAGTTTGTATTACATAAGGATAGCAACTGGAAGATTGTAGGATAATAAAATATGGAAAGTTTGCTTGACATTCTTTGCTCGCAGGAGTATCATAAGATTAGAAAAGGAAAGTAAACTTTCCGTTCGTTCAAGAAAGGGGTATGTTGTGAAAAATCGTTTAGAAGAATTACGAAAACAAAGAGGTATTAAACAAGAAGATTTAGCGACTGCTCTTGAAGTATCTCGTCAAACAATAGGCTCTTTAGAAAA
>ENA-OQCW01000654-OQCW01000654.1-human-gut-metagenome-genome-assembly--contig:-NODE-654-length-18106-cov-7.839535_pt1 | contig 18106 bp, 23 predicted proteins | sample MGYA00242767_ERZ504593 | MGnify/ENA primary metagenome ERZ504593 (study PRJEB26092, sample SAMD00036307) | human gut metagenome | host: Homo sapiens | study: EMG produced TPA metagenomics assembly of... | reverse complement strand
AAAAACCATTTTTATTAATTGTAAACATATCTTTCTCCATAAAAGTATTTTACCATATCCATAATAATATATCAAACATTTGTTCTGTTTTATATTAAAAAAATTGCGCGTCTAACTCATCACTAAAATAACGAGAATGCGATGCGCAGTTTTCAATTGTTCCATTTTTTACAAACCAAGAATCAAATGCATTATAATCCAGCCATAAAGATTCCCGAATAATTTTGTTTGCTTCTTTTCTCGCCTGTGGCGAAATCGTTTTTGCATATAATAAATTATTTAACGTTCCCAATACATACGGGCTATGTGTTGTCAGTACAATCGAATGTCCGCAGTTATTGACTAATGCAATCAATTCCGTAATATATTTCTGTGATTCCGGAAACAAATGTGACTCCGGCTCCTCAATAATAAATAAAATTTCTTTTTGTTGAACTAAGTAGTAAAACAATAGATTCAAAATCCAGACACATTCCTGCTGTCCCGAAGACGAAAAGTTTATCTTTACATATTTCCCATCCTCTAAAACAATCTGTTCTTCTCCATTGCTATAACGGTAAGTTCCACGCAGTATTTTCTGAGTTAAATCCAGTGCCTGCGCCACAAGTCGCGGTGACAATCCAGAACGCCCCGATGAATAAGCTAAGCCCTGCAGCCCCTCTGAAAATTCTGGTTTTAATCGAAGTATCCTCTCCAGGTAATCTTTTGTGCAGGTATCCAAAGATCTTTTCTGCATATCATCCATTGTGGCATAAATATAACTCAATTGCTGAGAAAGCAGCGTAATCATACTGCGTCCTGCCGGAATATAGACGACAGAACAAGAATCCTCAAAAATCTCATATAAGTTCTTTTTAAAAATCCTCAGATCCTCTTCAGAGACTCCCAATGGTGTTACAGAAAGTGTATGGTTATTTGCTTTCAAAAAACGAATCAGTTCATTACTCATCGTGATCCAAATGTAGTTTGGTGTAGAATATCTGCTATCATTTTCCAAAGAAATCTTAACATAGCATGTCTCAGTAAAATGATATTCCATGTACATGTCGTTTGGCATGCCCCATGATGATCCAAAGGTTCTTAAAAATTTTTCACGCAAATAATTTTCAAGAGCTTTTCTCAAAGTAATTCCATGTTCTATACTAAGAGTACTTTTCGCTCCATATACAGGTGTCGCATCCAATGCCTGCGATTTTGCAAGCTCGATGATATCATCTTTAATTGTTCTAAAATAATAAATTGCTTTGGCAATTGTACTCTTTCCAGATGCCTGAAAACCCGTAAAGTTCATAAATTGGGAACACTCCAGTTCACAGGTCTCAACAGGACCGAGTTTGTTGATAATTAATTTTGGCAATGTATGTTACTCCCTGTCTCATTTATAATAGTTATTGGTTTAATTGGGTTTCGAAAAACATTTTTTCCTCATCATATTCTTACATGAAATCTAGCTAAAACATCATTCTTAAGGGATCATCATAAAATCTTTCCATATATTTTTCTGGGCTGGTATGATATATTTATGTTTTCTTTAGATTTTTTATTTTCTCTTTCGAGTACAAGACCCAATGTGTCACACATAGCGTTGAACCTGCACACGGCTATCGCCGCTTTGCTCAGCAACCTGATTTACCGCCCACGACTTCTGCCCAAGTTGGGCAGAAGTTATATTGTGTTCGTGGGGTCAGGTACCAATGTCTGACAGTTTAAAACAGAATGATGGCTCAAGTCGTCCGGACAGGCGGCTCAATCGGGTGCGGATTACTCACCTTTCGGTAAACTGGATTTTTCATCTTATTTATTATGCCTTTTTTTATATTCAACACACCAAGCATCTTTGTCCATATTACGACCATCTGGCAATTGCTCAAGACATTGGTTTAATTCCTGATATTTACTGATATGATAATATTCTGCAAATGCAATTCTTTGCATATCCTTATAATAATCGTCATATTGACATTTTACTTCTTCTAACACTTTAATCTCGATTATAGCAGCCTTTTTTTCTAATGCTTGTTTCATTTTTTTATTCTTACAATCGCCATTCTTAATTTTAACCAAATGACCTGGATTCTCACTACTAGATGAAAAGAATCTATGATATATATTGTTTGCTCTCCCTACATATGCACAATAAACGTCTTCTTCTCTAATAAATATTCCATAAATACCACGTATTGGATTTTCACAATCAAGTATTTCCTTTTCAATAACAATTTTATTTGCCATCTCATCTTTCCACCATTTATAAGTTAAATTTCTATTTATCATAAAAAGCACTCCCTTCTTCAAGCAAATGACTCTATTTATAGCAAGACCCGAAAATAATGCAAAAAAGGCAGTGCTGCAGAGCGCGAATTGCAAGGAACAGATTTGAAGGCGTACCGGGGTACGACGAAAATCTGTGACGCAGTAATTCACGCTCTGCGGTGCTGAATTTTTTGCATTATTTTCGGGGATTGCTATAGACAAAATCTTCACCAAATTCTGAGTTACTATACTCTTTTATTTACCATTTTCCCGGTATATCTATTAGCTTTTCTAGTTAGCCCCCTACTTTTGTGCAAAAAGTAAATTTATCTTTTCTTTAGTTTTTACGTTATCCTGCAAATGATAACCTCTATTAAGAAATGCACTGTTCATTAACATCTGGGTTTTTGTCAAAGTGGATACCTGATTCAATAATTTCTCAAATTCTGTATAACGAAACGCATAGTACGCATTTCCAGGAACAAACGATTCAAATACTGCCAAACCCAATCCTGGATACAGAAAAACAATATATTCCTGTAATGATGGAACTCCTATATTAGAATAAATTTCTGCCGGATCATGTTCAAGCCACGCATTAAGTCTAAATTTTGTATCCTCGTCTGTTAATTCCGATATCTTATTTCTTACATCATCCTGAGACATCCTGTCAATGGTTCTATCCTCATAAATATCAAGCTCACTATCCCAATCTAATGCGTCATATTCTTCAGCGTTCAATTCTTCAATTTTTATACACTCTGATTTAAATTTTTCAAACCAGTTAATAAAATCCTGTTCCTCGGGATTATTACAATCTATTTCAAACAGCAGATCTAATTCATAGTTGTTTAAATATGCCGTTTTACTTATATTGGACGAGCCAATAATTACAAAGGCCTTATTATCATTAGCAATGTAATAAAACTTACCATGATAAAAAGAATTCTGGTATGTATATAACGTCATCGGATATTCATTTCTAAAATTATTAAGTGCAATTACACTATTCCGATCAATCTTTGTATTCTTTCTACTGGATCCGTAAGTTTGGAGCGATCCTACAACTAATTCAATCTTACCGTTATTACTACGAATTTGGTCCATTAACGGTTTTACCAAGCGCAATCCACTGCTAAATGAAAAACCCACTGCTGCAAAAAATTGAGTTGCCTTTATTTGTTCTCCAAGTTTTATCAGTAATTCATTCAGCACTATATTATTGCTTAATACAGAACATTTTTTTCCTACGAAAGGCATTCTCTCAATATTTTCATCTACAATCTCGTTTTTATTAGCAAGCGCTTTTTGCGCTTTTTCATGAATTACATCTATTAAACGACTGTCATCAAGAATTTTTATATATTCAATAATAGCTTTTTCTCGCTCAGGGAAAAAGCCGATCAGCCTTACCGCTGTATGAAAACATTCAGTTTCTTGCTCAGCAATTATTATCTTTTTTAAAAATTCTTTATACGCAAACTCAGAATGTAATTCTCCTAAAATTTCAAGTGCTTTTGAAGAATATAAAGCGGTTCTATTATATATCGTTATCAATTTTGCTTCTGCATATGAATAATCATATTTTGATAAAATTAACAATAAATCACAAAGTAATTTTTGACTATCTTTTCAAAAGTTCTTATATGCCGGTATAGCCTATTGTTACAGGCTTTTCCGGCATTTTTCATTGTGGAAGATACTCTCAAATCTTCTTATATCCCCGTATGTTTTTGTGTTCAAAAGTAGTATGTGGAGTAGTAAATTCTCCATTTACTACTATGCAATCAGCCGCTTCATTTCGGTTATTGACGTTTCGGAAGTTGTGTGTGCGTAATAGTTCAGCGTCATATTGATGTTGGAATGTCCCATGATGTATTGCAATGCTTTAGGGTTCATTCCCGCATTTGCTAACGTGGTGCAGAATGTGTGGCGTAAGGTGTGCGGTGTCATTACCTTTGGCAATGCGACCTTTTGCGTTTTGTTGTATTTCCTTACAAGCCCCCGGAACATACTTTCATAGTTGACTGCCACTTTTGGCAAGCCGTTCCGGTTAAGGAACAGAAACTTTGTGTAGCCCTCTAAAATAACAGGCTGTACATATTTCCGTTTATTTAGCACCCGTTGAAATGCTTCCAACACTTTTTCACTCATAGGAATAACCCGGTTGCCGCTTTTCGTCTTAGGCGTTTCCACATAGTAGCCCACATCTGCAATCTTCAAAAGTTGGTGGTCTACATTGATAAGCTGTTTGTCTAAGTCAATGTCAGCTTCCGTCAGTCCGCAGAGTTCCGAAATGCGAAGCCCTGTCCCTAACAGTATGATAATCTCGTCGTAGTATTTCTGATAGACTTTATCATGCTGTACAAAGGACAGAAAAGCCGCTTCCTGCGTAGGGGATAGAGGTTCCTTTGGTTCCGTATCATCTTCAAGGACTGTGTTCAACTGGAAGTCAAATGGATTTTTACGAATACAATCGTCCTGTATGGCTGTGTAAAAGGCAGCCTTTAAGGAACGCTTGTGGTTGTTGATAGTCTTGAAGCCGTAACCTTTTTCTTTCATGCGTAACGCCCATTCCTTTGCGTCGGAGAGCTTCACATTTTCAATCCGGCAGGCTCCAAGTTTATCCTCCTGCAAAATCCGCATGAGCTGTTTTCGCCCCTGCTTTGTACCATGCCGCACATTTGCCCGGTGGCGTATCTGCTTTGCGTAGAGTTGGCAGACCGTCATTTTCTTTCCGATATGGTCGATACCGTCGTCAAGGTCTTTTTGGATTTCTTTCTCTTTTTCCCTCAACGCTATATCGTCGCGCTTTCCTGCCGGGGTTTTGTCCGTAGGCACTAACTTCCAAGAATAAACAAACTGCGGTTTCCCAAAGGTATCTATATATTTGTAGGCATATCTCCCGTCTTTTCTCTGGCTCTCTCCGGTGCGGAGAATACGATTTTTATTATCCCGTCTTTTTTCCGACATCGTTATGCTCCTTTCCATAATGGAAAGAGCCTTGATATGCTTGACTACATTGTACCACATTCAAGGCTCGATTTCACTATTAGATTGCGTCCACCGTATCAATCATTTTTTCAAACTGCTTACGCTTAATCTGAATACGGTTTCCGTTCATCATTACCCAGTCCGGGACGGGATTTTCTTCTGCCAGTTTCCGCAGCTTGCTTTCTCCGATACGGAAATATTTTGCTGCTTCTTCTATGGTAAGAGTGTACTTTTCCCAAATCGGCACGTCGTTATTGTTCAATTTGTCGTCCCCCTTTCTTAATGGGTCAAAAATCAATCTGTAACATAGGCTTTAATCGGACGGCTATTAGCGTAACCTCATGGGACTTGCACCCCTCCGGCGGTCTGCCGAAGCCCTACCCATTGCCTGCGACGCTTCTAACGCTCGGACTATGGCTGTAAGGAAGTATCATTATGTATTCTGTGCGTTATCGCCCGCAGGCTGCTATCCCTGCTTTACGGTGTGGTATTTCTCGCTCGCTTTTCTGTTAAGAGAAAGGTCATGGCGTACCCGCCGCATGGCTCGGCACAAAAGGAACGTATCCGATTTGCCTTATGCTGCGTCGCCGTTCTATTGCGCCGCTTTCTTTATCAAAGAGCAGGGGGCTGTCTTGCGGTATGGAACGGAAAAGGGGAAAGAAGCGTTCCAATATCGCGTAGGTTATTCAGCCCGAAAAGTGAGGATAGCCCTCATCAGTCTTGCTTGCAGCCGTTCCCGAATATCCTCGTCAACGCCATAATAGACATTGCCGCGCTCGTCGTAGAGCTTCCGCATGGAAAGACTTGCTATGTAGCCGCTGAAATGCTGCAAGACCATTTTCATAGCGTCCGGGTCGCCTTTGCTCGCCGCCAAAATAACGGGATAGGGAACAAGGGCATTTTCCGGGTAGTCGTTTTGATTACCATTCGTTCCATTCATCAGCGTGTTCCTCCAAATATTTCTTTAACAGTTCAAAAGAGCTTGTCCGTCTGTACTGTATCGTGCTGCGCGACGTATTGAACATTTTTCCGATTTCCACGTCAGTCATGCCCTCGAAATAGTACAGAAGTATAGCAGTTCTCTTTTCTTCCGGCAGGGTGCGTATTGCTTCAAGCAATAACTTCGGGGTTATTTCTTTTCCTGCCATTTGATAAGTCGGCTCGGCTGTTTCAGCTTGAAAATATTTATCCGTAGTGTAAAGCTGCCGTTCCTCATGCAAGGCAAGGTCACAAAAAGAAACTTCCCGTTTCCTGCGTCGCCGGATTTCATCATGGGCGTTACAGGCTTCGTTGTGTAGCACCCGTTTACAGAAACTTTGAAAGACACATTGCTTCTGAAATTCTCTGCGATTAGGTTCCATGTAATCACCTCCTTTCTGCCGAAAGGCGGTAGTACCTCCCCTTTTCGCGGGATAATACAGACGACTTTTTTAAACGCCGGACGAAAGCGAAAATTTCTTTGAAAAATCTTCTGTAAAATGCAAAATGCGCCCATCTGCAAGGCGCAGACCGACGCATAGGAAATAACAGCAGTATTTAATTGATTTGATAGTTCATCTGTATAGTCGGACTTGTCCGGTGGGGGAGCTATACTTTTTTTAATGAATGTAACCTATGTATGCTGTATAGCAACAAAGAAATCCCCATAGCGGCAGCCCTCCTAAATGCCGCTAATTTATGTTAGCAGTAGACAAAAAGAAGCGGCGGCTCTAAAAATTAAAGCCACCGCTTCAAATGCGCGTGAAAATATGTCTGCGCTACGACGGCTTTTTTTCTTTTGCTGTCGTAGCGTAGAATTAGGAAGTGTGCATAAAAGACACTATTTTTTCAGTAGTGAGGAATCCAAATTACCAAAACTTGTTACTCCACACCGAATAAAACCTACCATATCAAGCTATTTGAATCAGAGTTCAATTCTTGCTTTTGATGGTTTATCTTCACAATAGATAACTTTAATCGTTGTTCCCTTGTCAGGAATTTTGTTTCCTGCGCCAATCCATTTTTGGCAGGTGTAATCTTTGACGCCTATCGTGTATTTGACCTTGATAATATGTGGAAAAGCTGCACCATCCATAGCATGGGTACGGACAGGTTTACGATTTACTTTTAACCACCATTGTTTTGTAACTGAAATTACAGTTCCTGTTGTTTCCTTTTCCATAAGTTATACCTCCGATGTTAATTTAGAATGAGTAATTTTCTATTTAGATAGCTACATATTAAAGCAAACTGCCCTTTAATCCTTTTTTGAAAACCAATACAGCCCTTTCGGTTCCCCAAAAATGACATTGTGACAAGGCGATAGCTTTCCTTTTCCATTTCCTCTATTTTGGCATTGATTTTCACTGTCGCATTTTCAATAGTAATTTCTTCTAATAATTCTGTCCTATACATCATATCTTTACCTCCATAATTATTAAATAGATGATACATATTTTCGGTTCAATCTTTTTGGTATTTACCAACCTTTTTTTTACTAACTGCTTTTTTCTTCTTACCAACAGTCAATGTACCGGGTTCTTTCTTTTTTATTTGCAAGAATAATCATAGAAATCAAGAAAGTCAAAACTATTGTAATGAAAGCGGGGAAAATGTGATAAGTATAACCATATTCCGCACCACAAGTAGGGTCTACTAAAATCATACTTGCTTTAATCGGATAATAATTTAACAGTGTTCCTTCAAAAGTTCCAAAATATCCATACACAAAAGCTAGTGCAACTCCACCCAAAAAATTATTTGCCGAACAACAGAATATCAGAATAATCGGCAAGACTGAAATATAAATTCCTATATTCGCCCCAGTAACACGAATAAACATATTGAGTAGATTGCCAAAATGAACTCCCGGAAATCCGACAATAATATTGATTACTAATGCTATCACACAACCTATAAGACTAAAGCTGATTGTCAACAGCAATAGAATAAGTAATTTTCCAGAAAGTAACTGTTTATATGGAATAGGAATTGTTAATATATTCTTCATAGTATCGTCTGTATATTCCCTTGTTATGATATAACCTGCAATCAGTGCAATAATAATCGGAAAAAATAAGGTACAATTACTAATCATAACCTGTTGCATAAAATAGTCAAACGTCCATGTCGGTCCACCGTTGGCTGTGGAATAAAACAGTGACAGCAACGGAGAAAGTGTTGTCATAATAATTCCGGCTTTTATTACAGAATATCGTTTTAATTTTAAAAATTCAGTTTTTATTATATTTCTCATATCTTTTACCTCGTCCATTTTTTATAAAAGCGAATTATCAGCCACAAAGAAAGTACAACTGTAATTGCCATAATAAAAATTGTATGGAAAGTAGTTGGTACAATCGCATAGGCTTCCGGCAAAAGATTATCTTTTTGCAAATTATCCATCATTAAGCCGCTTGTCCAGTTCATAACACATATAACCGGAAAAGAATTTAAGAAAGCAATTTTGGCAGCACTTATAGATGTCCCAATCGTTCCCAGTATGCCCCAGTTAAAAATGGAATAAAAAAAAGCAAGCAGGATAGAAAGTAAAAAACTTTTGTTAAAGTAAATAATTAAAAATACAATCGGTAAAGAAGCTGCTACGATAAGAACTCCAAAAATAAGGCTCATAAATATCTTATAAGTCATACCGTAAACCATTCCTACATGAAACAATTTACAAAATCAACGCAACAGACAAATGTGCTTATCAGACAAAATGCAACGCTGAAAATAAAGAGCATAGAAATTTTTGCCATAATGAGTTGTGTATTTGTAACTGGAATTGTTCTAAGGTTTTTGGAAGTATCACAATCTCTTTCTATAAAAAACAAAATAGCGGCAATGATACCAATTAGACATGGAAGCAAAAAAACTAAACCATATCCCAACATCATTGTATAGACATAATCAAATCGGGTTTGAAGATAGTGTTCTGTTGTATCTGCACCAGTTCCCGCCTTTGCCATATATGCCAAAATCAACGGAAAAAATAACGACAATGACATCAGTGCATACAACAGTCTTTTTCGCTTTAATTTCCAAAATTCGCACTTAATCAGTTTAAGCAATTCCTTCGCCCCCTGTCACACGCTTGAAGTAATCTTCAAGACTTTCTTCACAAGTATGGGCTTCTGATACCTCCAATCCATTTTCTACAAAAGCAGTCACGATTTTTCCTACGGACAAATCAAGATTATGCAAGCGTAAATTGTGGTCGTCCTGTATAGAGAAATGACTCTCATGGAAAGTACGCTCTAAAATTCTTGCTGCCTGTGCGGTATCAGAAAGAGTAAATCGGATATGTTTGCTGCTTTTTTGTTCCAGTTCCGCAAGACTTTCTTCTTCCAATAGTGCGCCATGGTCGATAATTCCAATATCATCTGCTAGCAAAGAAATCTCCGAAAGGATATGACTGGAAATTAAAATTGTTTTTCCCTTTGTATCGCAAAGCTCGCGAATAAAAGAACGTACTTCTGCAATTCCAATCGGGTCAAGCCCATTGATAGGTTCATCTAAAATCAGAAGTTCAGGGTCGTGCATAACTGCAAGTGCAATCGCAAGCCGTTGTTTCATACCAAGAGAATACTGGGAAAACAGTTTTTTGTCTTTATAAGGCAATCCTACCAAATCCAATGTGTTTTTAATTGAATGACGGTTGGGTATGCCCCGTAAGGTAGCAAAAATTTGTAAGTTTTCCGTAGCAGTCAAATTAGGGTAAAAACCGGGTGACTCAATCAGACTACCGATACGGGGCAACAATTTCTTTTCATTCCCCTGCAAAGACTTTCCCCATATTTTAACTTCGCCGGAAGTTGGCTTTGTCAATCCAAGTAGCATTTTCATAGTGGTCGTTTTTCCGGCTCCGTTTCTTCCAAGCAGTCCGTAAATTCTCCCTTTCTGCACATGAATATTTAAGTCAGCGACACTCTTTTGTGAGCCGTACTGTTTGGTAAGATTTTTTGTTTCAATGATATAATTTTTGTCCATATTCAAACCTCCTGTTCTGTAAACTATTCTATCATACCAACCTTGCATTAACCTTGCCGCAACCTTGCATTAACCTTGCAATTTGAAATATTGTCCCAAAAATAATTAAGGCTCCCGTCAAAAGAACGGGAGAACCTTAATTTGCTAAGGGAAAAAGCAAAGTAAATTCCGTTCCTGTTCCCTGTGTGCTATTTGCTGTTATTGTGCCGTTCATTTTTTCTACAAGTTGGTGTGCGATAGAAAGCCCAAGACCGCTGCCTTTTTCAGACCGTCCCTTATCGCATTTATAGAGCCGTTCAAAAATATGCTTCAAATCTTCTTTTTCAATCCCTATTCCATTATCTGCTAATCGGATTTGCATATTTTTTTCCTGCTTTGATAGGATTATTTCTATTTTATCCGCATGACTGTGAGAAATTACATTCTGAATAAGATTGTTCAATATCCGCATATAGCCGTCCGTATCAAGTTTTACCCGGAAAGGCTGTTCGGGAATATCAATATTGTAATCTATCTGCTTATCTTCAAATATGGGTATCCAGTCAATCAAGATATTTCGTGTCAGCTCCGCAGCTTCAACAATATTTATATCCATAGCAAACTCATTAGAATTTAATTTGAACCAGTCAAAAAGAACATCAATATATTCTTTCAAATCGTGAGCTTTGCGGCGGGCTGTTTCGATATAGTCGTCCCTGTCTTTTCCTGTAACAATTCCTTTATGTGCAGCGTCAAGATACCCAATAAGCGTTGTAAGCGGTGTCCGAACATCATGGGAAAGACTTGTCATAAGCTGTCGGTTTGTTTCTTCTGTCTGCCGGACAGTAGAAAGCCTGCTCTCATAAGACACAACAATCTCATTTATTTCATAGGCAAGAGGGGCTACCAGTTCATTTGTTGCAGATAAAATACGTCTGTTTCCATTTCCGTTTTTTACATCAATCAATGCGTCTGTTATCTCGGCTATCTGTTTTTTAACACGTCGAATAGCAAAGCAGGAAACAAGAATAGAGAAAAGTGCAATTATTATGGATAGAAAAATGACTGCTTCCATAGAAAATCAAACCTCCTTGTTAAAACGATAACCGATACCTTTAATCGTTTGAATATATTTTGGACTTCCGGGATTTACCTCTAATTTCTTGCGAAGTCGGCTGATAATCGCCATAATGTTGCTGTCATCATAGAAATATTCCTCTCTCCACACTTCTTCATAAATCTGTTGCTTTGTCAGAATTTTCCCTTGATTTTTCGCGCAGTATAAGAGTAAGTCAAATTCTTTTGGAGGCAATTCAAAAGTTCCATTTTCCGTAGTAACAGAACGATTTTCAATATCAATTTTCAACCCGTCAAATTCAAGTTGCTGTGATATTCCGTCCTGTTGATTGAAACGGGTATAACGGCGTATAAGGGAAACGATACGGGCTATCAGTTCGTCCATGTCAAAAGGTTTTGTCAAATAATCATCAGCTCCTGCCCTTAAACCGCGTACTTTAGAAGCACTGTCATTTTTTGATGTAAACATCAAAATCGGCAGGCTGCTTTCTTTTCTAATTTCTTCCAATGTTTCAAATCCGTCCATACCAGGCATCATAACGTCCAGTATCACAAGTTGATATTCTCTCTCTTTTAATTTTTGTAATCCCTCTTTTCCCGTATTACAAAAATCAGCTTCTATATCTTCTGATAGCACGCTGCGTTTAATCAGCGCACAAAGTTCCTTATCATCATCTATAATCAAAACTTTATTCATGGTATAGCTCCTTTCCTTGTTTGGTTCTACCGTCAATCGGTTTTTCCGCGTCTTTTGGTATCAACCACATATACCCAAGTTTTGAAACACCCTGTATGCGTTTCTCCCTGCAAAGTATCTGTACCCGCCTTTCAGAAATTCCCCACTTCTTTGCTGCTTCGGGGCAAGACATATATTCCATAACAACACCCGTCCTTTCTGAAAATCTTATCATAATAATTATAGTCGGACACACGAACAATAGCAAGTATATAAATATGAATTATTATGGCTATTTAGTGGAACTGTATAGACATATCCAAAGAGAAAGGGGAACAGTAAAATGTAACTGGGTGAATAAATATGGCAAAAAGACCGGTAGAAAAATATGACTTCAAGGCATTTGGAGAAGCTATAAAAGCTGCGCGGACGGGGCGCAAAGAAAGCCGCAAACAGGTAAGTGATGAAATGTATATTTCTCCTCGCTATCTTGCAAATATCGAAAACAAAGGACAGCACCCCAGTCTGCAAATCTTTTTTGAGCTTATGCTTCGTTACAATATATCCGTAGACCAGTTTCTTTTAGATACGCCCACCCAAAAAGATACAAAGCGGCGGCAGCTCGACGCTCTCCTTGATGATATGAGCGATAATGGCATACGGATTGTAACGGCAACTGCAAAAGAAATTTCAGAAGTCGAAAAAGAGGACAAATAAATGTGTCCGGCAAATTGAATATGATTTAGGAAGCGTTGTAATCTTTACAGATTGCAGCGTTTTTCTTTTGCTCTTTTTTGGCATATAGAGCATTGCGTTGTAGTAACCAGTGAGGAAAAAACTTTCGTAGCAAGCATAGGAAAAGAGTACCCTTTTCCGTATTTTCTCCCTCCCGTCCTGCGGTGCGTCGGTTGAAAATTGCTTGTTGGGAAGTGTCCCAAACCCTCGGAACGGAAAGGAGTGATTGCATGAATGGACGCAAAAGAAAAGTACAAATCAAATTCTATGTAACAGAGGAAGAACGGGCATTGATTGAGCAGAAAATGAAGCTCGTCCCCACCCGGAACATGGCGGCGTATCTTCGCAAGATTGCCATTGACGGGTATATCATTCAGACAGACCATAGCGACATAAAAGCCATGACAGCGGAGATACAGAAAATCGGGGTCAATATCAATCAGATTGCAAAGCGTGTCAACGCGACAGGCAGCGTCTACCAAGAGGACATAGAGGAAATAAAGGGGGTGCTTGCGGAGATATGGCGGTTACAAAGATTAAGCCTATTAAAAGCACGTTGAGCAAAGCCCTTGACTATATCCAAAACCCGGATAAAACAGACGGGAAAACGCTTGTGTCCTCCTTTGGGTGCAGCTATGAAACGGCAGATATTGAGTTTGGATTTACGCTTGCACAAGCCATAGAGAAAGGGAACAATCTCGCCCACCATTTGATACAGTCCTTTGAGCCGGGGGAAGTGGATTATGAGAAAGCCCACGAAATCGGGAAACAGCTTGCCGACGCGGTAACAAAGGGACAGCATGAATACGTCTTAACTACCCACATAGACAAAGGGCATATCCATAACCATATCATTTTTTGTGCGGTCAATTTTGTTGACTACCACAAATACAATTCCAATAAACGCAGCTACTATGGCATACGGAACATGAGCGATAAGCTGTGCCGGGAAAACGGGCTGTCCGTTGTCGTTCCGGGTAAGGGCAGCAAGGGAAAAAGCTATGCAGAATATCAAGCGGAAAAGGTCGGTGCAAGTTGGAAAGGCAAGCTGAAAATTACCGTTGATACGCTTATCCCCCAAGTGGCAAGTTTTGAAGAATTGTTGCAGCGGTTACAGGCAGCGGGCTATGAGATAAAGCCGGGAAAATATATCTCCTGCCGCGCTCCGGGACAGGAACGGTTTACCCGCTTAAAAACCCTCGGTGCAGATTATACAGAGGAAGCAATCAAAGAACGGATAGAGGGCAAGCGCACAAAGGCGGCGAAAGCTCCCAAAGAGCAGCGCGGCGTATCGCTGCTTATTGACATTGAAAACAGTATCAAGGCAGCGCAGAGCCGGGGCTATGAACAGTGGGCGAAAATCCATAATCTGAAACTGGCTGCAAAGACTATGAATTTCTTGACAGAACATAAGATTGAGCAGTACGCAGATTTAGTCAGCCGGATTGAGGAAGTAAATGCGGAAAATGAAAAGACAGCAGACGCATTAAAGAGCGTGGAGAAACGTCTTGCAAACATGGCGGTGCTGATGAAGCACGTTACCACCTACCAAAAGACAAAACCTGTCTATGAAGCATACCGCAGGGCAAAGGATAAGGACGCATACCGGGCAAAGCAGGAAAGCAGTCTGATACTCCATGAAGCAGCGGCAAAGGCACTAAAAACGGCGGGCGTTTCCAAGCTCCCGAATGTCGCCGCGCTACAAGTAGACTATGAAAAGCTCCGGGAACAGAAAGAAGCCCTTTACGCGGACTATGGCAAACTGAAAAAACAGGTCAAAGAGTACGACGTTATCAAACAGAACATAGACAGCATTTTACGGCAGCCAAGAGAGCCGGAACGGGAAAAAGGGAAAGAACGCGGGGAGTAGTTTTGTTCATACTTGTGTGATATAATAGTTCCTATCAAAGACAGTAGCCACATACTAAAGTGATACATTTTCAGCAAAGGAAGTGTCAGAAAATGGAACAGGAAATGCCGGACTATGAAACGATATGCGCTGCCGTTGTGGGCGAAAAATGGGCGTTGGAAAAGGTGCTTGATTGTTACGGCGACGAAATCAACCGCCTTGCAATGGTAAAAAAGTGTCAGCCGGACGGGACTATCAAAGAGGAAATCGACGAAGATTTACGGCAAACACTCATAATGAAACTGTTAGAAGCTATCCCACAATTTCCAATGGAAAAGGAGTGATACCATGACACGCGGAGAAATTTGGAAAGACTTTTTCAAGAGAAACGTTTTGCCCGCCGTTATTGCATTGTTTTTATTCTTCATGTTCAAGAACATCTTTACAGAGGACGGGTAGACCAATTACTTTTATGTATGGCTGTGCTGCGGTATCCCCTTTGGCATTCGCCGTATGTTCGTATGGCTTGTACCGCATGGATATGACATAGCTGGAACGGTGGGTATCGTTGCCATTAACTTCATTTTGGACGGCATTATCGGCGGGGGCATTTTAATATGGCGGCTTGTCGTTGCTACGTGGTATATCCCCCTTACGATATACCGTTTACTTACCGCAGATAAGAGTGCAACCCCTCAAATCAATATAGAGAAAGGATTTAAAAGTTATGAATGAAAGAGAAAGAATTATTCATTTATGGTTTGATATGTGGCTAAAACAACAAGATTTAGGGATTGATAGTATTTTTACAGAAGATGTGATTTACACTGAAAGTTGGAGTCCTAAGTATGAAAGTCGAAAAACAGTAAAACATTGGTTTGATGAATGGAATACTCGTGGAAAAGTCTTAGTGTGGGATATTAAACAATTTTTTCATAAGGAAAATCAAACTATTGTAGAATGGTATTTCAAAAACAAAATGAATAATGGTAATATTGAAGAATTTGACGGAATTTCTTTAATAGTATGGACGGAAAATAACAAAATAATGGAGTTGAAAGAATTTGGTTGTAATCTCAATACCTATAATCCATACGCCCAAAATGATATGCCACAATTCAGAGATGAAAAAACAAAGTGGTTTTGAAGTTTTAAAAGCCGGGACGCAGACAGTCGGTAAAGACTATCCGCGCCCCGGCTTTCTTATGGGTACAGCGATAAAATGTTACGCAGTAGAACGCCATTTTTGAGGGAAAAGGTATAAAACCCTTGCCGCGTCATTTTCACACCCGGAAAGCCCTGTAAATCAAGGCTTTTTTTGCCCCTACTGCGTAACAAGGGCGCGTCGTTTCCTCATGCGCTCCGCTGCCTGTCTGCGGGTAATACGCTTCCGGCAGTCCGGGCAGTATTTGACGCTGTTAGAGGTGGACGCAAAAGAAGCTCCGCACTCGGTACAACGCTTTTTATCCTCGGTCTTGAAAAGCTCTGCATACAGCAGCTTATCAAAGGGAAGTACGGCGGTCTGAAACCATTTGCATAGAAGAGAATAGGAAATAAGCTGCGGGCAGACACATTCCTCCCCGTCGTCCAGTAAAATACAGTGTCCGTTATCGCAGTTGCAGCACTCCTTTTTTACAAGGCTGTTGACTTTCCGGCTTTGGGGCGGCGTAAGCCGCTTTAGCCCGGTCATACCTCATCAGCGGCGAAAATGGCAAGCTCCGTATACTCATTTTCTGTCAGAGGTGCAATTTTCGCAAGGGTGCGCTTCGCCAGTTCCCGCATATCCTCGTCCATAAACGGCAGCGCAGCGTTGATGTTCTCCATAAGCCCGCGCTTACCGCCCTCATTGTAAATGCTCAACAGGTTTGTTTCTTCAACGGTCAGTCTAATCATGCTCATACCTCCAATTCGTGATTTTTTGATTTTGCCGCTTTTTTCTGTGCGGTTTTTTCTTTGTCTGCTCTAAGCTGCGCCCGGATAGAGGGCTTCTTTTCCGTTTTTGCTGCCTTGCCGCGTTCCTTGTCAGCCTTGACAGCTTCCGCAAGGTCAACAAGGGAAATGGTTTCTCCTGCCTTTACCTTTGCTTCCAGTTCTGCGGTAGTCGGGGTGTTGTTTATCTGCCCGTCAATCATGTTGTAGTTTTGCTCTGTGGTCTGCTCGGCAGCTTTCAGATAGTTCTCTGGCTGAACGGGAACAGCAAAAGCCCTAGTGCCGTTCCCCATAATCAGATATTTTCCGTCGTCGGACTGGTGGTGCAATCCATATCCGGCAGCTTCCATTTGCTCGCGGCTCATGGCGGTTACATAGAAAGTCCCTCTCGGTGTTTTGATTGTTTCGCCCGTTTCCAAGTCGGCGGGAATGAGGGCATTTTCCTGCTCCTTGAAAAACTCCGGCACTTCCTTATAACCGAAGCTGTCTACATAGTGGGCGGTGTCCTGCCCGTTCTGATGAAGCACCACCACGTCGGAAACGGAAAGGCTGTGTCCCTTAAAATCTTTCGGGTGGTCGATATTAAAGCGGGTGTAAATATCTTCAAGGGAAGTCCCCGGCGTAAGCTCTGCGGAATAGACAAGTGTATAGTTTTTCGCGTCTACCCGGTGTCCTGTGGCAGTCAGACGGTCGTAAGGTTCAAAGCGCAAATCTCTTGTTTCGTCCCCGCCTTTTATCTGATAAATGGAAAAGGTGTCTTTGTCCTGTGGGGCTTCCTGTTCCGGCTGCTCCTGTGCATCTACCTTTTGCGCCCGGATATGCGCCCGTTGTAACTCGGTAGGCTTTTCCCCCGTAAGGGGTACAATCGCCTTGACATAATCAGCCGCATAATAGGCGTTACTGGTAAGCTGCCGCTGCCATGCCCCTGCTTTGGGCGACCAACGGAAGCCATTACTTTTTAGGGCTTCCCGCGTGGCTTCGTCCGGCTTATCCTCAAAGAAGATTTGCAGTCGGTTCGCTTCGGTGTTTGCTTCCACCTTGCCGCCGTCAAATTTCCAACCCACAAAACCGATTTCTTTTTGCTGTGAAAGAGATTTGATACGGTCTTTCACGCGCCGGATTTCTGCACTGTTGTTGGATAACGCCCAAGTCGCAAATGGCTTGTCCTCCAAATGCCAACTGCTCGCCATGTCTGCTTTCAGTTTTTCCAGTTCCTCCGGCGGTAAATGCGGGCAGCCGTCAAGGGTCTTATGCTTACGGTAATAGGCGTTTACGGCTTTCATGGTTTCCTGTGATTTTTCAAGGCTTTCCAGTTTCTTTTCTAACTTCTGTACTGCCTGCGGGTCGTCTGCGCTGATACCGCCCATGCCGGTACTGCGGATTTTATCAAGAAGCCCTTGTATGTCCTGCCATTCCCGGTAATTGCTGTCGCGGGCTGCGTTCTGCTTTTCTTTCTTCCTTGTGGGGAAGTTAGAGCCGCCCGCAATCAGGATAGAGGGAACACGCGCGTCAATCTCATAGCCTTTATTCATGTTCGCCGCCAGTTTCCGGGCATAGGTGTCAAGCAGGCTGTCGATTTTCTCATGGTACATCGGGTCTACCCGCTGTTTTTGCCTTTCTGCGATTTGTACGGCTTCATCTAC
>ENA-OQCW01000648-OQCW01000648.1-human-gut-metagenome-genome-assembly--contig:-NODE-648-length-18292-cov-2.300523_pt1 | contig 18292 bp, 22 predicted proteins | sample MGYA00242767_ERZ504593 | MGnify/ENA primary metagenome ERZ504593 (study PRJEB26092, sample SAMD00036307) | human gut metagenome | host: Homo sapiens | study: EMG produced TPA metagenomics assembly of... | reverse complement strand
TTTCATATCTGACGGAACAGGGGTTATATGGTGATTATATCCTGAAGCATTACAGCCGGGAGGAGATAGAAGAGGCGGAAGGATTTCTTGATGATGAGAGAAATAAGCTCTTTACCTATGCGGGACTGGATTTGCTGCTTAAGCGGTATGTGATCCAGGACCACAGCCATCATCCGTTAGAGACGCCCCAAGAAATGTATCTGGGCATTTCCCTGCACCTGGCCATGAAGGAAAGTAAGGATTGCAGGATGCAATGGGTGCGCCGGTTTTATGATATGCTCAGCCGTATGCAGGTTACCATGGCCACCCCAACCCTGTCCAATGCCAGGAAACCGTACCATCAGCTTTCCAGTTGTTTTATTGACACTGTGCCGGATAGCCTGGAAGGAATTTACAGAAGCGTGGACAACTTTGCACAGGTCAGTAAATTTGGCGGAGGCATGGGTTTGTATTTCGGAAAGGTCAGGGCAACGGGAAGCAGGATTCGGGGATTTGAGGGGGCTGCCGGAGGCGTGATCCGCTGGATTAAGCTGGTGAACGATACGGCTGTGGCAGTGGACCAGCTGGGGATGCGCCAGGGCGCTGCCGCGGTTTATCTGGACGCCTGGCACAAGGATTTGCCGGAGTTTCTTCAGCTTCGTACTAATAACGGGGATGACCGTATGAAGGCCCACGACATTTTCCCGGGAGTCTGCTATCCGGATCTGTTCTGGAGGACAGCAAAGGAGAACATTGAGGGGGACTGGTATCTCATGTGTCCCCATGAAATCCTTACAGTGAAAGGATATGCGCTGGAAGACTCTTTTGGTCCGGAATGGGAGAGAAAGTACATGGAATGCGTGGCTGACAGCAGGATCAAAAAAAGGGTGATCCCCATAAAGGAACTGATCCGATTGGTGATCCGAAGTGCTGCTGAGACAGGAACACCGTTTACTTTCAACAGAGATACGGTGAATAAGGCAAATCCAAACAGCCACAGGGGAATGATCTACTGCAGCAACCTCTGCACAGAGATCGCCCAGAATATGAGTCCCATTGAACAGGTGGAGCAGAGAACCGAGACCGTGGATGGGGAGACAGTGGTTGTGACGGTAACACGTCCCGGGGAATTTGTAGTGTGTAATCTGGCAAGTCTTTCCCTGGGAAGGATCGATGTGGATAACAGACAGGAGATAGAGGAGATTACAAGAAGTGCTGTGAGGGCACTTGACAATGTCATTGACTTGAATTTCTTCCCGGTTCCCTATGCGAAGATCAACAACATGAAATACCGCCCTGTGGGATTGGGGGTCAGCGGATATCATCATATGCTGGCTAAAAAAGGCGTTCTCTGGGAGTCTGAGGAACATTTGAAATTGGTAGACCGGATATTTGAAGATATCAATTATGCCGCTGTGAAGGCGAGCAGTGAAAATGCACAGGAAAAGGGATGCTATGCGTATTTCCGGGGGAGTGACTGGGAGAGCGGTGCATATTTTGAAAAACGGGCATATGTCTCAGATCGCTGGCGTCTGCTCAGAGATCAGGTGAAAACCGGGGGAATGCGCAATGGCTATCTTCTGGCGGTTGCGCCCACAAGTAGTACCAGTATGATCGCGGGAACCACGGCGGGCGTAGATCCAGTGATGAACCGGTACTTTTTGGAGGAGAAAAAGAATGGCCTTGTGCCCCGTGTGGCACCGGAGCTGAATCCCGATACGTACTGGTATTACAAAAACGCGCATCATATCGGCCAGGAATGGTCGGTCCGTGCCTGCGGGATCCGGCAGCGCCATATTGACCAGGCCCAGAGTATGAACCTGTATATAACCAATGACTATACCTTCCGGCAGGTTCTGAATCTTTATCTGCTGGCCTGGGAAGAAGGGGTTAAGACGATATATTATATCCGTTCCAGAAGTCTGGAAGTAGAGGAATGTGAGGTGTGCGCAAGCTGATGGAAATGAAGCAAAAAACCACTGTTTAATCCCCAGGGAGACAGGGAAGTACAGAACCGCAGAATGGTAGGCGGCAATACAACAAATTTAAATGACTTCAATAATATGAAATATACCTGGGTCAGTGACTGGTACCGCCAGGCTATGAACAAGTTTTTGGATTCCGGAAGAGATCAATTTGAATGTGGATGTGAGAGACTATACCGGTCTGCCCCGGAAAGAGAGGCGGGCATATGATAAGATCCTTTCTTTCCTTGTCTTTCTTGACAGTATCCAGACTGCCAATCTGCCGGCAGTCAGTGAGTATATTACAGCAAACGAGATCAATCTGTGCCTTTCCATCCAGGCTTTTCAGGAGGCAGTGCACAGCCAGAGCTACAGCTATATGCTGGATTCCATCTGCAGTCCGGTGGAGCGGGACAGAATATTGTACCAGTGGAAGGAGGATGAACACCTTCTGCGCCGTAATACATTTATAGGAAATCTGTATAATGAATTCCAGGAGAAGAAGGATGATGTGACCCTTCTCAGGGTCATCATGGCCAACTATATCCTGGAGGGCATTTATTTTTACAGCGGGTTCATGTTTTTTATAACCTGGGAAGGGGCGGCAAGATGCCCGGAAGCGTCCAGGAAATCCGGTATATCAACCGGGATGAGAATACCCATTTGTGGCTGTTCCGCAGCATGATTGCCGAACTCAGGAAAGAGGAGCCGCAGTTATTCACGCCTAAGATGGTAGATATGCTCAGGTCCATGCTGGAGGAGGGCGTGGCCCAGGAAATCCAGTGGGGATGCTATGTGATTGGCGATGATGTTCCGGGTCTGACCAGAGAAATGGTTACGGACTACATACGGTATCTGGGAAACCTGCGCTGGAGCGGGCTGGGCTTCGGCACCTTGTACGAGGGGTATGACGAGGAGCCGCAGTCCATGAAATGGGTGAACCAGTATTCCAATGCAAATATGGTGAAAACAGACTTTTTTGAGGCAAAGAGCACGGCTTATGCAAAAAGCGCTGCCATTGTTGATGATTTATAGATAAGGGGGTATAATGGGGCAGGGATACCGGCATGGGAAGCAGTGTCAGATGCAGTGTCAGATGCAGTGTCAGACGCAGGAACAGATGCAGGAGCAGACGCCTGGTATCCGATTATATGATTGACAGGAGGAGCGATAACGTGACAGCAGAAGAGGGGGACCGCAGGACCTGGGAGCTGACAGGACAGCTGGTACAGATTGACAGTTCTGATCCGGGAGCCTATGAGGGCCAAATTGAACAGTGGATATATGAATGGTTTACAAAAGAGATAGAGGAAAAGGCAGGAGCGCTTAAGAACCAAATTGAACTGGTCCAAAGAGAAGTGATGCCGGGCCGTTTTAATCTTATGGCCCGCATACCGGGAAAAGAACAAGCTCCGGCGCCTGCCCTTGTGTACATATGCCATATGGATACGGTGATGCTGGGGGAGGGATGGGAGGAAGAGACTCCTGCCCTGGGAGCAGTGGTAAAGGAAGGCCGCCTGTACGGAAGAGGTGCCTGTGACATGAAGTCAGGCCTGGCCTGCGCCATGTCTGCATTTTCAGATATGGTGGAATTGACCGGAAGCACAGGGGAGCTTCCGGCGCGTCCCTTTGTATTCATAGGAACCGTGGATGAGGAAGATTTTATGCGGGGAGTGGAAAGCGCTATCCGCGACGGCTGGGTAGGCAGGGAAGACTGGATACTGGATACGGAACCAACGGACGGCCAGATTCAGGTAGCCCATAAGGGCCGGACCTGGTTTGAACTGACTATACAGGGAATCACAGCCCATGCCAGTAATCCATGGAAGGGCGCTGACGCCATTGCCGCCATGGCAGAGGCAGTCAGCCATATCCGGAAGGCCATCGGCAGCTGTCCGCCCCATGAGGATCTGGGCATGTCTACGGTGACCTTTGGGCAGATCACAGGGGGATACCGTCCCTATGTTGTGCCGGATTCCTGTAAGGTATGGATTGACATGCGTCTGGTGCCGCCTACGGATACAGCGGCAGCGAAGAATATAGTAGAGGAAGCTGTAAAGGCGGCAGAAGCTGAGATTGCAGGGGTCAGGGGCAGTTACCTCATTACGGGTGACCGTCCTTATGTGGAAAAGGACAGCAGTTCCCGGCTTCTGGCCAGCCTTAAGTCTGTCTGCGACCGTGTGACGGGAGAGGACACACCTGTCGGTTCTTTTAACGGCTATACGGATACGGCGGTTATCGCAGGAACCCTGGGCAACTGCAACTGCATGTCTTATGGTCCCGGCAGCCTGGAACTGGCCCATAAGCCCAATGAGTATGTGCCCTATGAGGATGTGTGCCGCTGCAGGCGTGTTCTGACTGAGCTGGCACGGCAGGAGACATTCTTTCCCTTTGCCTTTTAAAGTCAAATGTGCTATAGTGTAACCAGTTTAAATTAAAGGAGAAGCTAAGGATGAAAAATACTGCATTGGTAATCATGGCTGCCGGTATCGGAAGCCGCTTTGGAGGCGGCATCAAGCAGCTGGAGCCCGTGGGACCCAACGGCGAGATTATCATGGATTATTCAATCCACGATGCCATGGAAGCGGGATTTAATAAGGTAATATTCATTATCAGGAGAGATCTTGAAAAAGAGTTTTAAGGAAATCATAGGACACAGAATAGAGAAACTCCTTCCGGTGGAGTACGCATACCAGGAACTGGAGGACCTTCCGGCCGGTTATGAAGTGACGCCCGGGAGGACCAAACCATGGGGTACAGGCCAGGCAGTCCTTTCTGTGAAGGGTATGGTAGACGGACCGTTCCTTGTGATTAATGCAGATGATTATTACGGACGAGAAGGATTTCGCAGGATTCACGATTACATGGCAGAGCATATGGACTCACAGTCTGAGATCTATGATATCTGCATGGGAGGTTTTGTGCTGTCCAACACCCTCAGCGATAACGGTACAGTGACCAGAGGCGTGTGCCAGGTAGATGAGGAAGGTTATCTGACAAACGTGACAGAGACTTATAATATCCAGATGAAGGAAGATGGGCTCCATGCCACGGATGAGAGCGGCGCGCCTGTAACCATCAGCCCGTCCCAGCCGGTTTCCATGAATATGTGGGGGCTTCCGGCCAGCTTTGTCCAGGAGCTGGAGAAGGGATTCCCGGTATTTTTGGACAATCTGAAAGAGGGTGATATTAAATCAGAATACCTTCTTCCTAAAATCATAGACAATCTGGTACAGAATAAGAAGGCGAGAGTGACCGTCCTTGACACCCCGGATAAATGGTTTGGCGTTACCTACAGGGAAGATAAACAGGCCGTGGCGGACGCCATCAGAGGGCTGATCCAATCAGGGGTATATAAGGAGAAGCTGTTTTGATTAAGAGGATACTACAGACTGAAGACATAAGCAGTATATAATAAAAAACTGCCCGGCCGGAACTGCCCCAAAGGTTCTGGCCCGGCCATGATATGGCAGACAGGCAGACAGGGACATGCGGATACTGTCAATCCGTGTGTCCTTTTTTCATGCATAATTTCAAATACCCAAGCCTATACTATAAAAACAGCCCACTTAAGCCGGGCGATGATTATAACATGTTTGGGTGGACAACTTAGCTATGAAATTATGGAAACATTTAACGTACAAAAACGGGAAGACATATCTTATTATAATACATCAGAAGGTTTTGAAACAGAGGGCTTTGCCATGCACCTGGACCGGCTTATCAGAGAGGAGATGGCAGCCAAGGGAAAGGACGGAATCATGTTCCTGTGTATCGGCACAGACCGGTCTACCGGAGACAGCCTGGGCCCTCTGGTGGGACATATGCTCCGCAGCCGGCGGCTTAAGGGAGCCGCGGTCATCGGAACACTTGACAAGCCGGTCCATGCCATGAATCTGGATTTGTACGCCAGGTATATACGGCTTCACTATCCTGACTATGTGGTGGTTGCCATTGATGCTTCGGTGGGAAGCCTGGACCATGTGGGATACGCGACCCTGGGGCGGGGAGCGCTTCAGCCGGGACTGGGAGTGTCCAAGGAACTGCAGGCTGTGGGCGACATAGCCATAACCGGAATCGTAGGCGGAGTGGGCAGCCGGGATCCGGTCATGCTCCAGAGCGTGCGTCTGTCCATGGTGATGAAAATGGCGGACTGTATTTGCGAAAGCATTTTTCTTGTCGAACGATTATGGGAAAATGCTGCCATAATATGACAAATTCTGCGCCGGGAATCTGCTATGCTTGTTTGGATTAAAAACAGCGGGGTGATTCTATGGGAGAATTATATGAACCCTTCCCTAAGCTGCCGAAGAATTTCCGGCAGATAGGTGAGAGGGACCAGGTTTTAAAATTATATCTGGAAGATTATGTAAATACTTATTTAAAACGCCTCCAGCCGGCAAAGGGGGCTGATTTGCGTGTGGGTCTGCTTTTGGGAAGCAGGGAGACCCATGAGGACATACCCTTTGTTTTTGTGGATGGAGCCCTGGAAATGGATTCGGTCACCGAGGAAGGCGGAAAAGTGGCCTTCACCGAGGATGCCTGGAAAAAGGCCTACCAGGATGTGGAGGCAGATGTTTCCCAAACGCACGGTCCAGGGATGGTTTCTCTGCGCAGGACCCGGCTGTACCTTAAGCCCTCTGACTTATTGGAAGCAGCACAGTCAGTATTTTACGGGAAAGAACCAGCTCATGTATCTGAACTGCGGTCTGGAGGGCGAGGAAGCTGTTTACATAACATCCTCTGACGGATTTTACAAGTTGAGAGGATACAGCATATATTATGAGCGCAATCAGATGATGCAGGATTACATGATACTGCGCAAGGATGTGCCAAGGGCAGAAACAGGAGTGGATGATAAGGTCATCCAGAACTTTAAGCAGAAAATGGACGAGCGAAGGGTGGAGGCAGGACGCCACCGGAGTACGGTGGGAGTTTTGTCGGGTCTGTGCAGCGTCCTGGCTGTGACGGTACTGGCAGGCGGCGTGGCCATGTTCAATAATTATCAGAAAATGCACCAGATGGAAAGTGTGATTGCGTCCGTGGTGCCGGAAGGAAATATAAAGGACGGCCTGATGGCGTTTACAGGTAAGGGCGGAACAGAAAATCCTTCCGGAAAGGGCTGGTCCGCTGCGGACGAGCCTGATTATGTGATTGAGGAGGCATCGGGAAAGGTATATCCCACTACGGCCCCGTCACCGGAGAATGGAGATGAGAAGCCCTCCAGGGTGACACCGGAAACACTGGCACCGTCAAATAGCGGCCAGACAGGCGGGACAGGCCAGGGAAGCGGCCAGACTGCGGCATCGGGCCAGGGAAGCGGTCAGACAGCGGCACCGGGCCAGGGAAGCGGTCAGACAGCAGCGGCCGGTCAGGGAAGCGGCCAGTCAGCAGCATCAGGTCAGAGCAGCAGCCAGAAGGGCGGGACGGGCCAGGAAAATGGCCAGACATCCGGCAAGGGTGCGTCCCAGACTGATTCAGTCCAGAAGAAAAATGACCAGACGGAGTCTGGCAATAGTCAGTCGGCGGAGCAGACAAAAGCTCCGGCCGATGATTCCACTCTGCCGCCAACCGGAGGAAGAGGGGAAGCTGATGACCAGACTGTGTCTTCTGCCAGCTACAAGGTGTATACCGTGGCGGATGGGGAGACATTGTACGGAATCTGCTTTAAGCTGTATCATAATCTGCAGCATATAGATGAAATCTGCAGGGTTAATTCCCTGACAGATGAAAACAGCATATTTGCAGGTCAAAAGCTTTTGATTCCATAAGTATATGCCTGGAAACTTCTGGCGGAAAAAGATAATGCGTTTTATCCAAAATTGTTGTATACTATTGCATATACGCAAAAGACGAATTTTGGGAGAACGCAGGATGGGCAGTACCAATTCTATGAGCCGTGAAAATAAAAAAAAGCAGCTGAAGCGTCAAATCGTACCTTCCGGCAGTCCCTTCCAGGAAGAGGAGGACAGCCGGGAAATCGTTCACAAGGCGCACCAGCGTGTAGTCAGGAAGCGCCTGATTATTCTGGCTGTGCTTGTTGGCCTGGCAGCCATAGCAGCCCTGGTGCTGTTCCGCTATGAACGTTATCATACCTTTACGGATTACCAGACAGTATGGGAGCGGGACCTGGTGGCTGAGGCCCAGGAAGCCGCGGCCCAGGGCGAAGGGAGCTTCTGCGGGTACAGGGATTTCGGGGGACGGAGTCCCTCAAATATACCAAGGATGGAGCTACCTATCTGGACGCCAAGGGCAAGGTGGTATGGGTGCAGAGCTATGAGATGAGAACCCCTGTGGTATCGGTCAACGGCGTATTTGTGGCCATTGGGGACCAGCAGGGCAACAGCATCTACATATGCGATAAGAACGGGACCCAGGGCCAGGCCACCACGCTGCTGCCCATATTGAGGGTTACAGTGTCCGCCAAGGGCGTGGTGGCTGCCCTTCAGGAGGATTCCAAGGCCAGCTATATCTATTTATATAAAAGAGATGGAAGCCCTCTGGACATCATGGTAAAGTCTCTGCTGTCAGGGGACGGGTATCCGGTGGACTTAAGTCTTTCGCCAAATGGCACGCAGCTCATCACATCCTATATGTATCTGGATCAGGGTGTGATAAAATGCAAGATTGTATTTTATAATTTCGGACTGGGTAAAAATGATCCCAACCGCGTAGTGGGTATATTCTTTCCCAAGGACTTGGGAGATGCCATGGCGGGCAGGGTCAGGTTTCTGGATGAAAGCCATTCCGTCATATTTACGGATAAGGGAATACAGTTCTTTTCAACCAGAGTGGAGACATCGCCGGAGCTGGTGAGCCAGATTCCCATAGAGGAGAATATAAGGAGCATTACATATGCTCAGGATAAGGTTGGCATTGTTACAGATAATGTGGAAGGCGGCGATCCTTACAAACTGAGAATTTATGACAGGGAAGGAAGCCCTGTTTTTGAAAAGACCTTTAACTACCAGTATACCGGATTTGATATTGACGGTGATTTGGTTCTTTTGTATAATGACAGTTCCTGCAAGGTTTACAACATGACAGGTACGGAGAAATATAACGGAACATTTGATTTTACGGTCAGCAAGGTATCAGCAGGAAGGTTCCCGGGAACGCTTCTTGTCATGGGACCTCAGAAAATGACGGAAATAAAGCTGCAGTAATGCAGGAATAAAAGTGAAAGGAAGTATAGATACCATGGGGATGAAATGTATCGGAGTAGATGTCGGAGGAACTTCGGTAAAAATCGGACTTTTTGAGATTACGGGAGAGCTTTTGGACAAGTGGGAAGTAAAGACCCGTAAGGAGGAAGGCGGAACGCATATCCTTCCTGATGTGGCCCGGTCCATCCGTGCCAGGATGGAGGAAAGAGGGCTGAGTCTCAAGACGGACCTTGTAGGTATCGGGCTGGGAGTCCCCGGACCGGTGATGCCGGATGGATTTGTGGAGGTATGTGTTAACCTGGGATGGCGCCGGATGAATCCCCAGGAAGAACTCAGCCGCCTGCTGGACGGAGTCACTGTAAAGAGCGGAAATGACGCCAACGTGGCTGCCCTGGGAGAGATGTGGCAGGGCGGAGGCAAGGGATATAAGGATTTGGTCATGATTACCCTGGGAACCGGTGTGGGTGGCGGTGTTATCATTGATGAGAAAATCATTGCCGGCCGTCACGGTCTGGGCGGTGAAATTGGCCACATTCACGTAAGAGATGAGGAATGGGAGCACTGCAACTGCGGAGGAGTGGGCTGTGTGGAGCAGATTTGTTCGGCCACAGGCATAGCCAGGGAGGCCAGAAGGAAGATGGAAGCCAGCGATAAGCCATCTGCCCTGCGGGAATATGGCGCGGATGTCACGGCCAAGGATGTGCTGGACGCAGCCAAGGCAGGGGATGAGCTGGCCAACGAAGTGATGGATGTGGTGGGACGCTACCTGGGACTGGCCTTATCCATGGCGGTCATGATTGTTGACCCGGAAATTTTCGTTATAGGCGGAGGCGTATCCAAGGCAGGACAGTTTCTGATCGATGTTATCCAGAAGCATTATGATTATTTTACCCCCATATCCGAGTACAAGGGTAAGCTGGGACTTGCCACCCTGGGAAATGACGCAGGCATATACGGGGCCGCGAGGCTGGTACTGTAGGGCTGGGCTGGTATTGTAAGGCCGGTATTGTAGGGCCGGTACTGTATGGCTAAAGCTGCAAGGGCTTATCAAGGTATACACACATTTAGCAAATTAATAAGGAGCAGGCACCTTTGTTTCAATGTGCCTGCTCCTTGTTTGTATAATTTGTCTGATAAATGGACTTTTTCCAAGTGGTACGTATCTTTTGCCTGTAAATACCCGGTCAGGTACATTCCGGGAATCCAGCTACATTCCGGGAATCCATACGCCGGACGCATCAACCCAGAAGTTATCAGGTGTACGTGTATTGGCATACATGGCTCCGGTGGAAGGATCCAGGTAATAGCTCTTACCGTCCAGTTCAATCCATCCTGTGGCCATATATCCCTCTGCGTCAAAATAGTACCACTGGCCGTTAATCTGCTGCCAGCTGGAAACCGGATAGGAGCCGTCTGCATTGCTGTACCACCAGCGGCCGTCCGCTGCTGTCTGCCAGGTGCCTGCCGCTGGCTGGGAATTGTCCGAGACAGTATTGCCCAGGGCAGCGATATCTGCTTCGCTTACTGTCCATGAGCCGGATGTGTTCCAGCTGCTCTTGGCGCTGTTGCTGGACTTTACGGAGCGGACCTTGAACTGATAGGTGCCGGGTGCCGTAATCTGCTCCCTGAAATCATAGGAGGTATTATAGATGTCCTTGATTTCGCCTATGGCAGCTCATTTTAATCAGCTGGGTCTGATAATATTTGGCGCTTGAAACCTCGTTCCAGGAAACGTTACCATTGTGGGCGGAATCCCACTGAAGGTTGAGGGGGCAGCAGCTGCGCTGGTATCCGCATCCTTGTCAAATACGAGCTGGACCGTAAGGATAAGAGTGGCGTTGCTGTCCTGACGTTTAGCGTTTACGAATTTAATCTTATCAAAGCGGTATTTGCTGGAGGAGCCTAAGGTCAGCTTAAAGTTGCTGGATGATGTATTGGAAAAATAGTATTCCTCCTCATCCTCCACCCCCAGGATGATGTCTACCTGAGGCGGTTTGGAACTGCTCCAGGTGTCTCCATCATCATTGGTGACCTCCCAGGAGTCTACATAATAAAGACCGGTATTGTCTCCGGTAGCAGTGACCTCCACATCTCCTCCATCACGTCCGGTGCGTATGTCGGAGTCAATGGTGAGGTAAATCTTGCCTACCTTTTTCTTGCTTGCCGCCATGGCTGCAGGAGCCAGGACGGAAGAAATAAGGGAAGCAACTAACAATGCGGTGCCCACTTTTTCCATGTAATCATGTCTGCCTGTCCTTTCTTTTAAATCATTTTGGAATGAATTATACATTTCACCATAATATAACTATATCACAATTTCCTGGTAAATATCTTACGATATTATAAAACATTTGTATACTGGGAAACATTCCCATAAGCTCCTGAAATCCGGTGTTACAGACATTTCCTAAAGGTTAGTGGAACGGGGCAGTGGAAAAAATAAACTCTGTTCCCACGCCTTCCGTGCTGACCACGTCAATGTTCTCGCCGTGTGCCTGTATGATTTCCTTTACAATGGACAGGCCCAGTCCGGTGCCCTTCTTATCCTTGCCGCGGGACAGGTCCGTCTTGTAAAAACGTTCCCAGATTTTCTTTAAACTGTCCTTGGGTATGCCGATACCTGTATCCTTGACCGACACAAATATTTTTTCATACCGCCCCGATGCCTGGATGTAGATGGTGGAATCGTGATGGCTGAACTTGATGGCATTGTCAATAAGGTTGTACATGACCTGCTGTATTTTTCCAAGGTCGGCAAAGACCATCTGGATGTCGTCTGAGAAGGTAAGATCAAAGCTTACATTTTTGGACTCGCAGGTGCCTTCAAAGGAGGCTGCGGTATCCTTTATGACACGGTTGATATCAAAATTGGTCCTGGAGAGGTAGCCCCTGGCATCCAGGGAGTTAAGGGTAAGCATGCTCTCTGTCAGCTTGTGAAGGCGTTCTGTCTCGGATATGACTCTGGACAGGTACTTTTCATACATTTCAGCCGGTATGGTGCCGTCCAGAATGGCTTCCAGATATCCCTTGATGGAAGTCAGGGGAGAGCGGAAGTCATGGGATACATTGGCAATGAAATTCTTCTGGTATTCCTCCATCTTATTCAGCTCATCGGACATGTAATTCAGGGTGTCGGAGAGGTAACCCATCTCGTCGTGGGTCTTGACATCAATCCGGTAATCCAGATTTCCGGCCGCATATTCATTGGCACCCACTGTAATCTTGCGAAGGGGCAGGTACACGGTCTGGGTAAATACCAGAAGAATAATAAGGGACAGGCCGAACAGGACAGCGGATGTGATGTAAAGTATGCTCAGGATGCCGTTCTGGGACTGGTTGATTTCGCTGATGGGAAGGTGAATCAGCACATAACCGTAGGTGTTGTAATTCCCTGTGATGGGTGCCGACACGCTGAGTACGTTCCCGCTGAACATCCCATAGTAATCCCCTATGGTATAGGACCGGTTTCCGATGGATGCCGGGTCAAAGCCGTTTATGGAGGACTGGACCCTGGAACCGCCCAGGCTGTCCATAACCACGGTGCCCTGGCGGTTGACCACCCATATCTCGGCTCTCAGATAGTGGGACAGCGCCCGTATTTGGGTGGAAACCTCCTCGGAATCCAGCCGTTTCCCCTGATACATGGTGCTGCATGACGAGGCGATGATATTTGCCTCGTCATACAGCGCGTCCGCCTTGCTCTGGACCAGATAGTCACGGGTCATTTTTGATGAAAATGTGGCAATGGCGATAAAGCCCAGCAGACCGAAAATCAGATATCCCAGTATAAATTTGGAATAAAGAGAACGGGTCATCGTTTCACCTCGAATTTATAGCCGATTCCCCAGACCGTGGTGATGGCCCAGCTGTTGTGATCCTTTATCTTTTCCCGCAGCCGCTTGATATGTACATCCACGGTGCGGGTATCCCCGATGTATTCATAACCCCAGATATGATCCAGAAGCTGTTCCCTGGTAAATACCTGGTTGGGGGAAGCCGCCAGAAAATACAGAAGCTCCAGCTCCTTTGGCGGCATTTCCACGGAGTGGCCCATATAGATTACGGAATAATTGGTAAGGTTCACAATCAGGTCCGGGTACTCCACGTACTCGCCCTGCTGTTCAGTGGACGATGGAGCCGGGGCCGGCGCTGCCTGGTAACGGCGCAGCACTGCCTTGACGCGGGCCACCAGTTCCTTGGAGTCAAAGGGTTTAATCATATAATCATCTGCCCCCAGCTCCAGCCCCAGTACCTTGTCGAAAATCTCTCCCTTTGCGGACAGCATGATGACCGGTACCTGGGAGGAAGCGCGCAGCTCCCTGCAGACCTGATAACCGTCTATACCGGGAAGCATCAGGTCCAGCAGTACCAGGTTGGGCTTGAATTCCGGAAATACCTTAAGGGCTTCCTCGCCGTCCCCCACAATCATTGTCTCATAACACTCTTTCATCAGGTAGAGGGAGATTAATTCTGCAATATTTGCATCATCATCCACAATCAGAATCCTCTGCTTCTCTGCCATGCTATAGTTCCTCCTTGCTGCTGATTTCTACTTAAATGTCACAACGGTTACGCCTGAATCGCCTTCTCCAAACTGGCCCAGGCGGAATTCCTTTACATATTTGAGCTGGCGCAGGCGCTTGTGCACCGCGTTCTTAAGGGCTCCGGTACCACGGCCATGGACCACGCGCACTGTCTGGAGATGGGCCAGATAGGCGTCGTCCAGATATTTTTCCATGGCAGGCACTGCCTCGTCCACAGTCATGCCTATGAGGTTGACCTCAGCGGACACAGTGGAGGATTTGGACATCTTAATCTGGCTGCTGCCGCTTCCCTTGCCTCTGGCGGCTTTTCCGCCATAGCTTATGGAACTTCCGTCTCCCAGTGTGGCGCTTATGTCCTTTTCATTAAGAAGCTCTAAATCCCGGATATTCACCAGGGAACGGAGAATGCCCATCTGGACATATAAATCGCCTCTGGCATTGGGCAGGGTGCTTACGGTGCCTTTCAGGTTCATGGACAGCACTTTGACACCGTCCCCTATTTTCAGTTTCTTGGGCGAGATGGGCTGGCTGGGTCCCTTTGGTTTCACAGTCAGCTTTTCATCTGTTTTCTTTAACTGGTCCCTGAGCCTGGCGCGTTCTGCTTCCAGTTCCTTGCCCACGCCTGAGCTGGCAGTCCAGCTTGTTAATCTGCTTGATGGTCTGGTCCGCGGTTTCCTTGGCCTCCCGCAGGATGCGCTGGGCTTCCTCGGTGGCATTTTTAAGAATCTTGTCCTTGCGCTCGTCCAGGCGCTCTTCCTTCTGGGTCAAACGGTTTTTTAAGGAGGCAATTTCATCCTTATAGGCGTTGATTTCAGCCTGTTCCTTCTCAATGGTCAGCCTGCTGGATTCCAGACTGGTTAACAGATCCTCAAAGGACTCATCCTTGGCCTCCAGATGGGATTTTGCGTCGTCAATGATATATCCGGGCAGCCCCAGCTTCTGGGAAATGGCAAAGGCATTGCTCTTGCCGGGGAATAACCGATGAGTAACCGGTAAGTGGGCTGCAGGGTTTCCACATTGAATTCGCAGCATGCATTTTTCCAACCCCGGGCGTGCTGAGGGCAAATACCTTCAGTTCGCTGTAATGGGTGGTGGCCATGGTGCGGCACTTCATGTTGTGCAGGAAGGAGAGGATGGCAATGGCCAGGGCCGCTCCCTCTGTAGGATCCGTACCCGCGCCCAGCTCGTCAAAAAGACAGAGGGACCGGGAATCGGCTTCATTTAAAATGCGCACAATATTAGTCATATGGGCGGAAAAGGTACTTAAGCTCTGTTCAATGCTCTGTTCATCCCCGATGTCCGCGAATACCTGGTCAAATACAGCCAGCTCCGATCCCTCCCACGCAGGGATGTGAAGCCCGGACTGCCCCATAAGGGTAAACAGGCCCACTGTTTTTAAGGAAACAGTCTTGCCGCCTGTATTTGGGCCGGTGACGATTAGCAGGTCAAACTCCCATGCCCAGCCATACGTTGATAGGTACAACGGCCTGGGGATTCAAAAGGGGATGGCGTCCGTCCTTGATATGGATATAGCCTTTGTCATTGAACACAGGGGCGCTGCACTGTAATGGCGGGCCAGGCCTGCCTTGGCAAAAATAAAGTCCAGCTGCGCCAAAAGCTCCATGTCCATGCGAAGCTCCTCTGGTACCAGGGCGCTGCCTGATTGCTCAGGGAGGCCAAAACCGCTTCGATTTCCTTTTGCTCCTGTATCTCCAGTTCCCGCATCTCATTGTTCAGCCGGATAATGGCCATGGGCTCAATGAAAAGGGTGGAACCAGTGGCTGACTGGTCGTGGACCATTCCGGATACCTGGTTTTTGTATTCTGACTTTACCGGAAGGCAGTAACGTCCGTCCCTCATGGTGATAACTGCGTCCTGAAGATAGGAGCGGTTGGAGTTGAGGATGGAGTTTAACTGGGTGTGGATGCGGTCAGCTGTCACCTTCATGGAACGGCGCACATGGGATAATCCCGGACTGGCATCATCCGCAACCTCGTCCTCAGAGAGGATGCAGCGTTTGATTTCATTGTTCAGAGGGGTCAGTGGCTCCAGTCCCGCAAACAGGGGTTCCAGGGAGTCGAAGTCATCCTGGGGTTCGCTGGTTCCCCTTGCATCATCTTCTCCGTCATGGCGTCCGTAAGCCTTGGCTCTGGCTGCCACGGTCAGGAGGGAGCTTATGGAGAGCAGTTCGGGTATGCTTAAGGAACTGCCGATATCCAGGCGTTTCAGGGAATCTCCGATATCCCCTGATACCTGAAAAATGACACGGAACCTTTGAGACGGATCCGTGTCACTGCATCCGTAGTCTGTGCCTGCCAGGTGCGCACTTCTTCCAAATCAGAGGAAGGAGAGAGGTTCTGGCAGAGGGCCTTTCCGAGAGGAGAAGCCGCATATTCTGTGAGCTGGTTTATGATTTTATCATATTCTAAAGTTTTTAACGCTTTCTGATTCATTGATTTCACCTGTGATTTCCGTAAAAATGCTGGATTTAAAAGGACTTTTTCCCAAAAGCCGACATTTAAATTATACCATAAAAAACGATATTTACTATCTTTTTACTATCTTTTCATATATAAAATCTTGCATAATACTGGGAAGAAACGTATAATAGAGGGTAAGAGTCTTCGCAAGGAGGAGTACTATGGCGGATAAACGTGCTGACCAGCATAGAGATTTAGACCGGCAGGACCAGACTCCGGACAAGTCCCATCGCTTTATAATGAGAAGATTGTCCGGCAGCCAATGACCAGACGGCAGATTGCCCGGAAAATCCTGTTGACCATTTTTTGTGCCGTTCTGTTTGGCGTGTTGTCGGCCCATTTGTTTTGTTGTGAGCAGACCTGTGGCTGAAAGGATTTTAGGTCAGGAGACTCCTGAGGAGAGCAGCCAGATTACCATACCAAAGGATGAGCCGGAAACCACGGCTCCTGCGGCGGCAGAGACTGAGCCCACAGAACCGGCCATGACCGAGGCAGTGGATGAGATGGTACGCTCTGAGATGGAGAAGTACCGTTATTCCATTGATGATTTGAATAAACTGTACAGCAATCTTCGCACCATTGCCAGTGACGCGGATGACAGTCTGGTGGTGGTCCATTCCATTCAGCATGAGAAGGACTGGTTTGACAATCCCATCGAGACATCAGGACAGTTCTCCGGAGTGGTCATAGCCAGGACCCGCACTGAGATACTGATTCTCACGCCGGACAAGGCTGTGGAGGCAGCTGATTCCATTGAGGTAGCGTTTCCGGACGGAACCATGATGGCCGGAATCGTGAAGCAGAGCGATACCATTATGGGACTGTCTGTGGTAAGCGTGGACGCGGGCCAGATGGACAGCGAGCAGTTTAAGAAGGTGGAGGCCATCAAGCTGGGCAACTCTTACGGGGTAAAGCAGGGCGACATGGTGGTGGCTATCGGCGCGCCGGCGGGTATTGTCCATTCCAGCGATTATGGAAATATATCCTATGTGGTGCGCAATGTCCATACGGTGGACGGCAGCTCCAGGGTGTTCTATACCAGCGCCAGCGGAGACGCGGAGGCGGGAACATTTCTCCTGAATACTTCGGGTGAGCTTATCGGGTGGGTCACGGACAAATACGACGAGGATGGAGTGTGCAGGATGACCACAGTGGTGGCCATATCTGACTATAAAGGTATACTGGAAATGATGAGCAACGGTATCCCGGCCCCGTATTTCGGCATCAAGGGCCAGGAAGTGAGCCAGGCCATGGCGGACAGCGGAATGCCTTCCGGTATTTATGTGATATCGGCAGTGACAGACGGCCCTGCATACAACGCAGGCATACAGCCAGGGGATATCATCACATGGATGAACGGCGAGAAGGTGGGAAGCCTGAAGGATTTCCAGAACCAGGTGGAAAGCCTGCACGCAGGAGATAAGATTAAGGTGGCGGTCCTGAGAAACGGCAAGGATGAATATACGGAAATTGAGTTTTCGGTGACGGTTGGCGCTAGGTAGCGGCTGGGCTTTTGAAAGGAATTGGAGCCGGGCAGAGATGACAGCCGGAGAGTTTGATACCTGGCGGCGGCAGTGGACAGGCGGCAGTGGACAGGTGGCAGTGGACAGGCGGCAGTTTGCGCCAGGTAATGTAAGAAGTCAGGCAAAGGGGCCAGGCAGTGTTAACCGCCTGGCTGCGTTGCTGTCAGGGAGTGGAATGAATGGAACTGATGGCGGTATGAATGGCGGTATGAATTGCCAGGCGTATAGACAGGGTAATCATTGGGTTTTTCAAGTGGGTTTTAAAAGTGGATTTATAAAATAGGTTTATAAAATAGAAAGAAGAGGAAAATTGAACATGAGATATATCGACACCTTCAGGGAAGGTATGCACATTGCAGATGTGTACCTGTGTAAGAACAAGCAGATTGCCCTCACGAAGAATGGCAAGGAATACGGCAATCTGGTAATGCAGGACAAGACAGGTACCATTGACGCCAAAATATGGGATTTGGGTTCTCCCGGAGTCGGGGAATTTGAGACCATGGATTACGTTCATGTGGAGGCGGATGTGACCCTGTTCCAGAGCTCCTTTCAGCTGAATGTACGCCGGATACGCAGGGCGCAGGAGGGAGAGTATGTGGAGGCAGATTACCTGCCGGTGTCAAAGAAGGGATA
>ENA-OQCW01000644-OQCW01000644.1-human-gut-metagenome-genome-assembly--contig:-NODE-644-length-18434-cov-2.510297_pt1 | contig 18434 bp, 22 predicted proteins | sample MGYA00242767_ERZ504593 | MGnify/ENA primary metagenome ERZ504593 (study PRJEB26092, sample SAMD00036307) | human gut metagenome | host: Homo sapiens | study: EMG produced TPA metagenomics assembly of... | reverse complement strand
TTTTCCGACCTCGGTATCTGGAACAGCAGTACGGAGAACTACTACTACCGGCCGCATTTACCGCATGGTCTCGGAGAAGATCATACCCAAGATATGGGTGGTGGCGAAACTGATGCTCCGCTCACCGCAAACGGCTATCTACTGGGGCAGCTACCTGATGAAAATCTGCGACGAAACGAAAAGCCTGTGTATGCAGTTCGAGAGTGTAGTGACGAACAGCACGTTGGGCTTTTCGGACATCGTGTTTCTGGAAATCAACCGGAACATCGCCCCTCTGTTGAAACTCTCGGAGATAGGCGACATCGACTGGCAGCACATGCTGGACGACATCGCCAGCGTGCCGGGCAATTTCACCAAGGAGAACCTGCAACACGACATCGACAACCTCTACAACATGGGTGTCGGTCTCGCCTCGGCAGGTATCGGGAACATTGGTGACGCCCTGTTGCAAACCAGTTCGTTCCATGAGCTGATGGGCGGCAGGGTCAGCAAGGTCATCGACCTGTATGACCATTACGGTGCGCTCTTCGAGCAGGCGGAGCATGACCTCGGCGGCCTGCTGATTGACATGGTGGGCGGTGAGGACAACGTGGCGGGACTGTTCGATTTCAGCAACTACGACCTTACCTCCTGGATGACGGACTATCTGGACGAGACGGCGGGAAACTACTACACGCAACGGTGGTATATCGCCCGGCGTGAGCAAGGGAGTATCGCCTTGTGCGACTACTACCCGCCGACGGACGATAACAGCATACTGAACGGCGGCGAATGGACGCGTTTCGAGACAACCGATCCCGACTTTTATCCCAATGCCTCGCAACGGGAGCAGGCGCTCGCCAATTCGGAACGGTACGCCGGTTGGTCGAGAAGCCGGGTACAGCAGCTCAACAACCAGAATGACGGCTATACCTATAGTATCAACTACTGGCAGAACGGCTATATCATCAGCCGGGGCGGCAAACAGACGAAGAAGGCATACGCCTACGAAATCCATGTGAAGAAAAGCTGGAACCGGGAAGAGGTCGTCTATGAAGAGGTGTTCGATTCCTACTCGATGGACCTGAACACGTTCAAAGCCGGGCTTAACGCCCGACTCTCGGAGTTCAACGACAACGAGGAAGGTTATACCTATTATATAGCTTCTGACGCGCGGAACTATTATCAGGCGACGGACGCCGCGAAATTGCAAGGCTGCGAGAGCGTGACCATCAGTGTAACCTGTTCGGACGGGGCTACGCTCGGTCAGGGCACGACGCAGTACAAGTGCCGAACGTGCGGCAAATCCCTGAACGCCCATTCAAAGGAGTGTGCCATGCAGACCACGGTTACGGAGAACGAACTGGACTTGTCCGAGCTGGACGCCATGCTGCAGGAGGCAGAGAATCAGGTAGCCGCCATCCAGTCGCAAATCAACGCGTTGGAGAGCGAGAATGCCGACCTGCTGAAAAAAATCGCCGAGGCAAGCGTGGAAGATGCGGCGGTGTACCGGCAGCAGTACAACGCGAACAAGACACAGATAGACCGCCTGAAAAGCGAGCTGTCCGAATGGCAGAAGAAACAACGGGAATACACCGACGCGAAAACCGAGGCGTCGGGCGATAACGATGTGGCAACAGACGACTATTACCGCATACCGGCCATCATGCAGGACTGCAAGACGGCTTACAGCCTGTCGTGGCAGGACGGCGGGGCGTGGAACGGCTACACCTATGTCCGTAAGGCGACCATGCCGAACATCAACGGGGTCATCACGTTCAAGGCGACGGTCTCGATAGCCCGCAAACCGAAATATTTCCTCGGTATCAAGATACACCGTGCCATCGTGCAGATCAGTTGGGAACTGACCACGGAATACACCGACACGTATGTGGCCGACGTGCTGACGCTCGACCCTAACCTGTCGGACGCGGAGAAAACGAAACTGGTGAACGACCGTATTGCGGAGATTGCACGAGAGCATCCTTCGTGCAAGATCACGACGGAATATGCCCGTACCCCACCATTGGAAGAGACTCCGACCGGGGAGGTGTACCATCTGCTGTGGTCAAGCGACCGGCTCGAAATCGCACGGGAAGTGGATTCCCGGATTACGATGATATATGCCGACCTCGTGTCACTGGAGAAGATGATGCACTACAAACGGAGCATCATCGACGTGCTGAAGGACGTGCTGCCCGAATTGGATATGGACGAGGGACGCAGGCTGACGCTCGTGGAGGAATGCCACGAACGCTGGGTGGAGAATGCGCGGAACCTGCGGAGCGGAACGGCAGGAACGGCAAAGGCAGCGGAAAAGGAGGTGCGGCCATGAAACGTGCCCTGCTGATGGCAGTCGTGCTGCTGGCTCTCCTGCCCGGCATTGCCAAGGCGCAATGGACGTTCGACATCGTGTCGGTAGAAGCCTACATCAACGACCACAAGAAGCAACGCAGCCTGCTGCTGGCCCGCAGTACGCTGGAATACAGCAACAAGCTGCTGCACGAGTACAGCCGCAAAGAGGTCGGCGAGTACAAGGAACTGAATGTGGACTTGGACCGCTACACCCGTGCCTTCGACGTCATCGACGTGATGTACCAGTCCTTGCGGACGGTGCTGAACGTGAAAAGCACCTATACGGCGGTCAGCGACCGTATCGGCGATTACAAGAGACTGCTGGAGGACTTCAACGATAGAATCGTGAAACGGGGGCGCATCGACCCCGGCGATGCCGTGATACTGGCCATCAACGAAAAGGCAATACGGGACATCGCCGATGACGGGAAAACAGCTTTACAAATCGGTCAGTGACCTCGTGCTGTATGCCACAGGGGCGGCAGAATGTTCGACCTCCGACCTGCTGATGGTGCTGGAAGCGGTGAACACGTCGCTGGACGACATCGAGCGGCACCTGAACCGGGCGTATATCGAGACGTGGCGGTACATACAGGTGCGCATCGGTTACTGGAAAGCGAAGATTTACCGTCCCAAGGTCAAGGAGATTATCGACGGGGCTTTCGGACGATGGCGCAAAGCGGGACGGCTGGATTATTAACGAACGATAAAAGGGAAAGAAGGCAAACTATCTACAGGTTAGAGTTTGACTTCCATGCCATCGACATCGGGAAATAAAAACAGAGAAAGAATTTTTAGTACAAACAAGCCTATTGGGATTATACCAAGGGATAAAAAGACATTCAGATTGATGCAATGGAAAAGATTGTTTTTGCAAAAGACATTACGTTATATAAGGCCGATTGTCTTGAAGTGATGCCTTTTCTTCCGGAATCAAGCATTGATTTGGTTTTATGCGATCCCCCTTTTGGAATTACAGCTTCACAGTGGGATAAAATAATACCATTCCCGGAAATGTGGAAAGAGATCAGGAGAGTCAGGAAAGAAAATGCACCTACGGTCTTATTTGGCAGCGAACCGTTCAGCAGCTTTCTACGCTGCGGCAATTTAGATGAATTTAAATATGACTGGGTATGGGAAAAGTCAAAAGCAAGCAATTTTCTTCTCGCTAAAAAACAACCTCTAAAAGCACATGAGCTAATAAGTGTCTTTGGCAAAGGCAGAACCCCTTATTATCCAATCATGGAGGAAGGCGAGCCTTACGGGAACCGCACGAAGAGAGGAAGCAATTGGACAGGGATAAACAATGTACCCAATCCTACATTCAGGCATGAAAACAAAGGGACAAGATATCCACGAAGTGTGATATACTTCAAAACAGCGGAATCGGAAGGCAAAACGATTCATGTCAACCAAAAGCCGATTGCATTATTGGAGTATCTGATAAAAACATACACAAAGGAAGGAGATACTGTCCTTGATTTTGCTTCGGGGAGCATGAGCACCGCAATTGCCTGTATCTATACGAATAGAAAATGTATTTGCATTGAAAAAGACGAGACATATTTCTCGCAAGGAGAGAAACGAGTCAGGAATGAATACCAATATTTATGACAGTAAAGGAAGCTCAAAAAAAGTATGACTATACGATATAAATAACTGTAAAATAATGAATAACCGGAAATTAATATGAACAGAACTCTCTTACTCATGGCGGTTGCAGCAGTTGCAACGAGCGGTGTCAAGGCGCAGTCGGTTACTTACAACCATGACTCGCCGAAACAGAACCAGATTACGGTTATGGAAACCGGTACGGGCGCTCTGTCGCCCGAACTTTATTACACGCTGCTGCACAACAAGTACAAGAAGTCGGCGGCAAGCAAGAACAAACTGTCGTTCCGCACGCTGGCGGGTGTGAACCTGTACAACCAGACAGACGAGGCGGAAGCCATCGACTCGGCACTGGTCAAGCGGGCCGAAATCGAGGCACTGAATGTAGCCGACCGGCAGATTGACCTCGCGTGGCTGGCCGAGGGCGATAAGATAAACGCTCAAATGGAACGGCTTCAGCGCAACATCGACCGCATCCCCCTTGCCGGGGGCACAACGGACGACAGGGAGCGGTGGACGGAATACTACCACGTCTACCAGTGCGCCATTGACGCTACGAAGGACGCCTACATGCCCAACGCACAACGGAAGAAAGAGTACCTGCGAATCTACGAGGACGTGGTACGGCAGAACGAGATTCTGGTCGGCTACCTTGCCCGAAGACAGAACGCCACGGTTGCGAACGGGCTGCTGAATGCAACCGCCGACCGGAGACTGGACAAGGGCGGTATCGTCCGCGAGGCGATGGGCCGGTGGAACGAATCGCGTTCCGCCGTGCGAGGGGCGCAATCGGGCGGCGAAACTGATACGGGAGACGGAGACGAGACGGTAAACAGAAAGAACTAAAAACACACAACGTATGGCAGACGGAAATATTCTTTCGGATTTCGGTATCGACCTCTTGGAAGAGGAAATCGACGACGTGATTTTTCAGACCAACGAGTTTCTGACCGATGCGACCTTTACCGGCTCGCAAGGTCCCTTCTGGTGGATTCTTCAAATGTGCATGGCACTGGCCGCCCTATTCGCCATCATCATGGCGGCAGGCATGGCGTACAAAATGATGGTCAAGCACGAGCCTTTGGACGTGATGAAGCTCTTCAGACCGCTGGCCGTGTCGCTTATCCTCTGCTGGTGGTATCCTCCGGCAGACACGGGCATGGCAAACAGCGGGAGCAACTGGTGCTTTTTGAGATTTCCTCTCCTATATCCCGAACTGCGTCGGTTCGTACACACATGACCTGTACGAGGCCGAAGCCTCGCAAATCTCGGACAAGTTCGAGGAAGTGCAGGAGTTGATTTACGTGCGCGACACGATGTACACTGCCCTGCAGGCACAGGCCGATGTCGCCCATACGGGTACGTCGGACCCAAACCTTATCGAGGCAACGATGGAACAGACAGGTGTGGACGAGGTAACGAACATGGAGAAGGATGCGGCGAAGCTGTGGTTCACCTCGCTGACTTCGGGGGTAATCGTGGGGGATTGACAAAATCATCATGCTGATAGCCCTTGTAGTATTCAGAATCGGTTGGTGGGCGACCATCTATTGTCAGCAAATTCTTTTGGGAATGCTCACCATTTTCGGGACCTATCCAATGGGCGTTCTCGCTCCTGCCCAAGTGGGAAGGCGCATGGCGAAGTGGCTCACAAGGTATCTGACGGTGCATTTCTATGGTGCGATGCTCTACTTCGTAATATTCACGGTATTCCATAACTAATTGTATATCAGATACTATGTTAAATCGTTTAAGGCTTACGCAACAAAGCTGCAACAAAAATATCATAAAATGTTGCGCGTGTATTTGAAGTATCTGTTCAGCCAGTTAAAATCAAACTCTGAGAGTATGATATGTTAATTCACCATTTTTAACCCATGCCGTTAATCTGACATTTGATGAAGCATACCAACCTCTCTCATGGGCGAAAATTATCTGGCAAGACTGGCAGATAAATATGTGGCAAAGTTACAAATTTCCTGTCAGATTAGCCGCCTTTGCTATGAGCAAGATATTGCAAAAATTATCCGGCATCCTTGCCAGATAATCATCTGACGGAAAAAGCCGGAAATGCACACATTGGAAGAATAAAACAGACTGGCAATGTTGCCATGATACGCCGCAAAACAAACTGTTAAACAGAGATTTGCGTGTTTGTTTGCAGATTCTTTTCGCATTAACTTTGCACTGACAAATCGAATCGGAAGCAACCGCAACAGACAAAAAATAAATCAAATTATAAAATAACGACTATGTGTAAAACAGAACAAAAACCAAACGAAACCGCCTTGCTCCGAAAGGTGGTGGATGGACTGAAACAGGAGCTGGAGAGAGTCAAGAACGTGGTTTACGCCTCAAAGGAGGTTCTGAATCTGGAGGAAGCCGCCATGTTCTTGGGCATTTCCAAAAGCTCGCTCTACAAGATGACGCACAATCAGGTCATCCCGTACTTCAAGCCCAACAACAAGATGGTGTATTTCGAGAAGTCCGAACTCCTGAAATGGCTCCGGCAGAATCCGGTCGCCTCACAGGGGCAGATTTCGGAGGAGGCACATGCCATCATGCGCAATCTCGCCAAAAATGATTAGTTCCCTTTCTTCAAACACAGACATTATCCGTATATGACTGAAAGCGAAAATACCCACCTGTCTTTTGACAATCTCCCCAGTCTGTGGCAGAACTCCATGAGAAGATAGACCGCCTGACCGGAATGTTGGAGCAGATTATTTCTTCAACCGCCGTCACTCCCTTGCCGGAGATCATGACGGTTGAGGACGTGTCTGCCATGCTCTGCAAGTCCGTTTCCACCATCTATGCGATGACTTCCGAACACAGGATTCCATATCGCAAACAGGGTAACAAACTCTATTTTCTTCGTTCCGAAATCCAATCGTGGCTTATGGATGCTGTTGTTCCGAAAGATACTCCGAAGCGCAGAAGAAAGCCGCAGGATGATGAAAATTCTACGGATAATGAACGGCAACCGGAGAGCAACCCGGACGAAAATCCAAGTGAAAACAGCGCAACTTCTACACAAATTATCTCGGAAAATGTTGATGGGGATAACGGAAAAGTCACCGTCTCGGAGTGTGAGAACAAACCGTATTCCATCGAAAGCAGGACACATTCAAAGAGCGGAGCGACCATCTTCGCCGTGCTTTTCTCAAAGGAAATTGAAGCCGCCGGAGAGCGGAAGTTTGTGCAGATGGCAAGGGGTTTCAACGGCTATTGGAGCGATTTCGGCAAGGGCGGCTACATCTTCAACTCGCAGCAGGAGGCTGAAAATTTTGCAAAAGCGATAAGAGGGAAAGAAGAAACAGACCGAATATCACTCCAACAACCGGTATCGGGGAATGACGGTTTGACCGTAATCCATACGGAGGGCAGACCGCCAACCGTGCAGGGCGAACAAACCTAATTTGATGGTAATACCTCTTGTAAGTAAATGGCAGACATGACAGAGAGGGGCATTTTTACAGGGGGATGTTTTAGGGCTGGCAAGTTAATGTTTTCGTCCACGAAAACTACGCCACAAGCGGCGACCCGGTCACACCGGAAACGGCAACATCCCTATTTTAGCCCTAAAACATCATTCCTTTTATAACCGATAAAAACAAGCGTATGACAGACAACGAAAAATCACATAAAGGCGGCAGACCGAAGTCTGCAAAGGGCAAGGCACGACAAGGGATACGTATCACACGCTCACGCTTGCCGAGTGGAAAGCGGTCATGAAACGGATTGCCGATGCCGGAAAGAAGCCGTCGCACTTCCTGCGTGAACTGTTGCTGCACGGGAAAGTCGAGGCGGCACGGACACAGGAGGACAGGTGGCAGATAAGGATGCTGGAGGGAGGATGCAACAACCTGAACCAACTGGCGAAGATGGCGCACCAACAGGGCTTTTCTCTTTTGAAAGGCAAAATCATGGACTTGCTGGGCGAGTTCAACAAAATCATCGAGAGGATATGATGGGCGACTTGAAGAAACGGGCGAGCTTTGCCAGAGTGGTGAACTACGTGAACAACCCGAAGAAGGCACGGCTCATAGACAGCAAGGACGTGAGGCTTGATGACAATGCCACCATCGCAAGGAGTATGCAGGGGCAGGCGGACGACAAGCCGGGGCGCAAACTGAAAAATCCGGTGTATCATATCTCGCTGGACTTCGCACATGAGGACACGCCCAAGCTGACGGATGCCCTGATGGTCGAAATCGCCCGTGAGTACATGCGGCGCATGGGCATTGAGAACACCCAGTATATCGTGAGCCGCCATACCGACAGGGAACACCAGCATCTGCACATCGTGGCCAACAGGGTGGACAATGACGGGAACACCATCAGTGCCAGCAACGACCGTGTGCGCAACGTGAAAATATGCAAGGCTCTCACGAGGGAATATGGGCTGTACTTCTCCAAGGGCAAGATGAACGTGAAGCGTGACCGTCTGCGTGGAAAGGACAAGGTGAAATACCAAATCTATGACGCTATCAAGGCGGCATTACCCTGTTGTAACAGCTGGGCAGATTTGTGCGACAGGCTGGCAAGGCAAGGAGTCGGGGTGAATTTCAGATACGACAGGCGCAATGGCAAAATCCTCGGCGTGTCGTTCACGAAGGATGAAATCTCGTTCAGCGGCTCACGGATAGACCGGAGCATGAGCTTTTATAAGTTAGACAGACTGTTCGGAAGCCGCATTGCCGAGGGCATGGAATGGAAGCCCCGTGTGCCGGACAACGGATTTGACGGATGGACACAACCAACCCGGCAGGATGTGGCATCAGGCAGCCATGCGTCAGGTACTTTTATAGGACAGCCGTCACCGACCGAAACAGCAACGGACGGTAACGGCAGCAATCCTGCTGAATCCGGCTCGAACATCGTCCAAGTAACCATCGGCGCACTCATGGAGTTGTGCGTGCAGCCGCACCAAGCCAAGGTCTCATCCGGCGGCAGAGGTGGAGGAAACGAAAGCGGCTGGGGCGAGAATGACAACGAAAAGGACAAACTTAAACCAAGAAGGAGAAGAAGATGAAGGACAACTTACAGAACATCGCCGACCTTATCGGGGCATTGGCAGAAGACATCGAGGATGTCAAGAAAAAGCTGGACGCAAAAGACAGTTCGGACAAGAACGAGGCATTGAAAAGGCTGGAAGCGAAGCTGGAGCCTATTATACAGTTCTTCAATGGCAATACACCGAAATATGTCAATGCCATTTTCGGAAGTAAGAAAGCCATTGAAGATTACAAGAAGTCATTGGGTGATGAAACGGTTACGAGCCTGCGGTTATATACCGAAGCCAACGAGAAGGATATGCGTAAGCATGGAGTTCCCACTATCAAGGAGCAACTCAACAAGATACTGGAGTTGCTGACAAGCCACATAGAGAATGACAGGTCTGCTTCGGAGCAGGTGCAACAGAAGCAAGGTGTTATACCGGGACTATGGTGGGCAATTCGCCCAGACAAGGTGATAAACGCAATAAGGCAGTTCTGGAACAAAGTTCCCGATGGCTGGCACAAGAGCCCTTACGCATGGACTGGTATAGGCTGTACGCTCGTATTCTTTGCCCGTTTGCTATAAGTTGGGTACAATGGCATGAATACCGGGAAGAAAACAGACGGTTAAGGACGGTTGCAGACAAGCACCAAGTGACCACGGTCATGCTCAACGAAACGTATATCCGAAACTGGCTGTAACCATCGGGGCTTATGAGAAACTGACGGAAACGGTCGTGTAGATTCGACTTTGACCATATTCAATGAACAGGTCAAAGCCATTAAACAGGGATGCCTCAATAAAGCAGAATAAATCAAGAAAGAGTGAAAGAATATAGACTACAATAATCTTTAAAAGAGATTAGAATAAGGCTTGCAGCGTGTTCCGTATCTTAATTTCATACAACTTATAAGACTTTTGACAGGCTTAATGAAGACTTATCCAACAACTATTGCCTAATGCATCACGAGCCGTATTTTATATAATCATCTAGGCACAGAAACATTATGTAGGCTTCAGTGTCATGCTAAAGAAGGCTATGGATAATGAATTAACCTTTATAGATGAACTGACTGGTTTCAAATTGTTGAGTTATAACAACTTCATGACACAAAACATTGGAAGATACTGTTTATGTCAGTAACCATTCCACCCCAAAGAACGTTTCAGTATGGTAATGGCATATCTAAAAGGCATGTAATCAATTATTTGATATAATCTCTATTCAATGTCTATTTTATATCATTGCATATTTGCTGTATTTCATTGATAAGTCTTGAGACATGAAACCCATCACAAACAGCATGGTGAACCTGAATAGAAAGAGGAATAAGGTATTTACCATCTTGCTGAAAATATTTACCATAAGTAAAAACAGGTAACAGATAGCTCCCATCAGCAAATATATTCAGATTGAAGCCGGTAAACGTAGTCCATGGCAATGAAGATATTGGAAAGGTATTGGCTGGTGTATTTGGTTTTGCATCTATACCATAATTATTACCGAACATTTCAATATCCCGTTCATAATTAGAAAGAAAAGTCATAAGGTTATCATCCCATTCCGTCCAAATGTTAGAAAAGCTTTCATTTTCTTCATGAAAAACTGTATAGCACGGTAATAAAGTCTCCCATATTCCCAATTCTCCCTTATCATTAATGGCAGTCCGGAACTCTTCTCGGTTATTTACCGCTTTAGCCAATACATAAATCAGAAGAGGGTATAGTTTCGTATGATTCCTGTTCTTGAAATATATAATCTTAGAGATGTCTATATTTACAGTAATACTATATGAACATCGTATCTGATTGAAATAATGATCAAAATACGGTTTTCTTTTCCATACACCCTTGTCTATTAATTTGAACATATTTTTCCTTTTAATAATCATATTAATTGTCGCTATTTTTGTTTCATTTATAAATCAGTAAGAAAGATAGTTATAGACATTCTTTCTTCTGCTTTTTGTACCTTTACCCTCTGAAAGAGTTATCCGTACAAGCAAAGCGATGCAACATACGGTAATTAGAACGGTTGCCAACTCATTACCCAAAGACGAGGTAATTCTTCTAACTCTCTTGAGTTCAGAGAGGTATATTCTATGTGCAAAGTTACTACAAATTCTGTATATTCTACACTAACAATATAAAATGGTTTCCGATAACTCTAAAATACATGCAATTGTCTTGATTTTATATTGAAAAATACTCTGAAATCCGGTTTACCGTTTCAATTTTCGTTTCCATAACCACATCGGCATAGACTTGTGTAGAGTTTATGCTGGCATGTCCGAGCAACTTGCTGACTGTGTATAAGTCACCCCCGGCTGCCAATGACAGCGTAGCCATCGAGTGGCGGCTGGTGTGAAAGCTGACATTCTTTTCTATTCCTGCGGCGGCAGCCATCTTTTTAAGGCATCTGTCGCAGGCACTAAGGCAGGTCATATCAAAGACCTTTTGTCCCGGCTTGCAGCCGTTTCTATCCGGCAGCCATTTCAACGCAGATTGGTTCAAGGGTATCGTTACTTGTTTTCCAGTCTTTTGCATGGATTGGATGGAAATGACCAATCCACCATTGACCTGTTTTATATTCCGCCATGTCAGCACGGAAACATCGCTGTACCGCAATCCGGTAAAGCAGCAGAACAGGAATGCCCGTTTGGTTGTCTCGTTGGTAGTAGGAGCCTCGATAAGTGCAAGAAGTTCTTCTTTTGTGAGATAATCCCTTTCGGTCTGTTGTTTGGCTATCCGCTCGTGCCTACCCAAAGCATAGAAAGGGTTTTTATCCATCACTCCCTCTTTTACCGCAGCATTGAGCATTCGTACCAGTGTACTCTGGTGCAGATGCAGCGTGTGGAGCGACATATCCTTTGGATTGTCGGGCGATTTAGTGTTCTTGTAGGTGTTCTTCATGAAGTCAAGCAATCCGACAATAAACTTCTTGTCAATTTTAGACATCAGGAAGCGGGGTCTGCGGCGATGTTTCAGATACTCCTTTATTATATTGACACAAGAGCGGTAATTGTGGTACGTTGCCGGAGAATAGGACGGATTGCGTCTAATCCCCTCGATATGGCTGTCAAGCCAATCCGCAAAAATCCGTTTGGGCAGTTGCTTTGAATTGCCGTTGTCTGCCTCCGTTTCGTCCTCGTCAATGCCGAGCATCCGCTTTGACTTTATTTCATTCGCCTTTGCCATAGCCGCCTCGTTGAGCCGTCTTGCATCGGGTGCATCATCCGGCACAAGAAACAGGTTCAGGTACTCGTTCCATCTTTTCCCCTTCTCATAGAAATCAAGGTATATAGAGCGGCTTCCCGTTTTCAATGTTCGTGTCCTTATCGTTATTTTCATCTGTTTCCCTCCATTTGCGGTTATTTTGAAAAGAAGTCATCAACAAGATTGACCGTTTCCACTTTCTTTTGATCCACAATCTTTGCATAGATGGCGGTCGTGTTCACGTTGGCATGACCGAGCAGCTTTTGATGTGGTGTATATGTCCGCACCGAGTGTCAGCAGCATGGTAGCTGCGGTATGTCGGCTGCAATGATAAGTTATGTGCTTGTCTATATGTGCGTTCTGCATCCATTTCTCTATGTTACGCTCAATGTTAGAAGTTCCTGTCGGTAATGTGAAAATCGGTTCATCGAGATTCTCTTTGGGATTCAGGCAATCGACAGCCTCTTTTGATAACGGCACGTTTTACCAGCTTTTGGGTCTTCTGCATCTTTATCCTTATATATAAGGTCTTTCCATCGGGGGCTTTGACAATCTTTCCCCATGTCAGCGACCGCACATCGCTAAGGCGAAGCCCGGTGAAGCAGGAGAACATGAACGCACGTTTCACATCTTCATGGGGGCAGGGTGCAGCCATCGCCGCTTTCATTTCCTCCAACGTGAGATATTCCCTCATGCTTTCGGTAGGCTGGTACTTCTCTTTTGAACTGATGGACTTCAGCGGATTCGCTGACAGTATGCCGTCACGCACGGCTTTGTTCAGCGCACCGTTCAGAACTGCCTGATGATGATGCGCCGCACCGTTGCTGATGACACTGCCATCCTTGCGCACCGCATTCCTCGCATAGCGCAGAAAGTCAATGAAGCCACGACAAAAATCCACATCCACGTTTGCCAAGACAATATCCGGACAGTTCGCTTCTTTTAGATACGTTTCGATTTTCAGCCGCAGGTCACGCCTGCCTTTGAGAGTAGATGTAGAGAAACCGAATTTCTCCTGCTCATACTCCTTAAGGAAATCCACAAGCGTTATACACGACCGTTTTACCTTGTTCCACTGGCGCACACCGTGGTTCTGCAATGCCAGGATGCGCTCGGCTTTGATTTTCTCGGCAACCTGTCTTGCATGGTTGTTCTGCTGGCGGTCTATCGGTGTCGATTCGGGAACAAGGTACAATCCGAGAGATTCCACCTTGCGTACCCCCTTTACATAGACATCGAGGTACAGGCTCATGTTTCCGTTAGCCAACTTTCGCTGACGAATGCGGACGGGTTCTTTCACCTTTTGTACTTTCTTCGGTCGTGCCATGATGTTTTCCTTTCCTTATATTTTTCTTTTCACAGGCAGATTTATCCCTGTTTTCACGCTGCAAAATTACCAAAATTTTCCGTGCTGTGCAACAAATATGCAACAAAACATCGTTAAAACTGTTGTTTGATATGCTTTCTTGGATAAAATCGGAAAAGCATATAAACAGCTAATATACAATACATATCACCACTTTTATTTCTTTTTATGCGATTATTCTTTCCTTGTGATAAGCCTATACTTCGTGGGCTTCTACGTGCTGCTGCTGTTCGACATCGTACTTTGCATACAGGTAGAGAACCTAACGGCGATAACGGCAAGCGAGCAGACGATGGCGGCTTACCTGCAAAACTCCTTCTTCTCGGCGGGCTATCTGATGGCGGCAAGCATCGTGGCCCTAAAATGCCTGAACCTCGTCCCGACCTTGCGGCATGGATGATACCGGAGGGTGACACGGCGTTCTCAACCCGAAACTTCGGCGAGGGCGTGGCACAGCAGGCCAAAATTGACGGCGACGGGCGCAATGGGTACGGTAATGAGATAACAAGTAACGATAAATATTCAAACAAATGGTCATCAAGAATTTAGAGAACAAAATCAACTGGTCGGAATTATCTGCACCGCCTTTCTCGTGGGGTGCGTCATCATCAGCGTGTCGAGTATCTGGACGGCCCGCATGATGGTTACGGACGCTCAAAAGAAGGTGTATGTGCTGGACAGCAACGTGCCTATACTGGTACGCCGCACGACGATGGAGGAAACGCTTGACGTGGAAGCCAAGAGCCATGTCGAGATGTTCCACCACTACTTCTTTACCCTTGCTCCCGACGACAAGTACATCCGCTACACGATGGAGAAAGCGATGTACTTAGTGGACGAAACGGGCTTGGCACAGTACAATACGCTCAAGGAGAAAGGTTTCTATTCCAACATCTTGGGAACGAGTGCCGTCTTTTCGATTTTCTGCGACAGTATCACCTTCAACAAGGAGAAGATGGAGTTCACTTACTACGGGCGGCAGCGTATCGAACGGCGCAGCAATATCCTGATGCGCGAACTGGTTACGGCGGGACAGCTCAAGCGTGTACCCCGGACGGAGAACAACCCGCACGGGCTGCTCATTGTGAACTGGCGCACGCTGCTGAACAAGGACATCGAGCAAAAGACAAAAAGCAACTATTAACTCTACCAGTCCTATGAATATCAAAGGATTCAGACGTATGCTGTTCGGCGAGAAGATGCCGGACAAGAACGACCCGAAATACAAGGAGCGCTACGAACGCGACGTGGATGCCGGGCGACGCTTCGCCAAAGCGACACGTATCGACAAGGCAGTGGCCAAAGTACAGGGTTTCGCCAACGCCCACCGGACGCTGTTTCTCGTCATCGTATTTGGCTTCGCCATCTGCGGGCTGACATGGAATATTTACCGCCTGACGGTGGTGTACCGCCATCATCCGACCCGCCGGACGGCCACGGAGATGCAGGATTCCGTGCTCCGGGAACGGCATAAGATGCTTTCCGTACCGCATGTACGAAGATTCGATACGAAGGAAAGTGGTACGGAAAGGCCGGAATAGAACGGCAGGCTTATGAATATGCCGTTTGAGAGAACTATAAGCAAGTATGTGCAACTCAATTAAAGGGAAACAATGAACAATATCTTCAAGAGAATTAATTTCAGGCAGCCAAAGTATATGCTTCCGGCTATCCTCTATATTCCCCTTCTCGGCACGTCGTACTTCTTTTTCGACCTGTTCCATACCGAGAAGGTCGAGGTACAGGATAAGACACTCCAGACGACCGAGTTCCTGAATCCCGAATTGCCGGACGCCCAAATCAAGGGTGGCGACGGTATCGGCAGCAAGTATGAGAACATGGCCAAATCATGGGGCAAGATACAAGATTATTCCGCTGTGGACAACATCGAGCGGGACGAACCGGACAATAACCAAGAGGAATATGAATCGCAGTACACCGAAGAGGACATCGCCCTGCTTGACCGGCAGGAAAAGGAAAATGATCTGGCAGCGGAAGCGGCCGATGCCAAGAGGCGGGAGCAGGAAGCTCTCGCAGAACTGGAAAAAGCACTCGCCGAAGCGAGGTTGAGAGGACAACGGGAGGTCATGCCGTCCGAAACGGACAGCACCGCAACGGCGGCTCCGCCGGACACGATGACGCAGGCCAAGGGAACCATCGACGAGGAAAGCCGTTCGGTCAAAGCTCCTGCGGAGACGGACAAGGCAAGCGAGGTGGTGAAGAAGGTAAAGACGGCTTCGGACTACTTCAACACACTGGCGAAAGACGCTCGGGAACCGAAACTCATCAAGGCGATCATCGACGAGAACATCAAGGCCGTGGACGGCTCGCGTGTGCGGCTGCGCCTGCTGGACGACATCGAAATCAACGAGAGCGTGGTCAGGCGTGGTACTTACCTGTATGCCACAGTCAGCGGTTTCTCTTCCGGACGTGTAAAAGGAAGCATCAACAGCATATTGGTGGAGGACGAACTGGTCAAGGTCAGCTTGTCAATCTACGATACGGACGGGCTGGAAGGACTTTACGTACCCATCAGCCAGTTCCGCGAGACAAGCAAGGATGTGGCGAGCAGTGCCATGTCGGGCAGCATGAACATGAATACCAGCGGATACGGTAACAGCCTCGCCCAATGGGGTATGCAGGCGGTGAACAATGCCTACCAGAAAACGAGTAACGCCATCAGCAAGGCTATCAAGAAAAACAAGGTGAAGCTGAAATACGGGACGTTTGTGTATCTGGTGAACGGACGGGAAAACAGGAACTAAAAGGGCAGTGACAATGGAATCAGACATATCAAAACTTCATAAGGGAACGGACGGCTTCTATTACGAGGACTACATCGCTCCCGATAAGCCCGAAACATTCGTTGGGAAGCTCGTAAGTACCGAATGGTGGCACAAAGGGGTACGATTCGCCCTGATATGCAACTTTCAGGCAGAAGACGGGCGGAGGATTGCCTTATTCGCCTTCCAGAAGCATACCGGTTTTTACGGGCCGAGAGACGGTGCGGTCAATTTCAAACATGTGGAGAAGAATACCCTCTGGGAGTGTGAAATCCGGAAAACCCGGACGGAACGCTGTACCTGGATGAGCGCCCGACAAATTGTAGAACTGAAAACAGACGCAATATGATAGAGACGGATCGCATTTACCTTATGGACTGCATGGAGGGCATGAAACAGATAGCGGATAGTAGCGTGGACGCCATAATCGCCGACCTGCCTTACGGGGTGTTAAATCGCAGCAATCCGTCGGTGAACTGGGACCGCCAGATACCGTTCGCAGCCTTGTGGGAGCAATACCGGCGGATTACCAAGCCGGACAGCCCCATTATCCTGTTCGGACAGGGGCTTTTCTCCGCATGGCTCATGCTGTCGCAACCCCGGCTATGGCGGTACAACCTCGTGTGGCAGAAAGATCGGGTGACGGGACATCTCAATGCCAAACGTATGCCGCTCCGGCAGCACGAGGATATTCTGGTATTCTATAAAAAACAGCCGGTCTATCATCCGCAGATGACACCGTGTCCTCCGGAACGGAGAAATCACGGGAGGCGTAAAACGGAGGGATTTACCAACCGTTGTTACGGAACGATGAAACTCTCACCGGTACGCATAGCCGATGACAAATATCCGACCTCGGTCATCTTCATGCCGAAGGAACACAAGAAAGGCGCGTTCTACCACCCGACACAAAAGCCCGTGGCGTTGATGGAGTACCTGATACGGACCTACACCGACGAAGGCGATGTTGTACTGGACAACTGTATCGGGTCAGGCACAACCGCCGTGGCCGCTATCCGCACGGGACGACACTACATCGGATTTGAAATCGAACAGGTGTACTGCGAGATTGCCGAACGGCGGATTCAGGAGGAACTGGAATGCAGGAACAAAGCACAAGAGGAAAAAGAGATAAGGGAAGAAAAACAAAATCAATAAATCAATGACATGGACAAAAAAGGAATCGTAACGGCATTTCTTCTGGCGGCAGGACTGCTGGGAACGCCGAATGTACAGGCACAACGAACCTACGAGGAGATGGAACAACTTACGGTAAATGAACAGGTAACGACGGTCATCACGGCCTCGGAACCGGTACGCTTCGTGGACATCTCCACCGATAAGGTTGTCGGTGACCAGCCGATAGATAACATCGTCCGCCTGAAACCGAAAGAGGGCGGACACGAGGACGGCGAGGTGCTGGCCATAGTGACCATCGTAACGGAACGCTACCGCACGCAGTATGCACTGCTCTACACCACACGGGTGCGGGAGGCGGTAACTGACAAGGAAATCCAGTTGCAGGAACGAAACGCCTACCACAACCCGGCGGTCTCGATGTCCACCGTGGAGATGACACGCTTCGCCCGGCGTATCTGGAACTCGCCCGCGAAGATCCGCAACGTCGCCACCAAGGCACACCGCATGGACCAGTGCGGTGAACAACATCTACACCGTGGGAGAGTATTTCTTCATCGACTTCTCAATAGAGAACCGGACGAACATACGTTTCGACATTGACGAGATACGGGTGAAGCTGGCGGACAAGAAACTGACCAAAGCGACTAATGTGCAAGTCATCGAACTGGTCCCGGAACTGGTGCTGGAGACGGGCAAGACGTTCCGGCACGGCTACCGGAATGTGGTCGTGGTCAGGAAAATGACGTTCCCGAACGACAAGGTACTGACCATCGAGATGACGGAGAAACAAATCAGCGGGCGTGCTATCAGCCTGAATATCGACTATGAGGACGTGCTGTCGGCCGATTCGTTCAGCACGGCATTGCTGGAGGAGGAATGACAATGAGAAAGACGATTATCCTGACGATTGCCTGCATGTGCCTCGCCGTCGGCGCGAATGCACAACGGGGCAGCGGCCGCCTTTCGCTCGGAGCGGGGCTGCT
>ENA-OQCW01000641-OQCW01000641.1-human-gut-metagenome-genome-assembly--contig:-NODE-641-length-18521-cov-20.305263_pt1 | contig 18521 bp, 7 predicted proteins | sample MGYA00242767_ERZ504593 | MGnify/ENA primary metagenome ERZ504593 (study PRJEB26092, sample SAMD00036307) | human gut metagenome | host: Homo sapiens | study: EMG produced TPA metagenomics assembly of... | reverse complement strand
GGGAAGTGGTGATGACTTCTGCGGATAAGATTTCGTTGGCCCGGATACGGTCCAGTTCTGTCATGTCACGTACTTTCTTATTATTTATATAGATTACAGGAGAACCGCATCCCATTACATTGTATTCGCCGTTATGGCCGGTGACGAAAGGAAGATGGGGCAACATTTCTGCGGCAGACCCCATTCGGGCTAGGGAAGTTCCTGCCACGTTGGCTTTTAGTCCGTTGGGACCCACTTCTATCATGGGGCGTCGGGCGCTGATGGTTACTTCCTGCATCAGTTGGGTGTCGGGAAGCAGGTGAAACGTAAGAGTAGGGTGGCAAGGTTGCACTTCCGTCTTATAGCCTATATAAGAAACCCGTATCAAGTAAGGTATCCCTTCTTCCGCTATCATCAGGAAACTTCCGTCTTCACGGGTGACACATCCGTTTACAAAGGTGGAGTCGCCGGGAGTCAATAAGAGTACATTGGAGTAGGGCAGCGGTTCATTCTTTTCATTGGTTACTTGTCCTCGTATTTCGGTAATGCGTATGTCTCTTCCCTTTTTCTGTATGGCGAAGTATTCTTCCCGTTCTTTACAAATGAAAGGAATGCCGTTCAGGACAGTGCCGATGGCTTCAAGTTCGGTCTTTTGCCGGATGGAGGCTGTAACCCGGTAGCTTTCTGTTTCGTTATAGGAGAAGATAATATTCTTTCCGCCTTCCTTTTCGATTAGTTTAAGGGCGGCGGGAAGTGGTTTGTCCTTTAATTCTATAGAGAATTGCCGGGGTGTTTGTGAATGAAGCGGAAGGATGATGCTGAATAATACGGTCATGATCCACGCTGTTTTCAAATAGCCGTCTGGTCTCATTTTACTAGTGTTTAATTGTTCTTTATGAGTAATACAACCGAGGTTTGTAATCGGGTACGGTAAAATAAGGAAAAAGATTCGATGGGTTGTCGGAATGGATTCCCGTGGTTGGTTCATGCGAAGGGAACGGATATAACTTTATGAAGAATTTATGAAGGATTGGAATAAGAATGGTTCATTGTAATGGCTTGAGGTTCAAAGTCTTGCCCGCGTATGAAGAATTTGAAGGAAAAAAGGTGGAAAATGTGTTTTGAAGAGATGGTTGGGGCAGATACTTGTGTGATACTTGTTTTATGAAAATTGTAGATGGCAGTAGCTATGAAGAACAGAGGGAATAAAAACAAGGTGGCTGAAAACAAATTCAGCCACCTTGTTTTTATTGTTTAACCTGTGTTTTATTCTATCTCGACGCTATGTTTTACCGGAGTCAGGATGAAAGTAAATTCATAATCACCGTAGGGCAACATATATTGAGGCAACGGCAGAGCTCCCCAGCTGTTTACACAACCCAACCCCATCTGAGCCTTGTCGATGATCAGGTTGGTCAGGTCTGCTTTCTGTACTTCGGGCGAGTGACGCTGGTCTTTTTGTTCGTCATCATCCAGTGAACAGATGGTATAATGCAAAGCGGATGCAGAGAATGGAGCATCACCTACTACCTTCAGTCCGTTACCGCCGGCATTCAGTTGCTTCCACCAGCGGATATCGGTCTTGGTTCCTGTTTCCTGCGGACGGATATAGGAGTAGAATTGTTCATCCACACTCTGGCGATAAATACCCAAGTCTGTGCTGTGGTTGCGGTCACTGTAGTTTTCTACCGGACCACGACCATAATATTCTACGGTTTCAAAACATTTAGGCATCTGCATTTGCATACCGAAGCGGAACATCGGAGATACTTTGGCATTCTTGTCGGCTGTCATCTTTTGGGTCACTTTGATGGCTCCTTCGTTGTTGATGACATAAGTCAGATATAATTTGGCGGAAACATTCTTCATGTCATATTCCGCATTCACTACTATCTGGTCATTTTCTGTTTTGGAATTCAAGGAAACCAGTTTCAATCCCGGGTTTTTCCATGCGGCATATCTGTTTTGCAGGCCGGCTCCCATATCATTGTCTGTCGGGGCACGCCAGAAGTTAGGGGTCAGGGCTGCGCCTTCTTTCAGCATTTCCGTTCCGTCCACTGCATATTTGCTTAAGTAACCGTTCTGTTTGTTGAACTCGGCTACGAAGTTATTGCCTTTTACGATCAGATAATGATATTGGTTGTCGATGATTTGCGGAACAACGGTGGCTACATTGGTCGTTTCCACGTTCTTCAAATCCATAGACGGTGCTTTGTAATCATTCAGTGTCAACTGATTCTTGGCGACGGTGAAACCTGCGGGCAGCAAACCTTCGCGGTTTTTCAGTTTGTAGGAAACGTTCAGCAACCATTCCTTGCAGGTGCAGGTCTTGCCGATATTCAACGTAATCTTGGCTGTTTCCTGAGGAGCGACTTTTAAATCATCCACGCGTCCGGTGCGGATTACTTTTCCATCTTTCAGTACTTGCCATTCCATATAGTAGGCGGACAGATCACGGAAGAAGTTCTCATTGAATACATTTACTTCCCCTTTGCTTAAATCGGCGGGAGTAGTCCAAATGTTCTGATAGAAATAGCCTACTTCATACATGTGCGGATTAGGAACACGGTCGGGGCTGATCAAACCATTGTCACAGAAGTTGTTGTCAGAAGCATCAAAGCGGTTGAAGTCTCCACCGTAAGCGTAAATCATCACGCCGTCTTTTCCTTTCCAGCGGCAGGACTGGTCAACGAAGTCCCAGATAAATCCACCTTGCAGGTTCGGATATTTGCGAATCAAATCCCAGTATTCTTTGAAACCACCCTGCGAGTTACCCATTGCATGGGCATATTCACACTGAATCAATGGTTTGGTAGCATCGGTACGTTGACCGTATTTTTCCATTCCTTCGTAGCCATAATACATCGGACAGAAGATATCGGTATGTTCTTTCTGGCGTGCTTGTTCATATTGGCAGGCACGGCTGGGGTCTTCTGCTTTAATCCATTTATAGCATTGTTCGAAGTTGGGGCCGTCACCGGCTTCATTACCCAATGACCAGAAGATGATGCTCGGATGGTTGAATCCGCGTTGTACATTGCGCTGGTTACGTTCCAGATGGGCTTTCTTATAAGAGGGGTTCTTGGCCAGCGTCTTGTCGCCGTAGCCCATACCGTGAGATTCTATATTGGCTTCGGCCACGACGTAAATACCATATTGGTCACATAAATCGTACCATAAGTTGTCATCCGGGTAGTGGCAGGTACGTACAGCGTTCAGGTTGAATTGCTTCATTATCTGGATATCCTGTAGCATACGTTCGGGAGATACTACATAGCCTCCGTCCGGATCCATTTCGTGGCGGTCGGCTCCCTTGAACAGGACTGCCTTACCGTTAACCAAGATCTGGTCACCTTTCAATTCAATCTTGCGGAAACCTACTTTGACAGGAATCACTTCATTGCTGCCCTGCATGCTGGCACGCAAGGTATATAAATAAGGTGTTTCGGCACTCCACTTTTTGGGGTTCTCTACGTTCATGGTCACCAGACCGGATTTGTTGGCGGTAGCGGTTGCCACTTGCTTGCCTTGTGCATCTACCAGTTCCAAATCGACTTTACCACTGCTTTTCAAATCCAGATTGACAGCCAGGCTGCCGTTTTGGTAAGCTGCGTCCAAGTCGGGAGTTACACGGATATCTTGAATGCGTTTTTTGTTGCGGGCATATAGATAGCAGTCACGTCCCACGCCGCTATACCGGAAGAAATCCTGATCTTCCAGATAGGTACCGTCGCACCAGCGGAATACTTGGAAGGCGATCAGGTTTTTCTGACCCGGTTTTAAATATGGAGTCAGGTCAAATTCGGCTTCCAGTTTGCTGTCCTCGCTGTAGCCTACATAACGTCCGTTTACCCACAAATACATATTGGAGGTAACCGAACCGAAATGGGCGATAATATCTTTTCCCTTCCATGAGGCGGGAACTACAATTTCACGGCGGTAAGAACCTACATGGTTATTCTCTGTCGGCACTTCGGGAGGGTTGTTCTGGAACTGGTTACGCCAGGCATAGCCTACGTTCACATAAATAGGATCACCGTATCCGTTCAGCTCCCATACGGCGGGAACTTGCAGGTCATCCCAGCCTTTGTCGTTGAAGCCGGTTTTCCAGAAATCAGTCGGACGGGAGTCTGCATCCTTTACCCAGTTGAACTTCCAGGTTCCGTTCAAAGTCATGTAGTTAGTTGATTGTTTTTTGTCTGCTTTCTTAGCTGCATCTGCATTCTCAAAAGCAAAGTAGTTCGTGTGCATCGGCGCACGGTTTACCGCATTTATTTCCGGGTTGCGCCATTCTTGGAAGGTCTGTGCGCCTGCTGTAAGGGCGAGGACTGTGAACAGACCTGTCATAAGTTGTTTCTTCATGCTATTATTTTATTGGTTTTGTGCAAATATAGTGAAAATAATAGTTACCGATGGGACATAAATCGGGCAATATTTGTTATAATTGTGAATGATTTGTGTTCTATCCTAAAAAATTATGGCATTTCTGAGGCGTATTTGGAATAAATGGCAGAATTTACTGCATGATGAGAAATTAAAGCATAAAATATATGTGATTATTTTTGAAAGCGACACACCGATGGGAAAGTTATTCGATGTGGCGTTGATAGGGTTCATTGTCTTGAGTATTCTGGTGGTTATTGCCGAGAGTATCAAGAGTTGGGATACCGTTATCGGGCCTTATCTGCGGGTGTCGGAGTATGTTTTTACTTTCTTTTTTACGTTAGAGTATATGTTGAGGCTTTATTGTTCTCCCCAACCGCGGAAGTATGCTCTGAGTTTTTTCGGTATAGTGGATTTGCTGGCTACCTTACCTCTATATATAGGCTGGCTTTTCGGCACGGCACGTTATCTGCTGGTGATCCGCACTTTCCGGTTGATTCGTGTGTTCCGTATCTTTAAACTTTTCAATTATCTGAATGAAGGTAATTTCTTGTTGCGTTCCTTGGTGTTCAGCAGTCGGAAGATTATTGTTTTTTTCTTGTTTGTACTGATATTGGTGACTTCGATCGGTACATTGATGTATATGATTGAGGGACAGCGGCCGGGCACTTCTTTCAATAATATTCCGAATAGTATTTATTGGGCGATAGTGACGATGACGACGGTAGGTTATGGGGATATCACTCCGGAAACTCCGCTAGGGCGCTTCCTTTCGGCCATTGTAATGTTACTGGGCTATACCATCATTGCAGTCCCCACAGGAATTGTTTCTGCGTCTATGATCCAGGAACATAGACGCAGGGTGGCCCTGAAATGTCCGCATTGTGGTAAGGACGGACATGAGGACGGGGCTGCTTATTGTAAATACTGTGGAGGAAAACTGGTAAATTGATTATGGAATGCTGTATGATAGAAAGTTATTCTATCACCCATCGCTTATCATGCGCCACCGTCTTTTTCGGATCATAAGTCATTCCTTCTTTGGTAGGGATTTTTATCACGTAAGTCCGCCCGCTGTGGTTGGACAAGGATGTTTCCCGTAACCAGGGATTCATATTCTTTAATATGGCCAGATTGATTCCTTTGCTGCGTGCGAAACGTGCCAAGTCTGCAATTCCTTTCGTCACAGTGATTTCCGTATAAGGAATAGGCGGATACAAATCCGATGCACGCAGGCGGAAACCGAAAGTAGTGGGGGCATTGAATAATTGTTTGGCGGCAAGAATGCGGTACACATACCGGGCAGTCTCTTCTACCAGTTGCAAATCCAACGAGTCGTCCACATCCTGTTTGGCCAGTTGGCTGGCAATGCGTGCCTGACCGGCATTGTAAGAGGCGGCGACAGCCACCCAGTCCTTATATTTTGCATACGCGTCTTTCAGATAGCGGCAGGCGGCACGGGTCGCTTTCTCAATATGGTAACGCTCGTCCACATTGTTGTTTACCTCCAATCCGTAATCCCGTCCCGTACCTTGCATGAATTGCCATAGTCCGGCAGCTCCGGCAGAAGAACGGGCGGTGGGATTCATATTACTTTCTATTACCATCAGGTACTTAAAATCATCAGGTATTCCGTTTTCTTTCAGTATGGGTTCTACAATGGGGAAATAGCGGTTGGCTTTTTTCAGCATTTGCAAGGAAGTACTGTGCATATAGGTGAATGCCAATAGTTCACGGTCCATACGCTCGTGGCGGTCAAAGCGGCTCAAATCAATGGTTTTGCCACAGAACTCAATACTGGCGGGAACTTCGGGACTACTGTATTTCAATGCCGTAATACCTGAATCTTCCCGTATGATAGTGGTATCTTCCTGCTCCGTTTTTGGAGTAGCGCAACTGCTGCTTACTAAGGCCGGTGATGCAACTACAATGCAAAAGGCTGCCACAGCAGCCAGATTGATGGTTATTTTTCTCATTTTTTCTTTATTCGTTTTCATTCTCTTTTTCTTTTCCGCCCCGTCCGAAGTTACGATATTCGGTAGGGGTGAAATTGGTACGCTTTTTAAATACCGAGAAAAAGTGTTCAGTAGAGGTATAATTCAATTCATAACATATCTCTTTCACTGACATGGAACTTTCAATCAACAGCTGCTTCGCTTTGCGCAGTTTCAGCTCTTGGAAATACTTGGCGGGCGCATAACCGGTGTATTCTTTGAATACTTTGCGGAACCAGGAATAACTGATTCCCAATTTCATGGCCAGTTCTTCCGGGTCTATATCCTTGTACACATTTTCGTGCATGATGATTTTGGCACTTTCTATTTTTTGTGCCGCATTGTCCACCTCATAGCGTTTGTTCTGCGAGATAGCAAGTACGGCTCCCATAATGTGTAAAACGATGCCGGACAAATATTGTTGCGCTGCGGTCTTGTCTGCTTCCGCTACTTCCAGTGCACGGGCAAAAAGACTGGCCAGTTCTTCATTGATACCGATATCCAGAATCTGGCTTTCTTTTGAGATAAAGCTGTTTTTTACCAGATTGTCTATAATCGGGCCTTCAAAACCGATGTAATATTCGTTCCATCCTGTCTTTTGCAGCGGCGCATAGGTATGCCACTGTCCGGGAAACAGGAAAAGTATCTGCCCTTTGGATATGTCAACAGACGGGGTTGTGTCGCTGGCGAAAGTTCCTCGTCCTTTAGTGATATATACCAACTGATATTCATGCAGCACACGTCCTTTCTGGGCTGTGAAATAATAGGCGTCCGGGTGGTTGCGTGGTGGATAAACGCTTCCGGCCCTGATAGCCTGGAATCCGACGGTAGTCACCGACAAGCCGAAACGCTTGTCACGCTCATTGACAATTAGGTATTTAAAATCAGCGCCTTGGTCGTTGTAATGCATGTTTCTCTGTTTTAAAATTAGGTCACACTTATCGGCAAATATACAATTTTTTATCTTAACAGCCTCTAACCTTTTTGTTCTAAGTGTTTCTGGAGGTATAATTTTAGTTTCTTATGTATGCAAATGGGGGAAATTTAGAACAAATCTTATGGAATATTTGCTTAAAATGCTTTTTTTTGCGAATATTGCATCAAATCTTAAAGTTGAATCTATGCACTTGGCACACCGTAACTGCGAATATATTCTTGGAGTAATATATCTTTTTGTTTTTCCTGTTTTGCTTTGGGCTGATAATAAGGTGAATACTTATCATTTTAAATCCATTTCCACTTCGGTGAACTTCCCTACCAATGAAGTCAGGAAGTTATTTCAGGATAGCCAGGGGTATATATGGATTTCGACCTACAATGGTCTCTTGCGTTACGATGGTTATTCTATTGTTGTATATAAACCCGATGGAGTGAATCATGGACGTTCCATTGATAGTTTTGTGAATATGGTGGCCGAAGACAAGGAGAATAATTTGTGGATAGGTACGCACAATGGATTATACGTGTTGCATAAAGAAACGGATGAGATAGAGAAAATAATCAGTCCTTTGTTACAGGTAAGCAATGTAGAAAGTATCCTTTATGCAAGTAACGGAGATTTATGGGTGGGAAGCAACAAGGGATTGTTTCGCAGAAAAGCCGGCAGCCGTACTTTCGATTGTGAAAAAAACATGGATATAAAGTCTGTTGTCGAAGACCGGAAAGGTCAAATATGGATTGGTACTTGGGAACAGGGGCTGCTGCGTTATAGTCCTCAAGAGGAATTGTATTATACTTACGACGGGATTAACCCTGGTAATTCGGCGCATGTCATATTTCAGGATGAAGCCGGGAATATTTGGATCGGTACCTGGCGGTATGGACTGGTGAAACTCATTAATCCGTATGATTCGGAACATTTCTCATTTAAAACATTCCGGAACATCAAGGGAAATTCTCATTCTCTGTTGGATAATATTATCTACGCCATTGCTCAGGATAAAAATTCCGGGAAGCTCTGGATCGGTTCACGCAGTGGGGTCAGTATTTTGGAAGATGAATCGGGAGACGGGAATTTTACCAATATTGTTCCGGGTAACCTTCAAGGAGATTTACCTTTTAATGAGGTGAACTCTCTGTTGTGCAGTAAAGACGGGCTGATGTGGCTGGGTATGTTGGGAGGAGGTGTTTGTACTGTAAATACAAATAAGTTCCGGTTTAATTATGATTCTTTGGAGGCTTTGCGTGAGCATTGCCCTACCAGCTCTGTCCGCAGTGTCTATCAGGAGGATAATGGGAATCTGTGGATGGGAATCATGGGATTCGGTCTGGTATTTTATGATATGAAACAGCATACCATTGTTCCTTACCGCTCTCATCCTGTATTGAAGAATATGGGATATACATCGACGGTCAATGATATTATTTATCGTAAAAGGACAAATGAATTGTGTTTTGCCACTTGGGATGACGGAGTGTGGTTCTATAATGTCAAAGCCGGGAAAGCACACGTGATAAATACCGTTACCAATCCGGAGCTGAGTGATATTTGTATTTATTCTTTGTTGGAAGATTCGAAAGGGAATCTGTGGTTGGGGACACGTTCGGGAGTGTTTATCTTGGATACGGAATCAAGACTTCATTCTTTGAATGAACTGGTGACTTTGACAAATCAGGCATTGCCCCAAATTTCTATTTTCAAAATGGCGGAAGATCAAGATGGCTTTATCTGGATAGCGACTAGTAATGAAGGGGTATGGCGGATAGATACATCCGGAGAAACATATAAGGTTAAGTTTTATACGCCTTCGGATGGTACATTATCCACTGTCGGGGCGATGAGTGTTTGTGTGGATGGATACAACAGAGTATGGGTGGGGTCGAATGGTAACGGACTCGATTTGTATGACCGGAAGAATGATCGTTTTGTTTCAGTCTTGAATGATTATTTCCGGAATGGAGATGTTGTTTTCAGCATGCTGGAGGATGATGAGCATACTTTATGGCTTACTACCAATGCGGAAATGTATCACATTGATATACCTTTGGACGGTGCTGCACCGAAAATACATACCTATACGGTAGATGATGGTTTGCAAGACCATATGTTTAACCGGAATTCTTGCTTCAAGGGTGCGGATGGGAAACTTTTCTTCGGAGGATTCCGTGGATTGAACAGTTTTTATCCTGATAAAATAGTTCAGGATACTGCCTATTCTCCGGTAGTAATTACAGATATAAAGGTACATAATGTATCGGTACGTACCTATCCTCTTTCCGTCAGAGAGGGGATTGCTGCAAACAGAGCTATTGATTTTATTGATAAAATTGTATTAGGATACCGGGAGAATAATTTCAGTCTTGATTTTTCAATATTGAACTATATCAATCCTGAGTTGAACCGTTATTTATATCGGTTGGAGGGATATGACAAGGAATGGTTGTCCGTTGAGGCTGGACGTCGGTTTGCCTATTATAACAATCTTCCGGCAGGTACTTATACTTTTTGTGTAAAGGGAGCCAATCAGAATGGAATCTGGTCTCCGGATATGAAATGTCTGCGTATAACTATTCTTCCGCCGCCTTGGTTATCGTGGTGGGCTTATTGCCTTTATGTCTTGTTGTTCGTTTCATTGGCATGGTATACTTATCGGATTGTCAGAAACCGTATCCGGATGAAACAGGCCATAGAGATGGGGAAGATAGAACGGCAGAAAATGGAGGAAATCAATCATGCTAAATTACAGTTCTTTACCAATATCACTCATGAGTTGCTGACTCCGCTTTCTATTATATCGGCTTCGGTGGATGAACTGAAACAAGAAGTACCGGCAAGTTCGTCGGTTTGTTCTGTAATAGCTGATAATACTGTGCGGTTAATCCGGTTGATTCAGCAAATCTTAGAGTTCAGGAAAGTGGAGAATGGCAAGTTGCGGCTAAAAGTTTCGCATGGAAATGTCAGTATGTTCTTGAAAAAATCAGTGTCGGCTTTCGCTCCTTTGGTTAAAAAGCAGAAATTGTCCATACAATTTGATTTGTCTGAAGAATATTCGGGATATTTTGATGTGGATAAATTGGATAAAGTGGTGTACAATCTGCTTTCCAATGCCGCTAAATATACTCCTGAAGGAGGAACTATTGTGGTGTCGCAGGCTCATGATGAGGAAAAGAGGACTTTTAAATTGAGTGTGAACAATCCCGGCGAGTTGATTCCAAAAGAGAAATTGGATCATATGTTCGAGAGATTCTATGAAGGGGAGTATCGTAAATTCCATACCATAGGGACGGGTATCGGTTTGTCGCTGACTAAAGATTTGGTATTGTTGCATCATGGAACGATACAGGTATTTAGCGATAAGGAGGAAGGGAATACTTTTGTGGTTGAAATTCCTATAGGACGTGAGGCTTTTGCTGAAGATGAGGTAGACGAGAATACTGAAAATGTGGACTATGCTGTTTTATCGGCAGATGAAATGGAGAATGTCTCGGAGATTGATATGTTGGAAGAGAAACCGGCAGCATCGACTATTTTGTTAGTGGAGGATAATGAGGAATTATTGGCTTTGATGGTTCGTCTGTTGCATGGCAAATACCATATTCTGAAGTCCGCTAATGGAACGGAAGCTTTGGAGATCCTTGCCAAACAGGAAGTGGATTTAATTGTTTCCGATGTTATGATGCCCGAAATGGACGGTATGGAATTGTGCCGCCGGGTGAAGACTCAATTTGAGACCTGCCATATTCCATTGATTTTGTTAACGGCCAAGACTAGTGATGAAGACCATGTGGAAGGGTATGAGTCTGGGGCCGATGGTTATATCTGTAAACCGCTCCGCCTCTCTGTCTTGTTTGCCAAGATAGATAACTTGTTGAAACGGCGCAAACGTATGGGGGTGGATTTTCGTAAGCAGTTGGTCTTTGAAGCCAAAGAATTAAATTACACCTCGATGGACGAAGCTTTCATTCGGAAAGCGGTGGATTGTGTGAATGCCCATTTGAGTGATTGTGATTTTGAACATGCACAGTTTATGGCGGAGATGGGTATGGCCCGGACTACACTAGCAGATAAATTGAAACTGTTGACCGGACTTACTCCCTCTGCATTTATCAGCAATGTCCGTTTGCAAGCGGCTTGTCGGCTGATAGACGAGAAAAAGAAAATCCGTATAGCCGATTTGGCGTATGCCGTAGGTTTCAACGACCCTAAATATTTCAGTTCCTGCTTTAAGAAGAAATTCGGACTTTCTCCTACAGAGTATATGATGAAGTATGATGGCTGATTATTACCGGAAATAGGCTCTATAGGGAATAAACAGCCTTTTTCCGGTAATAATTCTCCCTGTTTCTTTTCTGTTCCTCTTACTTTTGCTGGCAAATAAAACGAATTATCTTTATTTGTTAGACCTTTAAAAAAAGTATTATGAATATGAAAACTCTGACAGAAACCAGTACATTCCGGGTACTGAGTCTATTGCTGTGTCTCTGCTTCTTCATCCCTGCGATGAATGTGAGCGCTTCCAGTCTGCAAGCAGACAAGTTTAAAGTTTCCGGTATTGTAAAAGATGCCACAGGCGAACCGGTCATCGGTGCCAGTGTGGTTGAAAAAGGAACAACCAATGGAACGGTGACTGATTTGGATGGTAATTTCAATCTCACGGTGGCTTCTAATTCTACTATTGTCATTTCTTTTATAGGATATTCCGATCAGGAATATCGTATTTCGAAAGACAATACGGTGCTGAATGTAAATCTGAAGGAAGATACGGAAATGATTGACGAAGTGGTAGTAGTCGGTTATGGCGTGCAGAAGAAGGAAAATCTGACGGGTTCTGTTGCTGCTGTAAATTTCAAGGATGTAGCTTCTATGCCGGTAGCGAATACTGCCAATATGCTTCAGGGTCGTTTGCCGGGTGTTATGTTGACCAACAATGGTGCCCAGGCCGGTCATGACAGTCCCGAAATCCGTATCCGTGGTGTAGGAACTTTTGAACACAATGATCCGATGGTCTTGATCGATGGAGTGGAAAGCTCGGTAAGCCAGATTGCGGAAATCCCTGCAGATGATATTGAAAGTGTTTCCGTATTGAAGGATGCGGCTTCGGCTTCTATTTATGGTGTACGTGCTGCCAACGGGGTTATTCTGGTGACTACCAAACGGGGCGGTGAGCAGAAACCTACCATTACATATTCCGGTAGTATCGCTTTGCAAGAAGCTACCGTGCTGCCCGATTATGTGAATTCTTATGAATGGGCGAAGATGTATAACGAATGCTGGCCTTCCAAAGCATACACGGATGAAATGTTACAAAAGTTGCAAAACGGATCAGACCCCGATCATTTTGCCAATACCGATTGGGTTAAGGAAATGTTTCGTACAGCAGCCATGCACCAACACCATTTGTCTGTGAACGGTGGTAGTAAAGCGGTACATTACATGATTTCCACTCAGTATTTCCAGCAGGATGGTATCTTGCGTGAAACGGCCAATCAACGTTTTAATTTCCGTTCCAATCTGGATGCACAATTGGGTATTGTAAAATTAGGTCTGAATCTTTCGGGAAGCCGTCAGAACATTGATGAGCCTACTACCAGTGTTACCGGTGAAGGTTTGATGCGCTACCTTACTTGGTTTACCCGTCCTACTGTTCCTGTGCGTTATTCTAACGGACATTATGGATTTTTGGATGGAAATCCCAATATTTCCCAATCCGTATTCAAAAATCCGATTGAAGCTTTGAATATGGGCTATAAAGATAACAAGCATTATCGTTTTGATGGTAAATTCTTTGGTGAAATTGATATCATAAAAGGATTGAAGTTCCGTTCAAGTCTGGCTTATAAATATTATATGAACGATGTGACTACTTTCAATCCGAAGAATAATATAAGATACGATGCTGAAGGAAATGCGCTGACCACAGTCGGTACCAATAAACTGACAGATTATCATTATCTGGAAACGACTTATATTAATGAAAATATTCTGACCTATGATTTTTCTGTAGGAAAACATTCGTTCAATCTGTTGGCAGGCCATTCTATCCAGGCTACCCGTTGGGACAAGAATGAGGCGTCCAAGCAGGGATTCGCTACCGATAATATTTATGAAATGGATGGAGGTACTATGAATGACCATGTGACCGGATCAGCGGAAGAGAGTTCCTTGCAGTCATTCTTCGGACGCTTGAATTATAATTACGGAGGCCGTTATCTGTTAGAGATGAATGTCCGTCACGATGGTTCGTCACGTATGCCCAAGGCACATCGTTATGCTACCTTCCCTTCATTTTCGGGTGCATGGATCATGACAAATGAGAAATTTATGGAGAATGTGAAGTTCCTCCACTCATTGAAATTGCGTGGTAGCTGGGGTAAATTGGGTAATCAGGAAATTGGTAACTATGCTTATGCGGCTACATTGGCGGCTAGTGGCAGTTACTATTTCGGTGATAGCAAACAGATTGGTATGAAGACTGCCAAGATACCTAATGAGAACATTAAATGGGAAACAACTACTATTACAGACTTTGGTTTTGATGCTGCTTTTTGGGGTGGAAAGATCAATGTCACTTTTGACTGGTATGAGAAAAATACCTCGGATATTTTGATGAAGCTCGCTATGCCGGGTATTTTCCTGGGATCTTTGGATGCTCCTTATCAGAATGCGGGAAAGGTTCGTAACCGGGGTTGGGAACTGGCTGCTAATTATTTCGATCAGAAAGGTGACTGGGCATGGCAGGCAGGTTTCTCGCTTTCAGGTGTGAAAAATGAGATTACTGATATGAAAGGGGTAGAAGACATTAAGGATAATACGATCAATCGTGAAGGTGAAGCCATCGGCTCTTATTATGGGCTGAAAGCCATCGGTATCTATCGTACCCAGGCAGATTTGGACCGTGTAAATGCGAACGGACAGAAGATTATGCAAAACAACCAGGAACCGCAATTAGGTGATATCATGTATGAAGATATAGACAATAATGGTAATATAAATGATGCTGACCGTACTATTATCGGAAATCCGTTCCCTAAAATGCAGTATTCTTTCAATCTGGGATTCTCTTATAAAGATTTTGATGTCAATACATTCTGGCAAGGCATTGCAGGTGTATATCGTTATAATTGGGATGAAACTACTATTTCCAACGGTGGAAACAAGACTAGCCGTTGGTTGGACAGATGGTCTGAAAGTAATCCGAATGGAAGCATGCCTCGTTTGGGAGGAACTATTAATAATAACTATTCTTCATTTTGGTTGACAAAAGGTGATTATTTGCGTCTGAAGAATTTGGAAATCGGATATACTTTCAGGCAAAGAGAGTTTTTGACCAAGTTGGGCGTTCAGAGTATCAGACTCTATTTGGCAGGAACTAATTTGCTTACTTTCACTTCCTTGGACGATTATGATCCTGAAAAACTGAGTACAGATTCCCGTAATGATGTACATCCCAATACAAGAACTTATTCATTTGGTGTTAACGTTAAATTTTAAAAGCAACAACTATGAAATCAATTAATAACTTTATAGGGCTGGCTCTGTTGTCAGGAGCTTTGCTGACTTCTTGCTCTGACAGCTTTTTGCAGAGGGACTCATTGACAGAATCTTCATCCAATACATTTTGGCAGACGCCGGATGATGCTTTGATGGCGTTGGCATCTTGTTATGATGCTTTGCAGAGCAATCAGCTTTATAATTCCGACCAATATTCATTGGGCCCTTTATATATGGATTGTATATCAGATAATGGCGGGCATTTTAATTGGAGTGGCTGGATGGAAGGTTATGATATGGCTATGGGAATTCATACCCCAAGTTCTTCTATCATTGGCAGTTATTGGAAAGATTGCTATGAAGTGATCAGCCGTTGTAATGTGCTGATTGCTAATATTGATAGAGTGGATATGGATGCTTCCCAAAAGGCGATTTATCAGGCTGAGGCAAAGACCATACGTGCATTGATGTATATAAACTTGACTATGACGTATCAGGATGTTCCTTTCCTGACCGCCCCTTTGACCATTGACGAGGCTGAATGTGAAAAGACGGACCGTGCGGCTATTGTGGCTCATGTTATGACTGATTTGCAGGATGCGGCTGAAGTACTTCCGCAAAACGCGTCTTCACGGGGACATATCACCAAAGGAGCTGCTCTTTCCTTACTGGGGCGTGTGGCTTTGTATAATGAAAAATGGGATGACGCGATTGCTGCTTATAAGCAGGTGCAAGGTTTGGGATACTCGCTTGATCCGAGTTATGCCAAACTGTTTACTCAAAGTGGAGAAACTTCTCCTGAAATCATTTTTGCAGTCCGTTATGAAGGACCGGGTATGAGTGAAGGTGCTGCTTTTAATGCGCATTGGAATACTCCGCTGGAAGCAATGAATGGTACTATAGATTTGGCGGATGCTTATTATTGCAAAGACGGTAAACCGACTACCGATACGAAGATAGCCGAACTGAACGGTGGGGGTGGCTTGGATGTCAGCAAGCCTAATCCTGCTCATTTTGAGAATCGTGATCCGCGTTTATATAGCACTTTGTTTGTTCCCGGTATGCTTTGGAACGGTAAAGGAGGTATAGATACTTCGGCTTCAAATCCGTATGCCAATGTATATGGCGGAGCTGCCGCTTCTCTGTCTACCGTATATGTTTATAAGTATTTTGATCCTACGGATACTTCTAACTCTTGGGATAATGGACAAGACTTTTATGTGGTGCGTTATGCCGAAGTTTTATTATCTTTAGCGGAGGCGATGGTACAGAAAGGAGGCTATGTTTATAGTGATGTAACTGCTTTGGTTAATGAAGTGCGGCAACGTGCGGATGTGAACATGCCCACCGTAGAGGAAGTGGAAGGTACTTCTCTTTCTAAAGATGAATTGTTGGAAGTCATTAAGCATGAGCGTCGTGTGGAACTGGCTTTTGAAGGTTTGCGTTTGTTTGACCTTTATCGTTGGAAGGAATTGGATAAGGCGGTAGCCAATATAGAGAATGAACGCACTATGTATGGCTTGGCTTATGAAGCACGTAAGTTCAACGGTGAGAGGGATTATGTATGGCCTTTGCCGACTGCCGAACTGGATACTAACAAGAAACTGGTTCAGCACGACTTGTGGAAGTAATGTGGAGTGCAGGTTTTCATCACAGGGTACACGGACTGTCACAAAGAAGTAGGAGGCAAATAACCTTTAAATCAAAAAACTGTGTGAATTTGCGTAATCTGTGGTGAAGCCTGGTTGTTCTGACAACTTCTGGAATAAAATTGATAACTTTTTAAAAGCGGAAGAGAAATGAGAAAAACAATGATCCTTCTTTTATTTTCCTTCCTGTTGGCAGCATGTTCTGATAGTCCAGTGTGCTATTATCTGGATGCTACCGGCGGTGATGATAATAATAGTGGGTTAGCCCCGGATGAAGCATGGAAAAGTCTGGAAAAACTACGTGGTGTGAAATTACTGCCGGGCAATAAAGTTTTGTTGAAGCGCGGTGAGGTTTTTAATGGCGAACTTGAAATCACCGGACAGGGTATACCCGAAGATCGTATTTATATAGATGCTTATGGTGATGATGAACGGAAACCTTGCATTGTGGGATATGATACTTCCTTGTATGCAGCCCGTATCTGTAATTCGGACTATATAACGATGCAGAATTTGGAAATCGTGAATACAGGCAGGCAGCCTCTGCCTTATCGTTCGGGCTTGAAGATAGAGTGTATGGATTATGGCGTATCGCAGAACATTGTTGTCAATAATGTGACTGTACGGGATGTCAATGGTTCGTTGGTAAAAGAAAAAGGCGGAGGGTGCGGTATTTATATAGTGAATGGCGGTGAAAAGAAAATTTCAACATTCAATAGGTTAACCATAGAGAACTGCCATATTTTGAGATGTACCCGTAATGCTATGATTTGGGCTGCTTATAGCGACCGGCAGAACTGGCATCCCAGCAAGCATACCGTGATACGGGGAAATTTGATAGAGGAAGTACCAGGGGATGGTATTGTACCTATCGGTTGTGACAGTACCTTGATAGAATACAATGTAATGCGTGACTGTCCTGATATGCTTCCTGACACAGAGGCGGCAGCAGGTATTTGGCCGTGGAGTTGTGATAATACTTTGGTGCAGTTTAATGAAGTAAGTGGTCATAAAGCTCCGTGGGATGCACAGGGATTTGATTCGGATTGGAATTGCCGGGGAACGGTCATTCAGTACAATTATAGTCATGATAACTATGGTGGCTTGGTATTGGTTTGCAATGACGGCACGGCCGACGCATCTTTTAATGTAGGTAACTTGGGCACTATAGTCCGTTACAATGTGAGTATAGGTGACGGAGTGCGGCCTGAACCGACTCGTGCCGGGATGTTCTCACCGGCTGTTCATCTGGCAGGTCCTGTAAAGGATAGTCGCATTACCCGTAACATTATTCATGTGAACCGTAAACCTGCGGCTGATATCGACCGTACTATGATTACTTTGGATTCATGGGGCGGATATCCGGATAGTACATTTATTAGTGGGAATATTTTTTATGCTCCCGAATCCAGCAGATTCCAGTTGACAGAATCTACACATAATTTCTTTGAAGGCAATTATTACCTTGGCCGGTTCGAGAAATTACCTGAAGATGGTAAAGCCTGCCAATCAGCTGAAATTTATCAGAAGGAAGTACTGGCAAAGGATGAAAACGGTTATCAGGGCTTGGCTTTGTTGATGGATACGGTGGAAGTGACCGGAGTAAAAGGAGTTTTTGTCAATAAGGAAGCCATTGAGAATTTCTTTAGCCGGTTAGAGAAATAAGTAAATAATAGCTGTAATTTAATGAGGGGAGCAAAACTAAAATGACCTGATCATATAGTTCGATAGGTTGTTTTAGTTTTGACACCTCCCCTTTTTTATTTATGGTTCATTCTTTCTTCTTTAGATCCATTTCTCCGGAGAAAGAAATAGATTGTCTGTTTGTGGGGGTGACCTGTATGTTACTGCTGCCATTGGGATAAATGGTGATATTGTAAAGGTAATTGTCTTCCTCGTTCCGTACTTCTAGTGTGATTTTAGCATTTCCCTTTTTGCTATATGTTGAAGTATATTCTGATAAAGGAGCACTAAAATTTAATCCTTTTCCACCTCCGTAAGGAACGTTATACGCCACTCCGAAATAAGGCAGATAGGAATATACCGAATCGTTTCTTATTTCTAAAGAATAATCGGAAGTCAGGT
>ENA-OQCW01000640-OQCW01000640.1-human-gut-metagenome-genome-assembly--contig:-NODE-640-length-18523-cov-3.994945_pt1 | contig 18523 bp, 20 predicted proteins | sample MGYA00242767_ERZ504593 | MGnify/ENA primary metagenome ERZ504593 (study PRJEB26092, sample SAMD00036307) | human gut metagenome | host: Homo sapiens | study: EMG produced TPA metagenomics assembly of... | reverse complement strand
AGGAACGCACCACGTCGAGCGCCACGTCGGCGTCGAGCAGCGCGCGGCGGATTTCACGGATCGTGCCGTCGATATCCGCCTCGGAAAGCTTGCCCTTGCTCTTCAGATGCTTGAACGCATTCGAGAGCCGGTCTGTCAAAGAACTAAAAGCAGCCATAATGCGAACCAGTCTAGCCGTTGCGGCGGAAAACCAGCGGGCTGCCGCCGAGGCGGCCCGCACGGCGACGGAGAGGTGCCGCGGGGCGCCGTTCGGCGGTCGCGGCTGCGCGTGGGATCGACGCGAGAGAGCGGTGGAAATGCGACAGAACCGTTGGCTTTGTGGGCGGTGGGGATTCCCGCACGCTCAGCGCGAACCGACACGCCCGGAATCGTTCGTTTCCGTTACCATGGAAGGGCAATAATTTCCGTGGATTATTGGATCGCTGAGCTGTTTTGATTATCCTTCGGACCCAACCTATACGCAGACTGCCGCGCTGACGCCGACGCAGACATGCCGTGCAATATGGAAGGCCCGCCTATGCCACACCAGAAAACCATCGAACGCAAAGCCCTGATCGTGGGCATCGTCATCAACATCCTGCAGGTGCTCGCAGGCATGGCCGTGTTCTTCATGACCGGTCTGAAGGCCATGTTCCTGGACTTCTCCTTCACCGCCATCTCCGTGCTGTCCGGCCTCGTCGCCGCATACCTGTCGTCGCGCACCGTGCGCACCACCGAGCGCTTCCCCAATGGCATGTTCGCTCTGGAACCGATATACGCCATCTGCAAGGCGATGCTGACGATGTCGCTGCTGCTCTTCTCTCTCGTCGATGTGACGCGCGTCGCCTATGACTATTTCGTGCTTGGGCAGGGCGGGCGCATCGAGACCGGGCCCGTGGTGATTTACGAGATCCTGACCGTGGCCGTCTGCCTAGGACTGTACCTGTATTACCGGCGCGAGAACCGGCGCATCCGCAATTCCAGCACGATGCTGACCGCGGAGTGCAAGAGCACGCTGGTCGACGGTTCGATGTCGTTCGGCATCGGTGTGGTGGCCGTGTTCCTGTGGTTCCTGCCGGCTGGTGGCCCTCTGGATTTCCTGCATTACACCGGTGATTTCTTCATCACCGTCGCACTGGTGCTGCTCACGATCAAGGAGCCGTTCGGCGTGCTCAAGGACGCGTTCGTGGAACTGGTCGGCGGAGTGCATGACGACGATGCGACGAACGCGTTCGTGGAGTCGGCGGCGCAGCGGCATCTGCCGCAGAACACCGATTACGAGCAGGTACTGGTGTTCAAGACCGGCATGAACTATACGGTTGATGTGTATCTGAGCGGTATCGGTCAGAGCATTGACATTGAGGATCTGGTGGAGTGCAAGCGAGACTTGGAGAAGGAGCTGACCAAGCGGCTGCATATCGTGGATGTCGATTTCGTGTTCGATTAAGGAGCGGAACAGGATCGGATGATCATGACTGTCCCGCGATGATGCCGGGGCGTTCCTGCTTGGTATTTGATTGCATTTGCTGGCATAATGCCAGCGACAATGCTGGGCTGCTATCGGCGCTTTCACCGTCAAAATATGCTCCGATCGCATAACCGTAACCAGTTGAGCCCCGCTTTGGGGGGGCGGGGCTCAACATACGGATCACACAGTGTCGGGGAGGATTACTTCAAACTCCACGTGCTGCCTTGCGGGCCGTCCTCGATGGCGATGCCGGCGGCACCCAGCGCGTCGCGAATCGCGTCCGCCTTGGCGAAGTCGCGGGACTTGCGCGCTTCGGCGCGGGCGTTCAGCTGCTCCGTGATCAGGGCGTCCAGCACATCATGCTCGCGGCTCTCGCCGTTGCCGTCCGCGCCTGCGGCACCGGCCCACGGCTCGGCCAGCGGATCCAGTCCCAGCGCATCCAGCATCGCCCGCACCGCGACCAGGGCGCTGCGCACCTCGGCGCGGGCCGCATCGCCGTCGGCACGGTCATCCAGCTTGCTCAGCAGCGTGTTGCCGTTGCGAATCGCGGTGAAGATCGCCGCCGTGGCGCCGGAGACGTTCACGTCGTCATTCATCGCGGAGACGAAATCGGCGGGAAGATCATCGGCGCTGACCCCGGCGATCTCGGCGCGCTCGGGCTGCTCGCCCAAAGCCACGCCGGCGCGCTCGATGAAGTTCATGATGCGTTCGTATGCGGCCTGGGCCTCGACCAGCGCTTGGTCGGACCATTCGAGCATCGACCGGTACTGCACGGAGCCGAGCGCATAGCGCACCACCCATGCGGAGTGCTCGGCCAGCACACTCGGCACGGACAGGCCGGTGCCCAGCGACTTCGACATCTTCTCGCCCTTGGCGGTCACCCACGCCGAATGCATCCAGCGTGCGGCCGACTCGTATCCGGCGGCACGCGTCTGCGCCATCTCGTTCTCGTGATGGGGGAAGCGCAGGTCCAGTCCGCCGCCGTGGATGTCGAACATGCCGTCCAGATACCGGTGGCTCATGGCCGAGCATTCGATGTGCCAGCCGGGGCGGCCCACGCCGAACGGCGTCGACCAGCGCGCGTCCTGCGGGTCGGTGGGCTTCGGCGCCTTCCACAGCGCGAAATCGCGCGGATCGTGCTTGTCGGGGGATGCGTCGGCGGGGTCGATCGGATTGTACTTGTCGTCGCCGGCCGCATCCACGGACGGGCCCATGCGGTCAGCCACGGCGGCGGCCTCGTCGGCCTCGGCGGCACCCTGCTTCTGATGGGTCAGCTCGCCGTAATGCGGCCAGCTCGCCACGTCGAAATACACGTTGCCGGTCGGCTTGCCATCCGCGTCATAAACTACGTAGCCGTGACCGTTGTCGATGATGCGGCGGATCAGGTCGATCATGTCGATCATGTGCCCGGTCGCGCGGGGCTCATACGTCGGCGGCAGCACGCCAAGTGTGTCATACGCCTGCGTGAACTCCCGCTCGTAGAAGTACGCGCGCGCCCACCACTGCTGGCCTGCCGCGGCCGCCTTGTCGAGGATTTTGTCGTCGATATCGGTCACGTTGCGCACGAACGTGACCTGATATCCCAGCCGCAGCATCCATCGCCGCACCACATCGAACGCGACGGCCGCTCGGATATGGCCGATGTGCGGGGAACTCTGCACGGTGGCGCCGCACACGTAGATCCCCACCTGGCCGGGCTTGATCGGGGTGAAACGCGAGACCGTGTGCGAAGCCGTGTCATACAGCTTCAGACCGGCCGCGGCGCGCGCCACGCCGGCGTTCTCGGAAGTATTGGAATTCTGCGGTTCTGAGGCTTGTGTCATAATGTCGAGCGTATTCGCGTTATGCGACAAACCGCCAGACAAACCACCCGGCAAATGTGATTGCGCGGCCGCCCGGGCGCGGCTGGAAATACGAAAGATGAAGAAACGGTGTGCAAAGTTTACGTAGGTGATGCAACAATGGAGTTATGACGCAATCGCAAGTGCTTATCGTGCAGCACGTCCCGTGGGAGAAGCCGGGGCGCATCCTGGACAACCTGGATGACCTGAACATGTCGTCCACGGTGGTGAACATCGCCAAGGAAAAGAAGCCCGATCTGCCTGACTTCGCGCAGGTCGCCGGACTGGTGATTATGGGCGGTCCGATGGGCGCGCTGGATTATGACAAGTATCCCGGTCTCAAGGTCGAGGCGAAACTGGTCAAGGCGGCCATCAGCGTCGGCAAGCCGGTGCTGGGCGTGTGCCTCGGCCATCAGATCATCGCCACCGCGCTGGGCGGCAAACTCAGCCGTGGCGAGTCGCCGGAAATCGGGTTCGCGCCGATCAAGCGCGTTGACAAGCACAATTACTTCTCGATGTGGAACAAGCAGATCGACGTGCTGCACTGGCACAACGACGTGGTGGGGCTTCCCGCCGGCGCCCAGCTGCTGGCGCGGTCCGAGCACACCAAGGTGCAGGCGTTCCGCATCGGCTCGGCGCTGGGCATGCAGTTCCATCTCGAAGTGACGCCGACGTTGCTGGAGGAATGGCTGGATGAGTCCTCGATGGTCAAGGACCTCAAGGCGGTGGGCGGATCGAAGTCGCAGCTGCGCGAAGCGTTCGCCGAATATAATCCGCGCCTGCAGCCGTTGGCCGAGCAGGTGTTCGGCGGATTCGCCGCCCGCTGCAACACCTACGCCCAATCCCTGCGCTAGCGAACTGCGAGTTCGCCCCCGCCAGCGGGGGCGAACATGACGAGCCAGCGGGGGCGTATGGTGGTTCGGACGTTGATGCCCACCGCTGACGCTACATTGGTGAGTCATGCCGACTTATGACATTGGACTGGAACACGTTTCACTCGCCTTCGCCACCAAAACCATCTTCACCGATGTGACGCAGGGCGTATTCGAGGGCGACCGCATCGGCATCGTCGGCCGCAACGGCGACGGCAAATCCACGCTGCTGCACCTGTTCAAAGGCACTCAGGAGCCGGATTCCGGGCGAGTCACCAAGCGCGGCGGACTGACGTTCGGCATGCTCGACCAGCGCGACCCGCTGGACGACGACGCCACCGTGCGCGCGGCCGCGCTGGAAGGCCGCGAGGATTACGAGTGGGCCGCCGACAACAAGTCGCGCGAGATCGTCGAGGCGCTGCTGGGCGGCATCAACCTCACGCCCGCGTCGGCTCGCTGTCCGGAGGCCAGCGACGCCGCGCCGACCTGGCCCGGCTGCTGCTCAAGGATTGGGACATCCTCGCGCTCGACGAGCCCACCAACCATCTGGACGTCGTGACGATCCACTGGCTTGCCGAACATCTCAAGAACCGCTGGTCGAAAGGGCAGGGGGCGCTGCTGCTCGTCACCCACGACCGCTGGTTCCTCGACGAGGTGTGCGAGTCGATGTGGGAGGTCCACGACGGCGTGATCGACCCGTTCGAAGGCGGCTACTCCGCATACATGCTGCAGCGCGTGGAGCGCGACCGACAGGCCGATGTGCGAGAGACGAAGCGCCGCAACCTCGCGCGCAAGGGCTCGCCTGGCTGTCGCGCGGCGCCCGCGCCCGCTCCACCAAGCAGAAGTTCCATGTCAAGGCCGCGCGGGAGCTCATCGCCGACGTGCCGCCCATGCGCAACGCCGTCGAACTCAAGCAGATGGCCACGTCGCGCCTGGGCAAGCAGGTCGTCGACCTGATCGACGTCACGCAGATCTTCGCGAAAAGCCAAGGCGAGCAGCCGGTCACACCGACCGACGACACGGCGGCGGATCAGGTCCCCCGCCTCCTCCTCTCAGATCGATATCGTGCCCCTCCCTATACTCGGAGCCGCGCGTGACCGGTTCCGTCGAAGTCGCCGTCGACACGCTCGCCGACCCGCGTCTCGTGGACGCCGGCGTGCCGGAATCCATCCAGGCCGCAGCGGAAGCCAAGGCGAAGGCGGAGGCGCTCGCGGAACGTAAGGGTGTCACGGAGGAGTCGGTCGCGCCGCAGGTCACCTCCGCGGCGCAGAAGATCACCGTCGCCGGTCGCAAGATTCTCGACGACGTGACCTGGCTGATCGGCCCCGGTGACCGTTTCGGCATCGTCGGCGCGAACGGCGCCGGCAAATCCACGTTGCTCAAGCTCATCGACGGCACGCTCACGCCGACAGCCGGGCATGTCAACATCGGCAAGACCGTGAAGTTCGCGGTGCTTTCGCAGCGGCTCGACGAGCTGGAGAAACTCGGCAAATACAAGATCAAGGAAGTACTGTCCCGCTACAAGCCCAGCTATATCGTCGACGGCAAGGAAGTCACGCCCGGTCAGCTGATGGAACGGCTCGGCTTTGAATCCGCGCAGCTGATGACGCCGATCCGCGACCTGTCGGGCGGACAGAAGCGCCGCATGCAGCTGCTGCTGATCCTGCTGGATGAGCCGAACGTGCTCATCATGGACGAGCCCGGCAACGACCTCGACACCGATATGCTCGCCGTCATGGAGGATCTGCTCGACACGTGGCCGGGCACGCTGATCGTCGTCAGCCACGACCGGTACCTGCTGGAGCGCGTCACCGACCAGCAGTTCGCACTGATCGGCGGTAAGGTGCGGCATCTGCCCGGTGGCGTCGACGATTATCTCGACATGATCGAAAAAGCGAAGACCGCAGCGCCGGCAGGCGTATCGGCTTCGCAGAAGGAGCCGGCCGGCTCCGGCGTCACTGCCACGGCGGACGACGCCCCCAAGCTCAGCGGCAAGGAATTCCGCGAGACCAGCAAACGCATCTCCGCCATCGAGCGCAAGCTCGCAAAGCTGGAGGAGCAGAAGACCGCGCTCGAAGCGGATATGGCCGCCCATGATCCGAGCGACTATGAGGGGCTGAACAAGCTCAACGGGCAGCTTCAGGCCGTCTCCGACGAGTCCGGCGCCTTGGAGGCCGAATGGATGGAATTGTCCGAAAAACTGGAGTAATCGCCGCGCGCGGCGCGCGACCTTACTTCATCATCTCTTCATAGATGCGCTTGCAGTCCGGGCAGACGGGGTATTGCGACGGGTCGTGCTTCGGCACCCAGATCTTGCCGCACAGCGCGACCACGGGCCGGCCGGTGAGCTTCGATTCGGCGATGCGATCGCGCGACACATAGTGCGCGAACCGGTCGGCATCGCCATTGTCGGAACGGTCGGCCTGCTCCTCGGTTTCCGGACGCTCCAGCACCGCCGTCCCCGTGCCCTGGTCCGGGGTGGACAGCGGCGACACCGGATCCGCGAGATCCGCGGCGATCCCTCCTGCGACGGCGGATGTCGGCTTTAGCTGTGTTGACGGTTCAGATGACATTTCGACTCCATTCCTTCATCCATGACGACATCATAGCGGCGAATGGCCGGTCTGTCTTCCGCCGGCATAGATTCATGATAATGCCCGCATGCTACCGCTGCATGTCCGGCGTCTGAGCCCCGGCTCGCTCGTATACGGACTGTCCGGCGATTCGCGGTAGGCTATGCATATGACTATCGCAGTATGCCCAGGATCGTATGACCCCGTGACCGCGGGACATTTGGATGTCATTGAGCGGTGCGCCCGTTTTTTTGACGAAGTGCACGTGGTCGTGGCCGTGAACGCCGCGAAGACCCCGATGTTCCCGGCGCATACGCGAGTGGATATCATTCGTCAGGCGCTCGACCACGACGGATTCCCCGATGTCAAGGTCGCGTCCACGACCGGCCTGATCACCGACTACTGCAAGGATATCGGTGCCACCGTCATCGTCAAGGGCCTGCGGCAGAACGGCGATTACGAGGCGGAGCTTGGCATGGCCCTGGTCAATCGCAAGCTCGCAGAGGTGGAGACGCTGTTCCTGCCGGCCGACCCGGTGCTTGAGCATATTTCCAGCTCCATCGTCAAGGACGTCGCCCGGCATGGCGGCGACGTGACCGGCATGGTGCCTGATGGCGTGGTGCCGATGCTGGACGAGGCGTTGAGCCATGAGCGTGGCGAGTGACGTCGCGACGCGAATCCCATATGATATTGTCTGGGTTTTCCGGTCGCTGATACGTGACCGGAATAAAAGTAAAGAGATGCAGCATGGATGAATCAACGAACGATGGCATCGTCAACGTCGGTGACGGCAACGACGGCGGCGCCGCCATGAATCCCGCGACCGGCACCGAGCCGGCCGCGCAGTCGACCGACGCCTACAGCGTCACGTATGCGGCCGCGGCGCGGCTGAACGATGCGCCGGAAAGCGCGGCCCCTGCCAGCGTGTGGGACGAAATGTCGCACACGCCGCAGCCGGCCGCCGCTGCGACGCACGAGAACAAGCCGGACATATCCGATTACGCGAAGCAGTCCAAGCCGACGTTCCCGATCAGTCAGCTCCCCGATTTGCGCGAGACGCTGGATCCGAAGGCCGACATGAACCCCGAGGAGATGAAGTCCCGCGAGGAGTTCACCACCGTCTATGACATCATCGACTCGATGGAGGCGACGCTGGAGGCCGCGAAGACCAGCCTGTTCGCGCCCAGCATGGTGCGTGTGGACCGCGAGGAGTTCGCCGGTCAGCTGAACGAGCTCAAGCGGATGCTCCCGGTGCAGCTGGAGCGCGCGTCCGCGCTGATGCGCGAGGCCGAGCGGCGCTTGGAATCCGCGCAGACGCAGGCGAACGCCATCATCGCGTCGGCGCAGAGCCGTGCCGCCGACACGTTGGACGAGGCCAACAAGCAGGCGCAGATCCTCGTCGGCCAGGAGAACATCACCGACAAGGCGCGGCAGCGTGCGCGTGCGATTCTCGACAAGGCGCAGGCGCGTGCCGACCATCTGACCAATGGCGCCGACGAGTACTGCACGACGGTGATGACCGGCCTGCAGGAGCAGCTCGGCAAGCTCAGTCACGACGTGCAGGCAGGACTCAACGTGCTTGAGGAACGGCAGCGCGCGGCGGGCGAGCAGATGCCGCACCTGAACATCAACGATTATCCGGAAGCGCAGTAGGGGCGCGCCGGAGTGTAACGGAACGCGCAACAGCATGCGCGGCAGCAGCAGGGAGGAGATTTGCATGGCACGACCGGAGGATTCCGCATGGGCGGTCAGCGTGGCGCAGGTGGCGTCGCGGCCGGGGCAGTCCAAGACGGTGGATGCGGTGTTTCCCGCGCCGAGCGGCATCGGCGATGAGGTCATCGGCGTGAAGGAGGGCGCGGACGTCAGCGTGCACGGCTCGTTCGACTCGATAGTCGACGGCCTGGTGCTGACCGCTCGCATCGAAGCACCCGTCGCGGCCGAGTGCACACGCTGCCTCAAGCCCATCAAGCGCGATTGGGGTGTGGACGTCGTCGCGTTCTTCCCCTACGAGGAGAGCGCGAAGGCCCGCTCGCACGGCAAGCCCAAGAACGAGGACGTGGAGATCGTCGCGGGGGAGGACGAGTCCGAGGACGTGTATCCGCTGAGCCGAGACGGGGCGTTCGCCGACCTGGAGGCGCTGCTGCGTGACACGCTGGTGGAGGCGCTGCCATTGCAGCCCCTGTGCCGCGAGGACTGCCGGGGACTGTGCTCGCAGTGCGGCGTCGACCTCAACGAGCACCCGGACCATCATCATGACGTGACCGATCTGCGGTTCGCGGCTCTGGCCGGGTTGAAGGCCCAGCTGGAGGCCGAGGAGCACGGCGACAAGTAACGGTGGACGATCGGCGTGCAGGTCTGGAAACCTGCTCGCGCGACGCCGCGACATGCCGTTGTACGGGCGATGCGTTAAGATACCGTACGCTTAAGCTCAATTGTTCGAACGAAACAGAGGAATAACAAATGGCACTGCCTAAGTACAAGACCTCGCGCGCCAACACGCATTCGCGTCGCGCGAACTGGAAGGCTACCGCCGCCCAGACCATCGCATGCCCGAACTGCGGCGCTCCGGCGCTGCCGCACATGGCTTGCCCGAGCTGCGGCTCCTACCGCGGCCGCGTGTACCGCGCAGCCATTCGCTCCGCTCACACCAAGTGATCGCAGCCGAATGCCGATAGCGAAATGAAGACCCTGCCATCGACGGGTGGCAGGGTCTTCGCATATTGTCGCATATTGCCATCCGGACACTGCGCGTATGCGTTCAGGGCGTGCGCGTGCGGCCGGATACGGTGGACAAGGAGAAAAACATGACTGAACCTGAACCGCGCGAAGAGCTGTTCTCCGCGCTGGGCGTCACCATCAGCCCGGATCTGCTGATACAGGCGCTCACCCATCGTTCGTTCTCGCACGAACACCCCGGCACATCGAACTATGAGCGGCTGGAATTCCTCGGCGACGCCGTGCTGGAACTGATATCGACCGAGACGCTGTTCACGCTGCATCCCGACATGACCGAAGGCCAGCTGGCGAAGATGCGCGCCAAGGCCGTTTCGGAGGAGGCCCTGTCGGCGATCGCCCGGGACAAGTTGCACGTCGGACCGTTCATCCTGCTCGGGCACGGCGAGGCGGAGTCCGGCGGTGCCGAGAAAAGCTCCATTCTGTGCGACATCGTCGAATCGCTGATCGGCGCCACGTTCCTGGAGCACGGCATCGAAGGCGCGCGCAAGGTCGTGCACCGGCTCATCGACGACACGTTGGCGGAAGTGGCCACCGAAGGACCAGCCCTGGACTGGAAGACCTCGCTGACCGTGAAGGCGCACGAGCTCGGCCTGGATGAGCCGCGGTACCGCATGAGCGTGTCCGGCCCCGAATACGCGCAGGAATTCACCGCCAAGGCCACCATCGGCCCGAAAGACGACATCATCGGCAAAGGTACCGGCACCAGCAAGCGCAAGGCGCAGCTCGCCGCGGCAGAAATGGCCTGGCATGAGCTCGACCGGTACGCGCCCGCGCTCAAGGCGGCCCGCAAGAACGGCTCGTCCAAGCACCGGCGCAGCGGCTCGGCCGGCAACTGACCAACTGGTGAACGGCGATTGCGCGATGCTGTCACCTGTATGCTTAAACTGAGAAAATACGAATCACAGACGCCATAGCCACAAGCGAACGCGCATCGTGACCGTCGGCGCACGCAAGTCATGAACGCTCGCGAGGCGCGACGGGTCCAGGCATATGACCGAACGATTTGAGTTGAGAGGACATGATGGCTCTACCCACACCATTGCAGGCGTTCAGCGGCGTTCCGAAAAACACCGCATCCGCAGACAAGCAGACGATCATCGACGGTGAGAAAATGACCGGCGCGCAGGCGTTGATTCGCGCGCTGGAGGATTTGGGCGTGCAGGACGTGTTCGGCCTGCCCGGCGGCGCATCCTGCCGGTGTTCCACGCGATCAACGACGATACGAAGTTCCGGTTCACGCTCGTACGCCACGAGCAGGCCGCCGGCCACGCCGCCGAAGGCTATGCGGTGGCGACAGGCCGCGTGGGCGTGTGCATCGTCACGTCCGGCCCGGGGCGCGACGAACATGATCACCCCAAATCGCCGACGCGAACATGGATTCCGTGCCGCTCGTCGTGATCACCGGTCAGGTGGGCGTGAACGCCATCGGCACCGACGCCTTCCAGGGAGGCGGACATCGTTGGGGCGACCTATCCGGTCGTCAAGCACTCGTATCTGGTGACCCGCGCACAGGATATCCCCGCGTGCTCGCCGAGGCGCACTATATCGCCCGTTCGGGCCGCCCCGGCCCGGTGGTCGTGGACCTGACCAAGACCGCGCAGACCGGCGAGATGTATTATTCGTGGCCGCAGCGCATGATTCTGCCCGGTTACAACCCCACCACGAAGGCGCACGGCCGCGTGATCTCGGATGCGGCGAAGCTGTTCGCGCAGTCGTACCGTCCCGTGCTGTACGTGGGCGGTGGCGCGGTGCGTTCCAACGCGTCCGCCGAAGTGGCCGAACTGGCCGAAGTGACCGGCGCGCCGATCGTCACCACGCTCCCGGCCCGCGGCATCGTGCCGAACTCGAACCCCAAGGCGCTCGGAATGCTCGGCATGCACGGCACCGTCGCCGCCACCGCGGCCGCGCAGCGCTGCGACCTGCTGGTCGCCATCGGCGCGCGCTTTGACGACCGCGTGACCGGCAAGCTCGACGCGTTCGCACCCGGCGCGCGGGTGATCCACATCGACATCGATCCGGCCGAAATCGGCAAGAACCGCGCTCCCGACGTGCCGATCGTCGGCGACGTGTCCACCGTGCTCAACGACCTGATTCCCGAAATCAAGCGTTCTCAGGCCATCGGCGGCAAGCCGAACCTCAAGCCGTGGTGGGACGAGCTCAACCGCCTGCGCGAGGAATATGCCATCGATTACGATCAGCCGTGCGATAAGCCAACCGATGGTTCGCTCGCGCCGCAGTGGGTCATCAAGCAGCTGTCCGACCATGCCGACCCCTCCACGATCTGGGTGTCCGACGTCGGTCAGCACCAGATGTGGTCGGCCCAGCTGATTGATTTCGAGAAGCCGCATTCGTGGATCTCCTCCGGCGGCCTCGGCACGATGGGCTTCGGCCTTCCGGCCGCCATCGGCGCTTCGGTCGGCTCCCAACGCGACTTCAAGGGTCGCAAGCCGGTGTGGCTGATCGCGGGCGACGGCTCGTTCCAGATGACTTCCGAAGAGCTGACGACCGCGTTCCTGGATCATGCGCCGGTGAAGATCGCCATCATCAACAACTCCGTGTACGGCATGGTGCGCCAGTGGCAGACTCTGTTCTTCGAGCAGCACTACTCCCAGACCAACCTGGCTGACGGCGATTCGAAGGAAAGCGGAGAGTTCTTCGACGTGCCTGATTTCGTCAAGCTCGCCGAGGCGTACGGCTGCGTCGGCCTTCGCGCGTTCACCGAGGACGAGGCGATTGACGCGATCAACAAGGCGAACGAGATCAACGACCGTCCGGTGCTGATCGACTTCCGTGTATGGAAGGACGCCATGGTGTGGCCGATGGTGGCAGCCGGCGCGTCCAACAACGAGGTCGCGTATCGTCCGGGCACGCAGCCGCTGCTGCACAAGGGCGTCGACGATGGTGACCAGGCGTGACGGCACGGTTGTCAAGGAATAAGGAGTAAGTGATTATGGCTATGTATCCCGCTTCCCGCCTCGGTTCCGAGCGTCACACGCTGTCGGTGCTCGTCGAGAACCGTCCCGGCGTGCTGGCCCGCATCGCCGGCCTGTTCGCCCGCCGTGCGTTCAACATCAACTCGCTGTCCGTCTCGCCGACCGAGCGTCCGGACATTTCCCGCGTCACCGTGACCGCCGACGTGGAGGCCGTGCCGCTGGAGCAGATCATCAAGCAGCTCAACAAGCTGCTGCACGTGCTCAAGATTGTCGAACTCGATCCGAACACCACCGTGGAGCGTGAACTGGTGCTCATCAAGGTGGCGGCGAACGAGTCGAACCGTTCTGACGTGCTGGAGATCGTGCGCCTGTTCCGTGTGCGTGTTGTCGATGTGAACCCGGAGTCGCTGACCATCGAGGCCACCGGCGCCGAAGGCAAGATCGACGCGCTGCTGGGTCTGTTGGAGCACTACGGCGTGATCGAGCTGGTGCGTTCCGGCGCGGTCGCCGTGACGCGCGGTCCGAAGGCGCTGAGCGAAAAGGTCATCGGCTCCGAGATTAAGGGCCGCTGATGCGGTATCGGCGTGGCCGAGCATGACATTGCCGGGCGGGTTCTTTCCCGCCCGGTTTTTGTTTTTGCGGTGATGCCCATCGGTGCAGCACATCGCGCGGATTCCCCGGAATCTTGAAGAAACGGCGTCTATCGCGAAAGCGGACATTGTGGAACATGCCGTGCGAAATATGAAATAATGGTGGGAAAGCGTTGCAGGGATCGATGCCATCGCACAGTCCGGTTCCGCACAATCAGGTTCGCTACAAACCGGCACATCACCGTTCGCCATGACAGCGCAATCCAATTCATCGCAATATGAGCCACTGGAACCTTACGATACGATGACGGGCACTGCGATTGCCATCAGCGATGCCGACGAGGCCGAAGCCCTATCCGAATACCTGACGTCCCCCGACCGCCAGCATCCCGCGGTAGTGGTGACCCGTCACTTCGGCAAGCCCCTGTTCGACGCGAAGAGCCTCGCCTCGAATCTGCATGATGTCGCCGCCGTATTCGACCTCGTCACCCCGAAAGCGGCGTGGGGGCTGTCGGCAGCCCTGCCGAAAGGCGCCGCCATGACGCGCACGCAATTCGGCTCGATGCAGGAGCTCGTCGAATTTATCACCGACGACGACGGCCATATCGACGAGTCCGCCGCCGACGAGGTGTTCCAGTACCTCACCCAGCTGCAGGGCGAGGCGCGGCATCTTCGCGAGGGCCTGAAGGTCTCCAACGGCAGGTTGGAGAGCATGAAGCAGAAGATGATGCAGAAGCAGCGCGAGAACTCGTACAGCGACGGACGCCAGTACTACAAGTCGCCGCTGTCGCTGTTCGCCGACAAGGCGGAGGGCAAGCGGTTCGAGCGCGAGCAGATGGACATGCTGGTCCGCCGCGAATGGGCCACGCGGTTCGGTCCGGAAGAGAAGAAAAGCCATGCGCTGCCGAGGACATGGGCGTATTCCGACTGGTTCTTCGACACGCTGGCATCCACACACATCAGCGTCAGCAAGGTGGTGGCCGTGATGGTCGAGGTGCTGACCGGGCTCGACATCGAACTCGCGGGGCGAGAAGGATTACAGCACGGTGATTTCGGTGGGGATTACCGGCTCGCCTTTCATCAGGCTTTGCGCGGTGATCGGCAGCTCGCGCAGGGCCTTGGCCCGGTATTCGTGCGCGTCGGCGATGGCGGCGTGACCCTGATAACGCGAATCGATGTCACCGTGGTCGACGTAGTCGACCAGCAGGTCTTTCCATCCCTCAGCCGGACGATACTCGGCCAGCTGGGTTTCCGATCCGGAGACCACATGTTCCGTCTCGGCCAGACCATACTCATATGAACGGTAGGCGAGCTTGCGGCCGGGAACACTGGCCTTGTCCTTCGACTTCTTCGCCACGGGCTGCATCACGCCAGCCGAATTCTCGCGCTCGGTAAGCTTGTACACCATCGCGCAGGTCGGGGCACCGGAGCCGGTGACCAGCATCGTGCCCACGCCGTACGAGTCCACCGGCGCGCTCTGCAGGGCGGCCAGCGCGTACTCGTCCAGATCGTTGGTGACGGTGATCTTCGTGTTCGTAGCGCCCAGGGCGTCCAGCTGGTTGCGCACGCGCTGCGCCATGGCGGCCAGATCACCCGAATCGATGCGCACGCCGCCCAGCTGAGGACCGGCGACCTCCACGGCGGTCTTCACCGCCTCTTCGACGTTGTACGTGTCCACCAGAAGCGTGGTGTTGCGGCCAAGCGCCTCGACCTGCGAGGCGAAGGCGCTGCGCTCGTCATCATGTACGAGCGTGAAGCAGTGCGCGGCGGTGCCGATGGCCTTCAGCCCATACAGCTGCGCCGCAAGCAGGTTCGCTGTGCCCTGGAAACCGCCGATGACCGCGGCTCGTGCGGCTGCCACCGCGGCCCACTCGTTGGTGCGGCGCCCGCCCATGTCCATGCAGGGGCGGTCCTTCGCTGCGCTCACCATGCGCGAGGCGGCGGATGCGACCGCCGAATCATAGTTCAGCACACTCAGCACCAGCGTCTCCAGCAGCGTGCACTCGCCGAACGTGCCCTCGACCTGCAGAATCGGCGAATTCGGGAAGAACATCTCGCCCTCGCGGTAACCCTTGATCGAACCGGAGAAATGCAGGTTCTCCAGCCACGAAATCGTCTCCTTGCTAACCACCTTGCGGTCGGACAGGAAACGCAGGTCCTCGTCGCTGAGGAGGAACCGACCCAGCTCATCCAGAATGCGGCCGATGCCCGCCACGACGCCGTAACGGCGGCCTTCGGGCAGGTGGCGCGTATACACCTCGAACACGCATTTGCGGTTCGCCGTGCCATCCTTCAGGCTGGCGTCCAGCATCGTGTACTCATACATATCCGTCATCAGTGCCGGTGAATAATCGACCATGACCGCCCTCCCGCAAGACAAGAATCGTGTGTTATTCAAAACCCTAGTGTCGCGCGGCGACTCGCGCAAGAGCCATTCGGCGTGACGGCGGTCACGATGGCTGCCGCAGCGGCGGCGGGAGACGTGCCGCGCTGCGGGCACGTTCGCCGCATGGTGCTACGTTGAAGGCATGGCTGAAATCAAAGACATGTTGGACAAGGCAATGGTGATTCGCGCGGACGGCCGCGTAGTGGACGAACTGCGCCCGGTGCGCATCACGCGGCACTTCACGGACGTGCCCGAAGGATCGGTACTCATCGAATGCGGCAACACGCGCGTGATGTGCACGGCGACGTTCACGCCGTCGGTGCCGCGCTGGCGCAAGGATTCCGGACTCGGCTGGGTGACCGCCGAATATTCGATGCTGCCGCGAGCCACCGCCGAGCGCACCGACCGCGAGTCAGTGCGCGGCAAGGTCGGCGGCCGCACCCATGAGATCAGCCGTCTGATCGGCCGCTGCCTGCGCGGCGTCGTCGACATGAAGGCGCTTGGCGAGAACCAGATCCAGATCGACTGCGATGTGCTGCAGGCCGATGGCGGCACCCGCACCGCCTCGATCACCGGCGCGTATGTGGCGCTGGTCGACGCGATGCGCTGGGCTGAGCAGAAGCGCCACATTCGTTCGGCCGACCGCGTGCTCAAAGACGCCGTTTCCGCGGTGTCGGTCGGCGTTATCAACGGCACGCCGATGCTTGACCTGCCCTACATCGAGGACAGTCAGGCGATGACCGACATGAACGTGGCGATGACCGGATCCGGTGACTTCATCGAGATCCAGGGCACCGCCGAACACCGCCCGTTCAACCGCGCCGAACTCAACACATTGCTCGACCTCGCCGAAAAGGGCAACAAGGAGCTTCAGGCCGCCCAGCGTGCCGCCCTCTCGCTCGATTGAAACGAGTCGGGCACGCCGCCGGCGGGCGATCGGCCTCACCCCGTCATGCACAACCATAGGTAAGGAATAAAGGACCCCCATGAAACTCGTCGTCGCTACGCACAACGAAGGCAAACTCGTTGAAATCCGCCGCATTCTCGAAGAGGATCTGGGCGCGGACGCCGCTCAGGTGGAGCTTGTCTCCGCCGGCAGCCTCGGCCTGCCCGACCCGGTCGAGACGGGCGTCACCTTCCAGGAGAACGCACTGCTCAAAGCGCGGTTTGTGGCCGGTCTCACCGGCCTGCCGGCCATCGCCGACGACTCCGGACTGATTGTGGACGTGATGGGCAACGCGCCTGGCGTCCTGTCCGCGCGCTGGGCGGGGGAGCATGGCAATGATCCGGCGAACAACGCGTTGCTACTCGCCCAGCTCTCCGACATCCCGGACGCGGCGCGCACGGCCCGTTTCCGCTGCGCCGCCGCACTGGCCGTGCCGGATTCCGCGGCCCCTGTGGCGGGCGGGAGGCACGCCATCGTCTCCGAAACCGTCGAAATCGGCGAAATGCCGGGGCGCATCCTGCGCGCGGCGCGCGGCGAGCATGGTTTCGGCTACGACCCGCTGTTCGTGCCGGACGACCAGCCGGAGCGGGCCGCTGCGGACCATCCGCTGACCAGCGCGGAGATGGACGCGGCGGAAAAGAACGCGATTTCGCACCGCGGCAAAGCCATCAGGGCTCTCGTGCCGGCGGTCGAGGCGCTGTTGCGGTAGAATCACGCTCTCAAAACTCGCAGATACAAAAACGGGTTTTTGCGGTTTTCCGCTATTTTCCGCCGTTTCCGCGAAATCGGTGAAATCGTATCTGCGAGTTTTGAGAGCGCATGTTCGGCACTCACGCGGGAATCACGAAATTCACGATGGTCATCAGCACGATTGAGATGACCGCGGTGACGGACAGCGTGAACCCGGCGAGCTTCGCGTTACCGAGTACGCGGTCGGTGAACAGTGTCGAGAACACGGCCGTGGGCGCGAGCGACAGCATCACCGCCGTCTTTCGCACGGACGCATCGAACGGCAGAAGGAACCAGCAAGCGGCCGCGAACAGCACGCCGAGCGGCAAGCGCCAACCGAGCACCCGCAGCACGCTGCCGACATCCTTGCCGGTGCGCGGCAAATCCATCAGCATGCCCACCATGAACACCGAGCAGAACGAGTTCGCATCCGCCACCGGCTGCAGCAGCGTCGGCACGAACGCCGGGATGTGAATGCTGAAGAGCATGACCACGATCATCAGCAGATACACGTTGAACGGCACCGAAGTAAGGAATCCCTTGAGGATCTGCTTGGCCTTCGCGCGGCGGGCGAGCCTGCGGGCGTCTTTGTCCCGTGGCTTCGAATAGGGAAGTGTCGGCGCGGCTCCCGCATGCTGTTCGGTGAGCGGCCGGTCCATGTCGATGTGCAGCAGCGACGTCGTCATCACGTTTGAGCCGGCGGTCACGATCACGGAATTGCCGATGTCGAACATCGAGGCGGTGACCAGCGCCGAAGGCCCCATGAACGTCTGGATTACGGGGAAGCAGAAATTGCCGATGTTGAATCCGGAGCAGTTGAGCATCAGGAACGCGCGGTCCGCGACGGGCTTGTGCCGGGTCGCCGCATACACCAGCAGCAGCGGCAGCAGGCCGAAGACGATGGCGAACACCGAGATCAGCAGCATGCTCAGATGATGCGGGTTCGTGGCGAACGAGACGATGATGGAGGCGGGAAGCGTGAAATCGAACACCACCACCTGCATGACGCGATAGTCGCGTGGCTTGAACAGTCCCGCCCGCTTGACCAGATACGCAGCGACGATGATGAGCAGAAACGCTATGGGTTTCAGTATCGCGGTCATGCTTCTCTATTCCCTGTGGCGATTGCGGAGGTATGGTTCCGCGTGCGCGAGAAGGGACTTGAACCCTCACGTCAAAGACACAGGAACCTAAATCCTGCGCGTCTACCGATTTCGCCACTCGCGCGTGCCACCCGTCGAAACGGCTGGATATACAAAACCCTAGGCGCGGAGCCTAGGGGTATGGAGCCACTTGACAGAATCGAACTGTCGACCTGCTCATTACGAGTGAGCCGCTCTACCGACTGAGCTAAAGTGGCATGCTGCCGATTCGTTGATGAACCTGCGCACAAGCAATGAGACTTTACTGTATGCCGTGGATTTAATGCAAGTTCGGCTGGCATGTCGTGCGCGGGCATGTCGTGTCGGT
>ENA-OQCW01000639-OQCW01000639.1-human-gut-metagenome-genome-assembly--contig:-NODE-639-length-18561-cov-3.031464_pt1 | contig 18561 bp, 20 predicted proteins | sample MGYA00242767_ERZ504593 | MGnify/ENA primary metagenome ERZ504593 (study PRJEB26092, sample SAMD00036307) | human gut metagenome | host: Homo sapiens | study: EMG produced TPA metagenomics assembly of... | reverse complement strand
TGGACGGCATCCACTGCGGCCCCAGGCCCACATCCTGTCCGGATCAGTTAGCCAGGGCTTTGAAGCAATATAAGGAACAGTAGGGTTGTACATGGGAGTAAAGTTAAGGCAGGTCGGGGGACCTGCCTTTTGATTTGGTTTATTTAGTTAAATCAGTCTAATAAGATGCCATCGGTGACTGGGCTGAAGCCTTCGAAATTGCCCTTGTACACTACAGAGAAGGAACCTCTTAAGCGATAATAGTATCCTCTTGGTTGATCGATAAACGAAATATCTACTGTCGGCATTTCCAATCCTTCTGTACCTTCCTCAGCATAAAACTCCTCTTCATGATATTTAACTTGACGCCATCTCTCACTTTCCTCATCCCAACGGTCAAGATATATTGTAATATACGCTTCATCTACCGGAAACCTGGTCAAAGCTACTGCAAGTGCACCAATTGTACCATCCCCGTTATTCTTTATTGTTAAATCTGCTCTTATAAAAAAATCACCACGTGCTACGGCACTTTCTGTTGCCTTACTCTGTTTAACCCCTGGGGGTAATAAGTCTGATTCCTCTGTTACTGATGTATATTGATTAAAATTATATGGTACAGCAAAAGAATTAACTATCATTGAAAATGACAATACTATTGACACAATTGAAATCCTAACTAATTTCTTCATCCTTATCCTCCATATTAAAATACTAACTCTTCTGCAATTCTACAGAAGTCATCTTCCCCTACAGTTCCTACCAAACTATAGCATGACCCATTGATAATCAGAGAAGTTTCTAAGGTTACTTTATTATCTGTATGTAAATCCTTCTTTATTATTAAATCTTTGTTCAGCCACTTATTATATGCTTCAATTTCTTCCTCGGATTTCAAATCAGATTTAGAATTAAGTGAAACCTCTTTATTATATTTTGATTGTACAAAGAATAGGATTTCACCCAGATACTCAAATCTGATATATACAGTCCCATCACCCATACGTACATCTTTAAACTCCATGTCATTCGGTATAAAACCTAGCTTTAAGGGCTTAATACCCAACTCTTTTTCAACCAAAGCATACGCTTCTTCCTCCCCATTAACCGCCACCTTATTCATATCATTATTGAATACAACGCCATTGCTTCCAATCTCATCCTTCCGCTCCCGGAAAAAATAAGACTTCCTTCCCACCGCCACGATACTACCACTACCAGCTATCAAACATGCAATCAACCCAATTGCGGCCAGCCGCTTCCATCCGAACCTGACTCGGATAACCTTGTCTTCTCCTGGTTCTTCGGATCCGGCCTGTTCAGTTGTATCCGCTGACTCAGCCCTTTCTTCCTGTATCCTGGACCAGATTTTCTCAAACTCATCTGCGGCTGGTTCAGGAATGGGCAGGGGAATATCTGTATTGCTGGCTGCCTCAAATTCGTCTAAAAGGTCTTCCCTTGAACAATCACACATTTCCCGAAGCAGGAAGTCTATTGTTTGTCCTTGTCCTGTTCTGAATCTTTGTTATAATCTCCCACGTGACACCTCTGTTTACCAAATCTCCTAAAGTTCCCTTTGCCTTTAGGGTTGACTTTTTGCGTTTAATGCTTACTATAATAGTAGACGTTTATGAATGCCGGTTTCCCCCGCATATCATATACTTTAGGAGGTTTTTATGAAAAAAATTATTTTAACCGGCGGCGGTACTGCCGGACACGTTACCCCCAATCTGGCCCTGCTCCCTTCGTTAAAGGAAGCTGGTTACGAAATCCGCTATATCGGTTCATACCAGGGCATGGAACGCAAGCTGATTGAAACTGCAGGCATTCCCTATGATGGCATATCCTCTGGCAAGCTGCGCAGATACTTTGATATCAAGAATTTTTCCGACCCATTCCGCGTCGTCAAGGGTTACGCGGAAGCCAGACGGCTCTTAAAACGCCATAAACCGGATGTAATCTTTTCTAAGGGCGGTTTTGTTGCAGTTCCCGTGGTCCTTGCTGCCAAACACTACAAAATCCCTGTCATCATACACGAATCCGATATGACGCCTGGCCTGGCCAATAAAATCTGCATTCCTTCCGCCCTTAAGGTTTGCTGTAACTTCCCGGAGACCCTTAAGTACCTTCCATCCGACAAGGCTGTACTGACAGGCTCCCCTATCCGTGCAGAGCTGCTCCAGGGTGACCGGCTGTCCGGGCTCTCGTATGCCCACCTGTCTGCCGGCAGACCTGTACTCCTTGTCATAGGCGGAAGTTTGGGCTCTGTAGCCGTAAATACAGCGGTCCGTAATATCCTCCCCAGGCTTCTGTCCAGCTATCAGGTAATACATATCTGTGGCAAAGGCAATCTGGACGAAAGCCTGATAGGAACAGCCGGATATGTACAGTATGAATACGTTGACGCTCCCTTAAAGCATCTTTTGCGGCAGCCGACCTTGTCATATCAAGGGCAGGGGCTAATTCTATCTGCGAGCTCCTGGCACTGCGCAAACCGAACCTGCTTATTCCTCTGTCAGCCGCGGCCAGCCGCGGAGACCAGATTCTCAATGCTAACTCCTTTGCAAAATCAAGGATTCAGCAAGGTTCTGGAAGAAGAAGCATTGTCTGATGACTCCCTGTTTGATGCCATTAACGATTTATACCTAAACCGCAATTCCTATATACAGGCCATGGAGCAGAGCAGTCTGAACAATGCTGTTAAAACAGTTGTATCTCTCATTGAATCATGTGTAAAATAACGTTAGGGCCAATTATCACTTTTTAGCAGTTCCTCAAGATATTTCCTGATACGGCTGACTCTGAAATAGCATGCCTTTTCTGTAATATTCAGCATAGCGCATACTTCCCTTGTCGGCCGTCCTTCTATCAATCTGAGCGTCGCGACCTGACGCCAGTTTTCAGGCATCCTCTCGATTTCCTTAAGAAGCGCCTGACATCTCTCTTTGCTGACTACATAATCCGGCAGATTGGCAGCCTTATCGTGTGCCGGATAATCTTCACTGTTATATGCCTCTTCGTCCAATTCCCCATAGCTCCTGTACTTCATTCTTCGGTGAAAGTCCATACACCGGCTCTTCAGAATACGTATCAGCAACGCCCTCTTACTTTCCTCAGACATATCCAGGGAATATTTATAGCGGGCATATGAAACAAATGTATCCTGTACCACATCCTCAATATAATCTACAGGAATATCGTTGACATAAGCTATCCTTCTCAGGTATACCTCATATTCCAGATACATTTCTTCAAACAGTTTTTTATCTTCTGTATCCATCTTCTCAATCTTCATTGCAACTACAGACAGCCTTTGATTTTATCCGCAACCTCTGCCAATTCCTCCGGCGAAGCCTTTCCCGGAGTCCAGCTGACTATGTCTGGACCTCCCTCATATCTTGGAATCACATGCATGTGGAAATGGAAAACAGTCTGCCCGGCTGCTTCTCCATTATTCTGAACCAGATTGAATCCCGCGCATCCAAGAGATTTCTTCATCGCAGAGCCAATCTTGGCACCCAGAGGAAGTACCTTGGCGGCTATATCCCCATCCAGTGCGCATACATCTGCAAAATGCTGTTTTGGAAGGATAAGGGCATGTCCTCTGGACGCTGGTCCCAAATCCAGAATCACGCGAAAATCCTCATCCTCATACAGAGTGGTTGACGGAATCACCCCTCCTGCTATTTTACAAAAAATACAATTGTCATCTGTCATTCTGAAAATCCTCCTTCCGCTGCGGTTAACACAGCCTGCATTCTATCCAGCCATACCGGAAATTCTGGCAGCATCTTTTCTCCTGTAAAGCAGGATACCTAATATGAAGCCGGAAATCAGGCCCCCTATGTGAGCCATATTGTCCACTCCTGCTGAAGTAAACCCATGATAAAGCGTCAGCAGAACCATAAAGCCCAGCTGCCTGTTGGTTAGTCCGTCCAGCTGACCATGATGAATGGCAATCACATAGACCAGACCGCCTACCACACCGAAGATTGCGCCTGAAGCCCCCGCGGACACACTGGCCTGCCCTGTCCGTACCTGGACAGCCAGGGATATACTGTTGGCAGCAACACCGCTGGCAAGGTAAAATATCAAATACTTGATATGACCCAGCGCCCTTTCCATCTTCTCTCCAAGCACCAGAAGCACCAGCATATTATTTGCCAGATGGCTGACTCCAAAGTGCAGGAACATGGCAGTAAACAGCCTGTAATACTCTCCACCAAGGATAACAAAAGGCGCAAATACAGCCCCGTGTTTTACCATGAATACGCCATCCTCCGTGGAGCCGATGGCCTCCAGGTACAGAAATACCAATACGTTGACTGCTGCCAGCGCAATGTTGACATATGGCCTGCTCCTGTTTATGCCCGTAACCATCCGTATTCCTCACATCCTCAATGATATATAATCTTAGCATACTTTAAAGGACTTGTTAAGTGGCTTTGACGCAATAAAGTTATTTTTATGCCCCCACCCCACTGTTATTTACTATTTCTGCAACCACACTCACACAATTGTCTTTTAAGATAAACGAAACATACTGGGTTACTCTGTGCTGTTAATAAAAAATATATCCGCAGTCAGCTATAAATATCTGGTCTCCCGGCTCCAGCTGCGTTGTCTCGTTTGCCTCCAGCAATCGTCCTTTGACCCTGGTACCATTGGTAGAGTTAAGGTCCGTTACAGTATAACTCCCATTGTCCTCGTCTAATCTTATGTGAAAACGGCTGACTGTATCTTTCAAAAGCACATAGTCTGCTAAATCCTTGTGTTTGCCAATCACAAATGGATAATAGGATATTACAATGTCCTCATCCGAACCATTGAGGGCAGATAAACGCCGGACTTCCTCCCCTTGTGCTGGCCGCTCTGATAAAAGCACGGTCTGAAAGCACTCTCCGGCGCTGCTTTCCGGCATTTTCTGCAAATACTCATTTTTATCCCCATTCATATACGCAGTAGATGGTTGATTACCTAAATCCTCGTTTTCGTCATCTTCATCCTCATACAAAATTCTCCATGGGTCCTGCTCATCATCTGAACCTGCCCCATCTGCCTTTGCAGCCCTATGCCCAATGAACAGCCTATACAGATTCATGGCTGACAGCATAAACAGCAAGCCTCCGTCGATTGCTGCCAGCAGCCTCCAGTTGTCAATGACCATTGTCATCCCTCTGAACATCCACAGTGCGGATGGACAAAGTACTGCCGCTGACAGCCATACGATAAACTGCCGTCTGAAAGTGGTTCCTTTCCATTCAGGTTCAGTCCGGCCTGAGCCTTCCTGTTTTATTTCACACCTTTCCAATTTACCCTTTTCTTTTTTTCTCCGCTTCTCCCCCCTGTCACTGTTATGCTCTTTCTCTGTCTCCCCGCTTTTTCCTTTCCCCTTCCCTGTAATACAATCTCTATTTTGCTCATTCCCCTGTTCTTTCCCTTGTTCCTTCCCTTGTCCCTTCTCCTTCAGCCCCTTCTCCCAATGATCTGTTTCCTGTAGTCCTCCCTTCTTTATATAATCTCCCTCCGGTTCGCTCAATAACTCATGTTTCTTCCCTTTCCGCCGTTCTGACGCAATCAGCCCCAGCAAATCATCCATTCCGCAGTTTTCCTTAAGGCTCTCCTGATAAAGTCCATAAGCCAGGACTACGCTCTCCCTGTCTTTATGATTTATCCTCTTCAGTATATATTGCAGGAGGCGGCTCAGTTTACCCTGGAAATCATCCTGAACACCAGGGATCAGGCACAAACCGGTCTGGAATAATTCCGGCTCCACATAAATATATTCCGGTTCCAGCAGGACACCCCCTGCATCTAAAAGATATTCCTCCATACCACTTAGCGCTGCATGTATCTGGATTAATAACTGGCATATCTCTTCTCTGGTTATAAAACGGGTTTCCAGAAGGCGGCTTAACGGTTGTCTGGAGGTAATGTCATAACAATATAAGGGCAGTCCATCCTGGTATGTTATGTACATCCTTAACAGTCCACGAATCTCGTTGTGGGCCAGCATTCTGGCTTCATATCCAGCTGTGGCCTCTGCCACCCCCGCTACCAGGTAATTGCGTTTTGCTTCTCTCCTGTAGCTAATTTCCATCTTCTTTAACCAGCCCTTCAATTAAAGTAATCTTGCGCAGAAATGTCTCCGGCCGGAACCTTCCCGCCTCAATCTCTCTTTTCCATTTTCCCCCTCTGCCTTCTCCGTATATCCTCTTCCCTTTTTCCTTTATAGCCAGATCACAGTCAGGAAAGAACATGAGACGGCCTAAATGTTCCTGCGCCCCGGACACAGAGGCTTCCAGCTCCTTTGCACTTCCATGACGGCCCTTTTCCAACGCCTCATGCAGACCCATGGCGGCCTTGGTCTCATCATGAATACGGCATGCCTGCTGGAGCATCACCGCTATGGACAGTAATACCATGGCCATAATCCATGCGGCCTCAACCGTAAGACTTCCCTTAAGCGTTTTTTCCCTCATAGGAACATCACCCCGATTCCTGCCGGGATCAGAAATGGAAGAAGAGGAATGCGCAGCCTCCCCCTGTCTGTTCCCTGTATAATCCCCTTTAAATACTAAAACCATAGATAGTAAAAAGCAAATCCCCAAGCCGCCTGCCAGCAAAACCAGATTTTTCAATGCACCCAGATAAATGCCCGATATCAGAAAAAACCATCCATCCCCCTTTCCCACAGCCTCGTTTGTTATCCGGGATAAAAACAGCAATCCCGCTCCTACAGCCATGGCCATGGCTGTATCTATAATCTGGCCCGACACCAAGTACGAAGGTATCTGGTGTCCCGAATCCCGGTATATGATTGCCGCATCCAGCACAATATACATGCATCGCAGAACCGCGCCCGCGGCTCCGGACTCACAATCAGGCTGAGTTTTATTCTGTGATTCCTCATATCCTGCCAGGCTCCAATTGACAGCGTCATAAGAAATCCGCAGCGCAGCAATACTCCGGCTATGTCATGTCCTGCTGTTAATTGTTCCGTCAAATCCCCATTTAATATGCCCAACAAATAACACCCCCGTCTCCCACATCACTTTCCTCTGCAATAAGAACACTCCCCCAGATATTCCACCTGCGTCAATGGAACCTCCTGAACATACGCAATGATGGACCGGCAGCTTTTAGACACATGGTAGCTTGAACCATATGGCATGACATAAACCGTACCGCTGCTCCCCATACTGCCGCTTCCCGCGCCCCCGCTTCCTGTGCCTCCGCTTCCCCCACCGCATGTCCCACAGGAAGAATACCTTCCTCCTGCCTCATTCCGCAGTTCCCCCACAGCCCCTAAATCCACTGCCTTTAAATCATTGTACAGATAGTGGCAGGTCCTTAAGCGGTGATAGCGGGTGGAGTTTTTTCCAATGTATACTATCTCATCTTCTTCTCCATTCCCATCCCTGTCACCATCCCCAAAACGTCCCCCATCTGCCCCATTCCACATTCTGCGGCTGCATACCTGTTCCACGGGAATGCTGCTGACTCCTAATACGGAAAAGGGAAGACGCATCCTATATCTCATCACGATATGGACCATCTCATCCTCCCCTATGTCCGTCCCCTCAAATGATACGGCTTCCACCCACTCCCTGTTAATCTCTCCCAATATTCTGGCGGAAGCATAAGCTGCTGCCAAAACAGAGGTGGCTGTATCCTCTGCTCTTCCCACATCCACCTCTGCACCTCCTTCCTCTGCGCTACGGAAACAGTATTCCACATAGGCATACTGACTCAGCTCCTCCCCCACGGATTCCATTACAGCCTGTATCTGTCTCTGACGGTCCAGCATCTTCATAGGCATAATCAGACAGAAACAAAAGAACAGGAACAGGGACAGACTGAGAGCAGCCTCTACGGAGAGACTCCCCTGCATCTGGCAGGAGTTCCATGATAATGCCCTTTTTCCATGGAACAGTCGACAGCATTTACGTACTTGGAGAGGTGCGGTTGTATTTATTTTTGCTGTTTTTTTATATGGACAATACGGATTTGATTTTTTATTCTGCACCAGAAAAAAGGGCATCATCATGAACCTCCTTTCCCCATTCCTAAAAATTTACAGTTCCCGTCTTTATGGGCTTTTGTAGTCTTCCAGGTAGCTCCCGGCTACAGCCATACGCGTGTCATATGCGTAACCGTCTTCCCGTCCCCGGCTTTTCCACAATCCATTTGAAAAAAACACATGTTTTCCACTGACAAGAGCTTCTGCATCCACCGTACATACACAGTTTGCCAAAGAAAATCCAGGCTGCTTCACCGCAGTGACAATCTGCATTACATCCATCATCCGGTAAACCAGATCCGTGTCATAAGCGCCGAATATAAGTATCCGCAGATAGCCCTTATAATCAGCTCCGCTTCCATTTCCTCCTTCTTCATCAATCAGGCTTCCGCTCCTTCCCATCTCCAAAAGTCCGGCCAAATCCAGTTTCCAGTCGGATCCAGTCTTAAAGACCGGTACCCTTTTCCCTTCCAGAAGGTACCGCACATCCAGCAGAGCCTCTCCCAGAGCCCATACTGCCATGATAAAAAATGCCACCACTGATACAAGTGGCAAAATCCCGGTCCCTCCCACAATGGTCAGAGCCAGATTACGCGCTTCCTGGCGTTTTCCGGCATCTGACAGAATATGTACCAGATTGAGTCCCTCTCTAAATGCAACCAGGCGCGCCGCCACACCGCTTAAATTGTCCCTGTCCTTTTCCTTTCCATGAATGATATATTCTAGCTCATAAAATTCCCCCTTCTGCATCTCTTTTTTAAACCCTTTAAAAAAACGAATATCATATTCTCCAATCAACAGGCGCTGTATCAGTGTCCTGACTCCGGTCAAAAAGCCAGTGCTCTTAGAATCTCCATCCTGGTCTGTTTCCTTCCATCCACCGCCGTCTGTTTTCCTCTGGACGGACGGTGTGCCGGAAAGCCTGAGGGCTGTCCCAGAAACAACGGTTCCCTCCGGTAATACTAATTCCAGCATTTCTCTTCCTGCCATATTTCCTACTTGTTCCAGAAAACCTTCCTTTTCCTTATCCCGGACCCGAATTCCACTCCCAGTGTAAGCATGCCGTACTGGGACCAGCGCGCCCTTACCGGCTGCCATAAGGCATCCTCGTCCAGCTCATCGTCCTCATCCTCCGGCTCCCAGCTGCTGATATACTCCATTACCGCCTCCGCCATATCAATCACATCCCTAATCCACAGTATCCTGTCCCGGCTCAGATTTGTCAGCGCCTCAACCTCCCTGCGGCGCTGTCCATCCTGGGCCGCATATGCCTCATACTGGCTGATTTCCTCCTCCAGGCCAGCCCTCACATCCTCACTCAGGTCACTGGCTTCTTCCAAAAAACGTTCTCTGCTGTCTGCCAATTTCTCATACAATTCATCGGCCCGCTTTTCATAGGAGTTTACCTGGCCCGGAAGCCGTTCCAGCTCCCGTATCAATTTATTGGCCTGGGATACAAATCCTCCCCCATCCAGCTGGTCCAGGCAGCCCTTCCCCTGTTCCCACCGTTCCCTCTGGGCCAGAAGTGTACTGTTGATTATCTCCAGCGCCTTTTCCACCTTTACAGCTTCCCTGGAATGGGCGGCATATAGTTCTGAAACGCGGTTAACACTGTTTCCCTCTTTCCAGACCTCCAACAGCTCTGATGCGCCGGCTTCATCCAGCTCGTCCCAATCTGCATCCAACAGACCATACTTCATATAATCCAGTATTTCCTGTTCAAAATATCTTCCGTCCCCCTGGGTAAGATCCGTCATATCTGTTATCCGAATCTGCTCCGCCTTCATGGGATACCAATTTTCAGCCTCCATATAGGGCCTCATAAATTCCCTGAACTCCTTCTCCAGTGTCTCTGCCTTGTCATACTCAAGCCCCAATATCCGGTACTTATTCCACAGTTCCCGGTGATACTGGGCCATAAGGGAGTCTGCGGATGAATCCACAGCCATCCGCAGATAGCATCTGGCGCCTGCTGTGCGGGCCGATTCCACAATCACACACAGCAGTGCGCAGACACTGAACAGTATCATTGCCAGAAATACCGTAATCTCACCTTTCCTGCACATTAATACACCTCTTTTGACTGGCTGTTTATCTCCTTAAAAATATTTTGGAGTAAGGTGGTTATCTGCTTTTTAAAGATAATGACCAAGCCTATAAGAACCACCAATACCAACACCAGCTCAATCACTCCCACCCCCTGTTCGTCCTTCCAGAACTCCCTGATTTCCTTTCCTAACTTCATTACGCTCCTCCTTATATTTTATTTGAATTCCATCAGTGCCGGAACAGCGATCATGACCATGACCACGGACAAGAGAATGAACAGAGGAAGCAGCAGTTTTGTCCCTGCTTCCTCTCCCAGGCGCCTGGCCTGGTGTTTTCTCTGTTCAAATGCATCTGTCATCTCTGTACGCAGCAGATTCCTGAGATTCTTTGAACCATTTTTACGGTTCTGCTCCAGCAGACCTCCCAGTTTCATATAAGACTGAAGCCCGCACCGCCGTCCAAACTCCTCAAATGCCTTGCCCTCCGGCACTCCCCCCTTCATCTGACAGCTGGTTTCATACATTTCTTCATATACATACCGTTTCCTGCGCCTTCCCTGCTCCACCATCATTTTGTATTCCAGGGCAATCTTATCCCAGGCTGTGCGGATACTCATGCCTGCGCCGAGAAAAATGGTCAGCCTGGACAATACCTCCGGGTAATCCAGCGCCAGCTGGCGCTTTCTCTCCTCTGTCCTGTTTTGCTGCCTGGCCTGGTCCCCGAAAAAACATAATACAGCTCCTGCCACCCCCAATCCCATCACAGGAACAAACACAGACTCCTCCGGCAGGCTGTATTTCAGGCTCTGTCCCTGATATTCCTCCGGAAGCTTCATATAAGCAGTGTAGGACTGCAATTCATCCTGGCTCTTAAGAAATTCCACAAATGCTTCCTCCGTCTGTTCCTGTTGCGTAAGCACCGGCGGCTTTACGCACACAGACAGTTCATACTCCTCCGGCCAGTTTCCCTCTGTCATGCGCACATGCAGGCTGATTTTGATTCCCTGTTCGCCTATCCCCCTCTGTTTCAGCTCCTGCACATGCAGTTCACCGAAGGAATCCAAAAGCTCTGGCTCATCCGATTCCCACCTGAGCCTTATTCCATAGCTGTCCAGATATGTAAGCAGGTTCAGATCCTGCCTTACATCCTCAAGAGACGGATTATTCCCAAGTATGAGCTGCGGAAGCTGGACCATCACAGCCTCATAAGTCTTATGTGCCTCCTGTTTTGTATACATCCTTTCTGACAGGACCATTTCCACAGGAACCTCCTTCTCCCCAAGCCCCTCCACTATCAGGCTGTATGTCTGATCCCCCTGCCCATAATTTCCCCTGGCCAGGGTATCTCCTTCCAAAAGCGCACTGTCTGTACGCTGCCACAACTGAGCCGCCATTCCTATGAAAAGGCCAGCCATAAGACAAAGGATCTGCTTCCGGCCAATCCAGGCATGAAGCCTCTCTTCCGGTCTTTTCTCACCTTTATCGTCCGCCTCACCTGCCTTTCACACCTCAATGTCCAGTATCTTACCGGCCAGAACCAGCGCACCCGCATAGGCCGCCAGACACATGGTCATCACACTCCGTCCCATCCAGGTACCGTACATCACGCTGAAAAAAACCAGGGGATGTAAGGTCAATGTAGAGCACAATCAAGAACGGTATCAGATTCATAATTCTCTGTTCGAAAATCCTGGAGGCAAGCATGGTGTGTATCTCCTCCTTGACCTGTACCTTGTCCCTGATAATTCCCGCTGTCTGCCGGATGATTTCCACCAGCTCGCCTCCGCTTCGTTTAGCCGCTGACAGGACCTGGGCAAAATTGTCCACATCCTCCACTCCGCTGCGCCGGCCAAAATCCATAAACAGCTCCTCTGCCGGACGGTTCATCCGGATTCCATCGGAGAGGATCCGGAATTCTTCTGTAATCATCTCCCTCCTTCCAAACAGTATTTCCAGCTCCTTTATGCTAAGGGTAAGTCCGTTTTCCAATGAATACCCTGCGCTCAGGAAGGAGGACAGAACCTGAATTCCCTCCTTGAACTGCAGTTCCAGCCGCCGGGCCCTCTCCTTCTTCAAATTCGATCTCCTGTATAAAGGATAACAGGCTCCAACAGGCATCAGAATCAGGAACACCACCACACTGCGGTAAAAGACATAGGATGCCAGCCCACAGGCTCCCACCCCCAGAGCTCCGTATAACAGCCACTCTCCGGCAGTAAGTCTGTAGGTACTGTAATCCACCCGGTCGGGAGGCCTGGCCCTGGGAACCTTCTTTTCCGGTTTCCTCCTGGCAATTTCCTGCCTAACCAGGTCCCGCCTGTGTCCTTCCACCTTTCTGACAAAGCCGGTCCTCCTTACCGTCGTATTCAAACAATGGTTCCAGCTCCACCTCTCCATTCTGCAAACCTCCTATTCTCATAATGGATAAAACTCTTCTTTTCCCATCCTTCAGCCGGCCCAGATGGACCATGATGTCCAGGGCCGACACAATCTGGCTCCTGATTGCTGCCAGCGGAAGGTCCGCCGCCATCAGCACCATGGTTTCCAGTCTGCTTATCATGTCCCGCGGGCTGTTCCCATGACCTGTGGAAAGACTTCCGGGATGGCCTGTGTTCATGGCCTGGAGCATGTCCAAAGCCTCCTTCCCCCTCACTTCGCCCACTACAATGCGATTGGGGTTCATGCGCAGAGCCGCCTTAATCAGCTGGCTCATGGTAATTTCCCCTTCCCCCTCCGTATTGGCGTTTCTTGTCTCCAGACGCACAAGATTTGGAACCTGTGTTATCTGCAATTCAGCAGAATCCTCAATGGTTATTACACGCTCACCGGAGGGTATGAAGGATGACAATGCATTCAGGAATGTGGTTTTCCCGGAGTTTGTCCCTCCGCTGATGAACATATTGCATCCATCCTCCACCAGCTGCTCCAGAAAGCCCGCTGCCTCCGTACTTATGGCTTTGAAACGAATCAGCTTTTCCATGGTAATCGGGTCAGGGAATTTCCTTATAGTAACAACAGGACCATCAAGAGCCACAGGCGGCAGAACCACATGGACCCTGGAACCATCTTCCAGCCTGGCATCCACCATAGGAGAGGACACATTCACCACACGGTTGACCCTGCTTACAATCTGCTGTATGATATCCTCCAGCTGTTCCGGCCTCTCAAAATTCCTGTCCCATAATTCCATTCTTCCGTTTCTCTCCATAAATATCTTTCCTGCTCCATTCACCATGATTTCCGACACGGAGCTGTCGTCAATAAGCTCCTGCAGGATATCCAGACGACGGAAGCTGTCAAAGAGGCTGCCGCGCAGCCAGAGCCGTTCCTTTAAGGGCAGAAATATTTCCTGCCCCATCTCGCCTATGGACCTGTCAATCATTTCCAGCAGTTCTCCGTCGTCCATATGGTGCCTTTCCTGCAGTTCCTCCATAATGCGCTCCCTTATGAGCCACCGCACACCTTCACGGCTCCTCCTTTTACTCTCCTCTCTTCCATAGCTCAATTTTCCTTCTTTTTCCTTTCCCTGTTCTTTATTCCTGACTCTCCCTTCTCACTCCTCTCCCTCCATTCCTTATCTCTCCGGCTGCTGCTTTCCGTTTAAAAGCTGCCGCACAAAATCCCCCATCTCCCCCCATATCAGCTGTTCCAGATACCCTTCCTGTTTCGCAATACCTGTATGCCTGGGCAGTCTCAGTTTCTGGATTCTGTCCCTGACCCCGGCATCGTCTGCTTCCTCCAGGTACTCCTCAAACTCCTCTATCTTGGCGGCTGAGATATAGTCCTCCCTGACCGGCATATACACCACATTGCACATGGATAGAACGGGAAGAGCCCCCCTTCCCATCTGGCCCACGTCCACCACCAGCCTGTCATAGCCGCTCTCCCTCGCAATCCTGTCTATGAGCTGCGCCATATCCTCCGGCGCCACCTGGCTTAAATCCTCCGCATACCTCACCGGAGGTATAAAATCCATATTCCCCCAGTTGCTGATCATGGACTTTAGCTTCATCCAGCTATACCCTCCCTGCCTGTACAGATACAGAACATCTGATAAATCGGCCTTGTACTCACTGTCAATCAGCCTGGTAAATCCTGAATATTCCTCCAGATTCAGATACAGCACCGACTCCTTTTTCGCCATCACCTGCCCTATGGTCAGGGCCAGCGAGGACTTAAAGCACCGGTTCACAGGGGAATATATTCCTACTACCAGGGCCCTGGACCCCAGAAGGGCCAGCGCCGGCTCCACTGGCCGGCTGCAGTAGGAAGCCAGCACCTCACGCATGATACAATCCCCGGACTGGTACTTGTAGATGGCCGGAAATATATCCGGCCCATCCACCAGCTCCCCGTCACACAGCACCATGACCTGCTCTGCCTTCACATCTCCCACCAGCGCCCGTGAACTCTCATCTACCAGCAGGATTTCTATGGGATGCTCTTCCCCATATTCTATAAGCCTGTCCAGGCTGGAAAATGCCATGGCTGTAAATGGAATCTTTTCCTTCTGATTCACATAATCCGCCAGCCGTTCCCCAAAGGCGGGATCAGCGTCATAGACCGCCAGAATCTTTACCATATATTCACTTCTCACCTCGTTTCTTCCTGGCGCATACGCACCTTAACACCCATCACTCATCCCTTCCACAACACTGAAATAAGAGTCCCCGCAAAAAAACAGGCTCCCAATGGAATTACGCACTTATATCCATCCCGCTCCGGGCAGTAGTACGCCTCAATTTCTTTACTCTGAATCAAACGCCTGATATAGGCAGTTAAATACAAGAATCTCTGACATATGCTGCCCTCTCGCAGCATCTTTCCGAGAGCCAGAACAGCTCCCAGACACAAACCAATCACAACGGACCAAAATCCTCTCTCCAGGCCAAAACAGCCTGCCACAAGGGCCATAAATTTAATATCCCCGGCCCCCACCATCCGCAGCAGGAAAAATGGGAAACCGGCTGCGGCCGCCAACATCAGCCGCATTATAAATACAGCAGCGCCCTCAGCTGCAGCCGCCCAAAAACCAGTATCCTGCATCCAAAAGCCTATGCCTGCCGCCCATAACCCAACATTCCCGGCTCCGGACACCCAGGCCTCCACCGAAACAGCCAGCCCTGCAGCTGCTGCTGCCGCCAGGGCCCTGTTAGGTATCCGGTAACGCCTGATATCCATAAAGGCACAATAAGACATGATGCCGTACAAGGCATACGACATAAAACTATGTAAACTGAATACACTACCCCCTCTCTCCGTTCCATCTGTCACTTTTTCTGAGGAAATTTCTGCCTGAGCCAGACAATACAAAACCATTGACGTAAATAATACCATTGAGATAAATTAGACTGTCATAAAATAGACTGTGTTGAATGTTGTTTTATTATGAAGGATTTTCCAGCAGATGTCAAGGGTGAATTTTATGCATTTCACACCCGATTTCCTTGACCTTCCTCTCTATACATGGTAAAATGAAATTGGTTCAAATTTTTAAACCAAAGGAGGAAATGGCAGATGACAACTGCCCAGGAACTGCAGAAACGTTTTCATGCCTGTATGCCGCTGTTCATTGCCCTGGGCGATGAGATGCGTCTGTCCATCATAGAGGTACTGACAGAGGAAGCCCTTGACAGAAGGCAGACGCCCGGCCCCATCCATTTCGAGCAATACGGCCTCAATGTAAATGAAATTACCCGGCGGACCAGCCTTTCCCGTCCAGCCATATCCCATCACCTTAAAATATTAAAGGATGCGGGTATTGTGGGCGTACGCCAGGAAGGCACGGCCAACTATTATTATCTTACCCTGAGGGAATCCAACCGCCGGCTGATGGAGCTGGGATACAGACTGGAAGAATTCCTGTACTGACAGTCAGCATTAAAATTTAATTCTGCCGGCCCACATGCATAAGATGCCATTTTCCAGATATACTATTTCTATCAATATCTGGGAGATGAAGCATATGTTTGACATCATGAAAGCAGTCAGGGAGACTGCTGCCGCCAGGTCCGCTGTGACCAGGGCGCGGCGCCCCAGACCTGAACTCATCCGCCTGCGCGTGGAAATCGAACGCACAAAATGTGCCATCGAAGCCGCCAGGAACCACTTTGAGCAGGCCGTGGACCCTACCCTGATAGACTGCTATATCTACGAACTGAACGCGGCACAACTGCGCTACCAGTTCCTGCTGCGTAAATTTAAAAGCCAGGAGGATTAGTACTTACAGTACTATCCCCCTCCGGGCACTGTAACATATGACTACATAAAGATTGCGAGGAAAACAACATGAGCACCTGGTATGAGCGGGGAGTGTTCTATCACATGTATCCCCTGGGGATGACTGGAGCCCCCAAACACAATGATGCAACCGAAGTAACCAACCGTTTTGAAGAATTAGACAAGTGGATTTCCCACATCCGGTCCCTGGGCGCAAACGCCATCTACATAGGCCCGCTTTTTGAATCCACCAGCCATGGATACGATACCAGGGATTATAAACTGGTGGACCGGCGTCTGGGCGATAACGGTTCTTTCAGAAAATTTGTGGACCAATGCCACCAGGAGGGCATAAAGGTTGTTGTGGACGGTGTGTTCAATCACACAGGACGTGAGTTTTTTGCCTTTAAGGACATACAGGAAAAGCGCTGGGATTCCCCTTATAAGGACTGGTATAAGGGAGTGAACTTCGACTGGCAGAGCCCCTGCGGCGATTCCTTTGGATATGAAGCCTGGCAGGGACACTTTGAACTGCCCTGCCTGAACCTCTTTAACCCGGATGTGAGGTCCTATCTCTTTGATGTCATCCGGTTTTGGATTGACGAGTTTGACATTGACGGAATACGCCTGGACTGCGCCAATGTGCTGGACTTTAACTTCATGAAGGAAATGCGCAGCCAGACAGAGGCCATGAAGGAAGATTTCTGGCTTATGGGTGAGGTGATACACGGGGACTACAGCCGCTGGGTTAACAATGAGATGCTTCACTCCGTCACTAATTACGAACTTCACAAAAGCCTTTACTCCGGCTTCAATGACCACAACTTCTTTGAGATTGCCCACAACGTAAGACGGCTGGAGGCCATCGGACGCCAGCTTTACACCTTTGTGGACAATCATGACGAGGATAGGATTGCCACAAAGCTTAAGCTCAGGGAGCACCTGTTCCCCATATACATCTGCCTCTTCACACTGCCCGAATTCCATCCATCTATTACGGCGGTGAATGGGGCATAGAGGGAAAACGTACCAACACCAGCGATGAAGCGCTGCGTCCCGCCATCTCCATAGAGCAGGAAGGTGAACTTCACTGCGAACTTACAGACCTGATTGCACAGCTGGGACAGATTCACAGCCAGCAGGAGCCGCTTCACACGGGCCGTTACCAGGAACTGCTACTGACCAACCGCCAGTATGCATTTGCCAGGCACGGTGAGGACTCTGTCATCATCACCGCGGTAAACAATGACGATGAGCCAGCCGAACTGGCCATCCCTGTTCCGCTTCAGGCCGGCGAGGCAGTCAATCTTCTGGAACCCGCAGACCGCCTCCCCATTTCAGACGGGAAGGTCCACATAAACTAAAGGGCAACTGGGGAGCTGTCCTGAAACTCAAGGGAGAGAACTGATATGGTAGCTAAAAAACGCACTGCAGCATCTTCAAAGAAAAAGCTTCTGCCACAGGTTTCATATCTGACCTGGACTGCTATCTGTTCGGAGCAGGCACACATTATGATATTTACCAGAAATTAGGGGCACATCCCAAGACATACAAGGGAAAGGAAGGTATCTACTTCGCCGTCTGGGCCCCCACGCAAAGAGGTCCATCTGGTAGGCGATTTTAACAACTGGAATCCGGAGGCCAGCCCCATGGAACGTATCTCCGAATCCGGTATCTGGGAGATTTTCAATCCGGGCATGAAGCTGGGAGAGCTCTATAAATTCGCCATTACCACCCAGTCCGGCAAGATTCTCTACAAGGCAGATCCCTTTGCCTTCAGCGCGGAATACCGTCCGGGTACAGCCTCTGTCACAGCCGATATCCAGGGCTTTTCCTGGACTGACAGCTCTTGGATCGAAAAGAGGACCCAGGCAGATGTACAGAAGCTGCCCATGAGCATTTACGAAGTGCATCTGGGTTCCTGGCGTAAACGGGACAGGCCTGAAAAGGACGGCTTTTATACATACACAGAGGCAGCCCATGAGCTGGCAGCTTATGTAAAAGAGATGGGCTATACCCATGTGGAGCTGATGGGCATTGCAGAACATCCATTTGACGGTTCCTGGGGATATCAGGTGACGGGATACTTTGCCCCCACCTCCCGCTATGGCACACCGGAACAGTTCATGTATTTCGTAAACTACCTGCATAAAAACGGCATAGGCGTCATACTGGACTGGGTTCCGGCCCACTTTCCCAAGGATGCCCATGGCCTGGCTGACTTTGACGGAGAACCCCTTTTTGAATATGCGGACCCCAGGAAGGGCGAACATCCAGACTGGGGCACCAAGG
>ENA-OQCW01000637-OQCW01000637.1-human-gut-metagenome-genome-assembly--contig:-NODE-637-length-18585-cov-1.703814_pt1 | contig 18585 bp, 21 predicted proteins | sample MGYA00242767_ERZ504593 | MGnify/ENA primary metagenome ERZ504593 (study PRJEB26092, sample SAMD00036307) | human gut metagenome | host: Homo sapiens | study: EMG produced TPA metagenomics assembly of... | reverse complement strand
CTGATTTGGTCTGCAAAGTAAACATTTTTTTCTGGATATTTCAAGCTTAAGTTTTTAATAATTTGCAAAGCCTTATCATATCGCTTCTGTTTTATATAAATCCGGGCTAAAGTTTCCGTAAGGCACGAGTCTTCCAGCGATTTGGACTGCTCATCATCCAAATCTTTCACCGACTCTGGAGTCTCCGCACGGCTGGTTTCCTCACGGATTTCCAGCCCACTACCCGGCATACGCTGTTGGTCATTTTTAATGAACGAATCGATCAAGTCGTGATGTCGAAGCCTATTCTCCGCATCCTCTCCAGATGGCTTCTCTTCTTCCTCTTTCGATAATGACCAAAACATATAATCTGACGATACCGATGGCTGGAACAGGAACGAGGCTTCTTTCTTAGGCTCCGGTTCCTCGTTACGGTTAGAGAGGAATGCGTCTATCAAGGAGAAAGTATCCTCTTTTCGCATATCCGGCTCATGCTCCACACGGGAGTTCAAGCCATATTTATCTCCCTCTATCAGTTGGAACAGCTTTTTCCGGTCCGGCAAGAATATCGCCATCTTCTCCAGCTCCAAGGTAAAACTCATATCATTTAATACGGCCAGATTCTTTAGATACAACATCCGTGCCACTTGAAAATACGGGTAATCCTCCACGATTCGTCGCAACTCAAGAAGAGTCCCCTCGGTCAATTCCGAAGGCTCCTCCATCAAACGATATAAATCCTCCGCCCTCATTCTACCAATTGGCAACCGTAGCGTTATAGATTTGGTCTACTATTTCCTCTATGATTTCCTCGCATAATGTTCCCTCTACCTGCTGCGGCATCAAGTTACTGTCGAACTCGCGTAAGCGGAGAACGACTGCTCAAAATCCTCATCCGGGTTAACCCGGTTGGAGTAACGAACCCGCACCGTGATCGTCAACCTCGTCTGCGAGGCGATAGCATCCTCCTTCACGGCCATTGGAGCGAAATCGTAACCAGTGATCTCACCCTCCAACTCAAGGTCGCCATTGCTCGGAACCAGTTGCAGACGAGTCTGACGGATGTAAATATCCTTCAAATCCTCCGTAAACTGCGGCGCAAGGGTCGGATTCACGTAGGGAGCTTGGTTCGTGAAGTCACGAATCGTAATGGTCTTCACCTTCGTATAATCGATAGAGGCTCCATTAAACTTATAGGAAATAGAGCAAGCCGTAGCCAATACCGTCAAAAATGAGAGTATAAGCCAATTGGCTGCCGACAAACGTATGTTGACAATCTTCTTTAGCATATTTTTATTCCAAATTGTATTCCTTGATTTTTCGATATAACGTACGCTCCGATATCTTCAAGTCGGCTGCCGCGTTCTTCCGTCGCCCGTTATGCTTCTCCAAAGCCTTACGGATCATCTCCTTCTCCACCTCTTCCAAGGATAAAGTCTCCTCTTCCACATCCTCGGCATCTTGGATCGTCGGGTGCATGGCATGAACTGCCGCCGGATGGATCGGATGCGCATAAGGGGTATCGTCTGCCACCGTTGGCATCGGGATATTCCCTCCCATGATATCATGCACTAATTTCTTTAGCTCGTTCACGTCCTTTTTCATATCGAACAAGACTTGATAAAGGATCTCCCGCTCGCTGTTAAATATCTTTTGATCCGGATCTTGCTTCACCAATACCGGATATTTCTCTACGTTCACGTTCGGCAGATAAAGGCGCAGGACATCCGCCGTTATATCCCGTGTCTCCTCGATCACGGAGATACGTTCCGTGATGTTTTTCAACTCACGCACGTTACCCGGCCAACGGTAAGAAACCAATAATTGACGGGCCTCATCATCCAAGCGGATCGGCGGCATCCGGTATTTCTCGGCGCAATCACTGGCGAACTTACGAAATAATAAGACGATATCTTCCGGACGCTCCCGCAAGGGAGGCACTTGAATAGGCACCGTATTCAAACGATAGTACAAATCCTCCCGGAATTTACCTTCCGAAACCGCCTGCACTAAATTCACGTTCGTAGCGGCAACGATACGAACGTTCGTCTTCTGTACCTTAGAGGAACCGACCTTGATAAACTCACCCGTCTCCAACACACGAAGCAAGCGTGCTTGCGTAGGAGTTGGCAGCTCTCCTACCTCATCCAAGAAGATCGTTCCACCGTCCGCTACCTCGAAATACCCTTTACGGTCGGCCAACGCCCCGGTAAAAGAACCTTTCTCGTGCCCGAAAAGCTCCGAGTCTATCGTCCCTTCCGGAATGGCGCCACAGTTTACGGCTATATATTGTCCATGCTTACGCTGACTGTTCTGATGAATAATTTTGAGGGAAAGTCTCCTTTCCGACACCACTTTCTCCTATAATAAGAACAGATAAGTCGGTTGGCGCTACCTGGAGCGCAACATCGATCGCACGATTTAATCCGGGGTTATTACCAATAATCCCAAAACGCTGTTTTATCTGTTGTACATCAACCTTCATCACTCTTTCACTTTTAAAATCTGTAATTATTTCAGTTACTCTGCCAAAATTACAAATCTTAATTCAAACTACCACTATTGATAACAGATTCTATCGATCGTTTCTTATTTTTTAGCACCATATGTACGTTTATACAAGAACTCGGCAAGATCCTTGTCTTCCGGGATGGCGGCGATCTCTTCCGGCAAGATAGGCTCACCGATATATACATCCGCTTTCTTTCCACGCTTATTGAAAGCCTCTGTAGGAATACGCAAGGTACGTATTTGCCAGCTGATATTCCCTAGCCAATAGAAAAAATGGGTATTTTGGAAATCAAAATAAACAGGTATACCGGTGCTTTCGCCTTACGAACTAAGCGGATCACGCTATGCGCCCACGATAAATCCCGTACCTGTTTCTCTTTTTTATTATAAAATTGAGATCGCTCCAGCAGGGAAGAAACCCATCGGATGACCTTCTTTCAGGCGTTGCAGGGATAGTCGCACGCCATTGACATTCGCCGGATTCGCCCCTCGCTTGTGGGAATCGGGCACCACGGATATGAAATTATCCTCCATCGCCCCGATCTTCGTCAAGATGCCGTTCACCATCACCTTAAAGTCCGGACGGCGGGAAGCGAAAATATCAATCAGCATGATTCCATCCAACGACCCGATCGGATGGTTGGAAACGGTAACAAAAGCCCCTTCCGGCAGATGATCTAAAATCTCTTTATTATGAACCTCATAGCTGAGATCGATAATGGGGTCATGCAATAAAGCGGAAGTAAACTCAGCGCCCCGTAAATGACAATTCCGGGCATGTACCTTATTAACCAGATCCACACGTAAGCACTTTATCAGCAACTTACCCAACCATGTCCCCACTCGCCCCTTGAAGAACGGGACCATCTCTTGCAAATCGTAAATGTCAACAACACTCTTCTTCATACTTTATCCTAAAAACGAGGCACACATCTTCTCGTGTTTCCTCATCACTATCGCTAGTACGATGTTCAACACGATGATCTCGTATAGGTAATAAGCCCAGACCTGTCCCGTTAGTACGATCACAAACATAACCATCGTCCGGCCATTAAAGGTCAACAAGTCTATGTAACGCATTAAATGACGACTCTGTTTACGAAAGTCCACACGGATATTCTCCGGAATATTATCCCCATACTTCGCATGCAAATTTTGTAACATACTCTGTAAGGTAGGCGTAGCCTTCACTTGCAACATCGTATACCAACGATATAAGAAGTAGAAAAACTTGTTAATGCCATACTTCATCTCCTTATGTTTCGCCTCCACCTGTTCCAAAGACTGAAACTCCGATCCTTTATCCTTACTGATAAAATAAAGGTGAAGCGTCTTATAATAATCCGTGATATTCGCTTGGACTAAATGAGACAGACCGGATAAGACCGCCAAGGCAAAGAACCAATCCGTACCGTAATCATGAGACAGACGAAGAGCGAATCCGATATAGATCGAAGCGAACCAGATATCCCCGGCGAATCCGTCCAAGATACGCCCGATAGCGGACTTGATCCCTGTAAGACGTGCCAGCTGCCCATCCACGCAGTCGAGGATATTGGCAAATACCAACAATAATATACCACAGATATTATATGTCAAATTATCGTGATAAAACATAAATCCGACCGCCGCACCCACGAAGATCGAGATAACCGTAATCATATTCGGGGTAATCCCCGTGCCTCGCAACATACGAGCAATACGAAATCCTATCGGACGATAAAAAATTCGGTCTATCTTATTTTCTGTTTCTATCGACTTTAACGATGCTTCGTATTCCTTATCCAACTCGCTCATTTGTTTCTTATTTATACGAGTAACCGCCATCCACAACGACTACCTCGCCATTAAAATAACTATTCTCTATCAACATTTTATAAACTTCCGCCAATTCATCCGGGTCGCAGAACCGTCCCAAAGAGACCTTGTTCTCTATATTCCGACGGATCTCGGCAGGCTTTGTTTTCTGCCATTCCGTATCGACAAAACCGGGAGCCACGGCATTCACACGCAGTTCATAGGGAACTAAGAACTTCACCATATTTTTGACCAGCGCATGAACAGCACTTTTCGTCACCCCATATGCCAAGGATACCGAATGAGGCTGTATTCCCATCAAGGAACCCGTAAACACGATACTTCCCCCCTTATTAATCCGTCCAACAATCTTCTGTAAGAGGAAGACCGGGAAATGGATATTAGCAAAGAAAACCCGTTCCCAATCCTCGAATGAAAGTTCCTCAAAAGGATCCCGACAGGTCATTCCCGCATTGAACACAAGGCCGTCCAAACGTAGCCTATTCTCCTCCAAGAAAGAATCGATAACCCCGATCGTATTCCGATCCGAGATATCGGCCCGCAGAATAGAAACCTGTATATCGAAACGCCCCACCAACTCGCTACGTACCTCCTCTGCGGCCGCTTGGTCGGAAGCATAAGTCAGTATAAGGTTATATCCGGCCTTTCCTAAACAGGACGCTACCGCCTTTCCTATCCCTTTTGTCCCACCGGTAATTAAAATAAATTTATCCATGAAACTGATCGTTATTTAGCGGCAGATCCTTTCACTGTTTCCGGCTTCGCCTGACGTTGGGTTGTCAGATTCGCCTCATAAGAATCATGTATCGTTTTTTTCAGATTCGAGGAGGAAACCCCCGTTCCGTAAGGGAAATAAAATACCTGAACGCCTAAATCCTTCAGATAGTCGTACTTTCCGAACCAGTCATCACCTACCACGAAAGCGTCGATATTCAGCTTCTTCACGATTTCCGTATGATCCAAGGAATGTTGTGGAATAACGATATCGGGGGTCTTCAACGCCTCGATGATCTGCAAACGTTCATGGAACGGAATGATCGGCTTCGCTTTATAAGAAGAGACCAACTCATCTGTACTAACCCCGACGATCAATATATCCGCCAAACTACGGGCGTAATTGATCATCCTAAGATGATTATAATGGAACATATCAAACGTCCCGGATGTATATACTATCGTTTTGTCTTTAAACATAATCGTAATTTTCGTTTTAAACCGCAAACTTACGCAAACTTTTCCTATCTTAAAAGTTTAAAACCAAAAAGCGTCCCACGCCCCATACAAAAATGTCATGTCAATAACATCCATTCGTTATTAACATGACATTTTATGTATTTATTGAAACTTGTCAGGAAAGATCTACTATAATCCGTCCGTATCGTCCTCTTTCGTCAAGTCCAGTTTCTCATTATCCCCCCCCCTACTCGAAATAATTGTCTTACGCAACCGGATTTGGCAGGTTAGCCTCTTGATAACGCAACCGGTTCCGGAAGATATCCAACGCCGCATATAAGGCTTTGGCGGAACGACTCTTCCGAAGCCACGTTCTGCCCGGCTATGTCATAAGCTGTTCCGTGTGCCGGAGAAGTCCGTACGATCGGCAATCCTGCCGTATAGTTCACCCCGTCATCCATCGCCAACGTCTTGAAAGGAGCGAGCCCTTGATCATGATACATCGCTAAGACACCATCAAATTTATCATACATCTGCGAACCAAAGAAACCGTCAGCCGCATAAGGGCCAAATGACATTACGCCTTTTTTACTCCGCCTCTTGCATTGCCGGTATGATAATCGTCTCCTCTTCCGTACCCAGCAATCCGGCATCACCGGCATGAGGGTTTAAGGAAAGAACCGCGATACGTGGCTTCACAATACCGAAGTCTTGCTTTAACGACTGATTGAAAATACGCAGCTTATTCACGATATCGCCCACGTTGATGGAAGACGCAACTTGCGACAATGGAATATGCCCCGTCACCAAATGCGACACGAAGATCATCTTTCATCAAGATCATCAAGGCTTTTTTCATCCAAGCCACCGAAGCATTTCTCCAAATACTCAGTTATGCCCGGGAAAATGAAATCCTCGTTCTGGATATTATGTTTATTGATCGGGGCGTAAGCAGTACATCCACTACTCCCCGCTTCATATCCGTAACTGCTGCTTCCAACGCCTTGAAAGCCGACTCACCGGCAACCGGCGTAGATTTCGACAACTCCACCTTGGTCTCGTCCTCCACGCAGTTAATAATGTTCACCCGGTTTACTCCTGCATCCTCCGCATGTGAAATAATATTCATATTGATAGGAGGAAGCTCCAATGCCTTCCGGTGATAAGCGGCTATCTTGGACGAGCCATAGATAATCGGCGTGCAAAGCTCCGCCATGCGGGTATCGGAAAAGGTCTTTAATATTACCTCATAGCCGATACCATTTATATCTCCGTGGGTGATCCCCACTTTAATCAGTCGTTCTTCCATATATTTTGTTGTTTATTACTTTTTCTCTTTTGGGATATCCAATGTCTCAGTTACCGGTTCTTCAAATTCACCCGGCAAACGTAACGTAAATAAGGCAGCTTCTATTCTACGCATGAAATTACGCTTGTCTGTCTCCGGAGCATACACAAATCCCTCGGCTACAACCACACGATGATTCTTTTCATCCAAGCGGGTGTGGCTTACGAACGGGCCTCCCATCATATCGCCTTGCATTCTCCACAAACCGCGCATCACGCCGCAATATTTACCATTTAAGGTTATTGGCGTATACTCCACTCCCGCACGCGTTTCTGTTTGCATATAGGAACCCGGGAACGAACCCGGCAGGTTCGCCTTCAATACAGAATCTCGTTTAGCGACCAGATATTCCTCCGTAAACGTATTCGGATCAGTATAAGGGAAAGTATATACGATTAAGTCCATACGGCCTGTGTTAGCGTTATTGGAAGACCAGAAGAAATCTGTCGTATCCTTATAGTACGTGAAGTTTGCCGGAGCGTTTAACATCACGTTCAGGTCGCTTTTCAGGTTATCCATAACCACCATACTATATTCCTTTTGTAATTGCTCTATCGCACGATTCATCTCCACCTTTACGAAGAAATCGACCAACGCCTTCTCATGGGTCTTTGAATACTCGACGATCGACTCCGTATTAGGAGCTTTCAGCGAAACAACCACCTGCCCTCTAGCCCAGACATTATTCTCGTAGCCTACAGAAACTTTCGTATAAGCGGTGGGGTCTATCGTAACCACTAATATATTCCTTACATACCGTAACAGACCTGTAAAATCCTTTGGTTGTACGTAGGTAATCTTCAAAGAAGGCTCGGCTTGCGGAAGTCCGGGCACCGAAGAGGCCAACTCAGACTTTATGGCTTCTCCCGCAGGGCCTTTCCAATCCTTTTGATCCATAACCACGACAACCTCATATGCGAAGCCCGTAGCTTGAGTCATCACAGAACCTGAATTACATGCTCCCATCAAAACAAGAAGCAGCAACATACCGATGAATAAAGAACGTGTTTTCATACCCGTGTGTTTTATATTATACAAATGTAACATTTTTCGCGGTAGAAAGCATTCCACAAGCGGCGAAAATATCCTCCCCACGTGATGCCCTTATCGTACATACAACTCCTTTGGCGTTTAAGAAATCCCGAAACGCCTCCATTTTAACGATATCGGAAGTCTCTAAAGACACATTCGGTATCGCATGAAAACGGATCAAGTTTACCCGACAAGGAATTCCACCTAATAAACAACTCAAAGCTTCGGCATGTTTCAAGCTATCGTTCAAATTTTTAAAAACAATGTACTCAAAAGAGACACGTCGTTGATGCGAAAAATCATATTGTTTGATTAAATCGATCACCTCCCTCGCTGGGAATGCCTTTTCAACCGGCATCAAGGAAAGACGTTCCATAGGATAGGGCGAGTGCAGACTTACGGCCAGATGACATTCGCTCTCCTCTAAAAAGCGTTTCAAGCCTTTCGTCACACCAATGGTTGAAACCGTGATACGCTTCGGGCTCCACGCATATCCATACGGGGCCGTGAGTATTTCCAAAACCTTGAAAAGCTCGTCTACGTTATCCAGTGGCTCCCCCATTCCCATGAAAACGATATTCGTCAATGAATCGTTTTCCGGCAAGGACTGGATCTGGTTCAATATTTGGTTCGCTGTCAGGTTTGCCGTGAAACCTTGTTTTCCCGTCATACAAAACAAGCAATTCATTTTGCATCCGACTTGAGAAGAGACGCAAAGAGTCGCCCGATCATCCGTAGGAATATAAACAGACTCAACAAAACGCCCCGGTCCGGCAGCATATAGATATTTGATCGTACCGTCTTTCGACTTTTGATACTCAGATGGCGGATAAGCCCCGATCTCGAATGAATCCTCTAATAAAGCACGTTTGGCTACCGCTATATTTGTCATCTCCGAAATCCGGTTATTTTCTTCTTATAAATCCAATCGGCCATTTGCTTAGCCGCATATGCGGGAAGACCCACCTCAGACGCCACACCTTTCAGTTCCTCCAAGGTCATCCCTAATAATTGTCTTTTGTCAACCATGCTATCGATATTTTCTTATTCGCGAAAGTACGAGAAATATTCCACAAAATAAAGATCCCCTATTTTGCCGTCAAAATAAATATATCTTGACGACAAAACAGGGGATCATTTTTTATCTTAAGTATAAATACTCTTTATTAATAGAAACGGATACGGTTGTCTTCCACCTTAGCGTTGTTGACCATAGATTGGATAGCTTGGAATCCTACACGATACGCGTTCGAAGCATCCAACGCACGGATTTCCTCAGCCTCGTTAAACTCCTTACCATCTTTATTTCTTGCGTATACCTTGAACACATATACACCGTTGTTACCTTTAACCGGAGCACTTACTTGGTCAACTTGAGCCATAGAAACCATAGCGTTCAAGTTCGGTTCGATACCGATACCAGCGATACGGCGAGTACCAAAGTTCACGAACTTTACAGAGTCTACAGAAGAACCCATCGTTTCAGCATATGCCTCAACTGAAGTTAAATTCTTAGCAGCCAATTCCTGAGCGATCTTATCGCCTTTTTCTGGGCAGCCAATTCAGCTCTCAAAGCCGGAGCGACCATATCAACCGGACGATACCCCTCGGAAATACTTCCTTCTACAGCAGCCACGACAAATTTATCACTACACTCGAAGATCTCAGAGATAGAACCTTTATCGTTCTGGAACGCCCAACGAATTACCGGACGTGAATTCTTGATAGAACCTAACAACTGATCATCCGTAGTAACCGTTGCACCTGAAATCAAGTTATAACCGGCTTCCTTCGCATTCTCCTCCAATTTAGCCATAGAGTTGTTCTTCGATACGAACTGATTCAACTCATTGTAGATGTTGCTATAGGTCTTAGAGCTAGGAGATACAGTCATGTCGATATCTGCGATCTTATATTTTTCAACATTTCCTGTTTTCTCTGTTACTTTTACAAGGTGAGTACCATATAAAGATTTCACAACCGCTACCTCATTCAATGGAGTTGAGAAGACAGCCTTCTTAAAATCATCATTCACACCTCTCAAAGCGGTAACCTCTGTAAACCAACCTAGTTCACCACCATTCTCGGCGGCTTGGTCTGCTGAGTATTTCTTAGCTAATTCAGCGAAATTAGCGCCACCTTTCAACGCCCCCATCAAGCTATCAGCCAAAGCTGTTGTCTCAGCCTCAGATTTACCGGCCAACATGATGTGGCTAACTTTTACTGAGTCCGGAGCAACCGTCTTATCGACTAGCTTAAACATTCTGTATTTGTCATTCTCGAATACAGGACCATAAACAGCGCCAACCTCAGAAGTCGTAGCGAATTGTTTCATCTCCGGATCCAAAGCCTTCTCCGTGAAGAAAGCGTCAACATAAGGAACCTCAGAGTTCTCGTTTACTACATCAGCCACTCTTTCAGACGTAGCCAGCTCCTCTTTCAAGCTCTCGATCTCGGCCTGTGCCTTATCATAATCCTCTTTACTCGGACGGATATCTACGGCGATATATTTAATTACCTTAGATTCTTTTTGTTTATAAAGCTCCTTGCGTTGGTTATACAATTTCTCGATCTCGCTCTTGCTTACCTCAATCGTTGAATCCGGAATCGTAGCATATGATTGCATAGCGTAAATGATATCCGAATTCTCGGCATTATCATTATAAGCTTCCTTAGCGTCCAATGAATTCGCGGAAATAGCCTTGCTCAATAATGTCGTATATTTTTTGCTCCAAACGTTGACGTTTGATGTTCTTCTCCCAGAACAACCAGAAGTTCTTAGCTTGAATCAGCTGTGCCTGTTGATCTGCCGGATAGCTAGCGATATTATCGGAATCGATTTGTTTCAAGAAATTCAACAAAGCGGCCTTATCAAAAGCACCAGTCTGAGGATTCGTAAACATTTGCATTTGTTGGATCAACGGAGAGATATTCTCACCTTGAACCATATCGAACAATTCTTCCGGACTTACTCCCATACCTAATTTAGCAGTAGCCTCGTCCAACACGACCTCTTGTACCATCGCATCGAATACGGACTGGCGAATCTGTGTCATATATTCCTCGGGCAGGCTGGCTGAACCGGATTGCATCTTATACATCTCGGCCATCTCATCAACGCGACCTTGATAATCTTGAATTTTTACAACCTCTCCATCAATCTCGGCGATCCGTTCCTGTGATTGCCTAAAATAAGTAGAACCAGAGTTTAAAAGTCTCCAATGATAAAAGCGAACAATGCCAAACCCACCACGAGTACCAGCAGTCCTGCTTTGCTTCTAATTTTTTCCCAGCGTAGCCATTTATCTTTATTATTTTTTAAAGTTTATATTTCACATTTTAAGGGCATAAAGATATGAAAAAAAGGAAATTCCACAGCATATAATTCCTTTTTTTTATCAAATCCCTACTTTCATACGTACAAGTTCGATCTTCGTAGCCGTTACTTTGATTATCTTAAACGAATATTTATCGATCTGGACAGTCTCGTTCAATTTCGGGAATTTTTGATAGAAGTGCAAGATAAAACCGGCGATGGTGACATAATCATCCGACTCCGGAAGATCCAACCCGAACATTTCGTTCAAGGTATCAATCTCCATTCTACCCGACAGCAAATACTCATTGTCCGATACTTTTTTTAGCCACATGCGACTTCATATCGTGCTCGTCCTCAATCTCTCCGAAAATCTCCTCCACCAAATCCTCAAGTGTCACGATACCCGACGTACCGCCAAACTCATCCACGACAACAGCCAAGCTCTTCTTCTCTTGCATCAGCAGTTTCATCAGTTTATTCGCCGCCATCGTCTCCGGAACGATCGATACGCTACGGATATGCTGGGTCCAATCCTCCGGATTCTTGAAAAGCTCGGAAGAATGGATATACCCGATAATATCGTCAATATTCTCGTTATACACCAATATCTTCGAAAGTCCTGTCTCGATAAACTTAGAACGCAATTCCTCTATCGTAGCAGACGTATCACAGGCTACAATCTCCGTCCGGGGCACGATACAATCCCTCAAACGGACATTCGAGAAGTCTAAGGCGTTTTGGAAAATCTTAACCTCCGTATCCATATCCGAATTTTGCGGAGCATCTTCCAGACTTTGCTGTATAAAATAATCCAAGTCTACCTTGCCTAATGCCTGAGGTGAACTTTTCAAGTTCTTCACGCCCCCTAACTTCAAAATCAAAAAGATAGCAGGGATGAGAACTTGGAGACCGGATACAGGATGATATATATGATAAATAATGGTATCGCAAATATATTGAGTGATAAATTAGGATTCAACTTAAATATGGTCTTGGGAATAAACTCCCCGGCAAACAAGATCAAGATCGTAGATATCACGGATTGGATAAAAACGATCAATGCCTCATTCGCAACCACCTTGGCTATAAACGGCTCCAATACGATTGCCATCTGAAGACCATAAACGACCAACGCAATATTATTTCCTACCAACATGGTAGAGATAAACAAATTTGGATTACGATAGAAAATACCCAGTATCTTACTGGATAGACTACGTTCCTTCTTATCCAGCTCGAAACGAAGCTTATTGGAGGAGATAAAAGCGATCTCCATCCCGGAAAAGAATGCGGAAAATGCGAGGGAAATTAAAATATAAGTCAGCGTCCCCACCTTAATTACTTTTTATTGAATCTATTTGTGACACATCTACCCGGGCACTATCCCCCTGAGCTGTCCGTGTCGTATCGGCCGGAGCATCGCTCACCGGGAAAATACCTTGTGAGTTAAATATCTTATACTGAGTCATATCTTGGTTCGACTCAAAACCTATACCTGTTATGATCTTATCTTCTTGCTCGATACGCATAAACTTATCAGAATAAACCTTCTCTTGCTTCTGGTCCCAGAACAATTGGGAAGTCTCAAAATGCTCCCCTTGCAGACTTTCCACCTCTACATTACCGATCAGCTCCCAAAGCCCTTTTTTATCATAATAATAGGCTGTATCCGCCTTAATACTCGCTTCTGTCTGGAATAAGGTATCGAACTTCTCCACGTAGATCCCCTCGGGGAAATACCAATGGGGTTCCGCCGCCTTCCCATAAATCTGCCACTCTTTCGCTTTCAAGCGATATCTCGTGATACCAGAATCGGAGATCAAGGATGACACATCCGTAGCCTTCATCGTATAAGTCTTGTCCGGGTCAAACTCAACATCAACCACCTCCTTATGCTCCTTACTGCAAGAGGCAGAAAACAAAAGAAGCATAACAACCACCACGAAGGTAGTTGTTATGCCCATATTTTCCGTTTTACAATGAAAACGATTTCCTATCATAATTACCGAATCGTTGTACGCTCTCCGATCCAACCACCGACAGTGAAAGGTTTGCCCTTCTCCAAATCCGGGTGCATGAAGATCTCCTCCGTAGAAGGAAGGTGAGCACGATAAGATGATATCAAAGTATTAGCCTCTTCAGCAACACTCGGATCTACCTGTTTCGCTTTCTCAAATTTATCGATAGCGGCATTATAAGCAGCTCTTGCCAATACTCCATCATTCGGGAAGACAGATTTAGAAGTAGCGGCATACATCTTGCCGATCAATAAATAAGCATTGCCATAGTTAGGATTTACCTCCAAAGCTTTCTGGCAATATTGTCTAGCCTTTGAATAAGCATTTTGCTCAAACAGCAACAATGCGATCATATAATAATCATCAGCTTTTGAAGTCGCGTCCGTTTCTAAATTCGCGGCCTCATCAAAGTATTTAATAGCCGTATCATAATCCTTTATCTTAACGGCTTTCTTTCCTAGCCCAACAGCACCTCGGCACTAGGTTCTTGACGATAAGCATAGTCTGATGCCAAAAAGTAAGCCTCGATTTCTTGGCAACCTGTTCTTCTCAACAAGGATATAGTCTCTTTCAAATAAGGTAAGTTGTCCTTATTCTCCTCGATCTTAGCAGCATACAAATTCTGCAAAGTCTCGCAATCGGCAGCACCACTATTCGCAAAGGCATTATCAACACCACTCTTATATGCGGTCAAGGCATTCACTTCTTTTTGATTGTTTGCAGCCTGCGCAGCTTTTAACTGAGCATCCAAGCCACCAGAAACCTTCAAATAATCTTGAATATACTGTTCTTTGAAATTCGGATCGTTAACCATTTTCTTCATAGAAGAGAAACTAAACAAGGAGAGACCTAGAGCCTCCGTATCAGCACCTTTCTCATCAACGATCTCCTTCAACCAAGTATAGGCCTGATTATAGTCGGCATTATCGCCAGTTTGCGCTAAATAATCTTGCACTTTTCGAGCAACGATCCAGTCTTTTCCATACCGGCGATCATTTCCAAAATATTTCACACGCTTGTCGTAAACTCCCATCAAATCATCAATAAGAGCTTTCTTCTTAGCGGGATCTTTCTCTTGGGCAATCTTCCAGCCCATGATTTTCACACCGTACAAATAGATATCTTTTGTAGCGGCAGGACACTCATCGTACACGATCTTCCAGAAATCAAAGGCGTCTTTGAAGTTTCCGGCTTTCGCGTAAGGAACGAACAAGCTGATATTGGTAATACAACGCACACTATCCTCACCGGAACCGAACTGTGTACCATTATCTACTCCTTTCTGCGCATAAGCGCCCAATGTACCCATAGTACATCCAAGCGCTAGTAATAAAACTTTGATCTTCATATCTCTTTCTATTAAAGTTAGCTATAATATTTATATTCCTTCCAAAAAAGTATCATACTCATTAGACCCTTTCGGCCATTCCCGGTTTAATCCACTTTTCGTTTGAAAAAAACCATAATTCGTTAAATGTATAGTTCACCGTAAACCGGAAATACTGCTCATCAATCATTGTACGTAATTCCGGACGGATCTTCACGTATTCAAATGACAGGTTCACTAATGAACGGTTATCGATCAATGGAAGCCCAAAACCGACACTCGCCCCATATTCATTATAACCATGTCCTTTATAACCATTCTCCTCGGAGCGACTGACTCTTAAGTACGAATTGCTATAATGAAAACCGGCACGGTATCTGATACGCCCCAAATAATTACGATTATCATAACGAGGAATAAACTCGGCACCAGCCGCTACACGTGTACGGTTCTTGAATTGGCCTTTCTCGTTATCAAAATAAGCGTTCGCCCAGTCCTCATATAAGAAGTCCGCAGCTAATGTCAACCGATTCTCTTTCACATAGGAAATACCCGCTCCGTAAGAGTTCGGCATATCAAACCGATAATTCTTAATTGTATCGTTCCTTGTATATCCGGATGTAGCCGAAGAACCGACAAGCTGAGTATCATACACAGTCGTATTCAGCTTTTTCCCGGGAGAATAAACGAAACCTACCGTGACATGCTCCGTCTTACTCAAAGGATGCGTATATTGAATACCAAAATCTAACTTTAAATCACGAATCTCATAACGTTGGTTTCTATACACATCGTCCGCCCCTGTCGAGCTCGGGAAAATCAAGTTGCGGGAATGTGTTATATTTCCAAATAAAAATCCGGCGTTCACACCAATGGAAAGACGCTTCTTCCAAATATCATAGGAGAGCCCTAAATAGGCATCGCTTAAGCCACCTTCGCCACTAAAGCTTTCTCCCCAACTTAAACCGCCCTCGGTACGGCTCTCGCCGAAATCATATCCTACATATGAATAAGGTAATAAACCGATACTCATCGCTAAACGCCGGGTGATCGGAAATTGCATGGCGATATACTCCACGTTTCCATTCATCTGTCGTTGCTTGTTCGTACCGTCATAGAACCAAGACACCTGACCGGACGCACCAAAATCAAAAAGGAATGTCAACGAATCCATGCAACTATAAGATGCTGGATTTAATGGATTTATCTGTTTAGAGGACCTTAATCCATAACCGACTCCACCCATCGCCCTTCCGGCACCAAAAGATCGATCCGCCAACTCTCCATATCCAAATCGCGTATAAGGCGAGTTCGTGTTATTTTGAGCCCACAATGGCAATTGTGTAAAGATAAGAAAACTTATTATTACTACCTTATTAATTTTCAACATTATACTCTAAGATTCTGTTTAATCCTGTCAACACTAAATTAATGTCTGCAAAGATGGAGTTTTTTAGCCGTCTTTCAAAATAAAACGAATGACCGCCTGTTAAAAAAACCAAAAGATCCGGATATTTTACTTTCAGCTCGTCAATATATCCGTCCATCTCGTAAACAATCCCATTCACCACACCCGCTTGGATAGCCGTTTCCGTACTTCTCCCGATAAGCGGTATATCATCCTCTTCCGTTACCAAAGGCAGTTTCTTCGTAAAATGGTTTCAACGCTCGAAAACGGGTTGTCATCCCCGGAGAGATATTCCCCCCAGAAAGATACCCGGCGCTTCTATCACCTCATACGTGATAGCGGTACCGGCATCGATAACCAGCAGATTTTTTCCCGGCCGCAAATAATTCGCCCCCACGACAGCGGCCAAACGGTCCTTGCCTAGCGTTTTCGGCGTCCCATATTCCACCTTGATCGGTAAAGCTACATGTTCATCCAGAAAGACAAAACGCTGAAGCTTATTTTTTAGATAAGCGATCAACTCATCGTCCGTATCTATCACCGTCGATAAAATGCCTTGCGTAAAAGCGTACTTCTCAAAAAGAGCAGCGACCACAGATACACCGAATTGCTTGTATACAAAAGAAGCCTCTATATGCCCATTTTTATACACAGCGACCTTTGATGACGTGTTACCTTGTTCTATAATAAGATTCACTTCTCTGATATTTTCCGCAAAGAAAAACAAAAATGATGAAATAACACGCAAAAACATCGCATAACCTCTAAAATTCTTCTTGAACAAAAAGGATCGCATCTCTGTTTGAAGAAAAATCTAAATAAAAAACAAGTTATGAATTACGGGATTAGTGTCTTATTCAGGGCGATTCCATTGCTAATGGCCCTCTTTTGTTTCGGTTATGGATTTTTTGTCTTTAACTATGGAGTGGACTCCAGCAGATTCGTCGCCGGACCTGTCGTATTCTCTCTTGGCTTTATTTGTATAGCTTTGTTCGCTACGGCAGCGACCATTATTCGTCAAATTATCCATACATATAATAATGTAGCCAGATTCGCTTTGCCTATCCTTGGATATCTCTCGGCAACCATCACTTTTCTGGCGGGCTTTATCTTACTCATGTCCTCACCGGCGCCAGCAGACTTTGTCGCGGGCCATGTCATTTGCGGGGTGGGCCTTATAACCGCATGCGTAGCGACAACGGCTACCGCCTCTACCCGATTCACCTTAATACAAATGAACGCCAAAAGCGACGATCCCAGAATACCAGACAAAGCGTTCAACTTTTGGCAGGGGGTATTCTTGATCCTTGTAGCATCATTTATATCCATAGTCGCATGGATTTGGGCTTACCGGTTGCTAGCGCATAGCGACGAGCATTCCCAATACTTTGTCGCCGGGCACGTGATGGCCGGACTAGCATGTATTTGCAGCAGCTTAATCGCTTTAGTCGCCACGATCGCCCGACAAATAAGAAACACATATTCCCGATTGGAAAAAAGGTTATGGCACCGTTTTGTCATCCTGATGGGATCTATCAGTCTGATATGGGGTCTCTTCGTATTAGGAGATAGCGACCCGGCTAATGCCTCAACCGGATATATCATGATCGGCCTTGGATTAGTTTGCTATAGTATCTCCAGCAAGGTGATCTTGCTGTCTAAAATATGGAGGGAAGAATTCAAGCTTGCCAACCGGATTCCATTGATTCCTATATTCACGGCTTTATTCTGCCTTTTCCTCTCCGCTTTCCTTTTCGAGATGGCGGCCGAGCATAGTTATTATGCCATTCCCGCACGGGTATTGGCCGGACTGGGAGCGATCTGCTTTACGTTGTTCTCCATCGTCAGCATATTGGAAAGCGGAACCTCTTCCAAATAAACTGTTTTTTCATCGTGATGAAAATACTTTTTCTTCACGGTGAAAATACTTTTTCTTCATGATGAAAATGTTTTTTCCTCACAATGAAAAAATCAACATTCTTTGATAAACCATCGGCCACAATACATGAAACATTTTTTAACATTACCAAAAGCATAAGGTTTTCAATTCTTTATAAACAATTATCATCCCAAGAGTAAGAAAACGCTTGCAAAGTAAAAAAATAATATCTACTTTTGCACCCGGGTAAGTCCTACACGGCATGCTCCCTCGGAATCCCCCAGGGCTTGACCGCAGCAAGGGTACTTGGTTGTAGCGGCGCGATGTAGTAAGCTTACCCACCTGCCTCTTTAGCTCAGTTGGCCAGAGCACGTGATTTGTAATCTCGGGGTCGTTGGTTCGAATCCGACAAGAGGCTCAGATAAAACACAACTTAAAAGGAAGCTTATACGTAGGCTTCCTTTTTTCTATTTTAGACATAATATAGTTGCGCATTTGCATTAATATATTAACTTTGCTGATAAGAATTCAAAACAGCAACATCATGGAAGAGAATAAGAATTTACTTTTAAAAGGCGCTATGACTTATGGTTTGGCCATGGGTATATATTGGGTAGTGAAATACATCTTTTTCATCTTCAGCGTTTCAGTCCCCTCCTTGAGTCTTGTCTATTGGCTATTGACGCTCGCCGTCCCTTTCATCGCCTACTACATGACGAAAAGATATCGGCACGACATCGGTGGAAGGATCAGTTTCTTTCATGCATGGAGAT
>ENA-OQCW01000633-OQCW01000633.1-human-gut-metagenome-genome-assembly--contig:-NODE-633-length-18717-cov-3.743948_pt1 | contig 18717 bp, 16 predicted proteins | sample MGYA00242767_ERZ504593 | MGnify/ENA primary metagenome ERZ504593 (study PRJEB26092, sample SAMD00036307) | human gut metagenome | host: Homo sapiens | study: EMG produced TPA metagenomics assembly of... | reverse complement strand
TTTTCTCTTGACTGACTCCGTTATTTGTTGTATCTTTGCACATGAGAACGCCGGTATTAAGTTTATTTTTAACACCTTAAAGTTAATGCTTTTCTTGCAAATATACAAGAAGGGCGTTCTCTTTTTTGTGGAGACTATGAATTATTCAGGTTAAATACACTTTAATTCACATTATAAAACAGTTTACGCCATAGGTTTCAGCATACGTGCCCAATCGGCCCGCTGTTATTCTATGGCAATTATTATTTTTATTTATCTGACAAAAAATAAGTTGGAATTATGTTATACAAATTGAAGTTTTCTTTCTGAGAGAAAGATTTGTAAATGCAAAAGTACAAAAGATAACACAAAAAACACTAAAAATCAGAAGAAAAATATTAGTCATACCATAAAAAATAAGAGGTATGATTAGAAAAAACTGATTATTTGTTGAGCAAATTGATTATACCAATCTTATAAATATTTGATATACATCAAAATACCAATCACCCCATTTCTCTCAGAAAGAGAAACACCAGAAAATAGGAGAAATTTCCTATACGAATGCCATAGGAATATAATGAACAAGTATATACCCTATACTTTCAGTTGTATGACAAGATGGATTCAGAAAGGAAAAAGCCCCGTGAAAGTACAAAATTCTTGCTTGAAAAAGATTGAATAAATGACGGTTTTCTCCATAAGAGAAATGTTTTGAATATGCAAAAATACATAAATTATTGAACATAATAGCATAAAACAAAGAAAAACCTTAATAGCCACCTCGTTAAATGTCGTGGTTACATAACAAATGTTGAGTAAACTAGATTGTATTTACAGCGAATAATCCCTGTAAATCAATTATATATGTTAAATATTTATGTCCTCTATTTCTCTTATGGAGAAAAATAGGAATGCGGCAAGATAAAAGACGGCATGAATGGTTGATATGACAGCCAAAAAATGACATAAATTACTATAATACAGACCAATACATAAGTTGGGATGAACTATGGGTATATCTTGACCTGCCGTAATAAACTAAAAAACACACGACGAATGAGTACTCCCATAACCACAAGGGAAGATCTAACTAGAATCCAATGGTTCGCCATGAAGCGCTTATAAAAACGAGAAAAAGGCGGAAGAGATGCTCAAAGGCAAGGATGGTCTAGAGTATTTCATCCGAAACACTATGCCGTAAGGGTCTATCACGGAGTGAAATCCAAAAGGCTTGTACCAGTCATCCCGAATCTCGTCTTCGTGCATGCTTCCCGAAAACAGATCACGGATTTCAAAAAAAAATATAATTTCTTACAATTCATGATGTGGGAGAAAAGCACGGGACTGAAATATATCGTGGTGCCGGATAAGCAAATGGAGAGCTTTATCAAGATTGCCTCGCAGTATGAAGAAAACACTATTTATTATAAACCGGAAGAGATTGACATACGGAAAGGTACCCACATATGTATTTACGGTGGCAAGTTCAATGGAGTAAAGGGCGTATTCATGCGGGTGAAAGGAAAACGTCGCCGCCGGGTGGTTGTGATGCTTGAAGGGATTATGGGTATATCGGTAGAAGTTCATCCCGATTTGATTGAAGTCATCAATGATTCCGATTGTGACAAATTTTGAGAGATGACACAAAAAGGAGATGATGAAGTTCCCCTTCCTCGTGGCCTTACACAAATAAAATAATATTTGAATATATGTATTTTTGGATTGTAAATTGTTCACTGGCATTTTTGCTTTGTGTTCTCTGTGCGGGTATCGTCATTCCCCAGATTCTGCTAATCGCTTTCCGTAAGAAATTGTTCGACTTTCCCGATGAGCGGAAGGTACATCATTGTGCGGTGCCCCGATTGGGTGGTATCGCATTCAAGCCGGTAGTGTTTTTCACCATAGCCCTGTTGCTAGGAATCAATATGGTGCTGGGACATTCGGAGATATTGTCCGAAATCGGGAACGACGTGTGCTCTTTGGCTTTTGCTTTCTGCTCCATCATGGTACTATATCTGGTTGGCATGGCCGATGACCTGATCGGTATCCGTTATCGTGCCAAGTTTGTCATCCAGATTCTGTGCGGCGTGATGCTTATTGCCGGTGGGGTATATATCAACAACCTATACGGTGTTCTGGGCATCCATGCGGTGCCGTTATGGTTAGGATATCCCCTGACCATCCTGATCGTGGTCTTCATCATCAATGCCATCAACCTGATTGACGGCATTGACGGGCTGGCTTCCGGGCTATGCAGTATCGCCTGCCTATTTTATGGACTGACTTTCTTTATGCTCCATCAGTATGTTTATGCCATGCTGGCGTTTGCCACATTGGGAGTGTTGGTACCATTCTTCTATTACAATGTTTTCGGGAACGCCAAACACGGAAGGAAGATCTTCATGGGCGACACAGGCAGTTTGACCATCGGCATGATGCTCTGTTTCCTCAGTCTCAAACTGACCATGTGCGGACTAGACGATAATACAGGAAATGTACATCCGATGGTGCTGGCCTTCTCACCCTTGCTGGTTCCATGCTGTGACGTGGTCAGGGTTTACCTGCATCGGGTACGCAACGGAAAGAACCCGTTCCTGCCGGACAAGAACCATATCCACCATAAGCTGCTTGCTCTCGGAATAAAGCAGCGCAATACCATGATCATCATTGTTTCCGTGTCAACTATATTCATACTGCTCAATATTCTTCTGTCCCTTTATCTCAATGTGAACTGGATCGTTTTGGGTGATATATTGATATGGACTCTCGCCAACATCAGGCTGACAAAATCTATCGCACAACTTCAATCGGAACAGAAAACCAACAAATAAAAATCAATAAATATGAAAATCAGATACATTTTATCCTTATTAACCGTGGCCTTTCTATTGGGATCATGTGCCACACCGAAAGTCGCTTATTTCACGGACCTGAAACGGGGTACCGCAGAGCAAGTCTTGAACCCGCTGGAAATCCGGATACGTCCAGAAGACAAGATTTCCATACAGGTCAACAGCAAAGACCCCTTATTAATGAACCTTTTCAACCTTCCGATCATATCCCGACAGATTGGTACGACATCAGGTACATCCAATAGTCAGGGAATATCAGGATATACAATAAATAAGGATGGGGATATTGATTTTCCTGTGCTGGGACATATCCATGTGGCAGGAATGACACGCGCGGAGATCGCCTCGTATATAAAAGAGGAATTGGTTTCAAAGAATCTCGTGAAAGACCCCGTTGTTACAGTGGAGTTTATGAACCTGACCGTTTCAGTGTTGGGCGAGGTTGCCACCCCCGGACGTTTCAATATCGAAAAGGACAAGCTGACACTTTTGGAGGCCTTAAGCATGGCCGGGGACCTTACCGTCTATGGGAAACGGGAAAACGTGCTGGTACAACGGGAGGAAAACGGGAAAAAAACCCTGTATCAGGTCAACCTGAATTCGGGATATGACCTTTATGCCTCTCCTGTGTATTATTTGCAGCAGAACGATATCGTTTATGTGGAACCCAACTCAATGAAAGCACGGCAGGCGACCGTCAACGGCAATAACGTCCGCTCAGCCTCTTTCTGGATGTCATTGGCCTCGTTGCTGACGACCATTACCGTGTTGATTGTAAAATAATATAGAATCAGATATGATGACCGTAAATCAAAAGAATATAAAACCGGGGCAGCAGGATGATTTCCTGCGAATACAGGACCTGTTATACCTGTGCCTCGCAAGATGGAAGTGGTTCGTCTTGTCTTTAGCGGTAACGATCGGTGCCGCTACTGCCTATCTGTTACGCACTCCTGCCGTATATACACGTACCGCTTCGGTATTGATCAAAGAGGATTCCAAAGGCAAGTCGGTCTCCTCGGATTTGGAATCCTTCTCGGAGTTCGGGCTGTTTCAATCCGGTACAAATGTGAATAACGAACTCATCACCTTTCGATCACCGTCTTTAATGACCGAAGTGGTTAAACGGTTGCGTCTGGATATGAATTACTTCGTTCGGGGAAAATTCCACCGTCAGGTAGCCTATGGACTGACATTACCGGTGGATGTAACGATAAATGACTTGCCTGAGAATGAATCAGCCGGTTTTACGTTGGAAATACAGCCGGACGGTACGTTATACCTATCCGACTTTATACGTAACGGGACAGATCTTGAAGAAAAGGACGTAAAGGGAAGCTTGCTCGACTCCATCACTACGCCATTGGGAAAAATCATTATCCATACAACACCCAATTACGTGAAAGGCGAGGCATATACATTATATGTAGGCAAATCCAGTCTGTATAACGCCGTCAACTCCTGCTCGTCCAATCTGTCCGTTTCATTGAACAGCGAGAAAGCGTCAGTCATAGACTTGTCATTCAAGGATAACTCCACACAGCGGGCAGAAGATGTATTGAGCATGTTGATTTCCGTTTATAACGAGAATTGGGTGAAGGACAAAAACCAGATCGCTGTCAGCACCTCAATGTTCATCAACGAGCGTCTGGGCGTAATCGAACGGGAACTGGGAAATGTGGACGAGGATATCTCCTCTTACAAGTCAGAACATCTGTTGCCCGACGTGCAGGCGGCATCGAGTATGTATATGGCTCAAAGCAGTGCGGCCAACGCGCAGATCCTGTCCCTGAACAACCAGCTTTATATGACCCGTTACATCCGGAACTATTTAGCCAACGATGCCAACCGTACCCAACTGCTTCCGGCCAACTCCGGCATTGAAAGCGCCAATATTGAATCGCAGATTGCCGAATACAACAAGCAACTGTTGCAGCGCAACAGTCTGGTTGCGAACAGCAGCACGGAAAATCCGCTGGTCGTGGATATGGATCAGGCTCTGGCATCCATGCGTGGGGCGATAATCAGATCTATCGACAATCAGATAGTGACCTTGAATTCGCAGATAAAAAGTTTGCGGCAGACGGAGCAACAGACGACATCACGTATAGCGGCCAACCCAACACAGGCCAAGTACCTGCTTTCGGTGGAGCGCCAACAGAAGGTAAAGGAAGCTCTTTACCTATTCCTGTTGCAAAAGCGTGAAGAGAACGAACTCTCACAGGCGTTCACGGCTTATAATACCCGCATTGTTACCCCGCCACACGGCAGCATGTTGCCGACATCCCCTGTGCATAAAAATATCTTTATGGTCGCATTCGCTCTGGGGCTGCTCATTCCGATAGTCATTATCTTCATGCGCGAGAATATGAATACCCGTGTACGGGGAAGGAAAGACCTGGAAAACCTGACTATACCGTTCATCGGTGAAATTCCGCTGTTCACAAGAAAGAAAAAAGGGATATTAGGAAAGAAACCGCAGGAAGTCAAGGCCGTTATCGTCAAGGAGGGCAACCGTGACATCATCAACGAGGCATTCCGCGTATTGCGTACCAACCTGGAATTTATGACCGGCAAGGACAAGACTTCGAATGTCATCATCATGACCTCATTCAATCCGGGCAGCGGCAAATCGTTTCTGACCATGAACATCGCCGTGAGCCTTGCCATCAAAGGAAAAAAAGTGCTGGTAATCGACGGAGACCTGCGCCACGCCTCTGCATCATCCTATATCGACTCTCCTGACAAGGGATTGAGCGACTATCTGGGAGGTCGTATCGATAATCTGGATGAGATCATCGTACCCGATCCGAAACATAAATCTATGGATATACTACCCGTGGGAACGATTCCTCCTAACCCAACGGAATTATTGTTCGACGAGCGGTTAAAGCAGACAATCGATACTGTAAGGGAGCAATATGACTATGTGCTGATCGACTGTCCGCCCGTTGAACTGGTGGCCGACACGCAAATTATTGAGAAACTGGCCGACCGTACCGTTTTCGTAGTTCGTGCAGGATTACTTGAACGGAGTATGCTTGCTGAATTGGAGAAAATCTACGAGGAGAAAAAATACAAGAACATGTCCCTGATCTTGAACGGGACCGAGGGAAGTGGCGGTCGCTATGGATACCGTTATGGCTATCGATATGGTTATCACTACGGTTACGGCTCAGGATACCACTAAGGTTCCGACGGAAACAGGGTGGGGATAAATGGATGATTATTAATTAAAAAAAATAAAATGTTTTATATAAAAATACTCGTATCATTGTGTGGCCATTCAGGAAACGTATATCGCTGAAAGATAGCGGTATATTCAAGAATTTTACCGACTGTCACTCGCACATTCTGCCGGGTGTGGACGACGGTGTGCAGACGATGGAAGAAGCATTGGAAATACTGCGCCTGTATGAAGAGTTGGGCATAAAATCCGTATGGCTTACACCGCATATCATGGAAGATATGCCCAACACCACACTGCACCTCCGGGAGCGTTACGCTGAACTTCAAGCCACCTATAGCGGTCCGATAAAACTGCATCTGGCCTCAGAGAACATGCTTGACAACCTCTTCGAGGAACGGTTGGAAAAGAACGATCTGCTGCCCTTGGGTGAAAGCGGTGACCATCTACTGGTGGAAACCTCCTACTTTAACCCTCCGATGGGATTGAACAACATTCTGCTCCGCATCAAGGCTAAAGGCTATTATCCCATTCTTGCCCATCCGGAACGGTATGTTTATATGGGTGAGTCGGATTATCAACAATTAAAAGACATGGGAGTGAAGTTTCAGTTCAATCTTCCGTCAATAGCGGGTATGTATGGCAACCGGATTAAGAAAAAAGCCATGCTGCTATTAAAAGAAAAGGCTATTACTCATATAGGAACGGACATTCACAATTACAATATATTTCAAAAGTTCATTTGTACGAGTATTACAAAAAATATACAAAACTGTTTAATTGATAGTCAGACTGTTATAGTTTAAATAGATTATAATTATCGGTTATTAAGACCTGTAGATTCTGTTTAACTTTTTCTCTCTAGGTGGATTTGCATAAAATACATACAAAAAAATCCAACAGGCTGGAATTCAATGGAAATTGTAACAATCGACTTGGAGCAGATACACACAATCTCTCTTTTATCCAAACCAGTCTTAAAATAAATCATTACACCCCTATCAAGCAATAGGCTTGCAACTTCAACATAAAACAACAATCCATATGTCATTAACAAAAGTTTTAGTTACTGGTGGAGCGGGATTCATCGGCTCCAATTTATGTGAGTATTTATTGGCTCACGACTATGATGTAATCTGTTTGGATAATTTTTCCACAGGTAAACCTGAAAACATTTTTCCATTTCTACAACGATATCCGAATAAGTTTAAACTTATCGTAGGAGATATACGGAATCTGAACGATTGTAAGAAAGCTGTAGAAAATGTAGATTACGTTATGCATGAAGGAGCATTAGGCTCAGTTCCACGTTCTATCAAAGATCCTATAACTACAAATGAAACTAATATATCGGGATTCTTAAATATGCTGACAGCCGCTCGCGATGCCAATGTAAAGCGTTTTATATATGCAGCAAGTTCTTCTACATATGGAGACAGTCAGTCTCTTCCCAAAGTAGAAGATGTGATTGGTAAACCGCTTTCGCCTTATGCCATAACAAAGTATGTAAACGAGCTTTACGCCGATGTGTTTGCCAAAACCTATGGAATGGAATGTATCGGCTTACGATATTTCAATGTTTTCGGTCGTCGTCAAGATCCATTCGGGGCATATGCTGCGGTGATTCCTTTGTTCGTTAAGAAATTCATGGCTCATGAGAGTCCTGTCATTAACGGAGATGGTGAATATAGCCGCGATTTTACTTATATAGACAATGTGATTCAAATGAACATGCTGGCTATGACCACGACAAATCCGAATGCAACCAACCAAGTATACAATACTGCTTTCGGAGAACGCACCACATTAAACCAGTTGGTCGGTTACTTGAAAGAATTTTTGAGTGAATTTGACCCCGAAATTGCCAACGTGAAAATAATTCATGGTCCCAACCGCTTGGGGGATATTCCCCATTCCTTGGCATGTATTGATAAAGCAAAATCCCTTTTAGGTTACAATCCTCAATACAGTATGCGTGACGGTTTGAAAGAGGCTGTCAAATGGTATTGGAAGAATATTTAAAGTAATAATAACAGATGAAATTATGAATGAAACTAAAATTTGCGTAATTGGTCTTGGTTACGTAGGGCTCCCTTTGGCTCGTCTTTTCTCGACAAAGTATAAAACGATAGGTTTTGACATGAACCAAGCTCGTGTGACTGCTTTGATGGCAGGTCATGATGCGACACTCGAAGTGTCAGATGAACTACTCCAATCTGCCCTTGCCAATGGTTTTAAGTGTACTGCCAATATAGAGGAAATCCGTGATTACAATTTTTATGTAGTTGCCGTTCCCACTCCGGTAGACAAAAACAACAATCCGGATTTGACTCCGCTTTACGGTGCCAGCACAACTGTTGGTAAGGTAATCTCCAAAGGGGATATTGTGGTGTATGAATCTACTGTTTATCCAGGTGTTACAGAAGACGAATGTATCCCGGTTGTGGAAAAAGTGTCCGGATTGAAATTTAATGAAGATTTCTTTGCTGGCTATAGCCCTGAACGTATAAATCCGGGAGATAAACTTCATACAGTAGAAAAAATCAAAAAGGTTACTTCCGGTTCTACGCCTGAAATAGGTAAGAAAGTAAATGAGGTATATGCTTCTGTAATTACCGCCGGTACACATCTCGCTCCTACGATGAAAGTAGCGGAAGCAGCCAAAGTAATAGAAAACTCACAGCGTGATATCAATATCGCATTTGTGAATGAGCTATCCAAGATATTTACTAAAATGGGCATTGATACACAGGATGTACTGGAAGCAGCTTCTACCAAATGGAATTTCCTGCCATTTAAGCCTGGGCTGGTTGGAGGCCATTGCATTGGAGTTGATCCGTATTATTTGGCTCAATGTGCACAACGTCACGGTTATAATCCTGAGATAATCTTAGCCGGTCGCCGAATGAACGACGGTATGGGGGAATATGTGGCCAACCAAGTTGCGAAATTGATGCTGAAGAAAGGAATACAGGTGCTCAACTCTCATATCCTCATATTAGGGTTTACTTTTAAAGAAAACTGTCCTGATGTGCGGAACACAAAGGTTATAGATATTTACAATGCTTTGCGAGAGTATAACGTACATATCACCGTATATGATCCTTGGGCCAATCCTGATATAGTTATGCGAGAATATGGAATCTCGGTAACGAACCAACATCCTTTGGATAAGAAATTCGATGCGGCAATTATAGCTGTAGCACACGAACAGTTTATAGGCTTTGATGTAAAAACGTTACTAAATGCTCAACACGTCATATTCGATGTTAAAGCTATCTTTGAAAAAAACGTTGTAGATGGTAGACTCTAATCGGATTGTCTCCTTTGACATATTGAAAGGGGGAGGAATTTTATTGGTCATCCTTGGTCATATACAAATCCCTTACATGTTGAAAACCGTTATTTACAGTTTTCACATGCCCCTTTTCTTTTTTGTGTCAGGCTGTTTCTTTCGTCCAATCAGTTTGAGAGAGCTTTTTTTGCAAAAAAGACCAGACAATTACTGATTCCTTGGGCCTTTTTTGCCTTTTTGTTGTTCGCATATTTGTTCGTTTTGAAACTTAACGAAACTCATAATTGGGCAAAAGCGATCTCGCTCCCTGTAACGAGTATGTTTGATGGTTTTCTCGGTGATGAAAACTCTTTTATTTTATTTCATGTAATTTGGTTTTTAATTTGTTTGTTCGAGGTTTCATTCGTTTATTTATTGATACATAAAATCACCCCTACAATAAAGCATTAACAATCAGCGCATTATGTATATTATTATATGGAGTAGGATATTGGTTAAATGCTAATAACATTGATTTGCCATATTTTATTGACACAACAATGTCTACCTTGATTTATTACCATCTTGGTTTTTGCTTCATGCGGAACAAATGGTACGGCATGAAGGTTTCACCGATATACTCATTATTCTTGCTTATTATCGCCATTGTTTTCATCGTTCTATTTCCCTCTTACGTTGACTTAAAATCAAACAATTTTCCATTGCATCTATTGTTGCTTTCAATGGTTTTTTATTATGAATTTTTATTGGTTTATCAATTCATATTTTAATTCGAGAAAGCTGAAACTTATTCCATTGGATAAAATATTGATTTGGTGTGGAATTAACAGTTTGGCATTATTGGGGCTACATATATTATTTGTAGATACATTCTGGATCGTGCGCAATAAGTTACATCTTGTAAACTACAGTTGGACCATATTGGAATTTGCACTCATTGTTGCAATATGCTATTTTGCGACAACCTTAATAAAAAGATACATTCCGTCTGCATTAGGAAGATCATAAGCTTGCTATGAATAAGACATCGTCCGTAAATAATAAAAAAATATTCAAGAATACAGTGGCACTTTATGCACGTATGTTGCTGTCCATGATTGTATCACTATATACATCACGGATCGTGTTAAATGCACTTGGTGTAGATGATTATGGCATTTATGGACTTGTCGGCGGTATTGTTGTCCTATTTAGCTTTTTGAATGTAACGATGAGTGGAGCGACTTCACGCTTTCTTACAGTCGAACTTGCCAAAAATGACCCTCGACAACTCCAACAAACATTCAATACAGCCTTTATATTACATATAGGAATTGCAATTATAGTCTTGTTTTTGGCTGAAACGGTCGGACTTTGGCTGTTATTCGAAAAATTGAACATTCCAGATGAGAGAATGAGTGCAGCTGTTTGGGTGTATCAATTTTCAATAATTTCCTCAATGGTCAGCATCACTCAAGTTCCATACAATGCGACTCTTATTTCGCACGAAAAAATGGACGTGTATGCTATTGTGGAAATTGTTGGATCACTGTTGAAGTTGCTGATCGCTACACTTCTACTTATTACAGTATGTGATAAGCTCATTTTATATGGAGGACTTATGCTCTTATCTTCATTCTTGATTGCAATGACATATCGCATTTATTGCATTAGGCATTATGACGAATGCCGGATTAATTGGGAATGGAATAAGGTTATCGGCCGTTCTCTGTTTAGCTTTTCAGGATGGAATCTTTATTCCAATATTTGCTTTACTACTCGTCAACAGGGAACAAATATGTTGCTTAATATATTTGGCAGTACAGCTGTTAATGCCGCAGCCGGATTGGCAACAACTGTGCAACTGATGATTGAACAAGTATCAACCAATTTGGTAATGGCTTCGAGGCCGCAAATTATAAAGCAATACGCATTGACCGATTTCAATGCCATGATACAATTACTAAAGCAAACTACTTGTTTGGCAAATGTGTTATATCTGTTGGTTGCTATTCCTTTTATCTCTGAAATACATTATGTAATGAATTTATGGCTCGTGGAAGTTCCTCCATATACAATTGAATTCTGTATTTTATTGATAGTCTCAAGCTTCATATCATTGAATAATAATATTATATATATTGGAATACAAGCTGTCGGACGTTTGAAATTTTATTCATTTATGGCGGGGACAGTATCATTATCAGTCATTCCGATACTTTGGTTATTGTTTAGTAAAGGTATCGGCTTGACTTGGGCTTTTGGATTGCCTATAGTGAGCACATTATTGATTTATATCGTTTGCTCATATACACTCCATCATTATGTTGAAGATTTCAAACCGATACGTTTTTTCTTCACAACGATGGTAGTGAATCTTTTCATAAGTATTCCTTCTTTTACCGCAATCCTACTCATACAACATATCTTGGTTGAGTCCTTTACAAGAGTGATTATCGTGGCTCTTAGTTCTTCAATAATATTGGTTGTTCTGTCCTATTATGTGCTATTAGACAAAGAAAATAAGAAAAAAGTAAAGCATTGATTTTAAACAAATTAAAACGATGAATAAAAACATACTTATAATTACTCCTTTTTTTCCGCCACAGACTCATGCTGCGGTATTTAGGGCATTTAAACTTGTAAAATATCTTAAACGTACAGGTTGGAATCCGATAGTACTGACGGTTAATCGTAATTATCTATATTTAGAAGATCCTGATTTGTTGGACGAAGTCCAAGACGTGCCTATTTATCAAGCCAATTATATAGAACCGACATTGCGCGGCCTTAGAATGTTGCTTGGAGGAGAAGATACTTCACTCAAAGCCATTACAGCCAAAGCAAAAACTATTGGTGCACAGTCAAAAAGCACGGATACAGTCACCTCTAACAAGCAATCTTTATTCGGTAAGTTTTATAAATATATACTAGACCGATGGATTCAAGTTCCCGACCGCTTTAGATTCTGGGAAAGAAGTGCCGTGAGGATGGGACGAAAAATAATTAAAGAACATGATATATCTATCATATATACCACTTGCCTGCCTTTTACCTCAAATAGAATCGGTATGCGACTTAAACATCTAACCGGAGTAAAATGGGTTGCTGATTTCAGGGATCCTACCACATACGCTAAGCGAATGTATTCTGATTATTTTCCTGTTTTTGCCAAGCAAAAGAAAATTGAACAAGATACTTTTAAATACGCTGATGCTATTACTGGTCTGTCGGGAGCATACCTGAATATATTTAATGATTTATATGAGGGACGATACTCAAATAAATCATATTTTATTCCAACTGGAGTAGATGATGATTATTTGCCTTCTTTTCAAAATAGAGAAAAAGAGAATTATATAATATTCGTGGGTGAATACCTCCATGAATATAAAGATAATTTCTTGAAAATATTTGCCGAAGCTGTCAATTCTAAGGAATTAAAAGGCAAGGGTTGCACCCTTAAAATTGTGGGTAATAAGAATATCAATCAAAAACAAACGGAAGAATTTGTCAATGATTTGGGAATCTGTAACAACGTGGAATATATCAATCATGTACCGCAGCGTAAATTGTATGAATTGATAGTTAATGCAAAAGCAGCAGTACTTATTCCCGGACACACGGCTTTATGGTGGACTAATTTCGCAAAAATGGTCGATTATATCGCATTACAAGTGCCTGTATTAGCAATGGTGCCCATGACTAGCGAAGCACGAACCGAATTGATAAAAGCAGGCATAGGTATTTTTATAGATACTCCTCAGCAAGGTGTTACTGTCATCAAACAAGTATTTAGCGAAAAATTTCCAATGACGGCAAACAAAGAATATTGCCGCCGTTACTTGGCATCGCAACAAACAAAATCTTTCATTGATATTTTCCAAAAAATACAATAGAGATGCATATAGCGTTTTTAACTACAGAATATCCGATATTGGGTATGAAATGTGGCGGAATCGGAATTTTTATCAAACATTTGTCTCATCTTATCGTTAAGAGTGAGACTGGTGTGAAGGTATCAGTTGTGTATTGGGGCAATAAGTTTACAGAAACTGTGTGGGACGATGGTATATCTGTGATACCTATAAACCAGCCTCATAAGTCTCCATTTTCTTCTTTTATCAATAGAAGGTATCTAAATAAAAAGTTAAATCTATTAGTGGCAAAGATTGGCATCGACCTCGTTGAATCTATCGACTGGGAGGGACCTTTGGCTTTTTGTAGTTTATCTGTACCAGTAGTTACAAGATTACATGGTTCAAATGTGTATTTCGATCATTTGTCTGGAAACAAAACTCCATGGAACGTACGGCTTATGGAATATAATGCTTTGCGTAATTCTGATGCCTATATAGGAGTTAGCCGACAGGCTCTCGACCTGACGGATAAATTATTCAGTCTGTCTTCGAATAAGAGAAAATGTGTAATATATAATCCTGTGGATATAAACATGCCCCCTCTTTCATCTAGTGACATGAACAAAAATACAATAACGATACTTTATTGGGGGACAATTGTTGAGAAAAAGGGGGTACTTGATTTGCCTCTTATTTTCAACAGGATATGCGAGCAAAACGACAATGTCAAACTCATTCTCATCGGACAGGATGCAGTAGTGAATGGTTCTTCGACATGGGAAAAATGCAAATCTCTCTTTTCAAAGCAATCGATCGGTTGTGTATCGTATTTAGGTCGCTTACCTTATGACAAGACTATGTCATACGCTAACAGTGCCGATATTTGCATATTTCCAAGCCATGCAGAAACTTTCGGTTTGGTCTTACTGGAGGCAATGTTACTGCGGAAGGCAATTGTTTGTTCCGATATCGATTGTTTTCAAGAGATTATAGGAGACAGTAACTGTGTTTGCAAATGCAGGGTGAAACGTATCGATGAATTTGCAGAGGCTTTGCAACGGCTAATCTCGAATCCCATTTATAGGTGTGAACAAGCCGACAGGGCTTATCTAAATGCAACTGCTAGATTCAACACCAACGAGATAGTGGCACAAAACATCGAATTTTACAATCGAGTTATAAGAGATAGCTCCAAACATCATGTAGAAGAATCCTAACTCAACTGCTTTATTTAGAAAATTTAAACGGACTTTTTATTTATAAAATCACATATTCATACGAAGGGGAGTTAAGGCTTTTTTTGTATTGCCATCTTGAAGAAAGTCAAACATTTCAGTACAACTACGTAAAATATAGAAATGCTTCATTATAGTGAAATTTCTGATAGAGTATAATTCCTAAACGAAGTGATTAATTTCTTAACTCTTGATTCATATTATTCATAAACGCCTTATGCAAAAAGGGATAAGCATTATTTTGCCCACACTTAATCGGGCTGATTATCTGGCAAGTACAGTTGATTGCTTAATAGAGCAAGATTTTGGGGAGCCGTATGAAATAATTATTGTAGACCAATCGGCAGCCATTGACAGTACTATGTATAGTCGTGCAAAAGATAGTGATACATTGATTAAGTACTATCATGTGACTGAATTTAGAGGGCTACCTGAAGCTCGTAATTTCGGTGTGCAACACACACAATACGCCTACATCCTATTTCTAGATGATGATATCGAGTGTGACTGCAACCTGCTCAAAGAGCATTACAAGTTCTTGTCACAACCTGATATCGCAGTAGTGGCAGGGGGAATTACAGAAAAATATAAGAATAATCCCAAATCGAAAAATGTAGGCAAGTTCCATTTCTATACGGCAACTCCAGAACGGGGATTCCACATTAATCATAAAGAATATGTAGATCATGGCGGAGGTGGAAATTATAGCATAAAAAAAGACATATTTTTAGAAGTTGGTGGTGTTGATGAATATTTGAATTATGGAGCTGCTCTATATGAAGAAACCGAAATATGTTTACGAGTAAAGGAACTTGGATACAAAGTTTTTTTAATTATGATGCTCATGTATGGCACTTGGCTGCTGATACAGGCGGTTGCAGGGTTCTGGATATCAATCGCTATATTGCTTCATTAGTACATAACCGGGCTTTATTGATTAGCCGTCATCTCAAATGGTATCATAGGCCGACTGCTTACATCTATTTGTTGCGTCTTGTTGCATCATACGCTTTTACTTACCGCAATCCCGGACTGTTTAGACTTTTTGCAAAAACTTATAAAGAAGGTTATAAAAAAGGAAAACTAACTCCTAAATATACTCATTATGCAAACATCTAACAAACACATTTTTATTGTAACCTATGATTATCCACCAAGTAATGGTGGTATTGCAAGGCTTTGTTTTGAACTGAAAAAATATTTAGAGAAAAAAGGACTGAATGTTACAGTCATTTGTCCCCAAAGTACTTCTACCGATGCAGAGGAGGATAATAATGTGGTGAGATTGCATGGAAGAAGAGGAATATTGGAGTTGCGTACATTGAAGTATTTACGCAAAAAAACTGTTCCCGGTGATATTGTAATTACCGGGAATTATCATCCAGAGGGAATGCTGTCTCTATTGTCAAACAGAGAAACCTATATATTGGCACATGGAGCCGAATATCTTGCCGGAAAGAGTTTTTTCCGACGCTGTATTTGGCCTACTTATCGACGTTTTATACTAAGAAACGCCTCTTGCGTGATTGCTAACAGTCATTATACAGAGACATTAGTAAAACATTGTTCTCCAAATGCTAAAACAATCGCTATTCCGTTAGCGGTTGATGCAATTCATTTTCGCCCTACTTGTGAAAAATATAAGGATGGCTTGCTACACCTCTGTTCTATTTCTCGATTGGAAAAATTTAAAGGACATGATTTTATTATCCGGACGATAGCTTCTTTACCGGCAAAGTATAAGCAACAAGTGCGATTGCATCTCGGAGGTAAAGGAAAATATAAGAGTGCACTTGAGCGGATGGTTACCGATTTAGGATTGTCAGATATTGTATCATTTGAAGGTTTCATTGATGATAATAAACTTTGCGATTTCTATTCAGCCTCGCATATATTCATTCTCTGTACACGTGAAGAAGCGGATAATAGGAATGTAGAAGGATACGGGCTTGTTTTTGCCGAAGCGCAAGCTTGTGGAACCGCCGTTATAGGTACTCGTACAGGTGGCATTCCCGATGCTGTCGAGGAGAATAATGGCGGTTGGTTGATACATCAGGACGCCCACGAAGAATTGGAGAATTTACTCATTAAGTTAATCGACGATAAATCTCTTGCTATAAATGAAGGTCGTAATGCACGTCGGCGCATAGAAGCTAAAATTACGTGGGAACATTATGTGGACCAAATTTGTGATGTCATTTTATGAGTATTAGTCTATATATAGCCTTATATTACAACTTGTTGCTGCTATTAGTTGTTTACATCGCTATTCAACCGGTCAGGGCAGAAACAGTAAGACAGCCTTATATCAACAACCAGATATTTAGCCTTGCTTTACTCTTGATTGTATATGTTCATGTAACTTTCCGACCGACCGATTATCACTACTTTGGAGATACTTCAGCTTATGCCATGGCTTTCCAAAAGAAAGCCTTCTATGGTACGGTTGCTATAAGAGATAGAGATATTGGTTTTGAGTATCTTACCTATTGGCTTTCACAACTCGTCAATTTAAAAGGGTATTGGTTTGTTCTTTGCTCATTATATATATTGCCTGTTTTCTTTGCTTTAAAGAAACGATTCAAACAACAATATGCTGTAGCACTAGTGTTGTTCGTTTGTTCTTTGAGTTTTTGGGGATACGGAGTAAATGGACTGCGTAACGGAATAGCTACATCGTTAGTTATCTTCTCTTTTCTTGTTCCAAACAACGATATTAAACGAATTCCTGTTTGGATTATAGCATGTCTTTTCCATCAATCCGTCATGTTGCCAATTGGCTGTTTCTTGCTGACCCGACTTTCAAATAATCCCAAACACTACTTATACTTATGGGGAACGTTTTTCCTGCTTATGCTTGTTGCACGTGATTCTTTCTCCACTTTGTTGACAAACATTCCTTGGTTTGAACAGGATAAAAGGATGTCTGAATATTTGAATATGTCTTATAAAGGCATGGAGCAAATGTTCTCTAATATTGGATTTCGCTGGGACTTCATTATTTATAGTTTGATACCCATTATCGCAGGAGTGAAATATATCTATACATATTGCTACGAAGACAAATTGTTTATCCGTTTATTTAATACTTATATAGCAAGTAATGCGTTCTGGCTATTGACCATTCATGTACCGTATAATAACAGATTTGCTTATCTATCTTGGTTTCTTTATCCTATAGTATTGATATATCCCTTGCTAAAAGATAACTTAATAAATAACCAGGGAGAACGAATAAAATGGATTATTCTATGTTATTATATGTTCACTTATGTAATGTGGATAAAATAAAATACAAAACAATAGAAAAAGATTTTTATGAAAGATTTAGTTACTGTATTTACACCGGTATATAATAGGAAGAATTTAATTGGAAATCTATATCAGAGTTTGTTGTCTCAAACCTATAAAAATTTTGAATGGATTATTGTTGACGATGGGAGCACTGATGATATTGATGAAATTATAAAATCTTATCAAAATGAAGATCGTATATTAATTCGTTTCATCAAACAAGAGAATGGTGGAAAACATAGAGCAATCAACAATGGCGTATTACATGCAAAAGGAGAATTATTTTATATTGTAGATAGTGATGACTATTTAACAAAAGACTCTATAGAACGAATAGTTTTTCATTATCAATATATAAAGAATAATGATAAATTTGCTGGAGTTTGTGGTATGAAATGCTTTCCAGATGGTTCTCGTATAGGGAAAGAGGTTACATGGAAAATTTTAAAAGATTCTTGGATTAACTATTGGATTATAAAAAATATAAAAGGGGATGTTGCGTTTGTTTTTAAAACATCAGTCCTGAGAAATTATTTATTTGACGATATACCCGGAGAAAAAATTTTGTGCAGAAAGTTTGGTTCTAAACCGTATTGGAAAAAATTACCTTATGTTATTTTTTAATGAAAAAATATACATCGCAGAGTATTTATCAGACGGTTTATCTGTTTCATCAATCAAAAACAGAATGAATTCACCTAATTATGCCATGAGAATTTATTCAGAAATGGCATCACTAGATATTCCATATTTAAAAAAAAGTAAAAGCTACATATAAATTACTGGCGTTTTGCTCCTTGCTCTAAATTGAAAATAGAAAAAGATAAAAATAAAATACAAATAGGAATTTCTAGTTATATTATTTTTATGCCTATTGGCTATTTGTTTCATATGAAAGATAAAAAAAATCAATTATATAGATATTAGACATGTCGGATCTAAGCGGTAGAACTTTATTTAAACGGATTAAACCATTAATTAAGGTATTCGTTATAGTAGATTCATATCTTCCTAGGAAACTTAATAATTTTTT
>ENA-OQCW01000632-OQCW01000632.1-human-gut-metagenome-genome-assembly--contig:-NODE-632-length-18747-cov-4.280720_pt1 | contig 18747 bp, 18 predicted proteins | sample MGYA00242767_ERZ504593 | MGnify/ENA primary metagenome ERZ504593 (study PRJEB26092, sample SAMD00036307) | human gut metagenome | host: Homo sapiens | study: EMG produced TPA metagenomics assembly of... | reverse complement strand
TACAGAACCGGCAAGATGTCAGAGAGAGGGCTGTGACTAATACAGAAGGCGAAGCGACTTGGTCATGATCTATCTAAGGCGACTTGTACGGAACTGGCAAGATGCCAGAGAGAAGGCTGTGACTATGCAGAAGGCGAGGCTCTTGGTCATAATCTATCTAAGGCGACTTGTACGGAACCTGCAAGATGTCAGAGAGAAGGTTGTGACTATACAGAAGGTGAGGCTCTCGGACATGATCTCTCTAAGGCAACCTGTACGGAACCAGCAAGGTGTCAGAGAGAAGGCTGCGACTACACAGAAGGAAAAGCCATTGGTCATGATCTTTCTAAGGCAACTTGTACAGAGGCAGCAAAATGTCAGAGGGAAGGTTGTCATTATACAGAGGGAAAGCCGCTTGGACATGATATGAATGCCTGGACTGTTACAAAGAAAAGTACAACGACAGAGAAGGGAGAGCAGGCACGAAATTGTAAGCGCTGCGACTATCGAGAGACTGAACTTATAGAACGACTGAGTCGGAAGGTGGATGCCGGGAAAAATCAGATTGCAGATTTGAGGACAGATATCAATTATCCTTTGGATGAGACGATCACATTTCATCTTTACGGAGCTGGACAGGATAATACAGAACCGGTAGAAGGCGATACCAGATACGTTCCGGAGAGCTGGAAGATTGAAAATCAGTTTGACTGGAGAGAGACTGATGGAGAATCTGGATTTCAAATACACAAGGCAGGATTTTATAAGGTGATGGCATCTTTCCGGCAACAGAAGTTTGAAAGTGGAACGTGGCAGAATACGGATCAGACAGATATAAAAGAAGTGACGATCAAAGCGGGAACAGAGGCGCAGCGGGAAGAACAGGCAAGAAAGGATGCAGCAAAGAAAGCGGCGAAGACGGGAGATACGAGCCAGATGTTTGTTTATATTCTTCTTCTGCTTGTGGCAGCAGGACTTGCAGTATTTGTGATTGTTCGAAATAAGAAGAAACAACAATAAGCCATTGGATGGAGAAGTATTGAAAACAGATAATATTTGAAAATTGAAAAGGGAGGCTGTTTGTAACAGCCTCTCTTTTTTGAAATGCGGGAATCTTCGTAGATGGGATTCAAAAGAAATTTTCGATGTACCTATGTTACATAGACAACAAAAAACTTTACAGTAACCTGTAAAGCTTCATGAAGAGCACGAGACGGGATTCGAACCCGCGACCCTCGCCTTGGCAAGGCGATACTCCACCACTGAGCCACTCGTGCATGTTGTTTTGTTGTTTGTGTTCCCTTGAACAATACATACTATACAGGATAAAAAGGGATTTGTCAACAGAAAAATTGAAAAAATTTAGTTTTTTTTAATTTTTCTGTAATTTCCCATCAATTACGAACAAGGTATTCTCGCAATGGAGTGGAGGGTGAGTTGGATAAATAGAATCGAATATGGTAAATATCGGTGTGAAGGTCATAATTGATTTCTTTTTGTTTGCAGAGAATGGAGTCTTTTAAAAGAGCGAGTCTTTGTTCCGAATAGTCTTTGGGGATAGAGACATCGATTGTAAGCTCAGAAAGATTATAGCACTCTGAACGATGTTGTCTGATGATATGATAGGTTGGATGAAGATAATTCCAAATGATTCCGAAAAGAACCAGAAGGAGAAGAAGTCGAAATGATTTTTTGCCTTTCAAAGATTTACACCCCCTGCATATATAATATATCCTATAAATAACACACCTGTCAAATCTATAGCTTATTTATTTAGGATTACTTGGATATAATAACAGTCAGATAAGTACAGGGAGTGAATCGAAATGGAAGATGTAGGATATTTAAAAGTCAAAATTGAGGAGTTGCTGAAAGAGAGAAATATTTCTAAAAATAAAATCTGTTTTGATCTGCGGATACAGAGAACACAGTTGAACCGTTACTGTAAAGGAGATGTACAGAGGCTGGATGTAAATCTTTTATGCAGAATCTGTGATTATACGAATTGTAGGATTCAGGATGTGATCGAATATATTCCAAGGACAGAGAAGGTGCTGGAGGAAGATGGAGAAGATACAGTACACTAGAAGGAATTGTGAAATGGCAGGTGAGTAGAGGGAAAAATTTTTCTGAACAGATGCCAAATAGAAGGGAAAGCTGGTAGGAATCAATAGCAAAACAGAAGTTTTGCAATATTGTGTCTCTACCAGCTTTCCTTTTTATCAGATAAGAAATTTATTTGAAACCATTCTTAGTTCCAAGCATCTGTGTCAGTCAGATTGAGACTAGATGCTTGAAAGACAGGGTCTTTGCCCTGCTTTTTTTGTGCACGGTAATCGTCAAGCACGCGGAATGCAATATTTCCAAGAAGCAGGATAGCAAAAATATTGACGAGAGCCATAAGTCCCATCAGAACATCGGCGAGATTCCACACAGTTGAAAAATTTGCCTGTGCGCCGAAAAAGATGGCAATGAGGCAGGTGATACGGAAAAGATTCAAAAGAACAGGACTGTTTTTGATAAACAGAATGTTGGCTTCTGCATAATAGTAGTTTCCGACAAGGCTTGTGAATGCGAAAGCAAAAATGGAGAAGGTAATAAAGTGGATTCCCCATGTTCCTACGCTGCTCTGCAGGGCTGCCTGTACATATGGAATGCCGTCTAATGTTCCCGGAACTCCTTTGACATTGGAAAGCAGCAGGATGAAAGCAGTTGTGGTGCAGATCAGAAGTGTGTCGATAAACACAGACAAGATCTGTACGAGTCCCTGCTTGACTGGGTGAGAAACAGCGGCAGAAGCAGAAGCATTTGGCGCACTTCCCATCCCAGCTTCATTTGAGAATAATCCCCGTTTAATACCGATCAACACAGTGCTCCCAGCAAAACCTCCGATGATTGACTCGATATCAAAAGCTTCGGAAAGAATCGTTTGAAACATTTCCGGAACGGACGACAGGTTTGTTACAGTTACATAAACTCCTACAAGAATATAAATTCCCGCCATGATCGGAACAAGCACAGAAGTAATGAAACTGATCCGGTGAACTCCACCGAAAATGACAACTGCCGTAAGCAGGGCAAGAACTGCTCCGACAACTGCCGGAAGCATTGTGTTGGAATAGTCTTTGACATAGTATTCGAAGGAGGAAGAAATATTATAAGCCTGGAGTCCATTGAATCCATAGGCAAAGCAACAGATCAAAAGGACAGAAAAGAGGACGCCCAGCCAGCGCTTTTTTAATGCGCGCTCAATGTAATAGGAAGGTCCTCCGCGGAAAGAATCTCCGTCTTTTACTTTATATACCTGTGCAAGCGTACTTTCCACAAATGCAGAAGCTCCGCCGATCACTGCCATGATCCACATCCAGAAAATGGCTCCGGGACCACCTGCTGCAAGTGCAGTTGCGATTCCGGCAATATTTCCGGTTCCGACTCTCGAGGCCGTAGAAATCATCAGAGCCTGAAAGGAAGATACTGGTTTTCCGGAGGCATTTTCTCCGTCAGAAGATTTTTCTTTCAGTGCAAGGAATGCATCTTTTAAAAGTGTGAGCTGGACAAACCGTGTCCGGATAGAAAAATAGATTCCGGCGCCCACTAACAGAAAAATTAGAATATAGCTGTACAGAAAATCATTTACATGTGATAAAAAATTGTTCATAGTCATCTCCTTTGTTCTAGAATGTCGCAGAGTACTGCGTATCAAAGTATGGACATTCTTTTATAAAATAGCATTTCCAGTAAAAATATATTTAGTAATATTGCTTGAAGGCAATGATCTGAAAAATAAGAAATACGCTCTAGAAGTTTAATATAAAAATTTTTTCAAAGTCAATATAAGAATCAGAATCCTGGAAAAAGAAAACAAAGAAAGTATTGCATCAGGAAAATGGATATGGTAGAATTGGAGCGAAAATAAATATAGAAAAAGCAGAGTAGAGATGTGTGCGTTAAGTGCCAGACGGACGGGGAGTTGCCGGCTGGACGAAGAGCAGAAGTAGCTTGCGGTACATATTTCGCATCCCGCTGCTGCACATAGAAATGATATGTGAATACCTTCTATGCGTGGCTTCTGGACTACTGCAAAGGAGGTATTTTTTATGAAACAAATGAAACAACAGTTTGTAGACTCCTGGCATGAGTTAAGACACTTGAAGACAGTCGTTGTGACAGCGATGCTGATTGCGGTTGGAATTATTCTGGGATATTTTTCCATCACAGTGACCCCGTATCTGAGAATCGGATTTTCGTTTATTGCAAACGAATTGACAGCACTTCTTTTTGGGCCGGTGGTCGGTGGTGTCATGGGCGGAATTGCAGATATTATCAAATATCTCATCAAGCCAGACGGGCCATATTTTTTTGGATTTACACTGAGCGCAATTTTAGGTCCTGTGATCTATGGAATCATGCTCTATAAGAAACCGCTGAGTTTTCCGAGGATTTTTATAGCTAAAGTGCTTGTCGCAGTTTTCGTGAATCTTCTTCTTGGAACTTACTGGCTGTCTATGCTTTATGGAAAAGGATTTCTTGCATTGCTTCCGGCAAGAGCGCTCAAGCAGGTGTGCTCGGTTCCAGTAGAAGCGGCATTGTTTTATATCATCGTAAAGACATTGGGGAAAGCACACTTTTTCTCTGAGGTTCGTGCAAAGCGATAACGTATAGTGTTAGAAAAGCAGTCAGTCATTGCGGCGGGCTGCTTTTCCTGTTCCATATTTTGGAGAGACTAAATCCAATCCAAAAGGGATAAAATTGTGAAAAGGGATAGAGACTAAAAAAGATATCAACAAGTATTTCGGGGCAAAGGTGTAAAAGGGGAGAAATCATGGAGGCGGAAGTAGTTCGATATCTTCTGAAAGAGGAGAAAGGAAAACGTGCAGTGCTTGCAAGACTGGTATTGTACTGTGCGCCATTTTTAAAGCGATTGAAGATTTCAGCCATGATCTGGATGCCGGAAGAACTTTTAGAAGAACTGGAAACGCTTATAGACGAGATGGGGATTTTGTGTGAGAGGATGGATCAAAAGTCAGGGAAAGTTTTGATCTTTCTTTATCGGGAAGAAACACTTTGCAGATATCTGATGCGGGAAAGTCAGGAAGCATTTCTTTTGAATTGTGGTTATCAAAAAGGAAATCTGAAAGGGAAGATCAGGCGGTTTGCGGAGCGTATTTCTATTGAAAAAGAGAAGGGGAGATTTCCGCAGGAGGCGGGGATTTTTCTTGGCTACTCTTTTGAGGATGTGGAAGGATTTGCCGGCATTTCCGGAAAAGAATGCATGATGACTGGGTATTGGAAAGTGTATGGGCACAGAGCAGAAAAAGAAATGCTGTTCATGATTTATGATCAGGTGAAAATGTGGGCTGTCAATGAATTTCTGGCAGGAAAAACAGCGGGAGAAATCTGTCGCTAAAGCGAATCAGGAGCAAAGCGCAGGATAGAAAGTGTTGGATTTCGTTTCAATTCATGTTACAATACGAAAGAGGTTCTGCAAGAAGATTTCAGGCGGTCGAAAGTGAAAAATAGATTCTAACATAGAAGAAAAAGAGAAAGAAGAAGGTGGAAATATGAGTTATGCAGATAAAGTGTTTATAGAAATGTGCCGTGATATTATTGATAATGGAACAAGCACAGAAGGAGAAAAAGTGCGACCAAAGTGGGAAGACGGGAGTTATGCGTATACGATCAAGAAGTTTGGAGTAGTAAATCGCTATGATCTGTCAAAGGAATTCCCGGCACTGACACTCCGCCGGACAGGAATCAAGAGTTGTGTAGATGAGATGCTCTGGATTTGGCAGAAAAAATCAAATAATATCCATGACTTGAATTCTCACATATGGGATAGTTGGGCAGATGAGGATGGTTCGATCGGGAAAGCTTATGGGTATCAGATGCAGGTAAAGCATCAGTACCGGGAAGGAATGATGGATCAAGTAGATCGTGTAATCTATGATCTGAAAAATAATCCTTACAGCAGAAGAATTATGACAAATATTTATGTACATCAAGATCTTCATGAGATGAATCTGTATCCATGTGCATACAGCATGACTTTTAATGTGACGAAGCGAGAAGACAGTGAGAAACTTGTGCTAAATGGAATTTTAAATCAGCGATCCCAGGATGTATTGGCGGCAAACAACTGGAATGTCTGCCAGTATGCAGTACTTCTGCATATGTTGGCTCAGGTATGTGATATGCAAGTGGGAGAGTTTGTTCATGTAATTGCAGATGCACATATCTATGACAGACACATTCCTTTGATTGAGGAACTGATCAAACGAGAACCACTTCCGGCTCCGAAATTTTGGCTGAATCCGGACATTAAGGATTTCTATGCATTTACACCGGAGGATGTGCGTTTAGATGATTATCAGACTGGACCACAGATTAAAAATATCCCGATCGCTGTGTAGAGAGTTAAAGTCATACAGTATATGGATCGTGTAATCAGAACAAAAACAGAGTTTTGGAGGAAGAAAGATGAATATTATTGTTGCAGTAGACAAAAACTGGGCAATCGGAAAAGATAACAAGCTTCTTGTCAGCATTCCATCTGATATGAAGTTTTTCCGGGAGACGACAACCGGGAAAGTGGTTGTCATGGGAAGAAAGACATTAGAAAGTTTTCCGGGCGGACAGCCGTTGAAGAAGCGGACGAATATTGTGCTGACTTCTGATAGAAATTATAAGGTAAAAGATGCGATTGTCGTGCACACTGTGGAAGAGTTGCTGCAGACACTGAAAGCATATAAACAGGAAGATATCTATGTGATTGGTGGAGAGAGTGTGTACAGACAACTGCTGCCTTACTGTGATACAGCACATATCACAAAAATTGATCATGTCTATGAGGCAGATACTTATTTTCCGAATCTGGATACGGATGGAGGAATGGGAGATTACAGGAAATCAGCGAAGAACAGACATTATTTTGATCTGGAATATGAATTTGTAAAATACGAGAGAAAATCAAAAAATAAAATCGGCTGCCGTGGATGGCACAGAAGTAAATCTGTGAAAATCTGCGGCAGCCTTTTTTGTTCAGGAGAAAGGAGTGTAAGTGACTGTCAGGATCTATCGGAAATTTCCGAAGTGTGTTCCTGGATTTGTCTGACATATTCTTTTGGGAGTCATTCCGAATTCTTTTTTGAATGCACGGAACAAGTGATTGTAGTTTCCGAGTCCGCAGATTTTGTAAATCTCGATCATCGGGTAGCCTTTTTCCAGCAGCCGTTTACAAAGATCCAGTTTGGATTTGACGATGTAGCGGTGGACAGTCATCCCGGTCTGCCGTTTGAATTCCCGGCAGATGTGGTATTTACTGATGTAAAATTCCTTTTCCAGTCGGTCCAGGGAGATTTCTTCGTGCAGATGATGCTTGATGAAAATGAAAATATCATCGAGAGAAAGGCGGGGGCGCACTTTTGTGTTTGTCTGGAATTCTGTACGGATGCAGGCGCGCAGGACAAGCACGATCAGCATTGTGAGAATGCTGTCTTCAAAGAGCCGGTGGCCGAAATCTGTCTGTTCCTGAGGGAGAGTCAGGAGCTTTTTGGATAGATTTTTGATCAACATAGTAATCTCTGAAGAAGAGTGGACACAAGTACACTCATACGGTACGACATGAAAACAGGATTCCAGATCAGTATTCTCATCGGAGAGACGGGTGAGAAGTTCACTTGTAAATCCGACTTGAAGAAATTTCAGAGGGATTTTCGATGGTGTATATTCTAAGAGAAAAGTAGTGTTTGGGTTTACAAGCAGGATGTCTTCGGTGGCACATAAAAAAGTCTGGTGATCATAGGTGTAGCTGCATTTTCCGGATGTGACAAATAAAATCATATAAAAATTACCGGAGGAAAAGGTTTTCTTTTTCGCATTGGTGTATACATATTCTTTTGCAAAGTATTCTTCACGCATCAGTTATCTCCTAAAATTTGTATTCAAAATACACAAAAAATGAAACTTATTTTTATCTATAATGACTAATATAGATAATATATCAATTTTTGAATATTTTCAAGCAAAAAATGGATATGTTTTCCTATTTCAGAAAGCTATAATACTTTCTAACGACAGCGTTCTGTCAAAGAAATAACAAAGATACAATAAGAAAACATGCGAGGAGGAAATTATTGTGAGAGAGTTTTCCATGAAAGACAAAATTGGCTACACCCTCGGGGATTTGGGGTGCTGCTGTACCGAGCAGTTCAGAGCAATGTTTTTGACAGTGTTCTACACGCTTGTACTGAAAGTAAATCCTGTCCATGTTGGAATCATCCTGCTGATCACAAAAATCTGGGATGCAATCAATGACCCGATCATCGGTGCGATCATTGACTCAAGAAAGTCGACAAAGGGCGGAAGATTTATTCCGTGGATCAAAGCATTCTGTGTTCCGATGGGTGTGCTGTGTGTGATTGGATTTTTAGATGTCAGCAGCTGGGACTATAAATTCAAGTTGGCATATATTTTGATCACCTATATTCTTTATGAGGCGATGTATACTTGTGTAAATGTTCCGTTTGGTTCACTTTCCAGTGTCATGACAGATGATGTCAATCACCGGACAGATTTATCCCGTTACAGAAGCCATTGGCGGAACGAGTTTTTATGACTGTGATCGTAATTGTAGGGCCGCTTGTACTTTATAAGGACAATAAGCCAGTTGCGTCCAGATTCACTCTGATGGCACTTCTCTGTGCGACAATCGGTGTGTTCTGCCTGATCGTGACAAGCTCCTGGTGTAAGGAACGTATCGAATGGAAGGTGCAGGAAGGCAAGAAATTCAACTATTTAGATGCGCTGGAAAAATGTTATCAAGAACAGAGCATTGCTTGGACTGATCTTTTCAAGCCTTGCAGGAATGATTGCAGCAAGTGTTGTAAATGGATTGAATACTTACTTATTTAAAGATTATTTCGGAGATGTGAAAGTAATGTCAATCTCTGGTATGTTAAATACTGTGTATGCAATCATCACATTTATCGGAACAAAATATGTTTCCAAGAAGCTTGGAAAAAAAGAATGGTGTATGTACGGAGCAGGATTTGCAGCACTTGTCTTTGGTATTTTATTCTTTGTACCGGTGAAAAATCCACTTGTATTTATTGCGATCAACGGAATCTGTTATCTCGGAGCAAGTGGTTTTCAGGTGCTGATCTGGGCAATGGTAAATGACGCGATCGATTATCAGGAGTTGATGACAGGAGAAAGAAATGAAGGTATGGTATACTCTACTTACTCTTTCTTCCGGAAGCTGTCATCGGCAGTCAGTGCAAGTCTTAGCAGCTTTACACTTGCAATGATCGGATATAATGTAAATGAAGTAGTACAGACAGCGGCAGTAAAAGCAAATATATGGAAATCTTACACCGCAATCTATGCAGTGGGATATTTGATCGCAGTATTGATTTTATTCTTTGTATATCCATTGTCAAAGAAAAAGACAGAACAAATGTTAGAAGAGCTTGCAAAAAGAAGAGCAAAGGGAAAAGGAGGCAGATAAATGGTCCGTTATATTGAAGTTGAAAATAGAAAAGGAAAAATTCTCCGTGGATTTTTAAATCTTCCGGACGGAGTAGCGCATCCGCCGGTTGTCTTAAATCTACATGGATTTGGAGGAAGTCTGTCCGGATACAAATATGCACATACACATTTGGCTAGAACACTGGAGGTGGAGGGAATCGCATGTATGCGATTTGACTTCTACGGATGTGGGGAAAGTGACGGAGAGTTTGATGAGATGACATTTACCGGGCTGCTTGAGGATGCGGAGGATGTCTATGCATGGCTGAAAAGTCAGTCATGCGTAGACGGAGAGAAAATTATTTTATCCGGTCAGAGTATGGGGGGATTTGTGGCGGCAAGTGCGGCTCCACGTATTCAGCCGTACGGTTTGGTTCTGATGTGTCCGGGAGCAGGAATGTGGTATGGATGCAAAGAGCGCGCAGATTACTTTAAGAATCTCGGAATGACTTTCGCAGATATGGAAGGACTGAGATTCGGTCTGGAGTTTAACTATGACCTTGCAAAGTATTCACCATTTGAAGACGCAAAAGGATATGAGGGCAGTGTGCTGATCCTGCGCGGAACAAAAGATGAACTTGTCGATGATAAAACTTGTGAAACATATATGGAATGTTATACCGGAGCGAAAAAATTCGTGAAGATCGAAGGCGGCAATCATAATTTTGCAAGTATTCCGGCAAGAGAAGCGTGTGAGGCAGAAATTGTAAATTATGTAAAAGAGATTATCTGATTTCAGAAAGGCAGGAGAACAAGATGAAATTATTAGAGAGCATTCAAGTAGGGAATACAACACTGAAAAACAGAATTATGTTTCCACCTCTGACGACAGGATATGAGGCAAAGGATGGAAGTATTACTCCGCAGAGTCAGGCGTTTTATGAGAGACTTGCGGAGGGCGGAGTATCGTATATCGTTCTCGGAGATGTGGCGCCGATCAAGACGTTTACACCGGTTCCAAAGTTATGTGAGGACAGTCAGATCGAAAGTTTCCGTAAGCTGGCAGATGCAGTGCATAAACATGGTGCCAAGATCGGAGTACAGATTTTCCATCCAGAATATGATACAGCAAGCATTACAGAACTGTTCTTAAAAGGAGATTTTGAAGGACTCCGCGCAAAAATGAAACATGATATGATGCATTTCATCGATGAGGTATCAGAAGAAAGCCTGCAGGAGATCATTAAAAAAATGTGTGAATGTGCAAAGCGGGCACAGACAGCCGGAATCGATGCCATCCAGGTGCATGGAGACCGTCTGGTCGGAGCACTTTCCAGCACAATTTTAAACCACAGAACAGATAAGTATGGTGGAAGTCTTGAGAACCGTACAAGATTTGCCATCGAGCTTGTGACAGCGCTCAGAAAAGCAGTTCCAGATATGATCATTGATTACAAGTTGGCTGTTGTTACTCCACAGAGAGGAAAGGGCGGAGTGATCGCAGAGGAAGCGGTTATATTTGCAAAATGGCTTGAGGAAGCCGGAGTAGATATGCTCCATGTGGCACAGGCAAATCATACTGGGAATATGGCAGATACCATTCCACCGATGGGTGTTCAGCCATATGCATTCTTTGCTGACATTGCAGGAAAAGTGAAAGAACAGGTCAATATTCCAGTCAGCACTGTTGGAAGAATCGTAAGTCCGGCGCTTGCAGAGAGTATCCTGGAAAGTGGAAAGGCAGATATTATCGGACTGGGTAGACCGCTTCTTGCAGATCCGGATTGGGGCAAAAAGCTGGAAGAAGGTAATGGAGATCAGATCCGCCAGTGCATCATGTGCAACAAAGGATGTACAGACCGGATCCAGAACAGACAATTCTTAAGCTGTATTTTAAATGCAGAAAACGGATATGAATTAGAGAGAAAGATCACACCTGCAGAGACACCAAAGAAAGTTGTTGTAGTCGGCGGAGGCCCGGCAGGACTGGAAGCTGCGAGAGTTGCGGCATTAAAAGGACATCGGGTGACCCTGTTTGAAGAGAAGACAGTTCTCGGAGGACAGATTCAGATCGCTAAAGTTCCGCCGAGAAAAGAAGAGCTGGAACGTGCGCTTGTTTACCTGACAAATGCAGTAAAAGAGGCCGGTGTGGAAATTTTCTGTGGAAAGAAAGTGACAGAGGATGATCTGCTTGCTTATGGAGCAGATGCAGTGATCGTTGCGACCGGAGCTTCTAACATGATGCTCCCAATCCCAGGGGCAGACCGCACACGCGTATGCAGTGCATGGGATGTGCTGGAAGGAACTGCACAGGTATATGGAAGAGCAGCTGTGATCGGTGGTGGAATGGTAGGATGTGAAACCGCAGAATATCTGGCAGAGAGAGGGTGTGAAGTAAGTATCATCGAAATGCTGGATAAGATTGCAAACGGAGAGAGCAGTACAATTCTTCCTACTTTGATGGAAAATTTTGAAAAAAATCACGTTGCTCAGTATGTATCTCATAAAGTAGAGAGTATCGGAGAGAAGTCAGTCGTATGTAAGACAGGAGATGATGAGACGAAAGAAATCCCTTATGATTTTGTTGTGATGGCAGTAGGAGCAAAAGCAAATACATTTGAGACGGAGAAATTAGAGAAAGCAGGCATTGCAGTGACAAAGATCGGAGACTGCAAAGACCGTGCATCGGATATCGAAAATGCAATAAAATCAGGATACGATGCGGCAAATACGATTGCATAGGAGAAAATATAGATTTATCCAAAGATGAAAGCGTAGAAGTGGATAAAACGAGAAGAAAAGTAAGAAAGCCAGTGATGGTAAACAGAGAAGAAACCTCTGCCTGCCATTGCCGGCTTTTTTGTTGGAATATAATAAGATAGAAAAACAGTTGCTTTCTTCCACGTTTGTGGTAAAATTGTCACGATATGCAAATGAGAGAATAGGAAGGAATAACGAAGATGAAAAAAAGTGTAAATCTACTGGAGGGATCGATTTTCCCATCACTGACCAAGCTTGCTCTTCCAATCATGGCGACATCTCTTGTACAGATGGCGTATAATATGACGGATATGATCTGGATTGGAAGAATCAGCAGTGATGCGGTGGCAGCGGTCGGCGCAGCGGGAATGTATATGTGGCTCGCCAATGGGCTTGCAACACTTGCGAAAATGGGCGGGCAGGTAAAGGTTGCACACGCAATCGGAGCGAAAGATTATGAGGAAGCGACGGTATTTACAAAGAGCGCACTGCAGCTTGGAATTTTATTTGGAATCATTTATGGGTTGGCAGCGGTACTTTTTGCAGGACCTCTGATCAGTTTTTTCCATTTGAATAGTCCGCAGGTCGTTGCGGATGCGAGGATTTATCTCCAAGTGACTTGCGGGGGAGTGATCTTTTCCTTTTTAAATCAGATATTTACCGGGATCATGACTGCTATGGGAAATAGCAGGATTTCTTTTATGGCAACTGCAGTAGGACTTTTGATCAACATTGTTTTAGATCCACTGTTGATTTTTGGAGCCGGACCGATTCCTAAAATGGGGGTGCTCGGGGCGGCTGTGGCTACGGTTCTTGCCCAGACAGTTGTGACAGCAATGTTTCTGTGGGCAGCATTTCATGAGGAGACAGTCTTTCAGAAAGTGAGGATTTTATCCGGGATCCATAGAGAGCATATGTTGCTTCTGATCAAAATTGGTCTGCCAAGTGCAGTACAGAGTATGATATTTACAGGGATCTCGATGATCATTGCACGTTTGATTGCGGGATTTGGGGATTCCGCTGTGGCAGTGCAGAAAGTCGGATCGCAGATTGAGTCCATCTCCTGGATGACCGCAGAAGGATTTGCAGCCGCAGTCAATTCGTTTGTAGCGCAGAACTATGGAGCAGACAATATCAAACGTGTAAAGAAGGGATACCGGATTGCAATGGGAGTTGTCACTGTTTGGGGGATTTTCTGTACGATTCTTCTGATCGGATGTCCAGAGGTGATCTTCCGAATTTTTATCCCAGATGACAAGATTTTGCCGATGGGAGTTGATTATCTAAGAATTTTAGGGTATTCACAGTTGTTTATGTGTGCGGAAATTACGACTGGGGGCGCTTTTGCGGGGATTGGGAAGACATTGCCGCCATCTATTGTCAGTGTAATCCTGACTACTGCAAGAATTCCGATGGCGATGCTCTTGACTGCAACTGCACTTGGATTAAATGGAATCTGGTGGAGCATTACAATCTCAAGCATTTTAAAAGGAATTTGTCTGTTGGTAGGGTTCCTTATTTATATGAAGAGATTGAAACCACGAAAAATGTTATTGGGAAGTCAATAGTAAAGAGGTGTAAAATGCCATCATGAAATGCAGCGGCAGATCGTGATGGCAAATAAGAAACATTAATTCAGATGGAATACCTGTGTGGCAATCGAAAAATAGATAATGATCGAGCAGGTATCTACAAGTGTTGTGATCAGAGGTGCAGCCATGATTGCTGGATCTAAGTGAACTTTCTTAGCAGCAAGCGGAAGCACACAGCCGATCAATTTGGATAAAATCACGGTTGCGATTAGGGAAAGGCCGATGACAACAGCAAGTTTCATGTCGTGGTAGACAAGGAAAATCCGAAGTCCATTTGCAAAGGCGAGGACGACACTGACGATCAGTGCAATCCGGAATTCTTTGAAGATGACTTTGAAAATGTCCCGGAAACGTATTTCATTCAGCGCCAGACCGCGGATAATCAGTGTAGAACTCTGGGAACCACAGTTTCCGCCGGTATCCATCAGCATTGGAATGAAGGAGACAAGGAGCGGGATTGCGGAGAAGGCATCCTCGTATCTTGTGATGATGGCGCCTGTAATGGAGGCGGAGAGCATCAGGACAAGGAGCCACACGATACGGTTTTTGGCGTGAGAAAATACGGAAGTTTCAAAGTAAGATTTCTCACTTGGGTTCATTGCCGCCATGATCGTGATATCTTCGGTAGCCTCTTCCACCATGACATCCATCGCATCATCGACTGTGACAATCCCGACCATCAGACCGCCGGTGTCAAGGATCGGAATTGCAAGCAGTCCATATTTGGAAAACAGTTGGGCAACTTCCTCCTGGTCTGTGTGAGTGGTAGCGGAAATAATCTCGGTCTCCATGATTTCGGAGATGACAGTATCGTCATTCATCGTCATCAAGTCTTTGGCAGAGACGATTCCAATCAACTTTCTGCGCTCCAGAACATAGCAGGTATAGATGGTTTCTTTGTGGATGCCGACCTGTTTGATGTGTGCCATAGCCTCTTTGACAGTCATGGACTGGTGGAGGGAGACATATTCGGTTGTCATAATGCTGCCGGCGCTGTCCTCAGGATAATTCAACAGAAGATTAATGCTGTTTCTCTTGCTGCTGTCCACTGCATTGAGAATGCGGGTGACAAGATTGGCCGGAAGCTCTTCGAGAAGATCCACAGTATCATCCATATATAGATCGTCGAGGATTTCTTTCAATTCTTTTTCGGTAAACATTTCTACAAGGTTTGTCTGCATTGTATTAGACATATTGGAAAACACATCAGCAGCCTTGTCTTTTGGGATCAGACGAAAGGCAATCGCAAGTTCTTTTTCGTTGAGCTCTTCTAATAAAAGAGCGATATCGACCACATTCATTACATCTAAAATACTATGGACGGCTTTGAAATCACCTTTGATTAGAAGTTCTGTAAAAATTTTAGCATTCATAAATATACACCCCTTTCTGGAAGTTGATAGAAATTCAGTAAAAACAAGAAAGTATATGAAATAAAAAAATTCTCCGACATGCCTGAAAGATGTCGAAGATGGAAATACAAATATACCCTATATTTCTGTCTGAAAGGACGATCGTTCAAGCTTTAGCATCATAGGGCGTAAAAATTGCATTAGGTTATGCCTTATTACGACATAGCCTGCTAACCAACTAATTGTGTCTCCACAATTTTGCGGCAGCAATCTTAGGAAAATCCAAATCCCTATGGTAGCCTCACCTACCGAATCTTATTCTTTTTGTCAGTCTAATACACAGAAACAGAACTTGTCAATAGTTTTATTCAAAATTTGCTCCAAAACTAAAAATATGCTATAATATATCAGCTTATGTAAAAAATAGGAGGGATGCTCTGTGGAGGCGTATACAAGTTTTGCGGCTGTCTACGATACTTTTATGGATAATATTCCATATGAAGAGTGGGAAAAATATTTGAAAAGTCTGTTATACGAATACGGTGTGCGTGAGGGACTTGTATTAGAACTTGGCTGTGGAACCGGGAATATGACAGAGATTCTGGCACAATCCGGCTACGATATGATCGGGGTGGACAATGCAGAAGAGATGCTTGAGATTGCGATAGAAAAAAGGATGAAATCTGGGCTTGATATTTTATATCTTCAGCAGGATATGCGAGAATTTGAACTGTATGGAACAGTGAAAGCAATTGTCAGTGTCTGTGATTCTGTCAATTATATATTAGAGGAAGAAGAGCTGGAGGAGGTATTTCGGCTCGTTAATAATTATCTTGATCCTGGCGGAGTGTTTATCTTTGATTTCAACACGGTTTATAAATACAGGGAAATACTAGGTGATCAGACGATTGCAGAGAACCGTGAGGAATGCAGTTTTATCTGGGATAATTATTATTACGAAGAGGAAAGAATAAATGAATATGAACTCAGTCTGTTTATTCGGGAAGAAGATTCTGAGTTATATCGTAAATACCAAGAGACACATTTTCAAAAGGCGTATGACCTGGAGACAATGAAAAGGCTGATTACACAGTCTGGATTAGAATATATTACGGCATATGATGCGTTTACAAAAGAAGCGCCGACAAAGGCGAGTGAGCGAATCTATGTGATTGCAAGAGAAAGAGGGAAATAACGATGAAAGATTATATTGTAAGAGCAACAGCGGCAAATAACCAGATCAGAGCGTTTGCTGCGACAACAAGAGATGTTGTGGAGACTGCAAGACAGGCCCACAATACAAGCCCGGTTGCAACGGCTGCACTCGGACGACTGTTGACCGGGGGAGCCATGATGGGAACCATGATGAAAAACGAAAAGGATCTGCTGACGATCCAGATCAAATGTGAAGGACCGATCAAAGGTCTTACTGTGACTGCCGATGTAAATGGAAATGTAAAAGGCTATGTGGAGAATCCGGATGTAATGCTTCCGCCAAGCAAAGCCGGAAAGCTTGATGTGGCGGCAGCGCTTGATCTGGGAGTTTTGAGTGTCATCAAAGATATGGGATTGAAAGAGCCATATGTAGGGCAGACAATTCTGCAGACGAGTGAGATTGCGGAGGATTTGACTTATTACTTTGCGACATCAGAGCAGGTTCCGTCGTCTGTTGGACTTGGTGTACTGATGGAAAAAGATAATACTGTCAAACAGGCAGGTGGTTTTATCATTCAGGTCATGCCTTTTGTCGAAGATGCGGTGCTTGATAAATTTGGAAGAAAATATTAAAAAAAATTTGATTCTGTGACAGCAATGCTGGATAAAGGTTACACACCGGAACAGATTTTAGAGACGGTTCTTGAGGGGATGGATGTAGAATTTACAGATACGGTTCCAACTAGATTTTACTGTAACTGTACAAAAGAAAGAGTAGAAAAGCGATTGTGAGTATCGGGAAAAAAGATATTCAGGAGATGATCGATGACGGAAAAGAGATTGAAGTCAACTGCCATTTCTGCAATACGAATTATAAATTTACAGTAGATGAACTGAAAGAGATTATAAAAAGAAGCAGGTAATGAGAGAGGAGGTCCGTTGAGATGAGAGATGGATTTGTAAAAGTCGCTGCGGCAACATTGAACACGAAAGTTGCAGATGTGGAACACAATAAGTGGGAGATCTTTCGTCTGATTGACGAGACAATTGAAAATGGAGCAAAGATTGTAGTGTTTCCGGAGCTTTGTATTACCGGATACACCTGTGGAGACTTATTTTCACAGGACATTTTGCTGAGTCAGTCAGCAAAGGCACTGGAAGAGATTGCCGCTTACACAACAGGAAAAGACGGATTATTTTTTGTCGGTCTCCCATATGTCGTGTGCAATAAGTTGTATAATGTTGCGGCAGCAGTATGTGATGGTGAAGTGATTGGGATGGTAACGAAGACATTCCTTCCAAACTACAGTGAATTTTATGAGATGCGGCAATTCCAGCCGGGACCTAAAAAGGCAGATTGGATTCCGTATGGGGAGGAAGAGATTCCATTTGGACCGCAGATTTTATTTGCGTGTGAAGAACTTCCGAATTTAGTTGTATCAGCTGAGGTTTGCGAGGATGTGTGGTCTCCGGTTCCGCCGAGTATTCAGGCGGCACTTGCCGGTGCAACAATTGTGGTAAACTGCTCTGCAAGCGATGAGACAGTTGGGAAAGATGCGTATCGCAAGCAGCTGATTTCCGGACAGTCTGCAAGACTTATTGCGGGATATGTGTATGCAAATGCAGGAGATGGAGAGTCAACCACAGATGTAGTGTTCGGTGGACACAATATTATCGCTGAAAATGGAAGCATCTTAAGCGAATCAGAACGCTTTATGAATCAAACTATTTACAGTGAGATCGATGTGGATCGAATCGTCAGTGAAAGAAGAAAAAATACGACTTTCCAGATGGAGGAAGACTTAGATCGATTTATTCGTGTTCCATTTTCAATTAAGGTGGAAGATACGAAACTTACAAGAACTTTTGAAAAATTGCCATTTGTGCCGGAGAATGAAAGTCTGAAAAATAGATGCTGTGAAGAATCTTTGATGATTCAGGCGATGGGACTAAAAAAACGTCTGAATCATACTAATTGTAAGAGTGCAGTTGTTGGAATTTCAGGAGGATTGGATTCTACGTTGGCGTTGCTTGTGACGGCAAAGGCGTTTGATTTGCAGGGAATAGACAGAAGCTGCATAGAAGCTGTCACAATGCCTTGCTTTGGAACAACTGACAGAACATACCAAAATGCATGTGTCTTGACGAAAAAACTTGGGGCAACACTTCATGAAGTGAATATTCAGGATGCAGTGAGGGTACATTTCCGAGATATCGGTCATTCTGAAGAGAAACATGATGTGACGTATGAAAATGCGCAGGCACGTGAGCGAACACAGGTGCTGATGGACATTGCTAATCAGACAGGCGGAATGGTGATTGGCACAGGGGATATGTCAGAACTTGCACTTGGATGGGCAACTTACAATGGAGACCATATGTCAATGTACGGGGTAAATTCTTCTGTGCCGAAGACACTGGTTCGACACCTTGTGCAATATTGT
>ENA-OQCW01000630-OQCW01000630.1-human-gut-metagenome-genome-assembly--contig:-NODE-630-length-18772-cov-7.826870_pt1 | contig 18772 bp, 11 predicted proteins | sample MGYA00242767_ERZ504593 | MGnify/ENA primary metagenome ERZ504593 (study PRJEB26092, sample SAMD00036307) | human gut metagenome | host: Homo sapiens | study: EMG produced TPA metagenomics assembly of... | reverse complement strand
AAAAGAACTTGGAATCAAGCCGGTTGAGGATCTTATCAGCAAAATGGGTATCTCGGATGAGGACCTTGGAAAATGTTCAGGATCAGATGAACACCCTCATGAACAGTATGGGTGACGGCGATATGTCGCAGCTTATGGAACAGCTTGGTGCGGATAACCTTGCCGAGCAGATTGGGCGAGTTTTTCTAAAGACGGTGACGGCAGTGAGGATGATGACTTCTCTCACGGTGCACCTGCATTCCTGCACTTTTTCAACAGTATGTTCGGCGGACAGAACAATAATGCGACAAATCAGGATAATAATAAAAAGGGCGAAAAAAGAGTAAAAAAGAAAAGAACAGAAAGCACATCAATCTTTACTGTGAAGACCTCACACGCAAGGCGAGAGAGGGCAAAATTGACCGCATTGTCGGCAGAGACAGCGAGATTGAGCGTGTAATTCAGATTCTTTCAAGAAGAACAAAGAACAATCCTTGCCTTATCGGTGAACCCGGTGTAGGTAAAACCGCTATTGCAGAGGGGCTTGCTCTCCGCATTGCCGCAGGAAATGTTCCTCAAAGACTTAAAAACAAGGAAATTCAGCTTCTTGACCTCACCTCACTTGTTGCAGGTACTCAGTTCAGAGGTCAGTTTGAAAGCAGAATCAAAGGACTTGTTTCCGAAATCAAGGAGAACGGCAACATAATTCTCTTTATTGATGAGGTTCACAGCCTTGTCGGCACAGGTGACAACGAGGGTACAATGAATGCCGCAAATATCCTCAAACCGGCTCTTTCAAGGGGCGAAGTTCAGGTCATCGGTGCTACAACATTCAACGAATACAGAAAATATATCGAAAAGGATTCTGCTCTTGAAAGAAGATTTCAGCCCGTAAAGGTCGGCGAGCCTACAATTGCTCAGTCAATTGATATTATCGCAGGCGTAAAAGGCTATTATGAGGCACATCACCGTGTAATTGTTGACGATGATATCGTTCGCAAGACGGTTGTCCTTTCCGAAAGATACATAACAGACCGTTTCCTTCCCGACAAAGCAATCGACCTTCTTGATGAAAGCTGTGCCTGTGCTGCTCTCCGCAATAAAAGCATGGAGCGTCACGATAAGCTTGAGGACGAAAGACAGAAGTTTCTTATCAAAAAGGACGCTCTTACAAATGCCGATGAGGTAAACTACGAACAGCTTGCCGAGGTCAACACAAGCCTTGCAAGAATTGACAGCGACCTTAAAGAAATTGATCCTGAAACTCTCGTTTCAAAGGTTACAGAGGAGGATATCGCCAAGGTAATCGAACTCTGGACAGGCATCCCCGCATCAAGAATCAAGGAAAATGAGCTTTCAAAGCTTGCCGGCCTTGAGGACGAGCTTAAAAAGAAAATTATCGGTCAGGACGAGGCTGTAAAGGCTCTTGCATCTGCAATCAGAAGAAGCAGAGTTCAGATTTCACCTCGCCGCAGACCTGCATCGTTCATCTTTGTAGGTCCTACAGGTGTCGGTAAAACAGAGCTTGTAAAGGTTCTCAGCAAGGAACTTTTCGATACTCCCGAAACTCTCATCAGACTTGATATGAGTGAATTTATGGAGAAACATTCGGTTTCTAAAATTATCGGTTCACCGCCCGGATATGTCGGTTACGATGAGGCAGGACAGGTAACGGAGAAAGTTCGCCGCAGACCTTATTCGGTTCTCCTCTTTGATGAAATCGAAAAGGCTCATCCCGATGTTCTCAATATTTTACTCCAAATTCTTGACGAGGGCAGAGTTACAGACGCTCACGGCAGAACAGTAAACTTTGAAAATACTGTTATCATTATGACATCAAATGCCGGTTCTGCATCAAAGGATAGCGCATTAGGCTTTGGCAAGACTGAAGAAGATGCCTCAAAAGAAAAGGTTATGAAGGCACTTTCCGAGTTCCTCCGTCCCGAATTTATCGCAAGAGTTGATGAGGTTATTGTATTCAACAGCCTTAAAAAGGACGATTTTGTCAAGATTGCGGACCTTATGCTCTCTGAGTATGTACCGACTCTTGAGGAAAAGCACATCAAATTCACATTTGACGAAAAGGTTTGTCAGCTCCTTGCAGAAAAGTCATGCAACGGTGCAAGCGGTGCTCGTGACCTCAGAAACACAATTCGCAGAGAGGTTGAGGAGAAAATTGCAAACGCAATGATTGAGGCAGGTGCAGGCGGTGTTACTGCAATGCACCTTACAGCCGAAAACGGTGAGCCTGTTCTTCAGTCAATCTGATTTTTTACGGTAAAAGTTAACACATAAAATTTCCGCATATCGGGCAGTCATAACGATTGCCCGATATTTTTTGTTGCAATATAATTCCATTAAAGAACAATCCAACACGGCGAGCCGCCGTACCCTGTTCGTGAAGATAGTTTGTAATATCAAAAAAATTACTTTCGGGAGTCCAAAGAACGCTCATACGGTTGGATTACACAGACAATTGCAATGTTACGCTCGGGCATAATTTGTTTTGCATTATACAAACTGTCTACACGAGAGAAAAAACACAAGAGAAAAAAACGGCTGTGTAGCATAATGTACACAGCCGTTTTTTGAAAATAAAATGAAAGAAAGATTAACCTTTTACAGCACCTGAAACAACACCCTCGATGATGTATTTCTGACAGGCAAAGTAGAAAATAATAATCGGAACGATACTCAGAACGATAAGCGCCATAATAGCACTTGTGTCCGTATGACCGTAACTGCCGTTAAGATACTGAATATGAATCGGAATAGTTTTGTAATCCATATCAAGAATAAGATAGGGGAGAAGGTAGTCGTTCCAAATCCACATTGTTTCAAGGATTGCAACCGAAATAAAAGTAGGTTTCATAATCGGAAGAACAATACCGAAGAATGTTCTCAAAGGACCTGCTCCGTCAACATCTGCGGCTTCCTCAATTTCAACAGGAATTGATTTAACAAATCCCGAGAACATAAATACCGCAAGTCCTGCTCCGAATCCGAGGTATATAATCAAAATACCCCACGGAGTTGTAAGCTTGAGACTGTCGGCTGTCTTTGAGAGGGTAAACATTACCATCTGGAAAGGAATAACCATTGAGAAAATGCAGAAATAGTAGATGATTTTGCATATACGAGAATTTGAACGCTGCAAGTACCACGCACACATTGATGTGCAGAAAAGAATAAGCACAACACCGCCGATTGTAATGAAGAAGCTCCATACAATTGACTTCCAGAACGGATAGTTGCCGTGGAACATACCTGTCATATAGCTTTGAAAGCCCTGAAAACTGTCTGCATTCGGAAATTCAAAGATTGCACGGCTGATTGCCGCATTGCTCTTGAAGGAGTTCATCAGTACAATGAAAACGGGAGCAACATAGAATACTGACACAATAGAGAAGAGAATTGTTAAAATTTTCATTCCTACGGTTTGTTTTTTCTTTACAGGCCTATCCTTAGCCTTTGCTGCAACTTTTGCCATTACTGCTGAACCTCCTTTCTTCTTGTGAAGTAAAGCTGAATAAGGGCAATGATAACAACAATTACGAAGAAGATAACGCCCTCAGCCTGACCTACGCCACGAGAATTCTGGTTTGCATAGAATGTATTGTAAATATTGAGAGCCATCATTTCCGTCTGATAAACCATTGTACCGCTTCCCTGTGATACAATACCCGGAGCACCGCCTGTGAGGGCAAGGTTCTGGTCGAACAGCTTAAATGAGTTTGTAAGTGTAAGGAATGTGCAGATTGTGATGGAAGGCATCATCATCGGCAATGTTACATTTGTAAGCAACTGTTTTTTTGCCTGCGCCGTCAATTTTAGCCGCCTCATAAAGATCATGAGGTACGCTCTGGAAACCGGCAATGTAAATAATCATCATATAACCTGCCTGTTGCCAGCACATAAGAATTACAAGTCCCCAGAAACCGTAGTTAGCATTAAGCGCAAGGTTTGTTCCGTAATACTGAAGAATACCGTTAAAAATGTACTGCCAGATGTAGCCGAGAATGATACCGCCTACAAGGTTAGGAACAAAGAAAACAGTTCTGAATACATTTGAACCCCTGATTCCGAGCGTGAGTGCATACGCCACAAAAAACGCAATGAGGTTAATGAGTATAACCGATACTATAACAAACAGTACCGTAAACCAGAATGAATGTAAAAAGCCCTCATTCTGAAAGGCTTTGACATAGTTTCCGAACCCAATGAATACTGCGTCGCTTGTTGTTCTGAATTTACAGAATGAAAGGTAAATGCCGTTAAAGAACGGATATACAAAACCTATAAGGAAAGCAGCAAGAGTAGGAAGAACAAATATAAGAAAATAAATTTTTCTTTTAGGTTTTCTAAACATAATATTTTGCCTTTCCGTTCATAAAAAAGGGGGGCGGATGCCGCCCCCTACCGAACCTGTTAAATTAAAACAGAAATTTTACAATCAGCCGTTAGCCTTTGCATATTCTGTTTTCCAACCCTGTACAAATGCAGTCTTAACAGCGTCCCAGTCGCCTGTACCTGCTGCATACTGTGTAAGAGCTGTGCCAACACCGTTTTTCCAATCTTCACTTGGCATTGTTGTGAAGTTCCAGCTTACAGGAGTTTTGCCTGCTGCTGTGAGCTCGTTATCAGCCTTAACAAACACATTGGTTGCTTCCTTAGCATTCTTGAAAGGAATTACAAAGCCCATATCATCAGCAAGAGCAGATGTACCTGTTTTGTTTGTTACACACCAGTTCAAGAATTCAAGAGTAGCTGCCTGATCGTCAGCACTTGCCTTGTTGTTTACACACCAGTAGTTCTCTGAACCTGTGCAAAGGCCCTGATTAGCTTCATCGCCTACGCCGATGTAAATCGGGAGCATGCCGAGTTCGTCGTCCTTCATACCTGCCTTGGTAACTGTTGAATATTCCCAGCTGCCGTTCTGGAAGAATACTGCTTCGCCTGATGTGAACTCAGTTTCAGCGTCTGTACCCTTCTTGCTTGCGAGGTCTGCAGGATCACATGTTGAATCTTTGATGTAGAGATCCCAGATGTTCTTATAGTTTTCAAGGTATTTACCCTCGATAGCGTCTGTTGATTTGATGCCCTTATCCTTGTACTCAAAGTAGATAGGAAGGTTAGCAAGGTGAGTTTTGAATCTCCAGTCAGATGAAGAATCCATACCTGCTGATGTGAACGCACCCTTAACGCCGAGCTTATCCTTATTCTTCTGGATTTCATCGGCAACAGTCTTTAACTTCTCAAAGCTGTTGATGTCTTCAATCTTCTTAACCGAAGCAAAGTCAGAATCGCAATACTTCTGGAGAAGAGTCTTGTTGTAGATAATGCCGTATGTTTCAATTACATAAGCAATACCGTAAACCTTGCCGTCTTCTTCAAGCGCATAATCCTTTGAAGTAAGCTGATTGTAAATTTCTGATGAACTGAGGTCTGCACAATAGTCTTTCCAGTTTGCAAGACCTACAGGACCGTTAACCTGGAAGAGTGTAGGAGCGTTGTCCTTGTCCATCTCTGCTGTAAGTGTTGACTCATAAGTACCCTCGGCAGCTGTCTTAACAGTTACATCAACACCTGTTTCTTCCGTGTACTTCTTAGCAAGAGCCTGCCAATCCTTGTCCTGCTCAGGCTTAAAGTTAAGATAGTAAACTTTACCGTTTTTTGCGTTGCCTGCTGCACTTGAATCATCTTTTGATCCTGATGATGAAGAACCGCCGCAGCCTGCAAGAGCAGTAGCAGTCATCATACCTGCAACTGCAAGAGCTGCAGCTCTTTTGATTGTTGATTTTTTCATAGCTTTCACCTTAATTAAAAATATTTATCCGCTAAACCCGGATATTGGCGAGAGAACAACATTCTGTGTTCTCTCTATTGCCACAATCATAACACACTATTTATGAAAATACAATAGATTTTTTTAAAAATTTTCTCTGTGATTAGTCAAAACGAAAGTATTGACCAAATGTAATTTCAAAATCAAACAAAAAACAACCGCATATTATCTGAGTTTTTTGACTTATTTGTCAAATAAGAAATATTAAAGTAACATTAAAGTTACAATATTGTAACCTGTCAAATATGGTCATTCTATTGAAAATGACAAGCGCTTTGTGCTAAAATTATGTCAAATTTGTTTTTTAAGAAGGTTAATTTAGCAATTATGAAAAATTTCAATCAATCATCACTTGCACGATTTTTCACCCGATTTCCTAAGCTGTTATTTGCGGGATTGATGTACTCAATTCCGTTTGCCGTATTTTCCGGAATATTCATTCTCATAAGCTTTCTGTCCGGATTCAACAATGTAATATTATGGAGCTTGGGTATAATTCCCGCAATGCCGTTCTATTCCGGACTTGTAATGGTAATCCGCAAAATTTCGGTTGAAAAAGAGGATGTAAATGTTTTCAAAACTTTTGTACAGGCATTTCGTGAAAATCTGAAAAAATCAATCTTCAACGGATTTGTCGCTTACCTCATAGTAGCATGTTCGTTTTTTGCAATTCTCTATTACGGAACACTTGCTCAGACAGACATAGTCTACGGCTCTGTCTTTACCATATATATAGTGTTCTCAATTGCAATGCTGATTATGCTGTTCTATGTACCCATGCTAACAATTACCTATGACCTCAGACTCCGTGACATTTATAAAAATTCACTCCTGTTGATTTTCGGTAAAATTCTCAGAAATATTGTAGCACTTGTGCTTGTCGTAATAGTTTCATTCGCAGTATTCCTCGCAGTAATCTATGCAAAGGGTGCAATGCTTGTTATTGCAGTTGCTCTCTCGGTAATTTTCTACCCGATGATTGCAACCTATATAATAGTATCCGTAATCGCAAAAGGCGTGCAGGAGTCTGTCGGTTACTTCACAGGTGATAATGTGCAGTATGTCCTTACGGAAGAAGAAGTTCAGCGTGAAACCGAAGCAGTCGAAAACGCAAACTCCGATGATGACTACATTTTCGTCAACGGCAGAATGATTAAAAATCCGGCTAAAACGAATACGAAAGAGTAATTTTTAAAGCACTTTGCAAAATGCAGGGTGCTTTTGGTTTTATATGCATAATGTGTTAGGTATATATGTGTGATTGATGTGATTGCTGCTTTTTGACTGACATTTGACTAATATTTAAGCAATATTATGCGATATTTCGCAATATTTTACGGTAAAAATAAACAAATAAAAACCGCACCAAAGAGCCTGAAAACGGCTTTCTGATGCGGTTTTTGTTATGGAGCTGAAGAAGGGACTTGAACCCTCGACCTACTGATTACGAATCAGTTGCGCTACCAACTGCGCTACTCCAGCGTTTAATTTTTCGGTTGTTCGGCTGTAATTCGGCTGTAATAAAGCAAAAATACAGAACGCAGAAATTGCATAAAATATACACACTAACTTCCGCTACATGATTATACATCAAAAATTTAAAGATTTCAATACCAAATTTGAAAAAGAGGTTTACAAAAACCGGAAGAGAGGCATAAAAGTTTTACAAATCAATAATAATAGATGCAGATATAATTCATCAAAAAATTATTTATGAATACAAAATAATGCACAAAAATCATGCTGATTTTTCTTTAGTGAAGTGTTATCACATTTGTGGAATATTTTATTTAAAAGTATTATAATTGAATCGCAGTGTGCAAAGCGGAAATACTTTTATGTGATAGGATGTGCAGAAGATGCCCAAAAGAAAGTGCAGTAATATCGACGCTTCGGTAGGACTCAGAATGCGTTATTACAGAATTCAGTGCGGACTTACCCAACAGCAGGTTGCGGACGCATTAAAGATAAACAGAACAACTTATACAAAATATGAAACGGGAGTTTCCGAACCAAGCCACGAGCTTCTCGGAAAAATCGTTAAAATGTTCGGTATCGATTATAACGCAATTCTTGACAACAGAGATTATTTTGAAAGAAGAGTTGCCGACGGTGACATGACGCTCAATGTACTGACTCTTTCCGAAAGAGCAATCATTGCAAGATATCGCTCAATGTCTAAAGAAGATCAGAAGAAAATTTGTGAATATATAGATATGCTCTACAATGAAAAAGCAAAGAAGATTTTGTAAAAAACACTTTACTTTTGACTTTGATTGTGATAATATAAAACAGATGACCGTGTCTCGGAACAGGGAGTATGCCGTTTGTCGGATTTTCACAGCCCTGCCCTGAGATGTTGGCGACTATTTTTGAAAGGTGGAATTTTTAATGCTTAAAGAAGAAAAGCAGGCTATCATGGCTGAGTACGCAACTCACGAAGGCGACACAGGTTCTCCGGAGGTTCAGATTGCTCTTCTTACAAAGAGAATCAATGACCTTACCGAGCACCTCAAGGTTCACAAGAAGGATCACCACAGCAGAAGAGGTCTTCTCAAGATGGTTGGTCAGAGAAGAAGCCTTCTCGCTTACCTCACAAAGGTAGACATTGAGAGATATCGTTCTATCATTGCAAGACTCGGTATCCGTAAGTAATTTTTTAAGTACACAAGGGCAAGCGAAAGCTTGCCCTAAATTCGATTTTCTGCGGGATTTTTATTTGCTGTTTTTTAGCGGTAAAACGATTAAATAACATATGCTTTTGTGTGTCTGTCAGTTTTGTTTAATGGTTTTATTGCTAAATCGGCGTAAAATCCCGTTTGAATAAATTTGAACTTTATTTAAAATGTGAAACTTATGTTTCGGAAAGGATTTTACTAAAATGAATCGACTTATGACATTCGACAAATACAGAGTATTTGAAACAGAATTTGCCGGCAGACCTTTAAAGGTTGAAACAGGCAAGATGACACAGCTTGCAAACGGTGCGTGTCTTGTTCACTACGGCGACACAACAGTTCATGTTGCTGTTACAGCATCAGAAAAGCCAAGAGAGGGCGTTGATTTCTTCCCGCTTTCGGTTGACTATGAAGAAAAGATGTACGCAGTAGGCAAAATCCCCGGTTCTTACCTCAAGAGAGAGGGCAGACCTTCTGAAAAGGCTATCCTCACAAGCCGTGTAATCGACCGTCCTATCCGTCCTCTTTTTGACAAGAGCATGAGAAATGATGTTTCAATCGTTTGTACGGTAATGAGCGTTGATCCCGACTGTCAGCCTGAAATTGTTGCCATGATCGGCGCTTCAATCGCAATTTCAATTTCTGATGTTCCGTGGAACGGACCTATCTCGGGTTGTTCTGTAGGTATGATTGACGGTGAGTACATCATCAACCCGACAGAGGAGCAGAGAAAGGTTTCTCAGATGGCAACAACAGTTGCCTCAACAAGCACAAGAATTGCTATGATCGAGGCAGGTGCTAACTGTGTATCTGATGACGATATGTACAACGCTATTATGGCAGGTCACGAGGCTAACCAGAAGATTATCAGCTTTATTGAGGAAATCAAGGCTGAAATCGGCAAGCCTAAGTTTGAGTTTGCAAGTCTTGAACCCGACCATGATATGTTTGAGGCAATCAAGGCATTTGCAGAAGAAGATGTTAAGGTTGCTCTTGATACAGATGATAAGAGAATTCGTGACGAAAGACTCAAGCCTATCTATGAGGCAGTTCATGCAAAATTTGACGAGATTTATCCGGAAAGCGAAGCTCTCATTGACGAGTGTCTTTATAAGACACAGAAGTTCATTGTTCGCCGTTGGTTACTCGATGAGCAGAAGCGTGTTGATGGCAGAGGAATGGACGATATCCGTCCTCTCGCATCAGAGGTTGGCGTAATTCCGAGAGTTCACGGTTCTGGTATGTTTACAAGAGGACAGACTCAGGTTCTCACAATCGCAACACTCGGTCCTGTTTCCGACAAACAGCTTCTTGACGGCATTGACGGTGAAACAGAAAAGAGATATATCCACCACTACAACTTCCCAAGCTACTCAGTCGGCGAAACAAAGCCAAGCCGTGGTCCGGGCAGAAGAGAAATCGGTCACGGTGCTCTTGCAGAAAGAGCACTCGTTCCTGTAATTCCATCGGTAGAAGAATTCCCATATGCACTTCGCCTTGTTTCGGAAGTTCTTTCTTCAAACGGTTCAACTTCACAGGGCTCAATCTGTGGTTCAACTCTTGCTCTTATGGACGCAGGTGTTCCGATTAAGGCTCCTGTTGCAGGTATCTCATGCGGTCTTATCACAGAGGGCGACCGTTGGATGACAATGGTTGATATTCAGGGTCTTGAGGACTTCTTCGGTGATATGGACTTTAAGGTAGCAGGTACACATGATGGTATCACAGCTATTCAGATGGACCTCAAAATCAGCGGTCTTACTCCCGAAATGGTTAAAGAGGCTCTTGCCAAGACTCACAAGGCTCGTAACTACATTCTTGATGAAGTAATGCTCAAGGCTATTGCAGAGCCGAGAGAAGAGCTTTCAAAGTACGCTCCCAAGATGTTCACAACAACAATTCCTGCTGACAAAATCAGCGAGGTTATCGGTAAGAGCGGTAAGGTTATCAAAGAAATTCAGGCTGAATGTGAAGTTAAGGTTGACATTGAGGAAGACGGCGAACTCGGACAGGTATTTGTTTCGGGTATTGATTCCGATAAGTGTAAGCGTGCAATCGAAATCATCAACACAATCGCTGTTGATCCTGAGCCGGGTGCAATGTACCTCGGTAAGGTTACCCGTATTATGGACTTCGGTGCTTTCGTTGAAATCGCTCCGGGTAAGGAAGGTCTTGTTCACATTTCTCAGCTTGATGTTAAGCGTACAGAGAATGTAACAGATGTTGTTAATGTAGGCGACATCATCCGTGTTAAGGTAATGGAAATTGACGATAAGGGCAGACTTAACCTCTCTCGCCGTCAGGTTCTTATTGATGTTGACGGTCTTGTTCCCGAAAACGACATTGACGCAGAAAGAGCAGCTCGTCCACGCAGACCTCACAATGACCGCAGAGGCGGCTTTAACAGAAACAACAGAAAGTAATTTTTGTAATCTGAAATCTAATACTTTTTAATATTTATACAATCAGTCCCTTTCAATTTGCAAATGCATTGAAGGGGACTTTTTTTAATTGAAAATTGAAAGTGGAAAATTGAAAATTATGCTTTGGTGGATAAATGTCATACACTCAAAATATTAAAAACTAAAATAAAAAGCGGTGGTCAATGCCACCGCTAAATTAATGCAATTACTTAGTTTGCATATCTTGAAAGATTATCCCAATCAATATCGTCTTCGGAAACAAAGTCACCGTTTTCAGCTTCTGTAATATCTTTATACTCCTGTTCGGTAACTTTTGTGTAGTCAGGATCCCAAGCAAGTACGAGTTTTTTAATCAATTCGTAGGCAAGTTCCTTGTCGCTGTCGGGAAGCATATCAATCATTTTAGCAATTTCAGCTGTTTTCGTACTCATATACGGCAACTCCTTTCATTTATAAATATCTCCACGAGAACCTATATCCATAATATATATTATTTCATAAGTACCGTCAAGTAACCTTTTAAAAATAATACGGTATTTACCGATTCTTAATCGTTGTCTGCCGTCATCAAATCCCTGCATTAATTTTATATCACCTTTAGGAGGATTAATTTTTAACCCCTCAATTCCAATTCTGATACGATTAACTGTTGCTTTATCGGATTTTGCAAGGAACTTGAGTGCAGCTTTTGAATATTTTACTTCCATAATAACAACCCGGTTGTATTTTTCTTTAACAATATTATATCATCGCTTTTCTTTTAAATCAATAGCAAAATAATTTCATATACAATCAGACACATGAACAAAATTTGCATAGTGTTTAAATTATCCTAATCATCTTGATTTCAACTTGATAACATAGTATAATTGACTTAGCCAAAATTTCCGACAAATACGGACACAGATTTATAAAGGAGAGAATACAATGCAGGTTAAAATTTCCGATTCTATAAAATATATTGGCGTTGATGACAAGACAATCGACCTTTTTGAAAGTCAGTATCTTGTTCCCAACGGAATTTCTTACAACTCATACCTTATTGTTGACGAAAAGGTTGCAATTATGGATACGGTTGACAAGAGAAAAACTGATGAATGGCTTAAAAATCTTGACAGAGAGCTTGACGGCAGAACTCCCGATTATCTTGTAATCAGCCATCTTGAACCCGACCATGCGTCAAATATTAAGGTTGTTTCCGAGAAATATCCGTCAATGAAGCTTGTTGGTAATGCAAAGACTTTTTCAATGCTCCCACAGTTTTTTCCGGATTTTGATTTTGCCGATAAAACCGTTACAGTCAAAGAGGGTGACGAACTTGAACTCGGTTCGCACAAGCTTACATTCATAATGGCTCCCATGGTTCATTGGCCTGAGGTTATGGTTTCATATGAAAGTGCAGAAAAGGTTCTTTTCTCTGCGGACGGCTTCGGCACATTCGGCGCACTTGACGCTCAGGAGGACGATTGGGCTTGCGAGGCAAGAAGATATTACTTCAATATCTGCGGTAAGTACGGTGTTCAGGTTCAGAATCTTCTCAAAAAGGCCGCAAAGCTTGATATTCGGAAAATCTGCCCGCTTCACGGCCCTGTTCTTGACGAAAATCTCGGTTGGTACATCGGTCTTTACGATACATGGAGCAAATATGAGCCTGAAACCGACGGTGTGTTTATTGCATATTGTTCGGTTCACGGCAACACAGCCAAGGTAGCCGAAAAGCTTTGTGAAATCATCAAATCAAAAACCGACAAAAAGGTTTCGATTGCAGACCTTTCACGCACAGACCTTGCCGAGGATATTGAGGACGCATTCCGCTTCAGCAGAATGGTTGTTATCGCACCGAGCTATGACGGCGGCGTGTTCCCGATAATGAACGATTTTCTGCACCACCTTAAAATCAAGGGCTACAAGAACAGAAAGGTTGCTATGGTTGAAAACGGCTCTTGGGCTCCTTCGGCAGCAAAGACAATGAGAACATATCTTGAAGAAATGAAAAATGTTGAAATTTGTCCTACTGTTGTGACAATCCGTTCTGCCATGAAAGAAGAAAATATTCCTCAGCTTGAACAACTTTGCTGACGAAATTCTTGGATAATATCATATAAAATTGACATAAACGCAATAATAAAAAGGTATAAATTATATATTTATAGCTTCAATAATTACACCTAAAAGATGGCGAATTTTGTTCTGCAAAGGTTGAGATTGTTATTTTTGTAACAATTAGATAAAAATTCCAAAGGATATTTTACATCAAAGATTTAATTCTGTTGCAAATGCAATTGAATTTAAAACTCTTTTGTTGTACAATAAAGCTAAAGTTGATGCCCACGGAATAAGCATTGAAACAGATTCGTTTTTAGGTAATTTGTTTTGGAGTTTTGAAATTAGTCGTGAAAAGTTCTTTCTTCTGCCTGTATTCAATGCTTATTTCGTTCATTCATATTGATATATTCCTTCTATAACCCAATATACCCCGAAAATGACCGACGCTTGTTGTCGGTCATTTCACTTTTCGGCAACCGTTTGCTTTGCGAAGGATTTATAACACAGCCTGTATCAATATGATTCAAGCAAGTTTTCAATTTAAAAAAATTCATAAATAATCATTTTCCGCCTTTGATTTCGATCGGAGGCGGATTATTTTTGTCCAAATCAAAAATATTTTGCTGAAATCTTGTTTGTTATGCGTCATTTTCCTTGTAGAATGCAGTTATACAGTGAGAAATAAAAAGATGCACATCATTTGTTATAAGATTGTCGATTAGTAATATTGTCGGCTTTATGTTGTTAAATACTGTGAAAAATTGGTTAAGATTTCATGTGCAGATTCATTGACTTTAGCGTAGTGAATTGTTATGATTATGTAGTATGTGTAATGCCTGATGAAATATTGTATTCTTTTGCGGAATGGTTTATTGCTTTGTATATAAAGCATAAGTATGCAATATCTCATGACTTTTACTGCCGTAAATCAACAACATATTTTTCATGCAAAGCTTTTATGTGCGTTTCAAGCTGTCCTGTTGTGCGCATAAAGCCTGAACACGGAATTTAAGGCTTGGTTTTGGCAGAACAAGGGGGCATTACGAAAAAACAAAAAATTAGGAGAGAAGTACATGAAGAGAGTAATCAAAAGAGCGGTTTCATTTGTTCTTGTGTTTATGACTGTTTTCAGCGTGTTTACAATCCTGCCGAGCGAGGTTTTTCACACGGCATATGTAAAAGCGGCTGAAATGTTTTCTTCGGAAACAGGCGCAAGCGCACAGGAAACCTACACAACCGACGATTTCACCTACACGCTGATTGATGAGTATTCAAAGGTTCAGATTCTGAGCTACATCGGCAGCGACACAGATGTCGTCATTCCGGACAGAATTGACAATAAGAAAGTAACCTCGATAGCCGACAGCGCTTTCCGTGAAAAGTCAATCACCTCCGTAGTTTTCGGACAGTATGTAGAATCAATCGGCAACTATGCGTTCTATAGTTGTCAGTCACTTAACAAACTCGATTTTTCAAAGAGTTCGGTTAAAACAATCGGAAGTTATGCATTTACATTATGTAAATCACTTGAAAGCATAGAATTCCCTGATAGTTTGGAAAGTATCGGATATGGTGCTTTTTCTGCTTATACATACGGTGATTGCGGCTCGTATGAAGCAAGTAGTTTGAAAAGCGTTAAATTCGGCAGCGGATTAAAATCAATTGCAAATGATGCTTTTTACGGAAACAGAGCATTAAATACTGTGAATTTTACAGGTGTTGCTCTGACAAGTATTGGAGATCGGTCATTTTATAATACTGCCATTACAGAACTTGATTTGTCAGGTGCGAACGCTTCTATTGGCAAGTATGCTTTCGATAACTGCAATTCGCTTAAAACAGTAAAATTGTCAGGTGTAAAAACAATTGGTTCAGGTGCATTTTACGGTTGTGATAGACTTGCAAATCTTGAACTGTCAGATACTCTGACAGCTATAGAGGAAAGTACATTTTGTTACTGTACATCTTTAATAAATATTGTAATCCCTGATAGTGTAACGACAATTGGTGATAACTCTTTTAAAGATTGCACAGAACTTGAAACTGTTACAATCGGAAAGGGTTGTACTTCTGTTACAGCGTCTGCATTTACAGCGGATTTCAATCTTGTAAAATTTGATGTTTCAGAAGATAACGAAAGTTACACGAGTGTTGACGGTGTGCTTTATAACAAAGAAAAAACAGCCGTTGTTTGTTATCCTAAAAGCTTATCAGGTGAATATGTTATTCCCGATACAGTAACTTCAATTGAAAAAGCTGCTTTTGAAAATTGTAACAAGCTTACAAAGGTTACTATCGGTTCGGGTGTTGAAACAGTAAATCCGTATGCATTTAATAAATGTAATTCGCTTGCTACTGTAGTATTCAAGAACAGTGATACTGTAAATAAAAAAATCTGTGAGCGTGCATTCTATTACTGTGGTTCTCTGACAGAAGTTGACTTCGGTAATGCAGTAACTTCAATCGGGGATTATGCATTTACTGTTTGCAGTAAAATTAAAAGCTTAGAGTTTCCTGACAGTCTTACAAGCATAGGTCAGTTTGCTTTTTCACCTTATACAGACGGAACGGGCGGAACATATAAGGAAAGTAATCTTGAAAGTGTTAAATTTGGTACAGGTTTAAAAACAATTGGTAACTATGCATTCTATGATGATAGAAAGATCTCAAAACTTGAATTTACTGATAAGCTTACTTCAATCGGTTCATATGCTTTTTATAATTGCGGTAATTTACAGAGTATTGCAATTCCCGACAATGTGACAAAAATAGATAATAATACATTTGAAAATTGTAGTTCACTCAAGAGTGTGTCAATCGGTAAGAGCTGTACAACAATTTCGGCAACTGCATTCAATAATGCAACTGCTCTTGAAAAAATAACCGTGTCGGCCGACAATGAAAAATATTCAAGCGTTGACGGAGCGTTGCTCAATAAGGAAAAGACATCTATTATTTTGTATCCTAAGAGCAAATCGGGAGAATTTGTAATTCCTGATACCGTTACTTCGATTGCCGACCGTGCTTTTAGCAGTTGTTCTAATCTTACAAAAATTACAATCGGAGCAAATGTTGAAAGTGTAGGTGATTATGCTTTCAATGAATGTAATGTATTGACTGAGGTTGTATTTAAGGACAGCACAATTAAGAAAAAAGTAATTGGTGACTATGCATTTTATAATTGTCAGGCATTGTCAAATGTTGATTTCGGTAATGCGGTAACTTCAATCGGAAATTTTGCTTTTATGATTGATAAATCACTTGAAAGCATTGAATTTCCCGATAGCCTTGAAAGTATCGGTTCTTGTGCGTTTTCATGTTACGATTACGGAACTACCGGTTCATATTTTGCAAGTAACCTTAATAGTGTAAAGTTTGGAATAGGGTTAAAGACAATTGGAGATTATGCCTTCTATAAAAATGAAAAACTTGAAACAATTGAATTTTTAGGCAGTAACTTGACATCAATCGGGTTTAGTGCCTTTAATTCATGTACATCACTAACTGAATTAAATTTATCAGGCAATAAAGCGACAATAGGCGGTAATGCCTTTTACAATTGCACATCACTTGCTACAGTAAATTTAGGAGAGGGGCTTGAAACAATTGATGGAAGTACATTTAGATATTGTAAATCACTTGAAACAGTTAATTTTCCTGAAAGTCTTATAAATATAAACGGATATGCATTTGAAAATTGTCACAGACTTAGTAGTATTAAAATTCCAAATAAAGTTACTAGGATTGATGATTGTGCATTTTCAAATTGTCCGGCACTTAAAAGTGTGTCAATTGGTAGCAGTTGTTCCTTCATTTCATCAACTGCATTTGTTGGTACATCCTCAATTGATAGGATTACTGTTTCGGAAGACAACAAAAACTTTACGGCTGTTGACGGTGTCCTTTACAACAAGGATAAGATAACACTTGTATTGTATCCAAAAAAATCGCGAGGGGGAATTTGCAGTTCCCGACACGGTTACAAGTATTGCTAATTATGCGTTTGACAATTCTCCAAACATTACAAAAGTAACAATCGGAGAAAATGTTAAATCTATTGGTACAGGTGCATTCAGAAACTGTAAATCACTTGAAACGGTTGTTTTTGAGGACAGTGATACCGTACAAAAAGCAATCGGTGCTTATGCATTCAACAATTGTCCTGCATTAACAGAGGTTAACTTTGGTAATGCGGTAAAATCAATCGGAGATGAAGCTTTTACGGCATGTAAATCACTTGAAAGTTTAGAATTTCCTGACAGTCTTGAAAGTATCGGTGAAGGTGCTTTTTCGCGCCTGAGTAACGGAACATCTGGTTCGTATATAGAAAGTATTCTCAAGAGAGTTAAATTTGGATCAGGATTAGAGACAATTGGCGATTATGCATTTTATGGGCACGGAATGCTTAATACCATTGAATTTACGGGTGACAATCTGAAATCAATTGGAAGTAAGGCTTTCTATAATTGCTTTGCAATTACTGAACTCAATATAACGGGTAACGGTCTTGTTATTGATTCCTATGCGTTTTATTGTATTTATGCCCTCAAATCGGTAACACTTGGTACAGGTGTCAAAACAATTAACAGCTATGCTTTTCAGCAGTCCGCCTTTGAAACTGTAAATATCGGAAACGATGTTGAAACTATTGGACGTTATGCTTTCTATAATAATAACAAACTTAAACAATTAGTACTCGGTAAAGGTTTAAAGAGTATTAATGCATCAGCTTTCACAGGTTACAGCAACCTCACCGTATATTGCTACGAAGACACATACGGTCATGAGTATGCTAAGGGTATGAGCAATGTTGACATCAAGTTTATTCATGACAATTATTATGTTGTTGACCTCAAGGCGTCGGCTGTTTCAAGCAACAGCGTTACAATGTCGTGGAAAAAGCCGAACGGTTATGACGCTATTGATCACTACATAATCTATAAAAACGGTGCAAAGTATGATGAAACGACAGATCAGACCTACACCGACATCAACCTCAAGAGCGGTGAAGAGTATGTTTACGGTGTTGTTGCCGTTGACAAAGAGGGCGTCATCTCAGAGGAAAAAACTGTCAGCGTAACTCCTGCCTGCACTTCCGTAAAGAGCATTACCCTCCCGAACAATAAAACTGATATCGGCGGTCTTAACAAAATTAAGCTTACCGCAACAATGGAAAGCAACCTTTCAAAAACAGGTGGTAAGGGCGAATTTCAGTTCAGCCGTGACGGCAAGGAGTGGAAGTCTGCTTGCAATGCAAATGTTCAGTCAAACGGTGTTGACTATGTAGGCTATTGGTCGCTTAGAAATGTTGTAACGGGCGAATATTCTCTCCGTTTCGTGTTCACAGACAAGGACGGCGGTCAGAGCTACAAAGACATCAAGGTGAATGTTGACAGAACTCACCCCGCGCCTATTGACGAGGTTACCATAACTCCTATGGAAACCTACATCTCGCTTTCGTGGCAGATTTCCGTTGAGTATGACACTCAGATTTACAGAATCTACAAGCGAGCAGAAAACGAAACAGATTTTGAACTTTTAAGCGAAATCAGAAATCGTGACACAACAAGCTATAATGATAAAAAAGTCAAGGAAAATGTAACTTATTATTACTATATCGTAGGTACGGACGCTTACGGACAAGAAAGTCTTAGATATGACATCGTTTCGGCAGGATTGATTAATGATACAATCCCTCCGCAGTTTATCAAGATGACTCCTGCATCAAACAACTATATCTACGGCAAACAGCCGTTCTCGGTAGTCAGCAACGATAATGTAGGTGTTGCAAAAAACAGCGC
>ENA-OQCW01000620-OQCW01000620.1-human-gut-metagenome-genome-assembly--contig:-NODE-620-length-18911-cov-3.666844_pt1 | contig 18911 bp, 22 predicted proteins | sample MGYA00242767_ERZ504593 | MGnify/ENA primary metagenome ERZ504593 (study PRJEB26092, sample SAMD00036307) | human gut metagenome | host: Homo sapiens | study: EMG produced TPA metagenomics assembly of... | reverse complement strand
ACTTACCTTAATTCCTGTTGGTTTAATCAATTTACTGATATACATTGCCGTAGTTTCCCCTTCCAGACTGGAATTAGTAGCAATAATCACTTCTTCAATATCATTTTCTGATATTCTCTGCATCAATTCCTTTAGTTTAATATCATCCGGTCCTATTCCCAGCATAGGAGAAATTGCTCCATGAAGTACATGATAAACTCCCTCGAATTTACCGGTTTTTTCATAAGCCGCTAAATCTCTGGTGTTCTCTACTACCATAATCACATTGTGATTTCTCTTTGGGTTTTTACAAATCGGACATACCTCCTGATCAGTAAGGGTGTAACAACATTTACAGTACTGTACATTTGCTTTCGCATTTGTAATCGCTCCTGCCAACTGTTCCACCTGCTCTTTTGGCATATTTAAAATGTGGAACGCCAGGCGTTGTGCAGATTTTGCACCAATGCCCGGCAATCTTGAAAATTCTTCTATAAGTTTGTTAATGTGACTACTATAGTATTCCATTAGAACGGAAATCCTCCGCCCATACCGCCAAGTCCGCCTGTTAATTTTGACATAACAGCAGCTGACTCTTCTTCCATTTTACGGAGTGCTTCATTTGTTGCAGCTACAATTAAATCTTCCAGCATTTCAATATCATCTGGATCAACTACTTCTTCTGCTAATTTCACTTTTAAAACTTCCTTTTTACCAGAAACCGTAACTTCTACTGCACCGCCGCCTGCTGCTGCTGTAAACTCTTTTTTCTTCTAATGCTTTCTGGTTTTCTTCCATCTGACGCTGCATTTTCTGCGCCTGTTTCATTAAATTGTTCATGTTCCCCGGCATCATACCACCTGGAAATCCACCTCTTTTTGCCATAATAAATTCCTCCTACTCTTCTTCCATATTTTCTACTGTAATTTCCATATTAATATTTTTATGAATTAAATCATCTACGGAAATTTCCGCCAGTCCACTTTTTCCCTGACCGGTTTCACTGTTTTTCAATATCATTTTTATTTCTACTTCTTTTCCGATTTTCTTTCGAACTGCATTTTTCAGCATTTCCAAATTCTCGGGATTATCAATACATGTCTGCGCCAAAAAATTTTGAAATTCCACATAAAGGATTGGCTCACCTGTATTTCCATCATATTTCGGTACAGAGTCTAAAAGCATCTGCTGCAAAAGCCCCTTTGTATCACGAATAATAGAATTCCAGTTCTTTTTTCACATTACTGCAAATCCTCTGGCGCTGCCTTTTCAGGCTTTACTGTTTCTTCTTGAATTTCTTCCCGTATGTTTTCCGCTTTTATCTTCCCATAGTTCTCAGTGGGTACGCTTGACATCAGCACACCGTTTGCCAATTCGTTTACTTTCCTAAACCCGAACGACTCTGTCATAAAGGGAATCCAAATTCATCTCCATAACCGGCTGACAAAGCTTAATCAATGCAATTTCTACTAAAACCCTCTTTTGAGAAGCGTATTTTATCTGGTTGAAAGTTCTGAAAAAATACGAATATAACGCATGAGAGTTTCTACATCCAGCATACTGCTCTCCTCTTTCATTCTCTCCAGATTTTCTGCCGATGCATCTACTGCCTCCTCAGGGTGCTCTGAAGTAGAAATCCAAAAGCAAGTTACGCAAATACCAAATAAAGTCTGTAACAAATTGCCCCAGTTCCCTTCCCTGGATAATAATTTCATCTAAGGTTTTAATTGTGCCTGCCGTATTCTGTTGCAAAATTTGACGAAGCATACGACTGAATACCTGCGTATCCATGCCCCTAAATTCTCTAAAACCTTCTCATAAGTGAGTTTTTCTCCCAAATAAAAAGCAATACACTGGTCTAAAAGGGACAGAGCATCTCGCATAGAACCATCTGCCGCCTTGGCAATATAGCGAATTGCCTTTTCTTCAACATCGTTCCCTTCTTTATCCATTAACTCCTGCAAACGTGCTGCAATGGTTTCTGCTGTAATTCGTCTGAAATCATACCGCTGGCAGCGAGATAAAATGGTAATTGGAATTTTATGGGCTTCCGTAGTTGCCAAAATAAAAATAACATAAGACGGAGGTTCTTCCAAGGTTTTTAAAAGAGCATTAAAAGCTCCTGTTGAAAGCATGTGTACCTCGTCAATAATATAAACCTTATATTTACCTGTTGTTGGGCGATATGCTACCTCTTCACGAATTTCACGAATATTATCCACACCATTATTGGATGCGGCATCAATTTCGATGACATTCATAGAAGTACCTTCGTTAATTGCCCTGCAGGTTTTACAGGTGTTACAGGGACTTCCGTCAATCGGATGCTCACAGTTTACTGCTCTTGCCAAAATTTTGGCAATCGTGGTCTTACCTGTACCTCTCGTACCGCAGAAAAGATACGCATGCCCGATTCTATCAGCTTTTATCTGATTTTTCAATGTAGTTACAATATGTTCCTGCCCCTTTACATCTTCAAATTCCTGAGGACGAAACTTACGATAAAGAGCTGTATAGCCCATGTGAATTCTCCTTTTTCTTTTAATATACCTCCTACACAATAAAGAAGGCTTTTTCTATTATATAATATTTTATATTACCTCACAACTTATATTTGACATTTTCTCGAAAAGCCGTTATACTGTTAACATCGTGCAGCCGGGGAGATAGCGGTGCCCTGTACCTGCAATCCGCTAAAGCAGGGGTGATGCCAATCTGAGGAGCTTCTTTTTGTGAAGCTGCCCTTTATAAGTGGCGTTGACGTTTGGGTCTTACGCAACAGGAATCTGTGAACCGTGTCAGGACAGGAATGTAGCAGCACTAAGCAGAACCTTCTGTGTGCCGTAAGGGTGCCTGGGCTGAGTTAACTGTAGAGGTAACGTTCATGAAAAAGTTTCGATGGGCGGCGCACGATAAAAATAAATAATCTTCTATCTATTCTTTTTATATCTGCCGAATATCCGGCATCATTTTCGCATAAACATAGAAAAAAACAATGGTGACTTTCTCATGAATGATTTATTAGTAGAAATTCTGAACACTTATGGCTATTTAGGCATTGCCTTTCTCATTATGGTCGAAAACATTTTTCCTCCTATCCCCTCCGAAGTTATTCTTACTTTCAGTGGCTTTATGACCACGTTTACCCAAATGAACTTACCCGGAGTTGTTGTATCTGCCACAGTTGGAAGTCTGGCAGGCGCTATCCTTCTCTATGAACTGGGAAGTATCCTTTCTATGGAAAAGATAGAATCTCTTGTAAATGGCCCTATTGGAAAAACGCTCCACTTGGATATCCATGATATAAAAAAAGCCATAAGCTGGTTTGACAGTAAAGGCAATTATACCGTATTTCTATGTCGCTTCATACCAATTATACGAAGTCTTATTTCTATTCCTGCAGGCATTGCACGGATGAGTTTAGGCCCTTTTTTCCTTATGACAACCTTAGGCAGTCTGATTTGGAATTTTATCCTTATTTTTCTGGGCGCTGCTGCCGGTTCTTCCTGGCAAAAATGCAGTACAGTATTTTCAGAATTATTCTCAGGCTGCCAAAATTGTCCTTATTTTATTTTCCCTTGTAGGCCTTTTCCTTTTCTTGCGTCACCGGTTTAGCAAAAAGTCTTCAGTTTAACAAGCTGTTTAATATATTCAGGAGTTGTTCCACAACAGCCCCCTACAAGATTTGCTCCAGCATCAATAAGACGTTTGATATGACAGGAGAATTCCTCTGCTCCCATAGAATATACGGGGTTACCTGTGGCATCAATCACCGGATTTCCTGCATTTGGTTTCACAATCAAAGGAATACTTATTCTTTTTCTTATATTTTCTACCACGCTAAGGAGCTGATCCGGACCTGTAGAACAATTAATTCCCACGGCATCTGCTCCCATTTCTTCTAAGAGTTCTGCTGAGTCATAAATATTTCCTCCAAAAAATAGACTTCCATCCGACTCTACTGTTAAAGTGCACATAACCGGTAAATTGCACAACTCTCTGGCAGCATCCAAAACTGCCATAGGCTCTGTTACCCCCAACATCGTTTCTGCCACAAGTAAATCAACTCCAGCCTCTAGCTGTGCTGCAAATTTGTTCTTTATAGGCATCCAACAAAACTTCATATTCTGCGTCCTGTTTACCTGTAGTCGTCAAGTCTCCTGCCACCATACAATCTGTTCCTACTGCATTACGGGAAATCTCAACAAGCTGTTTATTTAAGTTATATACTTGATCTTCCAGACCATGATTAGCAAGACTGATTTTATTAGCTGAAAAAGTAGGCGCATAAACAATCTGACTTCCTGCCTGCTGATATGCTTTTTGAAGTTTTGTAAGTGGCTCCGGATTTTCACAAATCCACTTTTCTGTACAAATTCCTCTTGGCATACCTGCCTTCATTAAATTTGAACCTGTTGCCCCATCTAAAATAACAACTTCTTTACCGGTAAGTTCTTTGAATTCTTCTCTTGTCATGATAATGCCTCTCTTTCCTGCTGTTTTTTCTTTGCCTTTTCTTCCCTGAGTTCTCTAAAAAATCCACTGAGCATACTACTGCATTCTTCCTCAAGAACACCTCTTGTCACTTCTGCTTTATGATTAAATCCATCCATCTCCAAAAGATTTAAAACAGAACCTGCACAACCTGCTTTGGGATTCATGCTTGCAATTACCACTCTGTCCACCCTTGCCTGTATAATGGCTCCGGCACACATCTGACAAGGTTCTAAAGTCACGTATAATGTGCACCCCTCTAAACGCCAGTCTCCCAGTTTTTTGCTGCCTTTTCTGATTGCATTTATCTCTGCATGAGATACTGTATTTTTATCTGTATTGCGGCGATTATAACCTCTTGCAATAATTTTCCCGTCATATACAATTACACAGCCAATGGGAACTTCCCGCAAAGCATAAGCTTTCATTGCCTGTTTTTTTGCTTCCCTCATAAATTTTTCGTCTTCTGTCATTTCTGTCTCCTTTTGTTTACGTCCTGTAAAACTAAAAAGGCTATCGTATTAAGCAATATGAACTTAATCCGACAGCCCCTCCCAAAACGGAGATAGTGGGATTCGAACCCACGTGCCCTTTCGGACAACCGCATTTCGAGTGCGGCTCGTTACAGCCACTTCGATATATCTCCAATGACTTATATTATATAACTTTCCCTTCTTTACGGTCAAGTAATTTTACATTCAAAAAATTCTGCAAAACAGAGTTCTCCGCCTGGGTTGAATTGTTTTACTTTGTATCAACCACACGATACCAATATCCACGAAGTTTCCCATCCGACTGCCTTTCCCCTGTTTCTTTAAAATATGGAAAACCCAACATCCCTGCCATTAAAGCTTCCTGTCTTTCATAAATACCCGGCACTCCCAAAATGTGTTTGTTATCTTCTTGTCTTACTCCCAGAAGTAAATGTCCATATTGTGTAAACCCATGACATAAAAACTGATTGTTTAAAAGTCCTCTGTCCTGATTTTCCAAAAGTTGATAATCCATAGGCGTAATTCTTTTACATTCCAGCACACTGCCATCAGAAAATGGCATAAATTCCTCTGTTTCTGTTATTTCTGCCTCTACATCTAAATTTTCCTCCATTATTTCAGGAAAAATTGCTGTTTCTCCTATTTCCGGCTGTATATCTGTTTCTTCCACTGTGTCTTGGATTGGTACATCTTCATCTGTATCATTAGGAAAATGAATAGTATCTAATTGAATAGGCTGATCATCCCAACCGCTTCCATAAGTTTCACCTGAGCGACCTAAAATCACCAGCCCCTTAATATCACCCAATCCATAAGAGCTGCCTCCTATATTAATCTGTGGTATTTCCAATGTAAACTGTACACTGCTACCCGCTAAATCACATTCTCCCAGAAAAATTGCAATACATTCTCCTCTTTCCCGCACATATCCATAAATGCTGGCAGGTACATATTCCTGACTGCAAATCCCAGTAAGCCTATAATCCATTCTGCAAATCCCTTCTTTTGCTTCAACACGAATAAAGCCTTTCCCATTTCCCTTTTTTCCGTATGTATATTCATATACGTACGCAATAAATCTACGATATCCTGACATTCTATCTTTTCCTTTTTCTTTCTTTATTTTTAAAATATATGTATGCAGATTTTATTTAGAACTCAGAAATATTCCCATTGACATATACGTGCATTACGTGTATAATATTTTTCGTTGATAACAACAAAACAACGAAGCGTGGCTCAGTTTGGTAGAGCGCTGCGTTCGGGACGCAGAGGTCGCGTGTTCGAATCACGTCGCTTCGATTAATTTTGAAAAGTGCTGAAATTCTTTATTTATAAGAATTTCAGCGTTTTTCTTTTTTGTAAACAAACCACCTTTTTCTTTCACTTTCTATCAATTTTTCTTCCACCTTTTTACCCCCGATAATTCTATCCCTCACATCAAATTTGTTCAACCATGAATATTATACATTTGCCTATATACTTATTAAATGTTATAATTTGGTGTAATTTCATAATTATTCAAGTTTTGTCTGGATTTCATTTGCAATGCGCTATATAATAAAAGAGTTATAAATATTTGCATTATGGCACATAGGAGAAAATAGCGTATGGAACAAGTAAGTTTTTTTAATAGAGATAATGTACTAGAACAAATTACTTTTTACAGCCTTTGCAGCACAGAAGATCGTAAAAAAATTCTAGGTGAACTGCCTATGACTTTTAGCGATTTCAGACGTTTTTCTTTAATTTCAGATTATCTTCAATTACACGCATTTCATGAAATGCTCTGGGATTTATATTCTGATATTTATCTTGGTGATATTTTTGACTTAATGGAAAAATGTAATACAAATCACGAAGATCTTCCAGATATGCTGTCTGAAGCAAAGCAATGGCTTGCAGATTTTCGGGCACAAGCCCCTAATGAAACAGTAGCTTTTCTATTAGAAAAAGTTTTTTCCAGAAAACTTGAAGCAAAGACTCTTTTTTAACAGAAAGGACTTCGTATATGAAACAACTTCCTGAAAAAATTTTTGTCCCGCATGGAAGCTATGCTGGGTGAGGAATTTCCTGCATTTCTACAAAGCTATGATTTTCCCAGAAAGTTCGGTTTACGGGTAAATACTAATAAAATTTCGGTTGAAGAATTTTTAAAAATATCCCCTTTTCATTTAGAACCAATTCCATGGATTGATAATGGCTTTTTCTATGATGAAAATGACAGACCGTCCCGACACCCTTACTACTTCGCCGGGCTTTACTATCTGCAGGAACCAAGTGCCATGACACCTGCAAACCGCTTTTCTGTAAATCCGGGAGAATATGTACTGGATTTATGTGCTGCCCCTGGAGGAAAAGCAACAGAATTAGGTGCAAAGCTTCAAGGAAAAGGATTTCTGGTAGCCAATGACATCAGCAATTCCAGAGCAAAAGCTCTTTTGCGAAATCTGGAACTATTTGGCATAAAAAATTCTATGGTAACAAATGAAACACCCGCAAAGCTGGCAAAATATTTTCCGGAATTTTTTGATAAAATTCTGGTAGATGCGCCATGCTCCGGCGAAGGAATGTTTCGCAAAGATCCTGATGTTGCCAAAACATGGGATGAAACCCGCCCGGAATTTTTCGGTAAGCTACAAAAGGAAATCGTTACACAGGCAATTTCCATGTTGAAACCGGGAGGCGAACTGCTTTACTCTACATGTACGTTTTCACCCATCGAAAACGAGGGACTTATTTCTTTCATTTTGGAAAATTTCCCTGAAATGGAGCTTCTAACTCTTGATGACTATGAAGGTTTTACAAAAGGCTGCCCTGACTGGGGAAATAAAGACAATCGTCTAAAGAAATGTATCCGTATTTTTCCTTATCACATGGAAGGAGAAGGACATTTTCTTGCTCTCATGAAAAAAAATTGGATGTTCTGTTTCCAGTAGAATTACTCCAACAACAAAACCTGATAAAACATCCAAAAAGCTTTTAGATGAATTTTTCAAAAATATGTCACAACCTTTTGGACTTTAACAGAATTGATATTCGAAATGAAAACGTTTATTATCTTCCAGAAGCAGATACTGCCTCTTTAAAGGGGATTAAATTCCTTCGCAACGGACTTTTCTTAGGTGAATTAAAGAAAACAGATTTGAGCCTAGTCAGCCTTTCGCCATGTCTTTACAGATGGAAGATTTCCATAATATTGTAAACCTGTCTTCTTCTGACGAAATGAGTGATGCGCTATCTGAAAGGTGAAACTTTTAATTTTAAGTGAGGCAGAAGCTCCTCAAAAAGGGTGGCATCTTGTTTGCACTGACGGTTTTCCTTTAGGCTGGGGAAAAGTTGTAGGTACAACCCTAAAAAATAAATACCCTGCTGGATGGAGACTGCATTATTAATTTAACCTGTCTTTCCGGATTATATTACTTACCGGAAAGACAGGTTTCCATTTTTTCACCATTATTATCCAAACTGACTCATATAAAGTGCCGCATATTTTTCCATTCATTTTTCATCAATTCCTCATGATTTCCCACTTCTTTAATATCTCCGTCCTCCATGTAGAGAATCATATCTGCATCACGAATTGTAGATAATCGATGGGATATCACAAAGCTGGTACGTCCTTTCATAAGCTCTGCCATTGCTTTTTGAATTAATACCTCTGTGTGAGTATCTACATTACTAGTAGCCTCATCTAAAATCATAATTTCCGGATCAGAAGCAATTGCACGGGCAATGGTCAAAAGCTGACGCTCACCTTGCGAAATATTTTCTGCACCTTTTGTGAGCACCATATCATATCCACCAGGAAGTGTTTTAATAAAATTATGTGCACAAGCCGATTTTGCTGCTTCTTTCACTTTCTCTTTTGTCATATTATCTTCTGCATATCCGATATTTTCACCAATGGTTCCTTCAAACAACCAGGTATCCTGTAAAACCATACCAAATCGGTTGCGAAGTTCTTCTCTGCTCATATCTGTAATTCTAACGCCATCCACTTTAATTGCACCTTCATTTACTTCGTAAAAACGCATCAATAAGTTAATTAATGTTGTTTTTCCAGCTCCTGTCGGTCCTACTACCGCAACCTTTTGTCCCGGTTCCACTGTCAGATTAATACCATTCATCAACAAATGCTCCGGTCTATATCCAAATTTTACATTTTCAAATGTTACTCGTCCACTACAATCATTAGGAACGATACATTGCTGGCTATCTGGTATTTCCTCTTCTGCATCCAATAAACTAAAAATACGTTTACCTGCTGCCGCTGCTGCGCCAAAGCTTCCTACCATTCCTGCAATTGCAGAAAAAGTTTCTGCAAAACGCCATGTATATTCCAGCATTGCCTGCACATTTCCCACTGCAATTTTTCCTGTAATTGCCCAAAGACATCCAATCGCTGCACAAAGCACATACCCTAAATCATTTACAAGTGTGGTAATAGGACTTATTGCTCCCGCTGTTGTTTCTGACTTAGTTCTCTCCTATCAATCGGTGTTTCTCATTGACGAGCAAGGCGAGAATTTTATTCCCGGAGGAGATTATCTTTGCGTCACCTATCGAGGCAGTTATTCCCAAAGCACTCAATGGGGACTGAAACTGGCAGAGTACGCTAAAAAACACCATCTCTCTGTTCATGGTGAATTATTGGAACTACTATGGGTAGATATTCATATTTCTTCAGATGAAGCAGAACATATTACACAATTACAACTTCCTGTTAAAAGAAATTAATTACAAGAAAAATTTCTGCTTGCAGAATTCTCCGCCACAAGGCGCACATTAAAAAGACCGGGGAATTTCCCCGGTCTAAAATTATATATCTAATTTTCTGCCTCTTCTACAGGCTCCTCAGCCAATACCTGTTCGTATTTTTCCAGAATAATATTCTGTATTTTTTCTCTGGTTGCTGAATTAATCGGATGTGCAATATCTCTATATTCTCCATCTGTTGCCTTGCGGCTTGGCATAGCAATAAACAGTCCTTTTTCTCCTTCAATAACCTTAATATCATGTACTACGAACTCTTCATCAATGGTAATGGAAACCACTGCCTTCATTTTACCTTCTTTTGCTACACGTCTTACTCTTACATCTGTGATGTTCATAATGTCCTTCCCCTTTCATTGCCGCCTTTTGCAGTCGTATTTTATGTCTTTTATTGCGGAATCTTTTCCCTACAATCCTTCTGCCTAAAGAACATAACGTTCGTTCTTCTCAACTACGATTTTAATACCATCTTCTCCGCTATAATAAGAATTTGCATGAATTGTATCCCGACTTTCCACAATACAGTTCTCAATATGTGTGTTATCCCCTAAATATACATCATTTAAAATAATAGAATTCTTAATCACACAATTATTTCCCACAAAAACTTTTTTAAACAATACAGAATTTTCTACCGTACCATTAATAATACATCCACTGGAAATCAAACTGTTCTTTACAGATGAACCCGGATTGTATTTTGCTGGTGGTAAATCATCAATTTTAGACTGTATTTCCGGATACTGACGGAAGAAATACTCTCTGATTTCCGGTTTTAAAAAGTCCATGTTTGTCTTATAATAAGATTCTACTGTGGCAATATTACTCCAATAAGAATTAATCTTATATCCGTAGATACGCTTCAGATTTTTATAACGGATTAAAATATCTTTAACAAAATCATGACGTTCTTCTTCGCCACATTTCTCAATTAATTCAATAAGCTGTCTTCTTCGTATAACATAAATACCTGTAGAAATTGTATTTGACTGCACTACCATTGGTTTTTCATCGAATTCTTCAATTCTACAGTCCTCATTCATTTTAATACATCCAAAACGTGTAGCATCTTCACTCTGTACATCTGTACATACAACTGTAATATCTGCTCTTTTTGCAATATGATATTCTAAAACTTTATTATAATCCAGCTTATATACACAATCTCCGGAAGCAATGACTACATACGGCTCATGGCTATTTTTCAAGAAATTCAGATTTTGGTAAATAGCATCTGCTGTACCACGATACCAAAAACTATTATCTGGTGTAATAGTAGGAGTAAAAGTAAATAATCCACCCTGCTTTCTTCCAAAATCCCACCATTTTGATGAACTTAAATGCTCATTTAAAGATCTTGCATTATACTGTGTCAACACTGCTACCTTTTGAATATGGGAGTTCGACATATTGCTAAGAGCAAAATCAATGCTGCGGTAGCTTCCCGCTACAGGCATAGCTGCAATTGCTCTCTTATTTGATAATTCTTTCATCCTGTAATTATTGCCGCCGGCAAGAATAATACCTACTGCTCTCATTCTGTCTCACCTTCCTTATTCAATACTTCTCCGCTAGCCAGTACTCCATCCGGATAATCTTCTAATGCAGTTACACCTACAACCGCAGTATTTTTTCCAATACTTACATTGGACGGAATTACTGTATTTGCTCCTATTGTTGCTAAGCCAAAGGAATATACATTTGGTTTCACTTTATTAGGCACTTCTTCACCAATACCCATGACTACATTATCACCTACGGTTACATTTTCTGCAATAATGGCTTTATCAATTACATCATTTTCACCGATGGTTGTCCCTTTCATAATAATGGAGTCACGAATAACAGCTCCTTTTTTAATTGTAACACCTGCACCAATTACTGAATTATGTACTTCACCGTAAACCTCAGTTCCTTCTCCGATAATACTCTTTTCTACAACAGCATCTGCTGCAATATATTGTGGAGTAATAACATCACCCTTTGTGTATATTTTCCAAAATTCTTCATATAAATTAAATTCAGGAATAATATCAATGAGTTCCATGTTTGCTTCCCAATAAGAACCTAAAGTACCTACATCTTTCCAATAGCCGTTATATTCATAAGCAAATAATCTCTGGCCTTTGTCTTTACAATATGGAAGAATATGTTTACCAAAGTCACAGCCGGACTGATCTTTTAAAGCAATCAATGCTTCTTTTAAAACAGGCCAACTGAAAATATAAATCCCCATAGAAGCAAGATTACTCTTAGGCTCTGCTGGTTTTTCTTCAAATTCCGTAATTCTTCCTGTTTCGTCTGTAATTGCCAGACCAAATCTGGATGCTTCTTCCCATGGCACCGGCATACATGCAATTGTCACATCTGCCTTATTTGCCTTGTGGAAATCCAGCATAATTTCATAATCCATTTTGTAGATATGGTCACCACCCAAAATCAACACATAATCTGGATTATAATTTTCCATATATGCCAGGTTCTGGTAAATCGCATTCGCTGTACCTGTATACCATTCTGTATTTGTTTTCTTTTCATAAGGAGGCAAAATGGAAACTCCTCCTACATTTCTATCCAAATCCCACGGAATTCCTATACCAATATGGGTATTCAAACGCAAAGGCTGGTACTGAGTCAGTACACCAACTGTATCTACACCTGAATTGATACAGTTGCTCAGTGGAAAGTCGATAATTCTGTACTTTCCTCCAAATGTTACCGCAGGTTTTGCTACCTTTGCAGTGAGAACGCCAAGTCTGCTACCCTGACCACCGGCCAGAAGCATCGCAATCATCTCTTTCTTAATCATGCCATCACCTCTTGTATCTTTCTATGATGTTATTATTGTACCACGTTTCCTTTAAAAAGTGAACACATTTAACAATTTTTTTTCGACATTTTTATAGTTTTTGTTACATTTTACCTATCTTTAACTGGTATTTTTAAATAAGGACTTTCCATTTTTAAAAAATTTTATTATAATAAGAGACAAAATAAATTTTAAAGAAGGGATTATTATGTATCAAATTGATTTTCATAAACCGCTTCACATTCATTTTATTGGTATCGGCGGTATCAGCATGAGTGGCCTTGCGGAAATATTACTGGGTGAAAATTTCCCAATATCTGGCTCCGATTCAAAAAGTTCTGAGCTTACCCTGCATCTGGAAGAAAAAGGTGCAAAAGTTTATATCGGGCAAAGAGCCTCTAATATTACAGATGATGTTGACCTTGTAGTATATACAGCAGCAATTCACGAAGATAATCCAGAATTTGCCTGTGCGAAGGAAAAAAATATTCCTATGATTACCCGTGCAGAACTTTTAGGTCAAATTATGAAAAACTATCAGTTTCCTATTGCTGTAGCGGGAACTCACGGTAAAACAACTACAACTTCTATGATTTCTCATGTGCTTTTAGAAGCTGAAGCAGATCCTACTATCTCAGTAGGTGGGATTCTTCCCGCTATCAATGGAAATATACGTGTAGGTAATTCAGAAACTTTTATTACAGAAGCATGCGAGTACACCAATAGCTTTTTAAGCTTCTTCCCAAAAATCAGCATTATCTTAAATATTGATGCAGACCATCTGGATTTTTTCAAAGATTTAGATGATATCCGTCACTCTTTCCGTTTATTTGCAGAAAAACTTCCTGTTGACGGCACCCTGATTATTAATGGTGATATCCCAAATGTAGAAGAAATCACTGACAATCTCTCTTGTGAAGTTATTACTTATGGACTGGAAAAGGACGCAGAATATACTGCTGAAAACATTATCTTTGACGAAACTGCTCACGCTTCTTTTGACTGCCTGCATAATGGACAGTGTATCGGCAGATTTTCTCTTACCGTACCGGGACTTCACAACGTTTCCAATGCACTTTCTGCCATCGCTTTAGGTGTTAAGGCAGGGATTGATTTGGACACGATAAGACGTGGAATTCTGCATTTTGGCGGAACAGATCGCCGTTTCCAATATAAAGGCAAGGTAGCCGGTGTGACTATTATTGACGACTATGCTCATCACCCAACAGAAATTGCAGCAACTTTAAAAACTGCAGCAAATTATCCACATAGAACAACATGGTGTGTATTCCAACCTCATACTTACACTCGTACAAAAGCCCTAATGGATGAATTTGCAGATGCGCTTGCAACGGCAGAGCGTGTAATTTTAGCAGATATTTACGCAGCCAGAGAAACGGATACTCTGGGAGTTTCTTCCTCTGACTTATGTGACAAAATCAACGAAAGAGGGGGAAAAGCTTATTATTTCCCTACTTTTGATGAAATCGAAGCATTTTTATTAGAAAATTGTATCAACGGAGATGTGTTGATAACTATGGGTGCCGGAGATGTGTATAAAATCGGCGAAAGTCTCCTCGGACAATAGAGTTATCCACACTATCCACTAAGTCTTCCACATGTTCATCCCCTTGGGCATGTGGATTTTTTTGTGCATTATGTAGTTGACATAATTCATCATCAGTTGAAGCAAAAATATGTTAAATTCCTTATTTTTTCGACAATTTTAGGTTTGCAATAAAAACCATCCACTTTTTTATCCACATTATCCACATTTCCCACAAATTTTTTTTATCCTCTTACATTTTTTTGCTGTCGAAAAAAAATGCTGGTTCTCTTTTCAAAAGTTCTGTGCTATACTGAACTTGATTATAAAAGATAGTATGGAAACGTAAAGGAAGTGTAACATGGGACAATTTAAAGTTTTTAACAGCTTTCCGGAGGAATTTACTTTTATTTCTAATTCTTTTCTGGATTTTTATATGCCGTCCGCTAATGGAGAATTTGTTAAAATTTATCTCTATCTTCTGCGCCACGCATCCGGAAAAGGAACTACATTAGACTTATCCTCTATCGCTGATGCTTTTAATTGTACAGAGGCAGATATACAGAGAGCTCTCCGTTACTGGAAAAACTGTGGTATACTGAACACAGTTTTTGACGGAAATGGAAATCTGAAGGAAATTATATTTTATTCTCCAAAGAAAAGCCGGATTCCATTAATGAAACTGCAGTCACTGCGGAAAAAACGATATCCTCTGATTTCGCACTTACACCAGACAAAATCAGAGAGCTAAAAAACAATAGCGAAGTACGACAACTTCTATTTATTGCAGAACAATATCTGGGAAAAAGCCTTTCCCCTACAGATATGCAGACTTTACTATATTTATATGATGAAGTAAAACTATCATCTGACTTGCTAGAATATCTGATTGAATATTGTGTATCGAAAGGCAGCACCAGCATGGCATATATTAAAAAAGTAGGTCTTGCCTGGGCAGAGCAGAATATCACGACAGTTACTGAGGCAAAAGAAGAAACAAACCTCTATAATAAAAATTACTTTACTATATTAAGAGCCTTCGGTATTAAAAATCGAAATCCCCTGGATAAAGAAATCCAATACATGAATTTATGGCTGAACCAGTACGGATTTACTTTGGAAATTATTTCCGAAGCATGTAACCGCACAGTTCTTGCAACAGGAAAACGAGCTTTTCTTATGCGGACAGTATTTTGGAAAGCTGGTTTAAAAAAGGTGTCCACCATCCATCTGATATTGATGCCTTAGATCAGAGTTTTCAACAAAAAAAGCTTCAAGAACCGCAACATCCAAATCTCAGCCTGCTCCATCTAAAAACAAATTTAATAATTTCCATCAACGAAATTACAACATGGCAGAGCTTGAAAAACAACTTCTGAACAAATAAGGTAAGGAGATTTACTGTGTCACTTAAAAACTTTCAATATGACGCACTTATGCGTAGCTATAATCAAAAGCAGCTTCTTCATAAACACGAACAAAATGAACGAATTGCACAGGCAGAAGAAAAAATGCCAAGATTAGCAGAAATCCGTAAGGAAATTGCGGCTCTGGGTCTTTTAAAAGCCCGTATTAGCCTTGGCGCTGTAAAGACAGAGGACTTTAATCTCTCTGAAAAAATACAGCAACTTTCTAATGAACGTACAGAAATTTTAGAACAACACGGCTATCCTAAAGATTATCTGAATATGCATTATGACTGTCCGCTTTGCAAAGATACAGGCTATATCGGCTCTGAAAAATGTACCTGTTTCCGCAAAGCTGCTGTTGATTTACTATATACCCAGTCCAATATCCGAAGCATCCTGAATACAGAAAATTTCAACTTTTTTTCTTTTGATTACTATTCTCCTGATTTTTATGGATGCTGCCAGTGGCATTACCTCTCTGGACTCTGCAAAGAACGCTTACGAAAAATCATGGGATTTTATTCACGATTTTCCTTGTGGCAATAATCTCCTTATTTATGGAGATACTGGTGTGGGAAAGACTTATCTTACCCATTGTATTGCAAAAGAACTTTTAGACCGTTCTTTTTTTGTTTTATATTTTACTTCTTTCGATTTATTTGATTTATTATCTAAAAATGCCTTTGACAAAAACGCAGAAGCCGCCGATATGGCACAATTTGTTTTCGACTGTGATTTGCTCATTATTGATGATTTAGGCACTGAGCTCACCAATAGCTTTATTTCTTCTCAGCTCTTTTGCTGCATCAATGAGCGAATTATCAATAAAAAATCAACTATCATTTCTACCAATCTTACAATGGAGGATTTTCTGGATACTTATTCAGAAAGAACTTTTTCCAGAGTAACCAGCAACTACACCATGCTGAAACTGGTTGGAAATGACATAAGAATCCAAAAAAGACTTTTAGGAGGAAAATGAAAATGTCACCAAAAACTGCAACCCCTTTAGATTCCCTTCCTGTAGGCCGTCTGGGTATCATCCCATTAAAGAGCTGTGAAAAGCTGGGAAATAAAGTAAACGATTACATTGTAAACTGGAGAAAAGACCGCGATCACCAGGAAAAAAATGACCTGAAATTTGAAGGCTATCAAAGAGAGTCCTATTTAGTAAACGCACAGACTCCTCGTTTTGGCTCAGGAGAAGCCAAAGGTGTTCTGGGCGAATCAGTACGTGGTGATGACCTTTACCTGATGGTAGATGTATGTAACCATTCCATGACTTACAAAGTTTGCGGACAGGAAAATCACATGTCACCGGATGACCATTTTCAAGATTTAAAGAGAATTATTGCGGCTGTAGGCGGCAAAGCCCGCAGAGTAAATGTCATTATGCCATTTCTTTATGAAAGCCGCCAGCACAAGAGAACAGGCAGAGAATCTTTAGACTGTGCTCTGGCCCTTCAGGAACTGACCAACATGGGTGTAGACAATATTATCACTTTTGATGCTCATGACCCACGTGTGCAGAATGCAATTCCACGCCATGGTTTTGAAACTGTTCAGCCTGCTTATCAATTTATCAAAGGACTGTTTAAGGCAGAACCTGATTTAGCTGTTGACAGTGATCATTTAATGATTATCAGTCCTGATGCAGGTGGTACAGGTCGTGCTATTTACCTTGCAAACGTACTTGGCGTAGATATGGGTATGTTCTATAAACGTCGTGATTATTCTACAATTATAGATGGAAGAAACCCTATTGTTGCTCATGAATTCTTAGGTGCTGACGTTTCCGGCAAAAATATGATTATTATTGACGACATGATTTCTTCCGGTGACAGTATGTTAGAAGTAGCTGCTCTTCTCAAAAAGAGAGGTGCTGCAAAAATCTTTATGTGCTCTACTTTCGGTCTTTTCACTAATGGTTTGGAAAGATTTGACGTTGCTTATAAAGAAGGAACTTTTGACCGTCTGCTTACCACTAATCTGGTATATCAGACAGATGAACTTTTAGAAAAACCTTATTATGTAAACTGTGATATGAGCAAATACATTGCATTAATTATTGATACTTTAAATCATGATGGTTCTATCAGCAAACTCTTGAACCCTGTTGAACGTATCAATAAACTCCTGCAAAAACATAATGAAAGTCTGAAAAAATAAAATATAATCTTGAAATTAACAGATTTCAGGATTATAATAAAAGAAAAAGTTCATATATTTTTTCAGGTCAGGAGGTGCCACTATGAAAGATAAATTTATCCCAATCTTAAGTGTTTGTACTGCGTTGTTTGCAATTTTGTATGCCGGCTATGTTTATCAGGTTACACAAAGTATCAGTCTTGTAACCATTGTTCTTTTAATTGCTGGTCTGGCACCTGCAATGCATACGGCATGGAATTATGTGAGGATTAAACTGGAAGAATACGAAGTTACACATTTTAAACATCACTATCATTGTTAATTTTTTCTTCATATAAAATCGGAGTCAACACCTCCTTTCTAACGAGAAAGAGCCTCGGCTATACAGCCGAGGCTCTTTCCATTAAAGCTTTGACAAAGAAAATGGTATTCCCACCTTCTCTAAAGCCTGTATTTCCCGTTTATTACTGCTAAATAAGATTACCTGTGATTTTCTTTGACTAATATATTTAAGCGCCTGTATAAGGCGTTTTTCGTCATACATGGCAAAAGTCTCATCAAGGATCAAAGGAATGTCCTCCTCCTGACATAAAATTTTGCTGCATGCCAATCGAAGAGCTAAGTATACTTGTTCTGCTGTTCCATAGCTGACCTGATAAAGCTGCAGATATTTCTCTCCTGTGTCCAGATAAATTTCAAAATTCTCTGTTAAAAGAACCTTCTTATATTTTCCTCCTGTTATCTGTGCAAAAATTTCTGAAATTTCATCTTGAAGTTTTTTCCCCGTAAGTTTCTGAAGATTTCCTGCAGCCTCCTTGATTTTAACTTCTGCAATGGAAACAGCCTGTATTTCCTTGTGTATTCTCTCTACCTGAGCATAATCGCTCTTTCTCTCTGCTGCTTCCTCTTTCAGATTTTCAATTTTCATTTGCCTTTCCTGAAGACTCTCTGCCAAAAGTTTTCTCCGTTCTTCTGTTTTAGCTTTTTTCGCAGCTTGCTGCTCCTTTTTCTTTTTTTGTGACAACAGATGGGATAGTCCAAAATACATTCCAGGCAGCAAAAACGAAAGTACAATAGCCATTATCGGGCTTTTCCAAACCCATACACCCAACACTGCTCCGACCAAAAACAACACTGCCAAAAGAAAGATTTTTCCTTTTCCGTTCTCTCTTACTTCTTTTACAGAAGCAACCCCTGAAAACCTTTCTTTTAATTTTCTCTGAATATTTTCTATTTCTTCTTCCTCATGACAGATT
>ENA-OQCW01000619-OQCW01000619.1-human-gut-metagenome-genome-assembly--contig:-NODE-619-length-18971-cov-2.333316_pt1 | contig 18971 bp, 21 predicted proteins | sample MGYA00242767_ERZ504593 | MGnify/ENA primary metagenome ERZ504593 (study PRJEB26092, sample SAMD00036307) | human gut metagenome | host: Homo sapiens | study: EMG produced TPA metagenomics assembly of... | reverse complement strand
TTTCTGGTTTGTAATAAGTAAATTCTACATCGTTGTCCTCTGACCAGGCTTTTCCTGACTCATAAGTTGTCTGGTTAAAACTCTGGTCTGTGATATCTCCTGAGTCTGTAACCATTGCTACCTTCATTTCTTTCCCTGATTCTTTTTTCCCTTTATCACTGTCTCCACCACCACATGCGGTCAATGATAATGCCATCACGCCTGCAAGTAACATTGCAATAACTCTCTTTTTCATAAATACGTGTCCTCCTTTTTTTTGTTAGAATCGGTTGTTAATTGAACAATAACATATATTGCTTTTCCATTATAGGACTTATGTCCATTTTTTGTCAAAACAAAATATACTTTGTAAAATTTCTATAGTAATTTTTTATGTTTTTTGTGCATTTTTTAACTCGTTTATAACCCCTTTTTATTTTAACCAACTTGAGAAATAATAAACAAATTTGAAAATAACATTTTTTTGCTCTATAATTTATTTAGAAAAGTCAAAAGAAAATATTATTATTGAGAAAGAGGGTTTAAAAAAATGACAAAAGACGTAAATTTAGACCAATTGCAAAAAGATGCTGTTGAGATTTTTAATCAGGGCTTTGCCTGTTCAGAATCTATCATCTATGCAATCAAGAAAAATTTTGAATTGGAAATGTCTGACGATGCTATTGCGATGAGTTCCGGTTTTCCATGGGGGCTTGGCGGTGGCGGCTGTATCTGCGGAGCTCTTGCCGGTGGTACGATGTGTATCGGATACTTTTTCGGAAGAAAAACTCCGGGAGATCCAAAAATCAACAAATGTTTTGAACTGACAAAAGAATTACATGATTTCTTCCGTGAAACCTGCGGTGGTACATGCTGTCGTATTCTCACAAAAGGAAAAGAAAAGAATTCTCCTGAAAGAAAAGAGCAGTGTACGAAATTTGTTGCCGCTACCGTAAAGAAAACAGCAGAAATTATCTTGAGAGAATTGTAAAACTTAAGGGGAGATTATAACTCATAGAGCTTTCATCTCCCCTGTTTAAACCAATTTGTGTTATTCTCTTACTATCTTCCCGCAAGCGATCATTGCCCCTGAATTTCCGGACGGCTGTGTCCGAAAATCATCTGCATTTTCATGTACGATAACCGTTCTCCCGATTACATCTTCCGGATAAAACCGGTCAGTATAAAATGCACCGAATGCGGTTCCATGATTCGCCAATAATGGCGGCAAGTCTCCCGCATGATTCGGATGTTTGTGTGTTTTTAGGATTATAGTGCGTTCCTGCATTTGAAATGGTTCTGCTTCTGTTCCGGTACAATTTTCTCCTTCATGTATATGAAATCCATGAAATGTACTATTTTCCGGGAGTCCTGTCACTTCTGCTACAACAATCGTTCCCCCATGTACTCCATAAAAAGAAATCGTTCCCTTTAAATTCGGATATTTTTTATTCCCTTTTATCTTTGCATATGCCTCAGGCATTGTGTTCGTGATAGAAAGCATCCTCTCACCTCCTGTATCAGCATATGCAAATATTGTTGTTTTGGTTACTCTGTCTCTCTTACTTTTGCAATACTTGCAACTGTCGCATTGTCATTTAAGTTAATTAATTTCACTCCGGATGTGATACGTCCAAGCACAGAAATAGAATTACATTCCATACGGATTACGATTCCTTCTGTGTTAATGATCATAATCTCATTGTCTTCATTAACTGCTTTTACGCCGACTACATTACCGGTCTTTTCCGTAATCTTATAGCATTTCACACCTTTTCCACCACGATTCTGCGATGTGAATTCTTCCATTGCCGTACGTTTACCCATACCTTTTTCAGATACGATCAGCAAATGGGTTCCCTGTGTATGAAGCTGCATTCCGACTACTTCATCGCGATCCGCAAGATTCATTCCACGAACTCCCATAGAAGTTCTTCCGGTTGCACGGACATCTTTTTCGTTAAATCGGATACACTGTCCATATTTTGTGACAAGAATAATATCCTGATCCTGATCTGTGAATTTCACTTCGATCAACTCATCCTCTTCTCGAAGTGTGATTGCCGCAAGCCCTGTCTTTCTTACATTTGCATAGTCTGTAATCGGTGTTTTCTTCACGAGACCTTTCTTGGTAGCCATGAACAGATATTGTCCTTCTTTGTATTCATCAATTGGAATCATGGCTGTAATCTTTTCGTCCGGCATTAACTGAAGCAGATTGATAATTGCAGTTCCTCTTGCAGTTCTGCTCGCCTCAGGAATCTCATATCCTTTTAAGCGGTATACACGCCCTGTATTCGTAAAGAACATGATATAGTGATGCGTCGACGTCATAAACAACTCTTCCACATAGTCTTCATCAATCGTCTGCATTCCTTTGATTCCTTTTCCCCCACGGTTCTGGCTCTTAAATGTATCTACTGTCATACGTTTGATATATCCAAGTTTCGTCATTGTAATGACAACATCCTGTCTTGGAATTAAATCTTCCATGGAAATATCAAATTCATCAAATCCGATTGAAGTTCTTCTCTCATCACTATATTTACCGTCAATGATTAAAATCTCTTCCTTGATCACACCTAACAGCAGTTTTCTATCTGCCAAAATTGCTTTCAATTCACCAATTCGTTTCATTAACTCTGCATATTCCGTCTCCAACTTTTCACGTTCCAAACCTGTCAGAGCACGAAGTCTCATGTCCACAATTGCCTGTGCCTGTACTTCAGTAAGTTCAAATGCTTCTATCAAGCCTTCTTTTGCAATCTGTGTGTTTTTTGAACCGCGGATAATGCGGATTACTTCGTCAATATTATCAAGGGCGATCAGCAAGCCTTCCAAAATATGCGCGCGCTCTTCTGCCTTATTTAACTCGTACTGAGTTCTTCTTGTCACAACTTCTTCCTGATGCTTTAAATAATAATTCAGCATATCCAGAATATTCATGACTTTCGGCTCATTATTTACGAGTGCAAGCATGATAACACCAAATGTATCCTGAAGCTGTGTATGTTTATATAACTGATTTAAAATGACATTTGCATTCACGTCACGGCGCAGTTCGATACAGATTCTCATACCTTCTCTGTTTGACTGGTCGCTTAAATCTGTGATACCGTCAATCTTTTTATCTCTTACAAGCTCTGCAATCTTTTCAATCAGACGTGCTTTATTAACCATGTATGGAAGTTCTGTCACTACAATACGGTTCTTTCCGTTCTGCATTGGCTCAATATCTGTCACCGCACGCACTCTGATTTTCCCACGTCCCGTGCGGTATGCTTCCTCAATTCCGCGTGTTCCGAGAATCATTGCTCCGGTTGGAAAATCAGGACCTTTGATAATCTGTAAAATATCTTCAATTGTGGTCTCACCATTTTCGTCAATTTGATCATCAATGATCTTCACCACTGCACTGATTACTTCATGCAAGTTATGAGGTGGAATGTTCGTCGCCATACCCACGGCAATACCAGATGTTCCGTTTACAAGCAGATTCGGAAATCTTGCCGGAAGTACAGACGGTTCTTTTTCCGTTTCATCAAAGTTCGGCGTAAAATCAACTGTATTCTTGTTAATGTCAGCCGTCAGTTCCATCGAAATCTTGCTCAGGCGAGCCTCTGTGTAACGCATCGCCGCAGCGCCATCACCGTCTACAGAACCAAAGTTTCCATGTCCATCGACAAGCGGATATCTTGTAGACCATTCCTGCGCCATATTTACGAGTGCACCATAAATTGAGCTGTCACCATGCGGGTGGTATTTACCCATCGTATCACCGACGATACGCGCACATTTACGATGTGGCTTATCCGGACCGTTGTTCAATTCAATCATTGAGTATAAAATTCTTCGCTGTACTGGCTTCAAACCGTCCCGGACATCCGGAAGGGCACGGGAAGCGATAACACTCATCGCATAATCGATATAAGATTCTTCCATTGTCTTTTTCAGATCAATGTCATGCACTTTGTCAAAAATATTATCTTCCATTTTTTATTCTCCAATCTCTAAATGTCCAGGTTATTTACATATTTTGCGTTCTCTTCGATAAATTCTCGTCTCGGTTCTACTTTGTCTCCCATCAAAGTTGTAAATGTAAGATCTAGCTCTGATGTGGATTCTTCGTCCATTGTCACACGAAGAAGAATTCTGTGCTCCGGATCCATAGTTGTCTCCCAAAGCTGATCTGCATCCATCTCTCCAAGACCTTTGTAACGCTGAATCTTATTATTTCCATCTCTTCCAACTTCCACAAGAATCTTATTTAGCTCTTCATCACTGTACGCATACCATACTTTTTTGTTTTTCTCAATCTTGAACAGCGGCGGCTGTGCCAGATACACATACCCTTCTTTGATCAGTTCTGGCATAAAACGATACAGGAATGTTAATAATAACGTACTGATGTGAGCTCCATCGACATCGGCATCGGTCATGATGATGATCTTGTGATAACGAAGCTTTGAAATATCAAAATCATCGTGTATTCCCGTTCCAAATGCAGTGATCATCGCCTTAATCTCTGCATTAGCATAAATTTTATCTAATCTGGCTTTCTCCACGTTCAGGATTTTCCCACGAAGCGGCAAGATAGCCTGTGTTGCTCTGTCTCTGGCTGTCTTTGCAGAACCACCAGCAGAATCTCCCTCTACAATGTAAATCTCACAGTTTGCAGGGTCCTTATCTGAACAGTCCGCAAGCTTGCCCGGAAGTGACATTCCTTCTAACGCAGATTTTCTTCTCGTCAGATCTCTCGCTTTTCTGGCTGCCTCTCTTGCCCTTTGAGCCATGACAGACTTCTCCACTGTCATCTTTGCGACATTCGGATTCTGCTCTAAGAAAATCTCTAACTGCGTACTAACAATATTGTCAACCGCACCTCGCGCCTCACTGTTTCCTAATTTTTGTTTTGTCTGTCCTTCAAACTGCGGATTTTCAATCTTTACGCTTATAATCGCTGTCAGACCTTCTCGGATATCTTCTCCGGAAAGATTTGGCTCGTTATCTTTTAATAATTTATTTTTTCTCGCATATTCATTGAACGTCTTTGTCAAAGCATTTCGGAATCCAACGACATGTTGTCCGCCTTCCGGTGTTGTAATGTTATTTACAAATCCATATGTGTTATCGCTGTAAGAGTCATTGTGCTGCATTGCAACCTCTACTGCGACACCGTCTTTTTCACCTTCACAGTAAATAATCTGCTCATAAAGAGGTGTCTTGCTTTTATTCAGGTACTGTACAAACTCCTTAATTCCACCTTCGTAGTGGAAAGTCTTCTCAATCGGATCCTCCGGTCTTTCATCTCTCAGGACAATTTTAAGATTTTTTGTTAAAAATGCCATCTCACGAAACGCTGTTTCAATGTATCATAATCAAATACTGTCTCCTCAAAAATCTCTTTATCTGGAAGAAATGTAACTTTTGTTCCTGTCTTTTGTGCATCACATTCATCTACAACCTTTAGTTTATAGATTACTTTTCCTCTCTCGTATCTCTGCTTATAGACTTTTCCTTCGTTGTAAATCTCAACTTCAAGCCATTCAGAAAGTGCATTTACAACAGACGCACCAACTCCGTGAAGTCCCCCGGACACTTTATATCCGCCACCGCCGAATTTTCCTCCGGCATGCAGTACCGTAAATACAACCTCCACCGCCGGAAGTCCTGCTTGTGGTTGATTCCTACCGGAATTCCACGTCCATTATCAATAACCGTAATGGAATTATCTTCGTTAATTGATACGAAAATCGTATCACAATATCCCGCCAATGCCTCATCTACTGCGTTATCTACAATCTCATACACCAAATGATGAAGTCCTCTAATCGAGGTACTCCCAATATACATTCCCGGTCTTTTTCTTACTGCTTCTAATCCTTCTAGTATCTGGATTTGATCTGCACCATATTCTGCACTCATATAAATCCTCCTATATTTTCGATTCGTTCAGAACCTTTACTTCTCCTTGTTTTACATATAAAATTTTATTTATAGAAAAAACGATGATTCACAAAATCGTCTAATCCTGTACACGTGATTAGAGTCTGTACATCGCGAATGCTATCTAATAAATAGTTTTGCCTGTGTTTGTCCAATTCAGACAAAACATCATCCAATAATAATATTGGCGTATCTTTTATAATCTCTTTTACAAGTTCTATCTCTGATAGTTTCAATGATAACGCCGCCGTCCTCTGCTGACCCTGAGAGCCAAATTTACGAATGTCCAAATCATTCGTCATAAACAAATATCATCTCTGTGAGGTCCGACGGAAGTACTTTTCATCCGGATATCCCGCTCTCTGTTTTTTAAAAGTGCCTTTTCAAATTCTAAATTTCCGATTCCCGGCTCATAGTAAAGCTTTAGCTCTTCTTTCCCACCAGTCAACTTTTTATGTACTTCTGAAATAATATCATTCACCTGTCCTATAAACTTCTTTCGTCTCTCAATAATCTTATTTCCATACTGAATAAGCTGAAGATCCCATATTTCAAGCGTTTCAAGCAAATCATTCCTGTTATAGACATCTTTTAACAATTTATTTCTCTGGTTAATAATTCGATTATAGTTCGACAGGTCGCTGAGATATAATTTATCAAGCTGTGCAAGTTCCAAATCAATAAAACGTCTTCTCTCCGCCGGTCCATTTTTGATAATATTCAAATCCTCCGGCGAGAAAAACACGATATTGATAATTCCAAACAATTCACTTGCCTTGCGAATTGGTATTTTGTTAATTGCAATTCCCTTCGGACTGTTTTTCTTTAAATGCATGTCAATCTGAAACGGAATTCCATTTTTTTCTACTACAGTCTCGATATGAGCTTCATCATGTCCAAACTGTATCATATCACGGTCCTTCGTTCCGCGATGAGACTTTGTCGTCCCCGACAAATAGATGGATTCGAGAATGTTAGTCTTTCCCTGTGCATTATCCCCACAAAAAATATTGGTAGCTGCATCAAACTCTATGTTTAACAAATTATAATTTCTAAAATTTTTCAATTTTAAAGACTTTACTATCATCCTTACACCAACTATTCATGTTCTATTTTTCAATCTTTATATCTGTTCCATCAAAAGATACGATGTCGCCATCATAAAGTTTCTTTCCTCTTCTTGTGTCGACTTCTCCATTGACTTTAACAAGACCGTCCTGAATCACTTCTTTTGCTTCCACTCCGGATTCTACAAGTCCTGCCGCTTTCAAAGCCTGACCAAGTTTAATAAATTCTTCTCTTAATTTTATAATTTCCATTTCTTAAACTCCTGCATTAAAGTTAACCGGCAAAATCAAATACACATAGCTTTCCTTCTCATCTCTGATAAAGCATGGTGCTTTCGCATTCATAAGATAAATTGTAACTTCCTCATCCTCGATCACACGAAGTGCATCGATTAAGAATTTTGGATTAAATCCAATCAAAAGATCTTTTCCTTCTTTGGAAATCATAATCTCTTCGTTCATAGAACCTAGCTGAGATTGGATTTTCAATTCCATAATTTCGTCCATGATATTGATGATAATTGGTTTTTTATCTCCTTCTTTTACCAGAAGCGTTGCTCTGTCAATACAACTTAAAAGTTCTTTTTTATTGATTTTTACCTTTGTTTCATAGTCGCTGGACAACATCTGATCAATACGGAAATACTCTCCTTCAATCAAACGTGACACAACCACTGTATTGTCAAATTCGAATACAACATGGTTGTCCGTGAACGACAGACATACTGTGCTATCAGCCTCACCTGATAAAATTTTGCTTACTTCCACCAATGTCTTTCCAGGAACGACAACTTTTCTGGTTTGATAATTTTTTGTCAATTCTGTCTTTCTGATCGAAATACGGTGTCCGTCAAGCGATACTTACTTTCAGAATATTTTCATCAATTTCAAACAATTCACCAGTCATTAACTTGTTGCTATCGTTGTCTGCAATTGAGAAAATTGTCTGACGAATCAATTCTTTTAATGTAAACTGTGATAAAGTGATGGATTCTGCTTTTTCGATATATGGAAGATAAGAAAAATCTTCTCCTGATTTGGCAGAAATACTAAATTTTGCCTTTTCACAGGTAATCATTGTCTGAAGATTGCTGTCTGATTCAATTGTAATCTCATTATCAGGAAGTTTTCTGACAATTTCAGAAAAAATCTTTGCATCTATCGCAATAACACCTTTTTGAATAATGTCTCCTTCAATAATGGTATCAATTCCTAATTCCATATCATTGGCTGTCAACTTAATAATATCTGTTGTTGCATCTATAAGAATACATTCAAGAATAGGCATTGTTGTTTTTGAAGGGACTGCTTTTGATACAATATTAACTCCCTTTACAAGGTTTGATTTTGTACAAATGATTTTCATGTGTATAACTCCTTTCGGGTTGTTTTGTGTATATATTTATTAAAAGTTATCCGCCGTATCCGTCTTAGGGGGTGTGGATATGTTTATAACCCTAGAAAACCCCGATTTTAACGAAATTTTAAGGACAGGAAAACTGTGTTGATAAATAAAAAAGTTTACGTTGACAGAAGATGGACAACTTTTTACGAAAAATCGGTTATTTTTTATCCACATTCTGAGAACAAGTTATCAACAGTTTATTCACGTTCTTTATACGACTTATAAACAAATCTTAAACTGGGTTAATTTTCTTTTTAATAATCTCAATTGTATTGTTTAATGCTTCATTGGTCTTAATATCTTCGGTAACTTTATCTACTCCATGGCTGACGGTAGAATGGTCACGCCCTCCGAGCATAATTCCAATTGATTTTAAAGGAGTATCTGTCATTGTACGACACAAATACATTGCAATCTGCCTTGAGTTTGCAATGTTCGCATTACGTTTTCCACTTTTTAAGTCCGCAATAGAGACAGAAAAATGCTCGGAAACAACTTCTAATATTAATTCCGGAGTGATCTGTCTGTTTTTGTTCGGTGATACAATATCTTTTAACGCCTCGGCGGCGAGCATAATATTAATCTCTTCATTTTTTAATTTATGAAGTGCAATCAATTTATTCAGTGAACCCTCCAGCTCACGAATGTTCGATTTTACATTGGTAGCAATATACTGCATAACTTCATTCGAGATATGATATTTCTGAAGTCCGTCTAATTCTTCTTTTTTTGCGAAGAATTGCCATCCTTGTCTCATAATCAGGTGAAGAAATATCGGCAATTAATCCCCACTCGAAACGCGTTCGAAGTCTTGCTTCTAAAGTCTCAATATCTTTCGGAGGCTTATCGCTTGAGATAATAATCTGTTTACCTGATACATGTAAATGATTAAAGGTATGGAAAAATTCTTCCTGTGTACTTTCTTTTCCGATAATAAATTGAACGTCATCGATCAGCAAAACGTCGATATTACGGTATTTTTCACGAAAAGCAGTCATCGCAAGCTCGTTGCCGCCGCTTGTTTTACCACTTTTTAATGCTTCGATCAATTCATTTGTAAAAGTTTCACTTGTGACATATTAAAACATTTTTTCGTCGGATCTTTTTCTAATATAAAATGTGCAATAGAATGCATCAGATGGGTCTTCCCAAGTCCAACACCTCCATATAAAAAGAGAGGATTATAAATCTCTCCCGGAGATTCTGATACAGCTAAAGAAGCAGCGTGGGCAAAATTATTGTTTCCACCAACTACAAATGTATCAAAAGTATATTTTGGATTAAGGTTCGCCTGCTCAAAAATACTGTTTTGAGTTGCATTCTTTTTATAAGTGTCATCTTGATTCTTTACATTAATATTCTGAGAATCATCAACTGTAATAAATTTTACTTCAAATTCCTGTCCGGTTATCTCTGCAATACAGACTTGAAAAGGCAGAAGATATTTTTGATTAATATAATCCACACTTGACTTTAAAGGCACAAGAATATAAACCGTAGAATCTGATACATTGTAAACTTCCAAGGGTTCAATCCAGGTCCGGAAAGAAACGTTAGAAAGTCCATATTCGATCTTCAATTTGTGGATAATCTCATCCCATTTTTCCGCTACAATATTCATTCCGTTAACTCCTAATCTTTACATTTAAGGTATACCTACTCCAGAGTATATCTCTACACTATTCTACATCAAAATAAGTAGATAAGCAATGATTAATCCATGTGGAAAACTTTTTAAACAGCGAAAAATAAGGAAAAATCGTTGATAAGAAGAAAAATAAATTTTAAATTAACAGCTTATCCACAGGAAATCCACAAGTTATCCACAAAATGTGGAAAACTTGTGGATAACTTTGGGGATGAAAGAGTGAGAAAATTAAGATGTGTATTAAGTTCAAAAAAATATCCAGAATCCCTTGACGTAGAGGGATTTATTGACTATAATTAAGTGCGATGTTTAAAAAAATTATGTACTTATATTAATCATATATAGGTTTGAGTCAAGGAGGTGGATATCAATGAAAATGACATTCCAACCAAAAAAAGGAGATCTAGATCAAAAGTTCATGGATTTAGAGCAAGAATGAGCACAGCTGGTGGAAGAAAAGTTTTAGCAGCTAGAAGAGCAAAAGGAAGAAAACAGTTATCAGCGTAGGCCGCATATATGTGGCCTTTTCTTCTATGTAAAAAGTGGAGAGAGAAGAATGCATTTTTCCGAATCATTGAAAAAAAACTAAAGACTTTCAGATTGTTTATAGAAAAGGACAGTCTTATGCTAATAAGTATCTGGTGATGTATATTTATCAGAATCAGAGTGAAAGAAATCGTTTGGGTATTTCAGTGAGCAAAAAGGTTGGCAATAGTGTAGTAAGACACAGGCTAACAAGATTAATTAGAGAAAGCTATAGACTACAAGAAGATAAATTCCAGAATGGATTGGATATTGTTATTATTGCGAGAGCAGGTGCAAAAGGTAGAACATATAAAGAGATAGAGAGTGCACTGATTCATTTGGGAAAACTTCATAATATTATAGATTCACATTTGGAGATGTAAAAATTGAAAAGAATATTTATAGGACTCATTAAGTTTTATAGAAAATATTTATCCGGACTGAAAACAGCAAGTTGCTGCAAATATTTTTCCGACTTGTTCCCAGTATGGACTGGAAGCAATTGAAAAATACGGTGCATTAAAGGGTGGACTGCTTACAGTGTGGAGAATTTTACGTTGTAATCCATTTGCAAAAGGCGGATATGATCCGGTGCCTTAAGAATAACATTTGGAGGAGAAAAATATGGGTATTGTATTGACGCAGTCTAATACTTTTATTATTGGAAGTATTGCAAAACTGCTCGGATTTATCATGAATGGAATTTTCAATGCGTTGAGTTATATTGGTATTGAGAATATTGGTCTTAGTATCATTATATTTACAGTAATTGTCTATACATTGATGATTCCGATGACGATTAAGCAGCAGAAATTTTCAAGAATGTCGGCTGTTATGAATCCGGAGATTCAGAAAATTCAGAAAAAATATAAAAATAAAAAAGATCAGGCATCTATGATGAAGATGCAGGAAGAGACAAAGCTGGTTTATGAAAAATATGGAACATCGCCGACTGGCGGGTGTCTTGGTTCACTGATTCAGTTCCCTATTTTGTTTGCATTATGGCCGGTTATTCAAAATATTCCAGCATATGTAACAAGTATTAAAGATGCATACATGCCTTTGGTTAACCAGATTATGGCGACAGACGGTTACCAGAAAATCATGGAAGGAATCGGAAAAGCAAGTCCGATCATGATCAATCCTGAAACATATGATTATAGCAAAGCAAATACACTCGTTGACGTATTATACAAATTCAGACCGGGAACCTGGGATACACTTGCAGATAAATTTCCGGACTTGACAAATTTAATTGATTCTACAAAAAACAGTTTAACACATTTGAATACATTTCTTGGAATCAATATTGCAGAGACACCGGGATCTATGTTCATGACAGCAACAAAGAACTTTTCTATCGGTCTGATCATCGTTGCGCTTGCAATTCCGGTATTATCCGGACTTTCACAGTGGATCAGTGCAAAACTGATGCAGCAGGCGACATCAACAGGAAATGATGATGATAACCCGATGGCGGCGCAGATGAAGACAATGATGAATGTTATGCCGGTATTTTCTGTGATTATGTGTTTCTCAATGCCGGCAGGTCTTGGTATCTACTGGATTGCCAGTGCGGTAGTAAGAACGATTCAGCAGCTTATAATCAATAAATTCTTAAGCAAGAAATCAATGGATGAGCTGATTGAAGAGAATGTGAAAAAAGCAGCTAAGAAACGTGAGAAAAAAGATGCCGTTTCCGGAAGAGAAATCAATGCGATGGCACACAAGAATGTAAAGAACATTGAGGAGCCAAAGAGAAAACAACAAGCAGCAATAATATTGATTCTTATAAGCAAAATGCAAAACCAGGAAGTTTGGCATCAAAAGCGAATATGGTAAGTGATTTTAATAAAAACAAAAAGTAGGCTAAACCAAAATTCTTATTTTAGGAAGGTAAGAATGTCAAGGAGGGTTTAAGATGAATGAGATTAGAGTATCAGCAAAAAATGTAAGTGATGCAATTACAGAGGCAAGTATTCAGCTTGGGGTTACAAGCAGTGAATTAGAATATGAGGTAATTGAAAAAGGAAGCGCCGGTTTTTTAGGAATCGGAAGTAAGCAGGCGGTTATCAGAGCTTGGAAAAAAGTAAAGGAAGAATCTGTAGAAGAGATAAGAACAGAGGTTCAGCATGAGAAAAAAACTTCATCAGAACAACAGACTGAAAAGATAAAAAGCATTACAGAACCTCATAAAGATGTAAAAAAGACAGAACCTGTTAAAAAAGAACATGTCAAAGAAGTTATAAAAAGAGAAGAAAAACTTTCTGAAGTACAGGAAAGTACAAAAGAAGCTTGTGAAAAATTCCTGCATGATGTCTTAAAAACAATGGGAATGGAAGTTGAGATTACTTCAAGTATTGATCAGGATGGCGCTTTGTGTATCGAGATGCAGGGCGAGCATATGGGAATTCTCATCGGAAAACGTGGACAGACTTTAGATTCTCTTCAGTATTTGACAAACCGTGTAGCGAATAAAATGCAGGATGGTTATGTGCGTGTCAAACTAGATACAGAAAATTATCGTCAGAGAAGAAAAGAGACATTAGAAAATCTTGCAAAAAACATTGCTTACAAAGTAAAGAGAACAAAGAAACCTGTTTCATTAGAGCCTATGAATCCTTATGAAAGAAGAATTATTCATTCAGCACTTCAAGCGGATAAATATGTGTCTACACACAGTGAAGGTGAAGAACCTTATAGAAGAGTAGTAGTGACATTGGCAAGAAAATAAATGTGAATTGGGGACGGGGGTGATATCATATCATCCCCGTCCTTAGTTACACTTGGAGGAAAAATATGAAAACAGATACAATTGCAGCAATTGCGACAGCCATGACGAATTCCGGAATCGGAATTGTCAGAATGAGTGGTGATGAAGCATTTGAAATTATCCAGAAGATTTATAAAGGAAAAAAGAAAAATATTTTCAGGAAGAAAAAGGTTACACAATACATTATGGATATATTGTAGATGGTGAAGAGACAATTGATGAGGTGCTTGTGATGATTATGCGGGGACCACATAGCTTTACAGGTGAAAATACGGTGGAGATCAATTGTCATGGCGGTGTTTATGTGATGAAACGCATTTTGGAAACTGTGATCAAATATGGAGCGAGACCTGCCGAGCCCGGTGAATTTACAAAGCGTGCATTTTTGAATGGGAGAATGGATTTGTCTCAGGCAGAGGCGGTCATTGATGTCATTCACTCAAAAAATGAGTATGCACTGAAGAGTTCTGTGAGCCAGTTAAAAGGAACGGTTCATCAGAAGATAAAGAAAATAAGAGAGGAAATTTTGTATCACACTGCATTTATTGAGACTGCCTTAGATGATCCGGAGCATATCAGTGTGGATGGATATGGTGGAGAACTGAAGGTGGTTGTGGATAAACTACTGGAAGAACTGAAGGCATTGTTGATAAGTTCTGACAATGGACGTATTATCAAAGAAGGGATTAAGACGGTTATTGTCGGAAAACCAAATGCAGGAAAGTCCTCGCTTTTAAATGTATTGGTCGGTGAAGACCGTGCGATTGTGACAGATATTGAAGGGACAACGAGAGATGTTTTGGAGGAATCCATTCAGCTTCAGGGAATCAGTCTGAATATCATGGATACCGCAGGGATCCGCAATACAGAGGATATAGTGGAAAAAATCGGTGTGGACAAAGCAAAAGAGCATGCGAATGAGGCTGATTTAATTATTTATGTTGTAGATGCATCTAGAAATCTGGATGAGAATGATATGGAGATCATTCAGATGATTCAGGATAAAAAGGCAGTGATTTTATTAAATAAATCAGATCTTGCTACTGTTGTATCAAAAGATATGTTAAAATCATATATTGAAAAGCCGATGATTGAGATATCTGCAAAAGAAGAGAGTGGAATCAAAGAGTTGGAACAGACATTAAAGGATATGTTTTTCCATGGAGATATTTCTTTTAATGATGAGGTTTATATTACAAATATTCGTCATAAGGCGGCAATTCAGGATGCTTATGACAGTTTGGAAAAAGTAAATATGAGTATAGAAAATAATATGCCGGAGGATTTTTATTCCATTGATTTGTTGGATGCGTACGAATCTCTTGGAAGCATTACCGGCGAGACGATAGGAGAAGATTTGGTAAATGAAATATTCAGTAAATTCTGTATGGGAAAATAAAGATGAATATGATGTAGTTGTAGTCGGAGCAGGGCATGCAGGCTGTGAAGCGGCGCTTGCCTGTGCACGACTGGGGATAAAAACAATTATTTTTACAGTGAGTGTGGATAGTATTGCTTTGATGCCTTGTAATCCAAATATCGGCGGAAGTTCGAAAGGACATTTGGTGAAGGAAGTAGACGCACTCGGCGGTGAGATGGGAAAAGTGATCGATCAGACATTTATCCAGTCAAAAATGTTAAATAAGTCAAAGGGACCGGCAGTACATTCGTTGAGAGCACAGGCAGATAAAGCAAATTACAGCAAGACGATGCGCATGGTTTTGGAAAATCAGGAAAATCTTGAAATCAAACAGGCGGAAGTGACAGACATTCTTGCAAAAGACGGAAAAATTGAGGGAGTGCAGACCTACTCCGGAGCAGTTTATAAATGTAAAGCTGTTATTTTGTGTACAGGAACGTATTTGAAAGCGAGATGTATTTATGGAGAAATCAGTCAGGAGACAGGACCAAACGGACTTCAGGCAGCGACTTATCTGACAGATTCCTTGAAAAAACTCGGAATCGAGATGTATCGCTTTAAAACAGGAACACCGGCAAGAATTGATAAAAATTCCATTGATTTTTCAAAGATGGAGGAACAATTCGGTGATGAGAGAGTTGTTCCGTTTTCCTTTACGACAAATCCGGAAGATGTTCAGATTGAGCAGGCCTCTTGTTGGCTGACTTACACAAACGAAAAGACACATGAGATCATTCGGGCAAATTTAGACCGTTCTCCATTATTTTCAGGGATGATAGAAGGAACCGGACCGAGATATTGTCCATCTATTGAAGATAAAGTAGTCCGTTTTGCAGATAAGAATCGTCATCAGGTATTTATTGAGCCGGAAGGCTTGGATACAAATGAGATGTATGTGGGAGGAATGTCAAGTTCGCTGCCGGAGGATGTGCAGTAATGCTATGTACCGCAGTGTACCGGGGCTTGAACATGCAAAAATCGTGAGAAACGCATATGCGATTGAGTACGACTGTATCGATGCCAGACAGCTCTACCCGACATTAGAGTTTAAGAATGTTGGAGGTTTGTACAGTGGGGGACAATTTAATGGAAGTTCCGGATATGAGGAAGCTGCCGCACAAGGGCTTGTAGCGGGGATAAATGCGGCTTTAAAGATCTTAGGCAGGGAACAGATCGTCTTGGATCGTTCGCAGGCTTATATCGGCGTTTTGATTGATGATTTGGTTACAAAAGAGAGCCATGAGCCTTACCGTATGATGACGTCCCGTGCGGAATATCGGCTGTTGCTCCGTCAGGATAATGCAGACCAGCGTTTGACGAAGATTGGACATGAGATCGGATTGATTTCAGATGAGCGTTACGAGTATCTTTTGGAAAAAGAAAGAATTATTGCATCTGAGGTAGAACGATTAGAACATACAAATATCGGTGCAGCACAGGAAGTACAGGATTTACTTGTGAAATATGGAAGTACACCTTTGAACTCAGGAACAACACTTGCAGAATTGATTCGCAGACCAGAACTTTCTTATGAAGTATTAGAGCCGATTGATAAGAGAAGAAATATCGTACAAAAATGTGCGGAAAAATATCCTGAAAATGTAGATAAATTGTGTCAGGAAGTTGTAGAGCAAGTAAATATCAATATTAAATATGATGGATATATTAAGAGACAGCAAAAACAAGTAGAGCAGTTTAAAAAGTTGGAAAAGAAAAGAATTCCAGAAGATATTGACTATGATGTGATTAAGAGTCTTCGTATCGAGGCAGTGCAAAAATTGAAGCAGTATCGTCCTTTGTCCATTGGGCAGGCATCTAGAATTTCAGGAGTATCACCTGCAGATATTTCTGTATTGTTAGTATATTTGAGTGGAAAGAATGAAACGAGGTAGTTGTGAATGAGTCAGATATTTGAGAATAAGTTAAAAGAGCTTGGCATTGTATTAAATGATGACCAGAAACGTCAATTTGATTTTTTTTATGAACTCTTGGTGGAATGGAATAAGGTCATGAATCTGACTGGTATTACCGAATATGAAGAGGTAAATGAAAAACATTTTGTGGATAGTTTGTCGATAACAAAGGCGATTGACATGAATTGTGTGGATAACTTGATTGATATTGGAACAGGAGCTGGTTTCCCGGGAATTCCGTTAAAGATTGCATTTCCTCATCTGAAAGTAGTATTATTGGATTCATTAAATAAAAGAATTAAATTTTTGAATACAGTAATTGAGGAACTTGGATTGATTGACATAGAAACAATCCACGGAAGAGCAGAAGATTTTGCAAAACAGGGAAAATATCGGGAACAATTTGATCTTTGTGTGTCAAGAGCAGTGGCAAACTTATCCACACTTTCTGAGTATTGCATGCCATATATCCACACTGATGGAAGATTTATCCCCTACAAGTCTGGAGAAATTGAGGGAGAGGTGACTGGGGCAAAGAAAGCAGTGCATGTGCTTGGTGGAAAAATTGAGGATGTGGTGAAGTTTCAACTTCCGGGAACTGAAATTGGGCGTTCTTTTGTAAAGATAAAAAAATATCAAAACACACCAAAAAAACTATCCGAGAAAAGCGGGGTTACCTGCAAAGGAGCCAATAGCATAAAAAATCAGCATATCATCTTAGATGATATATGATATTTTTTATGAATAATTATAATTCAAATAGAATTTTTATCTGTTCGAGGACCTTTTCTGGTACCTCTAATTGTGGCAAATATTTTGCTTTTTTAATCGTTTGCACTTCAATTGCAGGAGTATAAGACTGATATTGTTGCGCATATTCTTTGTAATAGGGTTTCCACTTCCAACTAAAATAAAAATACTATTATCAATATGAGTTAGACATTCTGTAATATTTGCAGTTATATATTTTCCCTTAATACTTGCAAATAGATATTTAGATTGCGTTTTCGAAATCTGAGCTGATTCACAGTAAGTCTTAACTATTTCATCATCAACAAATTGAGGATTGTAGAAATATTCGGTCATAAAAGTTTGTTCAATACTATCTTTACTATGCAGAAGATTGAACAAAAGAGTTCCAATAAAAGGAATGTTAATAATAAATTTTAACATTTTTGTTCGTTTTGTAGGAACTTTTGATATAGAGGAAATACTAGGAGGATTAATCAATAGTATTTTATCTATTATTTCGTCATTGTTATGGCAAGCCATTAATACAAAAGAACAAGAGTTTCCAGTAACAATGATATCTGCCTTTTCACCAATAACATTGTTAATAAAGTCTGTGACTAATTGCACATATAAAAAGTTTGTGTAGGTAAAATTAGGTTTATCAGATTTTCCACATCCTAACAAGTCTAATGTATACACGGTATTTGTCTTAGAAAGATCAGAAACAATTTCGATTCCACTCGTATTCTGAACTGCACGCTGAAAGATCGTGAATTAATAAAATTGGTTTGCCAGTGCCCTCTTTTGTATAGAAAATTTTTCCAAATCTCCATTCATAATAAAGACCTTCTTTTTTGCCGAGCAAATTATCAATAGTGGACATAAAATAAATAAGTTTATTGATAATGTGGATGATAAAGGTTGCTAAAATACTTAAAGAAGCATAAGTTGCCAGTTTTCTTCTTCCAGTTCATAAAGCACCTACCTTTCTTATAAATACTTTTCTTTATTATACTACACAAGGAAATCAATACAACAATGGAGTAAATGTTTCACGTGAAACATTTTTAATGTTACAGTTCACAGCAAATTTAATATTTTCCGTTTTTTTTGTTTCACGTGAAACATTTTGTGTAGATTATAATTTAAAAAGGTGGTATAATTATCTGAGGACAGAAAGGGGTAGCTGAAAAAATGGGAAGAATAATAGCTGTAGCCAATCAAAAGGGTGGTGTAGGTAAGACAACAACTGCAATCAATTTATCCTCATGTTTGGCGTCATTAGGAAAAAAAGTATTAGCTATAGATATGGATCCACAAGGAAATATGACGAGTGGTTTGGGAATTGATAAAAATGAGGTCGAATATACTGTTTATGAATTGATTCTTGGACAAGTTGGTATTGAGAAGGTTATTTGTAAAGATGCTTTGGAAAACCTTGATGTGTTGCCAACAAATATAAATTTATCAGCTGCAGAGATCGAATTAATAGGAGTAGAAGAAAAAGAATTTATTATTCGAAAAGAAGTGGATAAAGTCAAAAAAAATTATGATTTTATAGTA